>Ga0207853_1000250_pt1 | contig 12517 bp, 4 predicted proteins | sample LuqExpMetagenom6_FD_187764 | JGI IMG/M metagenome (GOLD analysis project Ga0207853, IMG submission 187764) | Tropical forest soil microbial communities from Luquillo Experimental Forest, Puerto Rico - Sample 6 (SPAdes) | ecosystem: Environmental > Terrestrial > Soil > Tropical forest ...
CGCGAGCCGCAACTTGTGCTGGCGGACGACCTTGTAGTGCAAGGGCAGGTGGTGGGCCAGGCCGGCCAAGTCGCGTGGGGTAGGGCACCCCGCCGCGAAGACATATTCCTCGCAGCGATCGTGCATGCCCTGAGGAAGGCGCTGACGCGCCTGAATGGCGCGATAGAAGACCTCACTTCGCATTCGCCGAGTCGCCTCGTCGTGCGTTCCGAACAACTTCCTCGCGGTATTCAAACCGTCGACCGTCACATGGTGGACGCCTTCAGGCCAGCAGGCTACGGGCGGCGTCCCCGCTGACAAATGCTTGTGGATGAGAACTGAATTAGAAGTCACGATGGGCTCACGACAGACTGCTTCAGCCCGGCGGAAGCGGACAAAAGTTGCTTCCGCCGGGGCGCTAGTTTCAGACGCCGCTGATGAAGAACTGGCCAGGTGAACCTTGCTGGGTCCCGACCGTACCCTTCTTCCCGGCGCTGCCGGGGTTACCCTGAGTCCCGGGTGCCCCATTCGGGCTACCCTTGCCGCCGCTGCCGGCACTGCCGGGCTGGCCGCCCGTTGCGCCACCACCTTCGGCGCCGCCCTGGCCATAGGGCGCGGTGTCCGAGGATGTCACGACGCTGTTGAGGTTGGCGGCCGGCACCTTGGCTTGAATGTTGAATCCATTCACGCCGTTGCCACCTTGGCCGCCGTCGCCGCCTTCTCCACCGTTGCCGCCGTTGCCAGCGTTGCCGCCATCGGTGCCCTCGCAGCCCGAGTCGCAGCCGTTTCCGCCATTGCCGCCTTTCTGGCCGGCCCCGCCACTGCCACCGCTGCCGCCAAGACCGCCACTGCCAGAGCGGGTGTACAGCACGAACTGGGCGCCGGGCGTGGCAAAGCTGCCGATGGACAGCGTGCCCGGCAAACTCGGCAGGCCGTTGTTGCCGGTCAGGCCATTTCCGCCATGCGCGCCGACCGCACCGGGACTGCCGTTGCCACCGTTTCCGACCCCGGTGCAGACGCCGGGCGAACGGGGGCTGGCGTTGGAACCTGAGGCGGCCTGCGGCGGGTTCGGAGCGGCTCCCGCGTTGCCGTTGGTGCCCGCCGCCCCGTCCACGCCCATGAACCCGATGTGATAGGGCTTGGTGGCCGGCGTGCTGCCGAAGGCCAGCGCATCGGCCGTCAGGCTGAGCACCGTGTTCTGCGTCGTGATGGAGCCGCCATTGAACGTGAGCGTCCCCACATTGAGCACGACCGGGCTGCCGCTGGGGCCGTAGACGATGTTGGTCGTCACGGTCATGTCGGCTTGCGAGATGACCCGCACCTTGGTGGGGAAGATCTCCTTTGCCAGTTGCGAGTCCGTGTCCGACAGATGGGCCGTGCCGTACACATGGTCGATCAGGCGGGCCAACGGGAACGTCTTCGCGTCGACCGCAAGGTCGTGGGCGTGGCGCCGCGCCAGGTCCTGGCTATTGCGCTGCCGCTGGTCGTCGCTCAAATCCGCGGCGACAAGCGCCTTGAACTCCGCCAGGGAATTGACCTGGACATAGGTTTCGACTGCTTCACCCGCCTGCAGACGCTCGACGCTCTGGCCCAGCTTCTGTGCGCGAGCGATATAGCCCGCATCTACTTTCTTTTGCATTTGATCTCCTTGATCATGGTTTCGACAACTACGTTTCTCGAAGCCATGCCAGCGGTCGGCAAGACAACACCGTCGCTGTCGCATGGCGCGCGAGCCTTCTATGCGAACGGCACCCAGTCGTTGTCGGGGGCGCCTGTCGACATGTAAACCGTTCCCTTGCCGCCTTGAACAGTGCGGCCCAGGGCCGTGGCCAAGCTACGGCCGGCCGAATTCGTGAACAAGCCGCCCTTGGCGCTCTGGCAGATCGACAGCTTGACTGGCGTTGCAATCGGGGCCAAGGCTGTGGAGGCCCATCCTGGTCTTGTTGCCATGTGTTCCGCAAACAGCTTGGTCGACATCGGCCTCAGATACCAGTTGCCCGCACCGTCCTGGAACGATGGGTACACAACCCCTGGGCTTCCGTGAATGTCGATCACGTCGTAGCGCGCGCCCGCAGTTGGGTTGAGCTGATAGATGCCGTCGTGGTAGTGCCCGATTTCCGCGGGATTGAAGGTAATGAAACTGTTGGCACCGTCGTTTGAAGTTCTCGGGACAGTTTGCAGCCCAGGCAGTTCGTTGCGTCCCACAGGCACCGGCATGGTGTCGCCGGACCATCCCATGTGTGCGCCCGACCCAAGCAATGCGCCACCAAACCCGGCGGCACCTCCGACGGCGATATTGAGCGCCGTTCCCACGCTGAAGAAGGACTGACCGGTCAGCGCAGCCGTCACCGTGCTTTGGGCGACCGCGCCTGCCGTGCCGCCAACCACTCCGGCCGCGACGTGACCAATTGCAGTGACCGCTTTGGCGCCGATGCCGGGGCTCAGGGCCAAGGCGCCCTTCATCGCCAACTGGGCTGCCGCGCCGCCTCCCACAGCGCCCGCAGCTCCGCCTGCGGCGCCGCCCGCGATGTCAATGAGGGCGCGGGTGGCCGTGAATTTCTCGCCGGCCAGGCCGGCCGTGGTGGCGTCGCCTGTCAGCGAACCAAGCGCCCCGGCGGTCGCAGCCACACCGGCCGATGCAGCCACAGCCGCAGCACCTTCCAGTCCGGCCACCACCGGCGCCAGGGCTCCACCGGTGGCGACTGTCACCAGCACCCCCACCACGGCGCCAACCAACACCGCCCACCACGCGGCCTCGCCGGTCGGGTCGATGACGGAAATCGGGTTGTTGCCACCGTAGATGTACGGCGAATAGAACTGCATCTGCGGGTCAACGCTGTAGAAGCGCTTGAGCCGAGGGTCGTACAGGCGAGCGGCGGCGTTGTACAGGCCCGTCTCTTCGTCGTACTCGTACCCGGTGAAGCGGTAGCGCAGCACGCCTGCGTCGCCGTACTGCACAACCACGTCGCCGAACGCGTTGTAGTGAAAGGCCGCGAGCAGTTTGCCGTCAGCGCCCGCGATACCGCGGACCGAGTTCAGATGATCGGTCAGGACCGTGTAGATCACGCCGCCCGCTCGGATCGCGCATATGCCTCGCGGTCCATAGATGTATTCAAGCTCCCGGGTCGGTTGGCCGTCGCGCTGTAGGCGCTCGGAGAGTGGCCAGCCGTTGACGCCACGGATATAGGTCAGCCGGTAGTCCTGCGTCGTCTTGCGCACACGGTTGGAACTGCTGTCGTATGTCAGCGCAATGGCGCCGTGGCTGACCGTTTCGATCGCCCGGGCTTGTCGGGTCACCAGTTGGTAATCGATTCGTTCGATGCCGGCCGGCACCGACCGGGTGACCGCACCTGCCGCATCCGTCTCGTAGTCGGTCTGTTCGCCACCGGTCGTGTTCAGTACCTGGTTGGTGTTTTTCTTGTAGACGAAGCTCTGTTCAACAGCGCCGTCCTGCACACGCAGGAAGTTGCCGTTGGGGTCGTACTCCGTCGGCAGGCCCAAGCCAAGCGACCAGTCCATCAACGGTTGCCCGCCCGATTTCGCCTGCGCAACACTCAATTGCCCGCGTGCGTCGTAGGCATACGCGTAGTCCAGTTGTGGCGGAAAGTCGCCAGGCGGCTGGGCAAAGTTTCGAAAGACGGTGCTGGCCGAAGCCAGTCGTCCCGAATAACAGGCTTCACCGCCATAGCCGCCGGTCGTATAGCCCAGGGTTTCGGCCATGCAGGATGAATCGATCTGCTGCAGCCAGCCGGGCGGTGCGTAGGCGTATCCGATGTTCACCTGCCCGGCCGAACCGGGAAGCAACACCTGGCTTCTTGTCTGGTCGTCTGCGTTGTAGGTGTAGCTGCCCAAGACTTGGCCAGTGCCATCCCGAAGCCGGCTCACTCGGCCGACTTCATCGCGCTCGCTGTAGACGGTATAGCCCGACGCATACACCGTGCTCGCGACGTTGCCCAGGTTGTCGTAGGTATAGGCAACGACATAGCGACTCTCGTCCTGGGCGACGGTGAGAGCATAGGAAGTGACCTGTCCCGCCTCGTCATAGCTTCGAGCGTTGCTGGTCGTGGGCGCGCTATTGAGCTCGTCGAAGTTCAGTGTGCTGACCAAGCGACCCAGGTCATTGACCTTGGCGGGATCATCGCCATAGCGATACTGGCGAACGGGGCGAGCACCGTCCGCGGCACTGGGCCAGTGGGGCTGATTCGCCAGTTGCGCCAGGTTCGCAGGATCCCAGGTACCGGGTACAACCCCGCCTTCCAGAACCCGGCCGTAGTCGTCGTACTTGGCATACAGGATGAGACCTAGAGCCCCAGCGACCGGGTTCTGGGTGAACCGGTTCTTGCCGGTGCAGTCAGCAATCCGGCGCAGCAACCCGGCGTCCGGTGTGGTCGTGTCCACTCGCAAGCCCAGCAAGTCGCGCTCGGTTACGTTGACCCACGCCTGAGGGTCGGAGTCCTGCGGCGGCGCGTAGAAGTTGGGTACGCGCACTGTGCGCTGGACACCAGCGGGCGAGTATTCGGTGAATTCGAGGTTGAACAGCCATGAAGAAGTGCTGTCGTCCAACAGCGTGGCGCTCGCTACCGGCCGGCCGATGTTGTCTTTGATGCTGACGGTGACATGTCCGTCCTGGTCGGTATGGGCCGTGCTGCTGTAGCGGCCTGCCTGCAGGCCCAGTGCGGCGTTGATCGCCGCAACCTGGTTGCTGCCGTAGGCTTGGCGCGCAGTATGGTCGGACGGGCCACCGGTGATCGCGAAGGTCTTTCCTGGCGCGCCGGACTCCAGCAGCCGTTCCAGGGGGGATGTTTCCAGCCGCTGTCGCACATACGGGTAGCCTTCGTCTGCCGGGTAGTCTTGTGCGGCCTTGCCGGTGAGCACCCCGGTGGACCAGTCGAACCCAGTGACCAAGTCGTTGCGCAGCCCCAGCACAGCACCGCTGGTGCCGGTTGCGGCGCTATAGGCCACTGGCTTGACTTGCACGACGGGGCGGGCCGCTGTGTCGTAGACCGGCATTGAAACAACGGTTTGCCGCCCCTCGACCGACTGTCCTTGTACCGTCTTGCTTGCGCCGTCAAAGTACTTCATCGCAATCTGAGGGCGGGAAGAGGCGACGAAGTTGCTGATCGCCAGGGGGCCTTCTGCAAGAATGCAGGGCTGGCCAAAGGGCATCTGCGCCGGTACGTAGTCGAACAGCACATTGCCGTTGACCGCGAAGATCAGCGCCTCGGTACCCAGCACCAGAGTCCAGGCGCCGCGCGGGTCGCTGCTGCCGTGCGTCAGGCGGGTGGAGTTGGCGGCATCGGTCAGGGTCCAGCAACTCTGATCCGCATGCCAGCGCACCTGCAACGCGTCACCCACACCAACGCCAATAGAGGGGAGGGGATTGCCCTGGTTGGCAACGTCGAAGCGGACCGCGTAGTCACTGGTCAACTGCGGGTTGGTAAAGCGGATACTGCCGCCGGAGCCGCCCAGATAGTTCAACTGTCCCAGCTGGCTTTGCCAGTCGGCCGGCATGTCGGACGCAAAATGCGAGTCCCATACACCGTTGTTGCGGAAGCGCTCGTACCAGGTAGCGCCCATCGGTTGCAGCACCAGTTGGCTGTTCGGGGCCGCGGCATCGAAGGCCGCCGAGTCCTGCCGCGAAAGAAAGGGCGCAACGATAGTGATGACGGCCTGGGCTTCGGAGCTGGTCGCAATTTCGCGTTGCTCGAAATCGTAGACATGCCGGCGGATCTGGTTATACGGCCCGACCTCCGCAACCAGCAGAAAGTTGACGGGGTCGTAGACCTTCACGCGGGCTGCGCCCTGGAGGCGGCTGAAACACACGTTGTCGAGATAGACGTTGCAGGTTCCGGCGTTTTGCGGCGTGATGCGCAACGTCACCGGCGAGGAGAACGCGCTCAAATCGATGCGTGCGCAGGTATAGGCCCAGTCGGTTGACGACACGCTGAGGACGATGGGGTCGGGCAGGGGAGTCGGGCCTGCGGATTGGAACTCGATTCGCCAGGCCGCAACCGCCTCGGGATTACCGGCCGCGGGGTCCAGGGTCCCCCAGAAGCCAAACAGGAATGCTTCGCCGCGGTCCGCTGGGGTGAGTACCAGCGGCGCCCCTTCCGCGCCCGGCGGGATGCACAGGCTGCGAGTGCCGGTGCAGCTGATCGTGCTGACCACCGGCGTGACGGCCGGATCCAGGCTCCACACGCCAGGGCTTTCGTATGGCTCAAAGCCGAAGTAGTAGGCTTCCTGCGCGCTGAGAGACGCGCCGGCGAAGGTGGCCACGAGGGGTGAGCGCTCTGCCGCGAACAGGCTGGAAGTCACCAGGCCGGCCGGGTTGGTGATTTCGGTTGGTTCGCCCGATGGATTGCAGTGCAGTACCTCGGATTGCTGCAGCCATTGTTGCGGTGCTGAAGTAGGTGATCCTTGGCCGGGCTGTTGGCGCGCGAAAGACTTCCAGGGCAGCAGCAGCTGCAGGGCGCCGGACCCGCTGCCTGTCGATGGGCCTGGGTAACGCCGCATCGACACGCTCTGCTGCGCGCTGGTCACCGGCGGACTCCCCGCCGCACCTACTGTGTAGCCGCTGCCCGCCTGCTGCGCGAGCTGGTTGGTGTAGGTCAGTTCCGGATAGTCGGCATAGGCCGGCGTCACCCATTTCGTATGAGTCTCCGTCTGGCCCACGCCATTCAGCACCTGGGTACTGGTGGTGACCAGCTGCCCACTGCCAGGGTCGTAGCCGAAGGCTTGTGTGGTCGATACGCCGTCGGCGGTGTTGACCGCTTGCAAGAGCTGAACGAAGGCACCTTGCAGCGCAAGCGTCTGGCCATTCTGCGGATCCGTTGCGGTGTAGACGGCGCTCCACTGATTGCGCTGGCTCGCCACCGCCTGTCCTTGTGAATCGACCAGCTGCTTGAGAGCCAGCTGGCCGTCGAGCACGGCCGACTCGGTCGGATTTCCGGGCAACTGGCCGCCCACGCCGTTGATGAAGGTAAATTCCGTACGGCCACACAGCGTGCCGTCGCCCACTTGCACCCGCGAGTGGTAGTACTTGTAGCTGTAGCCCTGCGGATTCACCGCGGCTGTCGCCGCATCGAAGTCATAGCTGTAGGTCTTGCGACGATAGCCATCGTCCACCGTGACGGACAACACCGGGAAGTCGGTCACAGGATTGATGATCGAACCGTTGAGGTACCTGTGCAGGGTGATGGACTGCGCCTGGGAAAACGGCGCATTGAGCGGCAGGAAGGTCGCAAAACTTCCCGCGCCGGCCGGCAACTGTCCGTCGGGGTTGTCCACGGTGCGGCCGTCGGGCTCGATCACGCGGAAGAAGCTTTGCTGAAGCGTCTCGGTCGCTCCCACGCAGCCGGAATCAAGCAGCAAGACTTCGGTCTGGGTTGGATCGCCTTCGTTTTCCTGCAGGTACACCATGAACCCCGGCGCCTCGTTGATCAACGTGGTGGCATTGGCACCAGGGGGCAGGCAGGGGATGGGGCGTTGGGTCGGCTCCACCCAGTTGGTGGAACTGCCGCGATAGTAGAAGCTGCGGTTGAAACTGATGAAGTCGCCGCTGGCCGTGGGGAAGTAGCTGCTCAGCCGCGGCGTCTCGGGCGGGCTGTCATACAGCGTGATCGGCGACGCTGACCACGCGCCCAGATTCGGATCGTAGACCTGGGCTTGACCAAGAATCTCGTCGGCCGAGTTCTCGGTCTTGAGTACGATGTCCGGCCCTTCTGCGAACCAGAACACGGTCTCGTCGGAGACTGGCAACTGCAGCCGCAGGTTCTGGTTGGGCAGCCAGTCCTGGCCATTGAAGCGAAGCAGGTAAGGCCCGCTGGTGACCATGCCCGTGGAAAAGATCTGCGAGGCCACTGCATAGGGCAGCTGACCGCTGCTCGACTTGGCCATCGAGCATCCCTGAGGAAACGGCTGCGACGGGGTATCCCATTGATACGGACTGCCGCTGTGGCCCCAGGTATAGAGGTTGATCTGGTAGTTGAGGCTGATGTTGTTGTCCTGCGTCGCGGCCGTGGCCACGCAGACCCAGGAGGAAGCCGTCCAGTGCAGGTTGCGCCGGATATCGGCTAGCGTGGCGCCAGTCACGAACAGTTCGCTAGCCGTCCGGGTGCTACCGGTCTGCCAGGCGCCTGCTTCGTCGACATAGTCAAGCTGCTGGATGCTTTGCTTCTGCCCTGGGACACCGTACCGGTCATAGAACAGCGTGCCGAGTAGATTGGCACTGGCGGCCAGGAAGATCGGATAACGGGTGGCGTCATTCGCCTGAGGCGGAATGGCGGCAGCGGTCACCTGCCAGGTGCGCGAGGCGGCGCTCCAGACATAGCGCGAAATGCTGTTGTCGTGGCCGTTGGAGATGGCAAAAAAGCGTCCGCCGGTAGCCAGCTGGTAATCGATGGTGGGCAGCAGCAATGGCAACGCCGGCGGTTCCACCCAGCCACCCAAGACGCGGTTGTCCTTGTGGAAGTAAACAAAAGCCGAGTTGGTTTGATTGGCTGCGCGGATGCCAATCACGAAAAAGCTGTCATCCAGTGCCGCGGTGATCTCTTCAACGTTTCCTGAGAACGGGTATTCGCGCGCGCTGGGCTGCCAGGTGATCCAGCGACCGCTCCACGTGTAGGCGGTGACACTGAAACGGTCGGCGGCCAGCCACATCACCACGGCGTAGTCCGGTCCGAACCAGATACGTGGTGTCGCCGATGCAATGGCAGGGGTAATGGACAAGCTGCGCGAGCATGCGGACAAGCTCTTTTGCTGGTAGCTATAGAGAACGAGCGCGCCTTCAGGCAAGGTCTTGCTCGCCAGCGCACCCGGATTGATCGCCCGCAGGTCGTGGTAGCTGAAGGTCATTGAAGGCAGACCGAAGCCGTGGCCGTTCACCTTCTCGATGGAGATCAGCACCCGCTTGTAGCGATCGCCGCCGTAGCCGGGGGGCGCGTTGCCAGGGACCGGGCAGTACAAAGCGAGCGAATAGGCAAACGTCGACGTCGACAGCACATCCTGCTCACGAGTGCGCACCACCACACTTTGCAGGTAGCGCGTCTCATACCGGCTTTGATAGGCATCGGGCACCGAGTCGGGAACACTCTTGTACGGGTCGAGGTACTCGCGTGGCTGACCTGGATCCGTGCTGAAGCGTTTGTCCCCATAAGCCAGGGTCGCTGTGCGGTCGAACATGTCCGTTATGACCGACAGATAAATGGCCTTGGTGTACAGCAGGCCAGCAGCCCCAACGCGCTGAGTGACTTGCTCATACGCATAGGTGACCTCGTCGCGATTGACGGCACGCTGCGAGCTGAGCATCCAGACCCGGGGATATTGCGTTTGCAGCTGCGAGCCCAAAGGGTTCTGGGCTACCGAACTCGGGCCTTCCCAGTTGTTCCAGCGGACGCCCCAGACGATGGCGTTGCCACGAGACTCGTAATTGCCATCGGGCCGGCGGTGCGCACCGCCTCCAAAAACACTGCACAGGCCTGAAGACGAGTACACCTCCCAGCGCGAGTAGTCGGCGTAATAGCGCACGCGCGAAAACTCGAAGCTCTCCATTTCGTAGCCTGTCCCGCCATCGAAGACGTCCAGCAAGGAGGTGTCTGCCGGGCGGAGCTGTACGTGAAGCACGAACTCGTTGGCCGAGTCGTTGATGATCCAGCGCACCCCTGGCTCGCAGACCGTGACATCGGACGAGAGATCGACTGCAAGGGTTTGCGCGAGCAGCGCGTCGACCAGATCAGCATCCAGGCGTCCCTGGTCGAGGGTCGCCGCCATCGTTGACGGCAATTCGGCCCTTTTCCAAGGCCGGTCGGCAATGTGAAGCTGGTTGCGTGCACCCCGGCTCGTCACGAAAAATGTGGCGCTGTCGCGGTTTCCGGGCGCTGCGTACTCGGCCTCGATGCAATCCAGCAGCAAGTCCCAGCCGAGGCCGAGGATGCCCGTGGGTGCATCGAGGTTGGAGCGACCGACCTGGGAAGCGACGTTGCTGGAATAGACGGCCGAGATTTCCAGGCCGAGCCCGCTGCGACCGGTCAATGCCACCACCGGCACCGAGAAGGTCACGCTGCCTTGGAACTGATTGACGTCCTGACCGACCGAGCCATCCGCGCTGCCGCTGTACTGAAACGCTTTGGGGCTGGGGGTCTCGAACACCGTTGTCTGACCTTCGAATGCCATCGTTGTCCTCCCTGGCGGCCGCTGCGGGCCGTCGTTCCTCTGAATTCGCTGCGAGTCGTGCCACGTTCTCGACAGCCGGGTCTAAAGAGCCACTACGTGCGAGTGGAAGAAGAGTGCGGGTGATCTATTGGCCCGTTGGCGGCTAGTTCGAGTAGACGAAATCGAGGCTCGAATGCGACTTGCGATAGCGCCCGAAATCATCCAGGCACCCGTTGACGGGTCTGGGTCGATGGTCCGCCCGCTCAGGAGCCGGCAGCGGCACTTCGCCGAGTACCCCGCTGCGAAGCAGCCCTGAAACATCCTTCAGGCCACTGCCCGTCACCAGCACGACCGTCGTTTCGTCGATATCCTTCGAGCCCCAGGCCGTCATGCCCGCGAAGGCTGCCGCCGCGCCGGGTTCCGCGAACACCCCGCCCTGGCGCGCCAACGAGACGACGGCCTTGAAAATCTGCTCGTCGTCCACGACGATGAATTCGCCGCCGCTCGCCTTGATGGCCCGCAGCGCCTTGAGACGGTCTCGTGGCAGGGCAACGCTGATACTGCTAGCGGATGTGCATGGCCGCCATTGCGGCGTGTCCTGGCAGCCTGTGCCCGAGCGCCAGGCCCGGAACATGTAGTTGCTGCCCGCGGCCTGCACGCCCATGATTTTGGGGACGCGATCGATGCAGCCCATCTGATGGAGTTCGGAGAACCCCTTGTAGACGGCGCCGATGATGCAGCCATTGCCGACCGGCACGAAAACACGATCGGGCGCTTCCCAGTGCATCTGCTCGCAGATCTCGAAGGCGACTGTCTTCTTGCCCTCGGTCATGTAAGAGTTCAGGCCCGTGCTGCGGTTGTACCAGCCGTTCTGCGCACACGCGAGGTGGCAGGCTGCGAAGGCCTCGTCGTACCCTCCTTGCACCTCGACGATCTCGGCGCCGTACGCACGGATTTGTGCGAGCTTCTCCCGGGCAGCGCTGTCCGGCGCGAAGATGACGCAGTGCAGGTCGCTACCTGCGCACATGCAGGCCAGCGCCGCGGCGGCGTTGCCGGTGCTGGCGGCAGCAATCGTCGTCGCGCCATGCTCGACCGCATGCGCCACGGCCAGGGCACTGGCGCGGTCCTTCAGCGACCCGCTCGGATTGCGGCTATCGTCCTTGACAAGGATGCGTCCTCGGCCGTCGCTTCGCAGGGGATAGAGCGGCGTGCCGCCCGTGTGCAGTGGCGGCGCGAGCAGCGAGTGGACCGGAAGCACGCTGGCGTAGCGCCACATGTCGAAGGAACGACGCCCGAGGACCTCTTCTTTGAAGCGCGAGCCAATGTGGGCATAGTCGAATTCAATGTCCAGCGCGCCGTCCAACTCGCAGCGAGGGCAACTGTAGCCGGTCTCTTCGGGCGCATACGTCGCATGGCAGTTCAGGCAGCGCAGCGAAAACGGACTGATGGGTCGAACCAAGGCAATCTCCAAGGCGTCCGACAGGACGCAGGGAACTACACAAGCTGGGCCCGCGCCCCGCTGCCGTCCATTCGCGGGCGGCGGCGAGTGTCGGGGCGCGGTTCAAGGGGATCGACGTGGCCTCGGGCGGCCAGGCCGCTGCAGCGCACATGGCTGGTGGGCTTAGCGCACCATGATGGCGTCGATCGCAACGAGCGTGCCGCGGGCAAGGCTCGCCGCACCCACCGTGGTTCGGGCCGGATACGGCGCCTGGAAGTACTCCGCCATGATCGAGTTCATCAGCGAGAACTTCGATATGTCCGTGATGTAGACCGTCACCTGAACCACGTCGGCCAGCGTGCCTCCGCAGCCCTCGGCCATGGTGCGTAGATTGGAGAAGGTCTGGCGGACCTGGCCCTCGAAGCCGCCTTCCGCGATCTCATTGGTGCCAGGCACGACGGGCGTCTGCGCCGCCAGGTAGATCGTGTTTCCGACCTTGACCGCCTGTGAATACGTCCCCAGCGGCGTCGGCGCCTTGTCACAGAAGATGATGCTCCGGTCCGAGCGCGACTCTTCGGCGGCGTGAGCCGGCTTCCGTTCTCTTTCAACAACTTGGTTCATTTGCCTTCCTTGGGATTTTTGGTATCGGCGTGGACGGGTACTACTTCAATTCGGCGACCGCGACGACAGCGTCGGTCGCGCTCGCCGACAACCTGCCCGGCGCCACGTCGGCGGGCTGGATGTCCTGGAGGTCCGGCGGCAGGCTGGTCCCGGTGGCCAGTGCCGCGCATAGCCGTGCCATCGCCGGCGCGGTCTGGATGCCGTAGCCGCCGAGTGCTGCGCACCAGGCGAACGCCGGCACCTCGGGGTCGATGCCGACGACCGGGGAGCGATCCGGAACGAAGATCCGCAGGCCCGCCCAGCGGTTGAGGACGCGCCGCGGACGCAACG
>Ga0207853_1000254_pt1 | contig 12446 bp, 12 predicted proteins | sample LuqExpMetagenom6_FD_187764 | JGI IMG/M metagenome (GOLD analysis project Ga0207853, IMG submission 187764) | Tropical forest soil microbial communities from Luquillo Experimental Forest, Puerto Rico - Sample 6 (SPAdes) | ecosystem: Environmental > Terrestrial > Soil > Tropical forest ...
CGGCCGCCTCATTCGCAAGCCGCGTTCACTCCACCCACTGCACGAACTCCTCGACGGGCACGCGCGGCGTATGGAAGGAATTCACCTTATCGCCTTCGTCGGCATAGCCCAGCGCCATGCCGCACACCAGCATTTCCTCGGGGCCGGCGCCGACATGCGGTAAAACGATCTTCGAGAATCCGTTCCACGCCGCCTGCGGGCAGGTGTGCAAACCCTGCGCCCGGGCCGCCACCATGATGTTCTGCAGGAACATGCCGTAGTCCACCATCGAGCCGCGCCCCAGGATGCGGTCCAGCGTGAACATCAGTCCGACCGGCGCGTCGAAGAAGCGGAAGTTGCGATGGTGCTGGGCGTGCATCTTGTCCTTCTCGCCCTTCTGGATTTCCAGCAGGCCGTACAGGCTCCAGCCATTCTCGCGGCGGCGGTCGATATACGGCGACACCCATTTCTGCGGGTAGTAGTCGTACTCCTCGGGGTATTCGACCGCCAAGGCCGGGTTCAGGTAGACCGCATCGTGCGCGGCGCACACCTTATCAACCAGGCTGTCGCGGCTCGTGCCCTGCAGCACGTAGACCTTCCAGGGCTGGGTGTTGGTGCCCGATGGCGCGCGGCTGGCCACGCGCAGGATGTGGGCGATGGTTTCGCGCGGCACGGGCTGGGGCAGGAAGGCGCGCGCTGAAAAGCGGCTTTCGATGGCCGCGTCCACGCTGGCCGGATCGGCGATCACCGTGCTCACGGCGCTGACAGTCATTGCAAAGCCTCCAGGACGTTCTTGAGTTTTTCGGGCAGCGGCGCCGGCCGGCGCGTGGCGCGGTCCACGTAGACGTGCACGAAGTGCCCCTTGGCCGCGGTCATCGGCTCGCCCTGCACGAACAGGCCCACTTCGTAGCGAACGCTGGACTTGCCCATGCGCGCCACGCGCAGCCCGGCTTCCACCGTCTGCGGGAATTCGACCGGCGCGAAGTAGTTGCACTGGGTCTCGACCACCAGGCCGATGACGGGGCTGTCGTGGATATCGAGCGCGCCCTGCTCGATCAGGTGCGCGTTCACTACCGTGTCGAACCAGCTGTAGTAGACGACGTTGTTCACATGACCATAGGCGTCGTTGTCCATCCAGCGGGTACCGATGGTGCGAAAGGCGTGGTAGCCGCTGCGTGGCTCGGGTTTGGGAGGGGTGTTCGGCTCGCTCATCGCGAGCGATTCTGCCAGCGCGCCGCATACTGCGCCCCGACCTGGAACGTATTGACCTGCGCCTGCACCGTGTCTTCGATGTGCTTGCCGTAGCCGCCGGCCATGGCGAAGGCGAGCGGCAGGCCACGCTCCCAGGCCCAGTCGAACACGCGCCGGTCACGCGCCTCCAGGCCGTCCCACGTCAATTTCAGCCGGCCGAGCCGATCGCCCTCGTGGGGATCCGCACCGGCCAGGTAGATGATCAGGCCGGGATCGAAGCGGCGATCGAGTTCGGCCAGTGCCTGCTCCAGTGCCAGCAGGTAGTCCTCGTCGCGGCAGCCGTCGGGAAGTTCCACATCCAGATCGCTGGCTTCCTTGCGGAATGGGAAATTCTTCTGCCCATGCAGCGACAGCGTGAACACCGAATCATCGCCGCGGAAGATATGCGCCGTGCCGTTGCCCTGGTGGACATCGAGATCCACGATGGCTACCTTCAGGCCCCGGGCATGCGAGCGCAGCCACTCCGCCTGTATCAGCCGGCTCGCCACCGCCGCGTCGTTGAATACGCAGAAGCCGCCGCCGCGGTCGGCGTAGGCATGGTGGGTGCCACCGGCAATGTTGGCGGCCACGCCCTGGCGAAAGGCTACGCGGCACGCGGCCACGGTCGCACCGACCGAGCGACGCGAGCGCTCGACCATGGCCGGGCTCCAGGGAAAGCCAATCTCACGCATGACCCGCGGCTCCACCGTGCCGTCGCTGATGGCCTGGATGTAGGCGGGGCTGTGCGCCAGCGCCAGTTCGCCGTCGGTGGCGGCCGGCGCCTGGCTGAGCGACAGCTGCGGCAGCTCATCAGCCAGACGATCGCGCAGCAGCTGGTATTTGCCCATGGGAAAGCGGTGGCCCGGTGGCAGCGGCAGCGTGAACTGCGTCGAATAGAACACTTGCATCGCCCGGCAATTGTCCCTGCAGCCCGTTTTCTAGGTGAAGCGCACTAGATTGCTGCGACGCAGCAAAAACCGCTTGCAAACACGATTCCGATCCTTATACTTGCGTCATGCTGCACTGCAACATCAACCGCACGGCGGAGGTTCAGGGCAGATTTTGACCCACCACCACCACTGGAGAATTGACATGTTGACTGCTGAACAAGTATTGGCCTCCCAGAAAGCCGGTGTCGAGACCCTTTTCGGCCTGACCAGCAAGGCTTTCGAAGGCGTGGAGAAGCTCGTCGAACTGAACCTGACCGCGACCAAGGCCGCGATGGCTGATGTCGCCGGCACCAGCCAGGCGATCCTCAACGTCAAGGACGCCCAGGAGCTGCTGGCTCTGCAGGCTTCGCTCTTCCAGCCCCTGGCCGAGAAGACCGCCGCCTACAGCCGCCATCTGTACGAAATCACCTCCGGCACCGGTGCCGAATTCGGCAAGGCCTTCGAGTCGCAAGCCACCGAAGCGCAGAAGAAGTTCATGTCCGTCGTGGACAACGCCGCCAAGAACGCGCCTGCCGGCAGCGAGACCGCTGTCGCCGTGTTCAAGAGCGCCGTGGCAGCCGGCAACAACGCGCTGGAGTCCGTGCAGAAGGCCGTCAAGCAAGCCGCCGACGTGGCCGAAGCCAACTTCAACGCCGTCTCGGCCCAGGCCGTGAACGCCGCCAAGACCAGCTCGCGCAAGCGCTGAGCCTCTTGAAAATCATGTACCTGCCTCCAGCTCGGAAGCAGGGAACTCTACCGATCAGGGAGACTCTATAAAGGGACTTTCGTGATCGCGCGAGGGTTCTTCCGGTTGTCTCCTCGGGTCCTTTCGACACCTTTCAGGTTCAGGGATCCTTAGCCCCGGCGCAAGCCGGGGCTTTTTTATGGCCGGTCCGGCCAGGACCATCGCCGCGAGAGCGCGAGCGGCATCAGCTCTGAGCGCCGGGGTCGATCCGGTCCAACATTCGAAGACAGGGATTCCAGTCGCGCCCCGCAGCCACGCCTTGCCCCCTGCAAACTCCTTCGCGGCATGCTCGCAAACCGACCGCTGTGGAATGGCGAGTGCCTGCACATGGATCTGGCCTGCGTCGGGTCGGGTCGGGTCGGGTCGGGTCGGGTCGGGCAGCGTGAATCGCGCCGTGGATCACAAAAGCCGCCGCACCTCCGCGCAGCAGGCATTCGCAATGTGAAGTGGCCGGCCCTCGGACTTGTTTTCGAGAACGGCCAGAGCCTTGGGCCGGCCGTCTCTGGTCACGAGCGTAGCAACACGCATGCGGCCGTCGGGCACGAGGAAGCGCAGCATCGCTCGCCCTCGCAAAGGCCTGCTTTTCGGATTGGGGCGGGTGGGCGGCACGCCCCAGGCCGCCCGGCGTCCTTCACGAGACCATCTGGTAGTAGATGTTCTGCGGATGGCGCGCCTGAGCGAAGAAGAACCACCGCTCGGCGACCAGGCCGAGAAGCTGCAGGGGAAAGGCCAACAGGCCGGCCGCTGGCGCGCCGGTAAGGAAGCCGACTGCAAGGATCGACAGCGGCACGGCGAAGGCCAGCATCAGGAAGATGCGCTTCGCGTTGCGGTACACGCGCTGGCTGGCTCCATGGAAGAACTCCCGCGTGTTGAATGAGCCGCCAGTCATGCCCATCGATTTCTGCACCACGCGCGCCGCCTGGATGCCGGTGGCGCTTTGCGTGGTGGACTTCGGCCTCAGACGTGCATTGCGCCGCAACGAAAGCCCCCGGGTGAACCACGCCAGCGCGGTGATGATGATGGCCCCTGCGCCGGCGTGGGACGCGAACGCCGTCTCGCCAGCCAGTGCGCCCAGCGCTGTCGCGGTCACCAGCCCCGAAGACAGGCCCAGCATCACGTAGTTGATCACGGTCAGCGGGTGCGCCCACTCCTGGACGAATCGCAGGCAGGCGTAGATCATGCCGGTGCACAGCCAGAGCAACAGCGCGCCCACGATCGCAGCCCACGGCAGCAGTTGCGCCCAGCCGGCGTCGAGCACGCCCAGGGAGGCGGCGACGGCCCAGCCCGCGGTGATCGCGATGAATGCGGGCAGCACGATCACTTCGCGCGACATCCAGGAGGTCCGCCACATCAGCGCGGCGCGCCAGGCCCGCATCGGGTGGCCCAGGTGGAAGAACGAGGCCACCAGCGACACCAGCAGCATCGCTGTGGCGACCCACAGCATCATGGCGATCGAAGACGCCTGTTGCGGCGCGAAGCCCGCCAGCGAAGCCACCGCCAGCACGCAGGCCAGCCCCTGCGCAGCGCCGGCAACCGTGGTGAACAAGATGATGGAAAACGCGGGCTTCACCGGGTACCCTCCTCGGCCGTGGCCGACGGCACAGACTTGGTTCTCAGGAAATCGCCCAAGCGGAATTCATCCTGGCTTCTGCCGCAGGCCGAGGTGGTGATCTTGCGCGGCAGGTAGTGGTTGGACGGCTGCGTCTCCCATTCGGGCATCAGCTGGTAGCCGCCACGTTCGCGGATCGCCTTCGACACGTCGGAATCCGGGTCTTTCACATCCCCGAACAGGCGCGCGCCCGTGGGACAGGCCTTGACGCAAGCCGGCTTGCGGTCGTGCGGGGCCAGGCTCTCGTCATAGATGCGGTCCACGCACAAGGTGCACTTGGTCATCACCTTGCGTTCCTCGTCGAACTCGCGTGCACCGTAGGGACAGGCCCAGCTGCAGTACTTGCAGCCGATGCACTTGTCGTAGTCCACCAGCACGATACCGTCGCTCTTGCGCTTGTAGCTCGCGCCGGTGGGACACACCGGGACGCAAGGCGGATCCTCGCAATGCAGGCAGCTCTTTGGGAAATGAATCGTCTGCGTATTGGGAAACGAATCCGCCTCGAAGGTCTGCACGCGATTGAAGAACGTGCCGGTGGGCTGTTCGTCGTAGGCGTTCAAATCCGCCAGCGGTCCGGCCGCGCCCGAGGTGTTCCATTCCTTGCAGGAGGTGACGCAGGCATGGCAGCCCACGCAGACGTTCAGGTCGATGACCAGGGCCAGCTGCTTGGCGAGGGTTTCCTGTACTTCGGCTTGGCTCATGATTTCCGGTTCGCAAAATAGGCCACGACCTTGCGCGCGCCGCCCAGCACGCCGGCGGTCGGCTTCATCGCAGGCACCTGCGGGAAGGTCTCCTCGGGCTCCTCCGGTTGCGCGGGCTCGATGGCCACGCGCACGTCGTACCAGCCCGCCTGCCCGGTGATCGGGTCCGAGTTGCTGATGTGCCCTTCACCAAAAGGCAGTTCCTCGGTGATGAGGTGGTTCAGCAGGAAGCCCTTGCGCGACTCATCCGCGCCGGGGCTCAGTTGCCACGCGCCCGAGGCCTTGCCGATGGCGTTCCAGGTCCACACCGTGCCGGGCTCCACCGCATCGCTGTAACGCACCATGCAGCGCACGCGACCCCAGGTGCTGCTGACCCAGCACCAGCCGCCGTCTTCCACGCCCGCTTCGCGCGCAGTTTGCGGATTCACGTGGAGGTAGTTGTGGCTGTGGATCTGGCGCAGCCAGGCGTTCTGTGAATCCCAGGAGTGGTACATCGCCATCGGGCGCTGAGTGATGGCCGCGAGCGGATACCGCTCCGTGTCCACGCACTCGTTTTCCAGCGGCGCATACCAGAAGGGCAAGGGGTCGAAATAGGTGGCGATGCGCTCCCGCAGCGCCTCGGGCGGCTGGCGCCCCGGGGTCTTGCCTTGCGCTGCCAGCCGGAAGCTTTGCAGCGTGTCCGAATACAGCGCGAGCTGCACCGGGTCGTTCTTCTGGCGCCAGCCCATGTCCTTGGCGAAGTCGAGGTAGCCGCGATTCCAGTTGCGCATGAACCGCTGGTCTTCGGGCATCTCATGATGGAAGACGCAGTTGTTCTTGGCGTACATCTCCCACTGCCTGGGATTGGGCTCGCCACGGATGTGCTCGGTGCCGTCCTTGCCGCGCCACCCCATGAGGAAGCCAACGCCGGGCTGCGCCTGGAAATTGACGACGAAATCGGGATAGTCCTTGAACTTGCGCGAACCATCCGCATTGGTGAACGCCGGAAACTTCAGCCGCGATGCCAGCTCGATCAGCACTTCCTGGAAGGGCTTGCACTGCCCTGTGGGCTCGACCACCGGGATGCGCACCGAGTCCACCGGACCGTCGAATTCCGAGATCGGCCGGTCCAGCATGCCCATCACATCGTGCCGCTCCAGGTAGGTGGTATCGGGCAGCACCAGGTCGGCAAAGGCGACCGTCTCGCTCTGGAAGGCGTCGCACACGACCAGGAACGGAATCTTGTAGTTGCCATCGGCGTCGCGCGCATTGAGCTTCTCGCGCACCTGCATGGTGTTCATGGTGGAGTTCCACGCCATGTTCGCCATGAAGATCAGCAGCGTGTCGATGCGGTACGGATCGCCCCGCTCGGCGTTGGTGATCACGTTGTGCATCAGCCCGTGCGCCGACAGCGGATGCTCCCACGAGAAGGCGTGATCGATGCGCAACGGCGAGCCGTCGTCGCAAACCGCGAGCTCCTCCGGGCTGGCCGGAAAGCCGAGCGGCGCCGCGTTGAGCGGTGTGTTCGGCTTGATCATGGCCGGATCGTTGAAGGCCCGGTAGTTCGGCACGATGTGACGGGGGTACGGCGCCTTGTGGCGGAAGCCGCCCGGTGCGTCGATGGTCCCCAGCACGCTCATGAGCACGGCCAACGCGCGCACCGTCTGGAAGCCATTGGAGTGGGCCGCGAGTCCGCGCATCGCGTGGAACGCCACCGGGCGCCCCTTCGTGGTTTCGTGGCGCTTGCCCCAGGCATCGGTCCAGGCGATCGGAAGCTCGAACGCCTGATGCAATGCGGTTTCACCCAGTTCCTGCGCCAGCTTGCGGATGCGCTGCGCAGGAATGCCGGTGATTTCGGCCGCCCACTCCGGTGTCGTGGCGTGCACCCGCTCCCGCAGCAGTTGAAAGGCGGGCGCCACCCGCGTGCCGTCGGGCAGCTGGTAGTGCCCTTCGAGCGCGAGCACGCGGCCTTCTTCAAGGCCCTGCGGATAGGCCTGCACGACTTGCCCGCTGGCGAGGTCCCAGGCGAGCTTGTTGTGCGGGTGGCGGCCGTCGCCAGGCGGGCCAGCGGCGGGGTCGAAGGCGAAGAGCCCTTCACGCTCGCCTTCGTCGAGCACGACGAGCTGCGGCCCGTTGGTGTAGCGCTGGATGAATTCGCGGTCGATCAAACCCTGGCCGATCAACACGTGCAGCAGCGCCATGAACAGCGCACCGTCGGTTCCGGGCTTGATGGGAATCCATTCGTCGGCAATCGCCGAATACCCGGTGCGCACCGGATTGATGGAAATGAAGCGGCCGCCCTCGCGCTTGAACTTGCCGAGGGCCATCTTCATCGGGTTGCTGTGATGGTCTTCGGCCGTGCCGATCATCACGAACAGTTTCGCGCGGTCGAGATCCGGGCCGCCAAATTCCCAGAAGCTGCCGCCGACGGTGTAGATCATCCCCGCGGCCATGTTCACGGAGCAGAAGCCACCGTGCGCCGCGTAGTTGGGCGTACCAAACTGCCGCGCAAACAGCCCGGTCAGCGCCTGCATCTGGTCGCGCCCGGTGAACAGCGCGAATTGCTTCGGATCGGTGCCGCGAATCCGGCCGAGCCGTTCAGTCAGGATTTCGAACGCCTTGTCCCAGGAGATCGGCTCGAACTCGCCCTCGCCGCGATCGGAGCCCGGCTTGCGCAGCAGCGGCTGCGTGAGCCGCGCCGGCGACACCTGCTTCATGATGCCCGAGCTGCCCTTGGCGCAAATCACGCCCTTGTTCAGCGGGTGCTCGGGATTGCCGTCAATGTAGCGCACCTGCCCGTCTTTCAGGTGAACGCGGATGCCGCAGCGGCAGGCGCACATGTAGCAGGTCGTGGTCTTCACCTCCGTGCCAGCCAGGCTGCTCGCCGTCGGATCGTGAATGGGTTCGCGGGAAAGGAGCTTGCGCATGGGGCGGATGCTAGAGGCGCCAATCCATATGCGCATCGCATAATTGGCTTCAACATGACCAAGAAAATCGATCAGCGTCTGCGCCTCACGCTGCGCCAGTTGGAGGTGTTCGCCGCGGTCGCACGTGGCGGCACCACCCGCGCTGCGGCGGACGAAATCTCCCGTTCGCAATCGGCCGCCAGCAACGCGCTCGGCGAGCTGGAAGCGGTTCTGGGGGTGCAGCTGTTCGACCGGATCGGCAAGAAGCTGGTCATCAACGAAAACGGCCGGGCACTGTTGCCGAAGGCCGCCAGCATCCTCGAGCAATCGATGGAGACGGAACTGCTCTTCACGGCAGCCCATGCGGCACCGCTGCGGCTGGCCTCCAGCTACACGATCGGCGAGTACCTGCTTCCGGGCCTGATGGCCACCTGGAAAGCCACGCACCCGGACAGCCGCGTGCGCCTGCACATCGCCAACACGCACGACGTTTTTGAAGCCGTGACCTCCTTCACGGCCGACATCGGCTTCATCGAAGGCATGCAAACGCATCCGGACCTGACCGTGCGCAGGTGGCGATCGGACGAGCTGGCCATCATCGCCGCTGCAAGGCATCCGCTGGCACGCAGGCGCGTTTCGGCGCGGCAGTTGCAACAGGCCATCTGGGTGCTGCGCGAAACGGGCTCCGGTACGCGTGAAGCCACCGATCGCTGGCTGGTTCCGCACTTGCCGCAGATGGAGGTGGAACTCGAACTCGGAAGCAACGAGGCCGTCAAGCGCGCCGTCGCGTCGGGCATGGGCCTGGGCTGCCTGTCGCGCCTGGCGGTGCAGGAAGCCCTTGACCAGGGTTGGCTTGTGGAACTCGCCACCGTGTTGCCGCCGATGACGCGGACCTTGTCCATCGTGCTGCATCGGGCCAAGAAACTTGGGTCAGCCGCCGAAGACTTCCTGAAGCACTGCGTGGACGCCTGATTGCTGATCTGTTTTTCTGGTCAGCAGACCCAAACTTTGCACCCAGCGCGGGTCAGAAGCCATTAAGCTCGTCGGCTCATAGGGGTTTGACCGGAAGTCGAACCCAGGCTTGGAAAGTGACGGCCAGATGAAGAAGCCTCAGTGGCAATTGGACGGCAAGGAGCCGGACTACCGATTCACGCTCGCCAACGAGCGCACCTTTCTCGCCTGGATCCGCACAGCGCTTGCCGTGCTGGCGGGCGGCGTGGCGCTGGATCAGTTCGCTGGCCATATGGCGCCAAAGCAATTGCTGGTGGGCATCGCGGTTGCGCTTACGCTGCTGGCCTGCCTGCTCGCCGGCAACGCCTATTTCCGCTGGCGCGGCAATGAAATCGCGATGCGGCATTCCGCACCACTGCCGGCCACCGTCGGCATCCCGACCGTCAGCGCAACGCTGTCCGGCGTCGCGCTCGCCCTCACCGTGCTGCTGCTGTTCGGGGCACGATGAAGGACCCCGGCCTGCAGCCTGAGCGCACTGCGCTCGCATGGCGGCGCACCGGGCTGTCGATGCTGGTGAACGGGGCCCTGCTCGTGCGCGCCGCCGCCGAAGCGAAATCCGCGGCGCTGATCAGTGTCTCGGCGCTTGTGCTGTTCGCTTCGCTGCTGATGTTTGGCATCGGCGCGTGGCGCCGTCGCGCCTTGATGCGTACAGCCAGTCCCTCCTCGCCGCACGCGGCCTGGATGCTGTTGCTGACCGCATCGATCTGGCTGGCCGCTGGCGGCGCGCTGTTGAGCATGCACCTCGCAGCGACGCGCAGCCCGGATGGGCGCCCCCTGCTGATCCACAAATCAGAGTGAATAGGTAGAACTGATCGGCGCAGGGGCTCGGGGATAATTGACGCTTACGTTAACGTCAACTCAGGAGCATCCATGGACATCCAGGGCAAGGTCTTCATCGTCACCGGCGGCGCGTCCGGGCTGGGTGAAGGCACGGCACGCATGCTGGCAGCGGCCGGCGGCAAGGTGGTCATCGCCGACATGCAGGTCGAAAAGGGCGAAGCCGTCGCCAAGGACATCGGCGGCGCCTTCGTCAAGTGCGACGTGAGCCAGGAAGCCGACGGCCAGGCCGTGGTCGCCAAGGCCGCCTCCATGGGCAAGCTGATGGGCCTGGTCAACTGTGCCGGGATCGCGCCGGCCGAAAAGACCGTCGGCAAAAATGGCGCGCACAGCCTGGCGATCTACACCAAGACCATCATGGTCAACCTGGTCGGCAGCTTCAACATGATCCGCCTGGCCGCCGACGCCATGAGCAAGAACGACCCTGAGCCCACCGGCGAGCGCGGCTGCCTGATCTCGACGGCGTCGGTCGCCGCCTATGACGGCCAGATTGGCCAGGCGGCCTACAGTGCCTCCAAAGGTGGCGTGGTGGGCATGACCCTGCCGATCGCGCGCGACCTCGCCCGCAGCGGCATTCGCAACATGACCATCGCCCCGGGCATCTTCGGTACGCCCATGCTGTTCGGCATGCCCCAGGAAGTCCAGGACGCGCTGGCGGCCAGCGTGCCCTTCCCCTCCCGCCTGGGTACGCCCGAGGACTACGCGAGGCTCGCCAAGCACATCTTCGAGAATGACATGCTCAATGGCGAAGTGATCCGCCTGGACGGTGCCATCCGTCTGGCGCCGCGCTGATCGCCGCGCGGGATGCATCCCTGAGCGAGCCGATGCGTTGAAAGCCAGGCTCACGCTGCTGATCGCGGCCGGGCTGCTCGCCGCCTGCGCGCGCGCCCCCTCGGGGTCCGATGCCGACCAGCCGGAAGTCTCCTCGGGCTATCAGGCCAAGCCCGGCTGGGCCACGCGCCGATTCGCGGTTGCCGCGGCCAATCCGTTGGCGGCTGACGCGGGCTACCGAATCCTGAAGGCCGGCGGCTCGGCCATCGACGCGGCGATCGCGGTACAGATGGTCCTGTCGCTGGTGGAACCACAGTCCAGCGGCATCGGCGGCGGCGCCCTGCTGCTGCACTACAACGGCAAGGAGGTCGAAGCCTTCGACGGACGCGAGACCGCGCCAGCCGCGGCCGGCGAGAAACTGTTCATCGGCGCCAACGGGAAGCCGATGGCTTTCTATGATGCGGTGGTAGGCGGCCGCTCGGTCGGCGTGCCCGGCGCAGTGCGCATGCTGGAAATGGCGCACCAGCAGTACGGCAAGCTGCCCTGGGCGAGCCTGTTCCAGCCGGCGATCCGCTTGGCCGAGGATGGTTTCCAGGTCAGTGCGCGACTGAATGCACTACTGCTGGCAGACGCGCACCTGAAGAAGGACCCGATCGCTGCCGCCTACTTCTACCGGCCCGACGGCCAGCCGCTGGACGTCGGAACCACGCTGCGCAATCCGGAACTCGCGGCGGTATTGCGCAAGATCGCGGCCGAAGGCTCCAAGGGGTTGCACGAAGGCGAAGTGGCACAGGCCATCGTGCGCAAGGTTCGCTCGCATCCGGCCAATCCCGGCCTGCTGACGCTGACCGACCTGGCCGACTACCAGCCGAAGAAGCGCGCGCCCCTCTGTCAGGACTATCGGGCCCGCGAGACCCACTACCGCCTCTGCGGCTTCCCGCCCCCCAGCTCGGGGGCGATCACCATCGGCCAGATTCTCGGCATCCTGGATAGAACGCCCGCCGCCGGCATGGCCCTGGCCACCGGCATGGGCGCCGCCCCGGGGACGTCGGGCCCCGTGCCCTCGGCCGACTGGCTGCATCTGTACACCGAGGCCTCGCGCCTGGCCTTTGCCGACCGCAATCAGTACATTGCCGACCCGGACTTCGTGCAGCCGCCCGGTGGCAGCTGGATGAGCCTGCTGGCCCCCGGCTACCTTGACGCGCGCGCGAAACTGATCGACGCCTCGCCCACCGGCCAGAGCATGAAGATCGCCAAGCCCGGCACACCGGGGCCGGTTCGGATCACGTTCGCGCCCATGCCTGGGCAGGTCGAACACGGCACCTCGCACATCTCCATCGTCGATGCCTATGGCAACGCGATGGCCATGACCTCCACCATCGAGGACCAATTCGGGGCTCGCCAGATGGTCAGCGTCAAGGGCGGTCCCGGCGGCTTCCTGCTGAACAACGAGTTGACCGACTTCAGCTTCGCGCCCGCCGATGCCCAAGGCCGCCCGATCGCCAACCGAGTACAGCCGGGCAAGCGCCCGCGCTCCTCGATGGCACCGACCCTGGTGTTCGACAAGGACAGCGGCCAGTTCGTACTGAGCGGCGGCGCCCCGGGCGGTGCGCTGATCATCCACTTCACCGCCAAGATGCTCTATGGCGTGCTCAACTGGGGACTGGATGCCCAGCAGGCCATCGACCTGCCCAACTTCGCGTCGCTCAACGGGCCGACGATCCTGGAAGCACAGCGCTTTCCGCCGCC
>Ga0207853_1000255_pt1 | contig 12440 bp, 12 predicted proteins | sample LuqExpMetagenom6_FD_187764 | JGI IMG/M metagenome (GOLD analysis project Ga0207853, IMG submission 187764) | Tropical forest soil microbial communities from Luquillo Experimental Forest, Puerto Rico - Sample 6 (SPAdes) | ecosystem: Environmental > Terrestrial > Soil > Tropical forest ...
GGCGGGCGGCGGCGAACAAGGTCTCGTCCTCGCCGCAAGTGATGCTGCGATCCAGCGCGGGGATGCTGATGCGGTGCATTCAGCGGGCTCCCCCGGCCAGCGTGCAGCGCTTGCGCGAGGCGCAGCTGTCGCAGCGCGACCAGGTCTGCAGCGGCAGCTGCAGGCCCACGCCCAGCACGAAAGAGGTGGACTTGGCGGGACTCATCATCAGCGTGCGGGTCAGGCCCAGGCCGAGTGCCTGCGCGCCCGCGAGGTCGAGCACGGTCTGCTGCGCTTGCAGGTCCAGTCCGGGGTCACCGGCGCGCAGCTCGCCGGCCACGGTCAAGCCCTGCCGCCGTGCGGCCGCGAGGATGCGGTCCTGGAGCCGGCGCGACAAGGCGAACAGCATTTCGTTGGCCACGCCGTCCAGCGCCACCGCCAGCGAGACGCGGCGCTGCTCGAACAATTGCGCCACCTGTCGCTCCAGGCCCGCGCCCAGCGTTGCTGCCGCGCAGGCCACACTGGTGAGCTGGCCGCTGGCCGGCACCAGCCGGGGCGCATTCAAGCGATGGCCGTCCACCTGCAGCCAGCCGTCCTGCGGTTCGCTGTCCAGCGGCGCGATGCGCCAGCTGGCGCGCCCCTGCGCCAGCCCCAGGTCGCGCACCATGGCGATCGCCTCGGCACGCAGGGCCACCAGCTTCTCGCGTCGCAGGACGTGGGCGGGCACGCCGCCGCGCTCCACGTCGCGCAGGACGTCGATGTCTTCAAGCACGGGCATGGCCGCGGGTCAGCCCGCGTAGCGGCGGGCCGCGGCGAACATCGCGCGCACGTTGGCCACCGGCGTCTCGTCGGGGATGCCGAACGCGCCGTCGAGGATCAGCTTGCCGCCCTTGCGCCAGACGTTGTCCACCAGATGCTTGACCGCGGCGTCCACGTCATCGGGCGTGCCGGTCGTGAGCATCGATGGCGACAGGTTGCCGCGCAGCGCGACCCGGTCGCCCAGAACCTCGAACGCCTTGACCATGTCGGTGCGCTCGAACCAGTAGATGCACTTGCCCGCCGGGATGTCCTTGATCACCTCCAGCCGCTTGGTGCAGTCGGACTCCCACATGGGCATGGGCACGAGCCCGGCGTCGATCAGTTCCAGCAGCATCTTGCGGAAGGGGGGCCACCAGAACTCCTCGAACTGCTTCGGGCTCATGAAGGCATCCGGCGCCCAGTGCGTCGGGATGAAAACGATGGGGTGGTTCGCCGCCTTCGCATTGGCGATGGTCATGCGCGCCAGGAACACGGCGGCCTTGTCCAGCACCGCCTTCAGCTTTTCCTTGTGGCGGAACAGGTCCTTCATCATGCCGGTGGCGCCGCGGAAATAGTCCGCGATGAAGTCGTAGGGCGAGATCGAGTTGCCGCCGTTGAACAGCGGGAAGCCGGCAGCATTGATGCGCTGGGTCCAGTCGAGGTGGTGACCGAAGAACACGTTCACTTCCTCGGCAGCGGCGACGATCTTCTCGAACGAGGCGCGCACTTCCGGCAGTGCGAACGGGCGGATGCCGTTGACCAGGCGGAAATAGTGCAGTCCGGGGAACACCGGCAGCTTGTCGAAGCCCTCGAAGGCGCCAGCGACGCGCGGCAGGTACTTCTGGATGTAGAAGCCGGTGGGATCGAACAGGAACTCGTCGTACTCGTCCGCGGTCATGTACTCGCGGTCCAGGTACTGGAAGGGCTGCATGTCGCCCACGCCGTGGCCGGGCCATTGCAGCTGCTTGAAGCCGATCTTCTCCAGCGAGCGTCCGGCGGTGGTGCCCAGGATCAGCGGGAACACACCGTCGGGTTCGAACTCCTGGACGGCATCGAAGCAGACCTTCTTGGCCTTTTCATAGTCGTACATCAGCTCCTTGTAGGTGATGCCGCCGTAGGTGGCGGGCCAGAAGAAGCTGTGCAGGCCCACGGGCATGCGGTCCGGCTGCTCGAGCCGTACGCAGGCCATGATGCGCTCCCAGCGCGCGTCGTAGGCGGCCTTGGCGGCGGGGCTTTGCTCGTAGGGGCCGATCATGGTCGGGCCGGTTGGGGCGTCGAGGACGGCGCTCATGCGGCCACCCCCATCCAGTCGCGGCACAGCGCCACGGCTTCGACGGCGTTGACGCCAAAGGCGTCGGCGCCGGTGTAGCCGCGCACCGTCTCGTCGATCTGGCCGCCGCCGATCATGATCTTGAAGTCATCGCGCATGCCGGCGGTCTCGAAGGCGCTGATGGTCTCCTTCATCGAATCGAAGGCCAGCGTGAGAAAGCCCGACAGGCCCACCACGTCGGGCTGGTAGGCCTTGATCTCCTCGATGAACTTCGCCACCGGCACGTCCACGCCGATGTCCTTCACCTCGAAGCCGTTGATGTCGAGCATGAAGGTCACGATGTTCTTGCCGATGTCGTGCAGGTCGCCATGCACCGTGCCGATCAGTACCTTGCCGTGGGTCTGCACGGCGCCGCCGCCGGCGGCCTTGATCAGCGGCTTGGCGATGGCGCCGATGGTGTCCAGCATCTCGCCGGCCAGCACCAGCTCGGGCAGGAAGTATTCGCCTTCCTCGAAGCGCTTGCCGACGATGTCCATGGCTGCGCGGCACAGGTCCAGCACGCGCATGGGGTCGGCACCGTCTTCCAGGAGCATGCGCTTGGCCCGCGGCAGCGCGTCGTCCTCGTTCATGTCGGCCAGCCACTCCACGAGTTGGCGTTCTTCGTCGTTCCAGTCGCTCACGGCGTTGTCTCCAGGATGGGAAGGGAAAAGGGTGTCGTGGCAACCGCAGGGCGCAGGCCCGCCTCGACGATGATTTGCGCGAGGGTTTCCTCGTTGCGGTGGCCCATGAGGTGCACACCGGCCACGCCCTCGATACGGCGCAGGGCGTCGATCATTTCCACGCAGACGCGGCGGCCTTCGGCTTTTTGATCTTCAGCGCCGGCGATGCGCTCGATCACGGAATCAGGCACATGCACGCCCGGCACGTTGGCCGCCATCCAGCGCAGGGCCTTGGCGCTGGACAAGGTGCCCACGCCGACGATGATGGCGGCGCGCTTGTGCAGTCCGCGCGCCCGCACTGCGGCCATGAATTCGTCGAGCAGAGGCAGGTCGAAACAGAACTGGGTCTGGATGAACTGCGCGCCGGCGTCGATCTTGCGCTCCAGGTTGGCGACGCGGCCGGCATGGGGCGCCACGAAGGGATTGGCGGTGGCGCCGAGGAACAGCTTGGGCGACTGTTCCAGCTTGCGGCCCGACGCGTATTCGCCGCGGTCTCGCATCCCGCGCAGGATGTGCAGCAGGTTGACCGCGTCCAGGTCGAACACCGGCTTGGCCTCGGGGTGGTCGCCCTGGCTGACGTCGTCGCCGGTCAGGCAGAGCACGTTGCGCACGCCCAGCGCGGCAGCACCGAGCACATCGCCTTGCACCGCGATGCGGTTGCGGTCGCGGCAGCCGACCTGGCACACCGGCGTGTAGCCGGCGGCGGCCAGCACCGATGCGGCCGCCACGCTGGACATGTGGCAGTGGGCGCCGGCGCCGTCGGTGATGTTGATGGCATCCACCAGGCCGGCGAAGCGCCGGGCGCGTTGCAGCAGCACGGCCGGATCGGGCGAATCGGGCGGGGCGATTTCCACGGTGACGATGAATCGGCCGTCGCGGCAGGCCTGTTCCAGCGGTCCGGTCGACTCGCGCGGTGGGGCCGGCACTGGCGGCTGCGGTGCGGCGTGGCCTGCAGGTCCGGTGGTGATGACCTTGATCCAGGTCGATTGGCCGCGCAGACGCTGGTCAAGTGGCGGCACGCGCTTCGTCCAGCTGGGGGTATGGCCGGGCTGGATCCTGGCATCGCCGTCATTGGCTTCGAGCCAGATGCAGCGTTGCGCGGGATTCACCTCGCAAGTGCCGTCCGCGCGCACGCCGCCGCAGGGGCCGTTGCGCATCTGCTTGCCGCAGTGGCTGGGGCAGGCCATGCCGGTGACGGACAGGGCGCAGTCGCCGCACATGCGGCAGTCGAAGAACAGGGACTTGGCGGCGCGCTCCACCGGCTCGAGGCCGGCGGCGAAGCGCCGGGGGCCCACCAGGCGCGCCACGGGCGCCAGCCAGGGTGCGACTCGCGCAACCTGCCGGTACAGCCGCGCCAACACGCCCGCATGGCGCACGGACCAGTAACGCAAAGCCTTCATCGAAGCGACCCGTAAGCCGGACTGCTGGCGCACATAATGATGTATCCGGTATGTATACAGACAACGGCTGGATCATGGCGTCGACGGGCGGCTGGGTGTTGATCCAACGCAAGGTTTTCCTAGGAATTTCGGTGAGAAGGTGAAGTTCGGGCCTTGTGCGGCTGAGTCGCGGCGTTGCTCTGAAAAAGCCGAGGATGTATACAGGATGGGTGTGATGGCATCCCCTACGGCGTAGGCTCAGCCGAAGGTCGGACGCCTCGCCTCTCACATTTCCCCTTGAAAAGGCAGGGGAAAGCCTAAGCTGAGGGCGAACGGAGGTTCCCATGCGATTGGACAAGCTCACCACCAAGTTCCAGGAGGCGCTGGCTGAAGCGCAGACGCTGGCGATTGGCAATGACCACGCCTACATCGAGCCGGCGCACCTGCTGGTGGCCATGCTGCGGCAGGAGGACGGTCCGCGCGCCCTGTTGCAGCGCGCCGGCGCCAATGTACCGGGCCTGCTGGCTGCGGCTGAAGCCGCGATGCACAAGCTGCCGCAGGTCGAGGGGCAGGAGCAGGTCCAGATCGGGCGCGATCTCATCACGCTGCTACAGGCGGCCGAAAAGGAAGCGATCAAGCGCGGCGACCAGTACATCGCCAGCGAACTGTTCCTGCTGGCCGTGGCGGACAGCAAGCAGGACATCGGCGGCCTTGCCCGCGAGAACGGCCTGACTCGTCGCTCGCTGGAAGCGGCGATCGAGGCGGTGCGCGGAGGGCAGAACGTGAACGACCCGCAGGCCGAAGGCCAGCGCGAAGCGCTCAAGAAATACTGCCTGGACCTGACCGAGCGCGCGCGCCTCGGCAAGCTCGACCCGGTGATCGGCCGTGACGACGAGATCCGCCGCGCGATCCAGGTCCTGCAGCGGCGCACCAAGAACAACCCGGTGCTGATCGGCGAGCCCGGCGTCGGCAAGACCGCCATCGTTGAAGGTTTGGCCCAGCGTATCGTCGCGGGCGAAGTGCCGGAATCGCTCAAGAACAAGCGGGTGCTGTCGCTGGACATGGCGGCACTGCTGGCCGGCGCCAAGTACCGCGGCGAGTTCGAGGAGCGGCTGAAGAGCGTGCTCAACGAACTGGCCAAGGATGAAGGCCAGACCATCGTCTTCATCGACGAGCTGCACACCATGGTGGGCGCCGGCAAGGCCGAAGGCGCGATGGACGCGGGCAACATGCTCAAGCCTGCGCTGGCCCGAGGCGAACTGCACTGCGTGGGCGCGACCACCCTGGACGAATACCGCAAGTACATCGAGAAGGACGCCGCGCTGGAGCGGCGCTTCCAGAAGATCTTGGTGGGCGAGCCGAGCGTGGAGGCGACCATCGCCATCCTGCGCGGCCTGCAGGAGAAATACGAAGTCCACCACGGCGTGGAGATCACTGACCCGGCCATCGTGGCCGCGGCCGAACTCTCGCACCGCTACATCACCGATCGCTTCCTGCCGGACAAGGCGATCGACCTGATCGACGAGGCGGCGTCCAAGATCAAGATCGAGATCGACTCCAAGCCCGAGGCGATCGACCGGCTCGACCGCCGCCTGATCCAGTTGCAGATCGAGCGCGAGGCGGTGAAGAAGGAAAAGGACGAGGCCTCGCGCAAGCGCTTCGACCTGATCGAAAACGAGATCACCAGGCTGCAAAAGGAGATCGCCGACCTCGAGGAAATCTGGAAGTCCGAGAAGGCGACGGCGCAGGGCTCGGCCCAGGTCAAGGAAGAGATCGACCGCCTGCGCACGCAGATCGAGGAGTTCACCCGCAAGGGCGACTTCAACAAGGTCGCCGAACTGCAATACGGCAAGCTGCCCGAGCTGGAGAAGAAGCTCAAGGAAGCCCAGGCCAAGGAAAGCGGCAAGGCCAAGGCCGGCAAGCCGCAACTGCTGCGTACGCAGGTGGGCGCCGAGGAGATCGCCGAAGTGGTGGCGCGTGCCACCGGCATTCCCGTGTCCAAGCTAATGCAGGGCGAACGCGAGAAGCTGCTGCTGATGGAAGACCGCCTGCACCAGCGCGTGGTGGGGCAGGACGAGGCGATCAGCGCGGTGGCCAATGCGATCCGCCGTTCTCGCTCGGGCCTGTCCGATCCGAACCGGCCGACGGGTTCCTTCCTGTTCCTCGGCCCCACGGGCGTGGGCAAGACCGAACTGTGCAAGGCGCTGGCGAACTTCCTGTTCGACAGCGAGGAGCACCTGATCCGCATCGACATGAGCGAGTTCATGGAGAAGCACTCGGTCGCGCGCCTGATCGGCGCGCCGCCCGGCTATGTAGGCTACGAGGAGGGCGGCTACCTGACGGAGGCCGTGCGTCGCAAGCCCTACAGCGTGATCCTGCTCGACGAGGTCGAGAAGGCGCACCACGACGTCTTCAACGTGCTTCTGCAGGTGCTGGACGACGGTCGCCTGACCGATGGCCAGGGCCGCACCGTGGACTTCAAGAACACGGTGATCGTGATGACCAGCAACATCGGCTCGCACCGTATCCAAGCCATGGCCGGCCAGCCGTACGAGGACGTGAAGGAAGCCGTGTGGGATGAGTTGAAGACTCACTTCCGCCCTGAGTTCCTCAACCGCATCGACGAGACGGTGGTGTTCCACGGCCTGGATGCGAAGCACATCGCGCAGATCGCCCAGATCCAGCTCAAGGTGCTGGAGCAACGGCTGGCGAAGATGGACCTCGTGCTGGAGGTGTCGCCGGCGGCGCTGGAAGAACTGGCCAAGGTCGGATTCGATCCGGTGTTCGGCGCGCGGCCGCTCAAGCGCGCGATCCAGCAGCGCATCGAGAACCCGCTGTCGAAGTTGATCCTCGAAGGGCGCTTCCCGCCCAAGAGCATGATCAAGGTCGACGTGGACCCGGTGCGCGAGCCGGGCGTGTTCCACTTCGGCGGTGCGCAGGCGCTGCGCGAGGCGGCGACGGCCTGAGGCGCCCCGCCTCATGGCCAGCTAACAGCCGGCGTGCATACTCCGGCTGGATCTCATTGTCGATTCACCCATGCATCTTCTCTTGAACCTGCTGCTGCGCGCCGTCCTGCTGGCCGCAGGCCTGGTGTTCGCGGCCGCATTCGCCCTGGCGATCGCCTTCATGGTGGCGCTGTGGCTGCTGCGCGCAGCCTGGGCTCGGCTGACAGGCCGTGCGCCTGTACCGTTCGTCATGCGCATGCAGCGCGGCCAAGCCTTCGCGGACAGGGTCCGGCGCGCTTCGCAGGCCCGACGCAAGGCGGGCGACTTCGGATTCCCGTCCGGTCGAGCGCAACCCGACGTCACCGACGTCGAAGTGCGGGAACTGCGCTGAGCGTGCCGGCCTACTGCCCTGGCGACTTGACGATGCGCAGGTAGGGCTTCGGCGCCTTCCAGCCGTCCGGGAACAGCTTCTTGGCCTCCTCGTCGCTGACCGATCCGGCGATGATGACGTCCTCGCCTTTCTTCCAGTTGACCGGCGTGGCGACGCGGTACTTCGCGGTCATCTGCATCGAGTCGATCACGCGCAGGATTTCGTCGAAGTTGCGCCCCGTGGTCATGGGGTAGGTCAGCATCAGCTTGATCTTCTTGTCGGGTCCGACCACGAACACCGAGCGCACCGTCTGGTTGGTCGCGGCGGTGCGTCCATCGGTCGCGGTGTCCTCGGCCGGCAGCATGTTGTACAGCTTGGACACTTGCAGGTCGGCGTCGCCGATGATGGGGTAGTTGACCTTGGAGCCTTGCGTCTCCTCGATGTCACCCAGCCAGCGGCTGTGGCTATCCACCGGGTCCACCGACAAGCCGATCAGCTTGGTGTTGCGCTTGGTGAATTCGGGCTCGATGCGCGCCATGTAGCCGAGCTCGGTGGTGCATACCGGTGTGAAGTCCTTCGGGTGCGAGAACAGGATCGCCCATTTGTCGCCGATCCAATCGTGGAAATCGATGGGGCCCTGCGTGGTGTTGGCCTTGAAGTTCGGCGCCGTGTCATTGATGCGAAGTGCCATGGTCTGTGCCTCTTTGATGCGGGATTTGCACGATAGGACGAACCACTCAAGGGGTCAACGGCAACGCTTTGCCATGTCGTCCTGCTGGGGTATGAACTTATGCTGCGGGATGCATTTGGCCCACCCGCCATGGCAAGGACGCGTTGTCGTCCGATATGCTGGAGGCGCATCCAACCGAGTCTTCACCATCATGTTCAAAGCCCTTGTCCTGCAGAAGGACCCCGAATTCAGCGCCGCCGTGCGGGAGATCGACGACAGCTTCCTGCCGGAAGGCGACGTCACCGTCGACGTCGAGTACTCGACCCTGAACTACAAGGATGGGCTGGCGATCACCAACCGCTCGCCCATCGTGCGCAGCTGGCCCATGATCGCGGGCATCGACGCGGCAGGAACGGTCGCGCAGAGCAGTTCTTCCTTGTGGAAACCGGGCGACACCGTGATCCTCAACGGCTTCGGCGTCGGCGAATCGCACATGGGCGGGCTGGCGCAGCGCGCGCGGCTGAAGAGCCAGTGGCTGGTGCGCTGCCCCGAGCGCTTCAGCACGCGCCAGGCCATGGCAATCGGCACGGCGGGGTACACGGCGATGCTGTGCGTACTCGCGCTGGAGCGGCATGCGGTGGTGCCGGGCGACGGTGAAGTGCTGGTGACCGGCGCGACCGGCGGCGTGGGTTCGATCGCCATCGCGGTGCTGTCCAAGCTCGGTCATGCGGTGGTGGCGGCCACCGGCAAGGCATCGGAAGAGGGCTACCTGAAAGCACTGGGCGCGTCGCGCGTGATCGATCGCGCCGAACTGGCCAGCCCCGGCAAGCCCTTGCAGAAGGAGCGCTGGAGCGGGGTGGTGGATGCGGTGGGCAGCCACACGCTGGCCAATGCCTGCGCCCAGACGCGTTACGGCGGGGCCGTGGCGGCCTGCGGCTTGGCGCAGGGGATGGACTTTCCTGCCACGGTGGCGCCGTTTATCCTGCGAGGCGTGTCGCTGCTGGGCGTGGACAGCGTGATGGCGCCCATGGCCTTGCGTCTGCAGGCCTGGTCACGCCTGGCCAGCGACCTCGATCCGGCCCGGCTCGACGCGATCACCAGCGAGGTGCCGCTGTCGGCGGCCATTGATGAGGCCCGCCGACTGATGGCCGGGCAGGTGCGCGGACGGCTCGTCGTTCGCACGCGCGACTGAAGACGACACGTCAACGCCGCTTGCGCTCATACTGGGCTTCTCCTGCATGCACAGGGAGGCCGAATGAACCTGATCCCGAACGTCGGGCCGGTTGCCGCGCTGGTGGCCGGCATCCTGATCCTGCTGATCCCGCGCCTTCTGAACTACATCGTCGCGGTCTACCTGATCGTGATCGGCGCCGTCGGGTTGTTCGGCAGGTGATTCAGCCCTTGCCGCCCATGTGCTGGGCATAGAGCTTCTGCATGCCGCCCAGCCAGCGGTCGTAGTCCTGGGCCTTGTGCTGGAAATAGCCCGCCACCTCGGGGTGGGGCAGCACCAGGAACTTCTCCTCGCGCATAGCCTCGAGCACGTCGCCGGCGACCTGTTCGGGCGTCAACACCCCGTTGATGCCGGCGGAGCCCGTGCCGGCGGCAGTCATGCCGGTCAGCACCGACTGCGGGCACAGGCAGGACACGCGCACGCCGCGGCGGCCATAGGCGATGCGCAACCACTCCGCGAACGCCACGGCAGCGTGTTTGGTGACGCCGTAGGGCGCGGACTCGACGATGTTGAGCAGCCCCGCCGCTGAGGCCGTCACCACGAAGTAGCCTTCGCCGCGTGCCACCATCTCGGGCACGACCGCACGCGCGGCCCACACGTGGGCCATGCCGTGGACCTGCCACATCTTCTCCCACAGCGCGTCTTCCAGTTCGATGCCGCCCAGCCGGCCGAGGATGCCGGCATTCGACATGAAGATGTCCACCTGCCCGAACCGCTCGCGCGTGGTGGCCACCAGTGACTGGATGTCGGCCTCGCGGCTGACGTCGCAGCGAACGGCCAGGCCGCCGACTTCCCGTGCCACGTCTTGCGCCCGATCCAGGTCCAGGTCGGCGACCACGACGGCGCGTGCGCCTTCCTGCGCGAAACGACGGGCCAAGCCCGCGCCGATGCCGCTGGCGCCGCCGGTCACGATGGCGACCTTGTTGCGAATGTCCATGAACTGTCTCCGTTGACTGCAGATATTCGACGCGAGTATGGGCGCGAAAGCGCCCGTCGCGAAGCCACGCAAGCGACAGGCCGGCAGCTGATCAGCTCGGGCGGGCTGCCTCGGTCAGCGGCGGGGGGCGGCTTGAATCAGCGCCGAGGGGGAACCCGAGGAAGCGCCCGGGACGTAGTTCTTGTAGACCGCCACACCCACTGCCGCCGTGGCGAACGCCAGCGTGGCGAACAGCAGATACCAGGGCCAGGCGGCGCCGGGGTCGTCCAGGTTCGCGCGCATGCGTTCGCGCGCGCGCCTGCGCTGCGAGCGGGCTTGCGCGATCTGGTCGTCGTAATGGGCGCGCTGCTGCGGGTCGGACAGCACCGCATAGGCTTCGTTCAAGGCGGCCATGACGCGCTCGGCATCCGCGTTGCCGGGCATCTTGTCCGGGTGGTAGCGCTGCGCAAGACGGCGATAGGCGGCGCGCACGCCTTCCGGGCGAGCACGCTGGCTCACCTGAAGCAGGTCGTAGTAAGTCGCGGCTCTTGCGCGCGTCGCGTTGGTTGGCTGTTCCATGCGGCGATGCGGGGTTTGCACTGCGCGTGTGCTCCTGAAAGTATAGCGAGGCTGTTCCGCGAACGGCCAGCGCCGGCGGCGGTGCGCACTGGGCGCTGTGGTGCGCCGCCGACATTCAGCCTGGCCGTCAGCTGCAGTCAGCGCCCGAGTGACTGCTCCAGTCGGTCGAGAAAGGCAACCTGCCTGGGATGCATCCGACGGCGGGCTTCGGCCGGGTCGAACCAGGCCAGGCGGTCTATTTCCGGAAAACTCTGCATGCGCCCCGAACGCGGGGGCCATTCCATCTCGAAGCTGTTGCAGCGCATCTGGTCCGGATCGCAGTCGCCTGCGAATGCCCAGGCGCTGACGCGCTTGCCGCTCGCGAGCGAGACCTCGCCGAGCGCGATGAAGGGCGGCGACGCGGGAAAGCCGGTCTCTTCGTTCCATTCCCGCAGCGCCGCGGCCAGCGGTTCTTCCGGCGCCTGGTATTCACCCTTGGGAATGGACCATGCGCCGGCGTCCTTGGCCTGCCAGTAGGGGCCGCCGGGATGGGCCAGCAGCACCTCGAGGTCGGCGCCTCGCAAGTGGCGATACATGAGCAGCCCTGCGCTTTTTCGCATCCATGCAGCTTAGGGCCGGAAGGAGCGTCGCGCATGGCCCATTCGATGCGCGGTGAATCGACGAAACGGTACGATCGTCGGCATGAGTTCTCCATCCAGCCAGGCCGTATCCGTGTCAACTTTGCGCCGCGATGCCGGCGTGATCGGCCTGGTGGGCGTGGCGCACATGGTGTCCCACTTCAGCCAGTTGCTGCTGGCGCCGCTGTTTCCCTGGCTGAAAACGGCGCTGGACGCCAGCTATACCCAGCTCGGCTTCCTGATGACGGTGTTCTTCGTGGTGTCATGCACCGTCCAGGCCGCCTCCGGGTTCCTGGTCGATCGCTGGGGTGCGCGCCCGATCCTGTTCGTCGGGCTCGGCTTGTTGGGCCTGGCCGCGTTCGGCTTTGCCTTCAGTCCGAACTACGCCACCATGGCCCTGTGTTCCGTGATCGCAGGTGTCGGCAATGGCGTGTTCCACCCCGTGGACTACACGCTGCTCAACCGCAAGATCAGCGCATCCCGGCTCGGACACGCGTACAGCGTGCACGGCATCATGGGCAGCCTGGGCTGGGCCCTGGCGCCCGCCTTGCTGGTGCCGCTGGCCGTGGCGTTTTCCTGGCGCGTCGCCCTCATGGGCGCGGGCACGCTCGCTTTCGCGGTCTGGCTGCTGTTGTGGGTGAACCGGTCTCGGCTCGAATTGCCGCCCAGCGTCCATCACGCGGCAGCCGCGCATGACAAGGCCGGCGGCGGGCTGGATTTCATGCGCTTGCCGGCCGTGTGGATGTGCTTCGGGTTCTTCTTTTTCTTTGCGGTGGTCCTGAGCGGCGTGCAGGCGTTCGCGCCGGAAGCCGCGCGGAACCTGCACGGAGTCCCGGTCGCCTTGACCGCCATGTGCCTCACGATCTACATGGTTTGCAGTGCGGGCGGTATGGTGGTGGGGGGCTTCCTGGCGGCCGATCCGCAACGTTGCGAGCGCGTGGTCGCCGCCGGTTTTGGCGTGGCGTCA
>Ga0207853_1000256_pt1 | contig 12417 bp, 20 predicted proteins | sample LuqExpMetagenom6_FD_187764 | JGI IMG/M metagenome (GOLD analysis project Ga0207853, IMG submission 187764) | Tropical forest soil microbial communities from Luquillo Experimental Forest, Puerto Rico - Sample 6 (SPAdes) | ecosystem: Environmental > Terrestrial > Soil > Tropical forest ...
GATGTAGTTGGTTGCTGATGCGGTCAGTGCAACCACGGCGTTGGCGACAGTCAGGATAGTGCCGTCAGCCTTACGGTACTTGCCACCGTAAATCCCCCATGAGAGCGCCGCCGTGGTGTTCGCGCGGCGGCCGAACAGAGTCGCAGGCGACCCGGCGTCAAACAGCGCGTTGGCCGAGACCTCCTTGGACGCTTGCGATGCAGCGATCAGATCCAGAGTCGATGTCGAGTCCATGACCTACTGACCCCCCAATTGAGCGATGCGAGATTCGCTTTCGATCGAACGCTTGGCCGCTTCTGCTGCCATGGCATCGATGCCGAATACCTTGAATGCGCCGTGATGGTCAGGGTCAGCAGAATTGAGCACTGTGCGTACGACGCGCTTGTCGTCCCACTGGAGTGCCATTCTTGTCAGGCCGGCGACCTGGGCTACCCCACGTCGCGCCCACTCCAAGTTGCTTCGCCCTTGGTCGATTGCAAGCGCCTCGCCTGGGTTGTCTAGTCGCTTGACACTTTTCCAGACGTCGGCGATGAACTTGACTTCATGGTCCAACTGAGGGACCGGTGAGCGCATCATGGCGATCATCAGGCGCTCGTGCCCCGGTTCACTTGCGATGCGCTGCAGGTGCGCCGAGCGCTCTTCGGCGGACTGTTGTCGCCACCAGCCTCTCAGTTCTCTGTCCTCCACCGCCACCGCAGCGTGGGTCGGATCCAGCTTAGGCACTGCAAGCAGGTCACTTTCCCGCTTGTCGAAGTGAGCGACTTCGCGATCGAGCTGCGCGTCGGCGCCGGCCATCTGGAGCACGAGCTGCGTTTGGAGTGGCTCAAGCCTCTTCGTGCGCCCGAGGTCACTCAATTCCCGATCGCCCACAATGGCGGAGGCCTTGTCGGCATAGTCGCCAAGCGCTTTCACTGCAGCGTTGAACTTCAAGACGGGGAGCGTGTGAGCTTCGCTTTCGGGGATGGCGGGCATTGAGAATTCACCGACTGAACCCGGAAGCTTGTAGTGCGTGTGGCGAGTGCTGGTGTCTTTGGTAATCGTGACGGGCATGTCAGGCCTCCAGGCTTGCGACGATCTCGACGCACCGCGTTTTCGCGCGCTCGATGAGTCCGCCATGGATGTAGTCGCGCAGGAACACCGGGTGAGGCGTCGGCGGCTGGAACGCCGGGAAGCCGCTTTGGTCTCCCGTACGACCGGCCAGAGCCAGGTCGTGCGCATGCGCTTCCACGAAGGCATCGCAATACACCTGCGCTGCCGCCGCGTAGTCGGCGCCGGCCGCGGCGCGGTCGGCCTTCACTTGGTCAAGGGTTGCCATGTTTGTGTCCTTTCCGGATGTGATGGCGGGTTACTGGGGGACGCATTCGGGGAAGCAGGCCACCCTCAGCGTTGGGACAACCGCGCCGGCACTACGCCTGCGCGAGAGATAGGAACGAGACCATGGCAGCGATGCGATCATGCGAGCCTCCGCCGCTGCTTCTTGTCGCAGAGCACGCGTATGTCGCGCTTGGACGCATTGCGCGCCGAGATCGCCTTGCCTGCGGGCGTCTTGGGTCCGGTGCTGCGCGTCCAAGGACGCCAGCCGCGGATCGCCTCAGCTTGCTTCGCGCGCCGCTCTGGCGTCCATGCGAGCTGTCGGTTATTGAGTGCCGTCATCGGTCGCCTTGTTTAGTTCGATCCGTTTAGAAATCGGCCCGCGGGCAAAGGCAATCCGGACGCGCGGTGGATCTCTCGCACGAGCCGCTCTGCGCGCTTTAGCCCGCGGGCCGCCTTGGCTTTGAGTTTTGAAACGTCTTGTTCGGAAATCGGCTTCGATTTCGGAAAATCGGCTTTGGTCATCGCCGTGCTTTTTTGCGGTTGCACCCAGCCAGCGGCGAGCAAGAGGGGGACCTTCGGCGTCTTCATGTAGCGGCTCTCCCGCGGTAGCTGGGCCAGTCGCATGGGAGAACTCGCGCACCTTCGCGCAGCCGGTCATAGAGCCGATCGCCGAGGGCTTCCTTGATCGCTGTATGCGGCAGGTTCGAGATGACGAGCGTTGGGCGCTCCCTGCGGTAGCGAGCATCCAGCACGTCGAACAGCTGCACGAGCTCGCCGTCTGACCCGAAGGAGACCCCTACCTCGTCAAGCACCAGGAGCGCGTCCGACGCGAGGTCGTCGATGACTTCCTCTTCGGTCTGTTCGGATTCACGGCGCCAGGTGGCGCGCAGCTGGCGCACGATCTGGCGCGGCGTGATGATGCGAGCCCAGAGCTTGTGCTGCTCGATCACCTCGTGCACGAGCGCGGCGCCGAGATGCGTCTTGCCAGTGCCTGGCGGGCCGATAAGCCACAAGGTGCTTTTCGTGTCGCGGGTGAACGCGTGGCCGTATTCCTGCACGGCCGTGAGCGCCTTGCGCTGTGCCGGCGTGGTCGCCTCAAAGCTGGAAAAGCGCGCGCGCAAGAATCGGCCCTCAATGCCGGAGGCTTTCAATCGGTTTTGATGCCGTTGGCGGTCCAGCTCCTCCTCGTACTCGCGCCGTTGGCGTTCTTTCCTCTCTTGGTCACATTTGGGGCAGCCGTTCCAGTGGCCGCGAAAATAGTTGTACGCCTCGTACTCGCCGTGACTGGCACAGGTCCGCGTCTCGGTGATCCTGCCGTCACTCATGCGAGGCTCCCGTCCGCACCGATTCCCGCGGTGTAGTCCACACGATCAAAACCGGAGTGCTGGGAGTTCCGGCGGCTCTGAGCCGGCATCTTCTCGTTCCGGATCCAGGTGCGGAACGAGGCATCCCAGCTCGCGCGAGCCTCACCCGTGCTCAGGTGGTAGTCGCGAAACTTGTCAACGACTGCAGGCATGTCGATGCCGGGTTTTTGTTCCTGCGCCCAGGCAATCAACTTTGCAGATGGCTGCCAGTCTTCAGGAATCCTGCGCTTAGGAGCAGATCTTTCTCCTGTCTCTCTCTTGGTTTCTTCTTTTGGTTCAATTGGGTTCAATATGGTTTCGTGTCCCAGTTCTGGTACTGGTGACGCGGAAAACTGGTACTGTTTGCCGGGAAAACTGGTACTGTTCGCCTGAGAAACTGGGACTGTTCCAATTTCGGTACCGGTGCCGTTTTCGGTATAGCTACCAGTACCGGTTTTGGTACTGGCCGGAGCCTTCGAAGCAGTGCCGTTTCTGGTACCTGTGAGATTCAAGGCGTACACCACAACCTGGTTGGTTTGGCCGTCCGTGCCGGCGCGGACAATGAGTCCTTCCGCCTCCAGCCGATGTAGGCCGGCCATCACCGTCTTGCGGTCATGCTCGGTGAGTTGGCAAATGCTCGCGACCGATAGGTAGGCATGCAGCGGCGGCCACCGCTTGCCGGACGCTTTGGACACGCTCGGAACATCGCGGGCCGCATTGCACAAAATCATGAGCACGAACTTGGCGCTGGGGTGGTTCAGTCTCTGCTGCAGGCCCCAGGCGATGGCAGGAATGCTCACCGTTGCCCGCCCGTCTCGTGCTGCTTCGTCGCACGCATCAGGCTGAGCTTCCTTCCATGGCAGCGCGCAGACCCGGCTTCCCAGCGCACCCCAGGGTTTCGTCGCGTGCCTCCAGATCCTCGATGCGCGATAGGACGCTGGCCAAGTCGGGATGCATACGCGGCACGCCGTGCGCAACGCTGAAGTACGCCACCAGCCCATCGGCAGGGTCGGTTCTATGCAGCTGGACCCGGTGTAATGCGGCGCGGGCGCGAAGGCCTGCGAACTCTTTCAGGTCGCGAAGGTCGGGTGCCCTGCGTTGGCCATCTTGGAGGGCTTGTTGGAGCTCGCGCGTGAAGCCTCGCAGCCGGTGACCATCGCCGGCCGCGCGAAGGCCTTGCAAAGCCACGTGGAGGGCTTCAGGAGCCGCGGAGCGGTCGCGGACGTCTCCCAGCAGCTCCCGCGCCTCTCGCGCGCCCTGGAGGGCCGCCAAAGCGGTCGCAGCGGGATTCACTGCGGCTTGCCTTGCGACGCGACCCAAGCTTGCACCTCGGACAGGCGCCAGCGAGTGCATCTGCTGGAAAGCCGGATCGGCTGCGGGAAGAGATTCGCCTTGACCCTGTCTGCTATTGCGGAGCGACCCAGCCCAGCCAATGGCGACACGACCTTGATGTCGACCAGGCGGTCTAGGTTTTCAGGAAGGACGTTGGCGGTGGGTCTGGCTCGTTCGCGGGCGGTGGACTTCAAGGGCGGCTCCAGGCGTTTCTAGAGCCCGAATTCCCTCATACGGCGGGCAACGCCGCCACAGCCTCTTATTAACTAAGCCGGTTCGCTGGAGAAGCAAGCCGGTTCACTTCACATTTTTCCGATTCAGTACTTGGCTGATCCAACTGTCCGAGCACCCGAATTCAATGGCGAGCCGCTGCGCAACCCCACGCGCTTCGGGCCACCCTTCCTCCACAGCCCTCGCCCTAACCTTCTCTGGGTCGATGCGCCGCCTCTTCTTGCCGCTCTTGACGCCGGCTTCCTTGGCTCGCCGGCTGATTTCTTCCGAGATCTCGCGCAAACGCTTTCGTTCCGCCGCACGGGGAAAGAACGGCGTCTTCATGACGACGCCCTGATGCTCTCCTCTCAGTCTCCCGATCTGGTACATGGCTACGGCAAGGAATTCGCCAGCCTGCAGAGCGTCGCCCTCAAATGCTGCGCCGTAGAGTGCAAGTTTCGCGAGCTGATACGTACTTCGGAGCGCGGCTTTCAAATACTGGTCGGGAGTATTCCCATATGGTCCGTAGTAGGTTGGCGCGCCGAGCCTCAGAGATGGCTGGCGCGAAGGTAGGGCGTCCAAGAAGCCAAACTTGGACTCAGCTATGTCAGCGTGGAAATCGCCCTTGCAGTGTTCGGCGTAAATCTCCTCCAGCAGTACTTTGATGCGGCTGGCTCTAAGCATGATCACGAGCGCACCGTGTTCTGTCTTCCCGAGTTCCAGGCCGCGTGTGCGAGCGGGCCGGTGCAGATCGGGTAATAGCTCATCGAGCAGTGAGCGCTCTACGTCCAGCGTCGTGGTCAACAAAGGCACGACGGAGCCATCAGACCGGCGCCGCAGCTCCACCAAGGGCGTCCATGGGGCAGCAGGTGGCAGCAGCGGCGGGTTCCTCACAACGTCTCCTCGTCCGACTTGTGAGGGCCAGCATTCCGCCGTGCACGATGCCGCGGTGCCGGCGGCGTCAGAGTGCGCAAGAACGCGGGATCGCTGTAAAGCGCAACGGTGCGCTCCAGCTTTTCGATCTGCGCGAAGCCTGCAGGATTCGGCTCGAGCTCGCACTCCCCGATGAGTTCTTTGATATCTCGCATGTCTTCAAGCACCGTCTTGATCCGAGAGCGAACCGATAGCGGGAGGCGTACCGCGGAGGAGCGGTCCTCTACCACCATGCCGGCGAGAAAGTGTCTCGCGAGCTTCAAGCTGTCGGTAGCGTTATTGATCGCCTGCGCAGGCTCCCTCGTGCACTTCTCAAGGGCTTGCCGAGCCTGATTCGCTTTTTGAACTGCCGCTGTTTCTGCCGCTGACCGCCTGCGCTTCACCTCGAAGAAGCGACACCAATGATCTCCTGCCCAGCGTGATTGCCTGCCGAGGCTCCATTTGCGGCCGAAGGCATCGAAAACCGGCATGCCGCGATTTGGCCCGCCCGGCTCGCCCGGAAAGGCAAGACCGCAGCCGAACCCGATGGCCTGCAACTGTTCTTTGGTGCCGGTGTATTCCTCTAGGTGGTCGCACTGCCAGTACTCCAGCTTGATCTCGGAGTTCGCGTCATTGATCGTCATGATCGCGCTCCTCGCCATTTGCAGGGAACAGGCCGATGCGCTCGGCCAGCGTGATGGCGAGCTGTCCCTCGGATTTGCTGATGGCGTGACGCTCGATGGCGTCCTGGACGCGCTCGGCTAGCGCCTCTCTCGATCCGCCGACCTTCACCAGGTTGATGACATCCTCCAGCTGCGCCGTGTTGCAGCCCTTCACCAGTTGCGCGAGCTGCTTCCTTGCAGCCGCGGCCTCGCTGCGTGGGCGCCCCCTGCGCCTGCCGCACGACGAAGAGACGAGCGCCGGGCGCCGCACGATCTGCAGATGCCTTACCTGGCCTTGCAGGTCGCGGAGGTCTCCGCTTGAGTAAAAAAATCTACCGCGCGCGCTCTCCACCATGTAGCAGGGCCGACAGACAAGCCGAACCCCGTTTTCTACAAGGTCGCAGTTATCTCCATCCGCCACTAGCCAGCGATGGCCGTAACTCCCAACGATCCTCACTTGGTCCCCGTCGGGTCCGATGCACCAATCCCCAATCGTAAAGATCGTCCTCAGCCATGGCGGCAGAGGAGGCTCGGAATACAGCTCACTTTCGTCTAGAGTAGAAGTAGCCATGATCTGCTGTCCTTTCACTGGTAGCAGGTTGCTGGTCAGGCCGGCTTGGTGCTCGCAACACCTTGCCGGCCGCTTTGCCTCGGAGTTCCCGCCGAGGCGCCGGTGTCATTCGTCCAGGTCGGCGGGCCAGCGCTTCAGCCCCTTGAGCACGCCATCGTTTCGTACCCGGTACACCCCAAGCACCCCGCTGGCATTCCGCAGCACCACGTACTTGAGCTGCCCCACCTTCTCAACTCCGCTCGCCTGCTGAGATGGTTGGTCGGTTGCGCCGCCGCGAAAATACGCGGCGTAAGCGCGCCTCATAAGCTGCTCTTCTTCGTCGGAGAGGACTGCACTTTTCGCGTTCATGACGCAAATACTAGGCGCGTTCCTCTGCTTGTCAAACAGAGTTTGTGAAACAGACTGTTGTGGATCAGCTTCGGCATCGCCTCGAAGAACTGTGGGCACAGCACTAGCCTGGCGTTGAAGTCCAATTGGTCCGCCCGCTAACATCACTGAATGGCTCGCCGCGATCCCGACGACTACCGCTACGGCGTCATCGTGCGCTTCTTCGAGCAGCGCGTCTGGGCCGGTGAGGACGATGAGCCTGGCCGCTTTGTCCAGGCTTGGGAAGGCCGTATTTATCTCGAACACTGCGACGGCGTCGGCCGAAGCGAATTGATTGGATCCTTCTCGCTACGGTTTCTCGACCTTGGGCGGGCTCTGAATGAGCGCGTGTCGTACTTCGATGTGTTCGACACGTACCAATCGACAATGGACATATTCGAGGCTCTCTACGACTTGGAATCAGGGGAGCTGCGGCGCGAGGTTGCCAAATTGGCGTTTGGGCAGGACTGCCAATTTAATGAAGGGCTTCTGGTTCTCGATCGACTTGAGATCTTGCCCAAGCATCGCGGCCATCTGGCCGGACTGCGCGTCATGAAGGCGCTTATTCACCAGTTCCGTGCCGGTTCAGGGTTGGTGGTTCTGAAGCCGTTCCCGCTGCAATTCGAGGCCGATGAGGGACCGACCGTAGGTGTCACTAGCGCCAGCCTTCCCAGAGCCGATTTGCACCTGAATGACTTCACGCGATCCGAACGTGTCGCCCGCTCGAAGCTCAAGAAGTATTACGGGCGACTGGGTTTCGTCCCGGTGCCAAGAACTGACTACATGGTGTTGGACCCGACCTGTCCACTCGCAAATATCGACGCCATGGATGAAGAGTCTGGCACGGATGACGACGGGGTGCCCTCGCACCAGAAGAAGCCGAAACTGGAGATAGTTCGCCGTGGCCACTGATCGGGCATGCGAGTGCTTGCCTCGGGAGGATTCCTCAACTCGGTTCAACTTTTTTGTCCTGAGTTGACGGCCCCCAGGGACCGTTCGCGCTGCAGAGTTGGCTTTCTGAACTTTGCGAACTTTCAGAAAAAGATTCGCAAGCTTCGGAAAGGTCCAATCGAGTCTTCGGTTAGAAGCAGCAAGGGCAACGGCTGACAGGCCCTTGGCGGTCATGCGTCGGTACATCGGCTGTGTCTTGCCCTGCGCGTTAACGTAGGAGGTCGGTCCAAAATTGGACCGTGCGTGCGCGGCGATCTCCGGATCTCCGGGTGCGCGCTTGACGGCTACCCCCGTGCAAATTCGGGGCCAGACCAATCGCTCGGCTGTCAACGTCTTAGAAGGGGCGGTCAGTGGCCGACTTGGGCCGGCGTCCGCGGTTGCTGGCAACACTTGGCGCGGCGTCGATGAGGTCGTACACGGCCTCCAAATTCAAGAGCTTGCGGCCCTCCCACCACTTCCAGACCTTGCCTTCGGGCCAGATGCCGGAAGCACCCGTGCGCTCATCGAAGAAGGAAGCGGGCAAGCCGGTGCGTTCCTCGGCTTTCTTCACCGTCACCCAGTCTCGCACCGTCATGCGGCTACACCCTCGCTGGCGTCGTGTTTCCATGCTGTTGGCTCCATTTATGCCGTCACAGCGGCGATTGCTTCCTGCTGCGTCTGCGTATGACCTTCACTACCATTGGCGACTCAAACTGGAAGGAAGGCATGATCACAGTCGATCATCTGATGACGATAGAGGACATCGCCGCCATGTGGAAGGTGACGCGCGAGCACGCCCGCCGCTACCTGGTCAGGCTGCCGGAATTCCCGGACCCGGCACCTGGCAGCACTCGAAAAAACCAGCGGTGGAAGACCGAAGACGTGAGGGCGTTCTTGAACGGCAACCAAGGGCGGTCGTGACTTCGCCTGCCGTGGCCTTGGCGGTGGCAACTGCAGTCTCGAAGTGCTCGGGCGGCATCGCGGCCAGCTGCTGGTAGCGGCTGGATTCGTTCTTCGTCAGCCCCATTTCTTCGAGCGTCGGCGGGGTGCGGGTCATTTCGTTGGGACCGCACTTGTGCCAATGCCGCGAGCCCCGGTGTTGTTCTCCACCTGCACCAGCAACTCCCCGCACCGCCCTTCCGCCCGCACCTTGATCTCGGTGGCGTACTGAATCAGCTCCGAGTCCTTGGCTTGGCGGGCATATGCCGCCATCGCTTCGGCCTAGTCCCGAGAAAATGGAACGAGGAACAACGACATGACCGCAAGTGAACCCAATCCCTCCAAGCTCCTGGTATCGGCTGCAGAAGCCGCCAAAATGCTTTCCATGGGCAGATCAACCTTCTGGAAGGCGGTCGGTGAGAAGAAGCTGCCGCAGCCCGTCAAGATCGCCGGCCTCACGCGCGGCGGGTTTCGGACCTTGAGCAGTGGGTTCAGTCCGCCGGTCAGTCCCTGGGAACCTAATCGATCGGCTTGAGCTCGGTCTGCATCGGAACGATCACGCCGCGCTTGTAGCAGTCGGCGCACACGTCCTTGTCGATCTTGGTACCGGCGCGGCGCCGGCCGTTCTTCACGGTCACGCCGTTTTCGGTGTTCAGCACAGTGCGGCTGCCGCAACGGTTGCACTGCAGGAGGCCATCGGGTCGGGGCATGCGCTTGATGCGCAGCGCGGTTTGTTCTTTCGCGGTCGGCTTGACTGCGGGCACCACATGGAGTTTCGGCGCGTCAGCCACGCTTGGCGATCTCGGCTTGCAGCTCGGCGCGCACCTTCGCCTCGTCGGACCCTGGGTGCAGCTGCAGGTAGTCCTCGATCGCGTCCTCTTCGCTGTAGTCGTCGGTGAAGCGCATGCCGGCGGCCAGCAGCCCATAGACCGTGTACTGCCGCCGGTCGTACGGTTTGAGCGTCTCGTCCCTGTTGCTCATGGTCGTCTCTCTGCGGGGCCTATGCCGCGCGCAGCGGAAGCACCTTGGCGCCCTTGCGCAGCAGGTCCAGGTGATCGGCCCACCACTGCATCATCTTGCGCCGCGGTCCCAAATACGTCGCGTAGTTGTAGGCGGCGCTGGTCTCGTTGCGCTCCTGGTGCGCTAGCTGCAGCTCGATGTGGGCGTGGTCGAAGCCGTGCTCGTGCAGGACGGTGGACGCGATCCCGCGGAAGCCGTGGCCTGTCATGCGGCCCTTGTAGCCCAGGCGGTACAGCGCCCCCAAGATCGTGTTGTTGCTCATAGCCTTCTCGTGGTCGCGCTCGCCCGGAAAGACGAATTCGCTCAGGTTTCGCAACTCATGCAGGCACTTCATGGCCTCCACCGCTTGCGTTGACAGCGGCACGATATGCGGCGTTTTCATCTTCATCCGCTCGGCGGGAATCCGCCACTCGGCAGCCTCCAGGTCAAACTCCGACCATTTAGCCTCGATCAGCTCCGACGTGCGTACAAACGTGAGTGCCATGAGCTCCATGGCGAGCCGCGTGTACGGGCCGCCCTGATAGACGTGGACCTTGCGCAGCAGCTCCGGCAAGTCTTTCACCTCGAGCCGGGCATAGTTGGACTTTGCCCGCGGCTTGAGAGCGGCGCCCGGCCTGACATCCTTCGCCGGGTTGCGGGTCAGTAGCGGCTTGCCGTCCTCGCCTTCCAGCGTGCAGGCGTACTCGAACACCTGGCCGCAGGTCTGCCACGCCCGCTTCGCGATGTCCACGGCGCCGCGCGCTTCGATGCGTCGGCAAGTGCGTATCAAGTCATTCACGGTCACGTCGCCGATCGGCTTGTGGCCGAAAGAGGGGAACACATCGGCCTCCAGGCGGCGAAGCACGTAGTCAGCGTGCCGTTTCGACCGTGGCTCCTTCCAGTGAGCGAACCATGCCCGTGCGGTGGCTTCGAAGTTCGACGCGTGCCGCATGCGCTGGGCGTGCTTGGTCTCCCTCTTCGCCTGGACGGGGTCGGCGCCCTTCTTCAGGATCTCGCGAGCGTCATCCCGAGCGCGCCGCGCCTGCGCCAGCGTCACCGCGGGATAGGTGCCGATCGCCAGCCGCTTCTCCTTGCCCATGAAGCGGTACTTCCAGCGCCAGTGCTTGCCTCCTGTGGGCTGAACCTCGAGGTACAGGCCGCCGCTGTCGGAGAGCCGCAAACGGGCCTTATCTGGCGGGCATTTCGCGTTCTTGCAGGAGGTGTCGGTGAGGGCCATTTGGGGGACTTTTGCGCCTCGAACGGGGGAACGGCCGTTTTCTTCCCCCAAAATGTCCCCCGCTTTGCGCTGGCTGTCAACGGACAACGGCGGAGCTTTGCGCACAAAAAAGCCCCTGATGACAGGGGCTTACGTGCGTTTGCCGGAGCTTTGCGGCGATCGGCGGAGCGATTGCTGGCGGAAGAGGTGGGATTCGAACCCACGGAGGGCTTACGCCCTCGCCGGTTTTCAAGACCGGTGCCTTAAACCGCTCGGCCACTCTTCCGCGAGAGGCAGAAGTGTAGTGCACGGAGGGCGGTCAGCGCCGTGCTAACCTTGCTGGCGTGAAATCCTGTCGAGTCTGGCTGCTGGTCCTGCTGATGGTGATGCTGCCCCTTCGGGGCGCATTGGCCGCGGCCATGCTTTGCCCGGGCGGGCAGCCTGACGCCCGGGCCGAACTGCGGATGGACGGCCATGGTGACCACCAGGGGCACCACGGGATGACTTCGGCGCATCACCACGGCGATGAAAACGGCGATGCCTCCGACTCGTCCGGCGGGGCGGCGGGCCATGGCGGCCACGGCTCTGCCCTCTGTTGTGGCGCGGCCCTCGTCAGTGCCGACCTCGTGGTGAACCCCTCGCCATTGCCGGCGACCGGATTTCCCCAGCTTCACGCACCGCCGCCTAGCTTCGTGCTGGACGGCCAGGAACGGCCACCCCGAAGCATCTGATCCCGCGCGGTCTCTTGTGAGAGGCCCGATGGCGCTCGCGCGTGCAACGTCGCGGGCAATCGGCCGGCGCACATGCCGGCAGCTCAGATGCTTCGAGAAATGAAAAACACAATCTATTGGCCTGTCATGGCCGCCGCAGCCCTGGTGCTCACCGGCTGCGCATCGTTTTCGCCGGATGGCGGGTTCGGCAAGGTTTCTGAATTGACCCGGGAGCGCACCGGGCAGTCGGTGGCGCCGCAGCGCACCGAATCGCAGCGCCAGACCGCACGCGATCGCGTGGCCGATCTGCTTCAGCAGCCCTTGACCGCGGACAGCGCGGTCGAAATCGCGCTGCTGAACAACCCGGGGCTGCAGGCGAAGCTGGCCGAGCTGGGCGTCGCCGAGGCCGACGCCGTGCGCGCCGGACGATTGAAGAATCCGCGATTCAGCTTTGGACGCCTGTCGGGCGGGGGCGACGTCGAGATCGACCGCGCCGTCATCTTCGACGTGCTGGGTCTGTTGACCCTGCCGGTGGCCCAGGAGCTGGGCCAGCGCCAGTTCGAGCAGGCCCAGTGGCAGGCGGCGATCGATGCCGTGGGCCTGGCCACCGACGCGCGGCGGGCCTACTTCGATGCGGTGGCCGCGCAGGAGCTCCTGAATTACCACCAGCAGGTGAAGGAGGCGGCGGAGATCGCCAACGAGCTTGCCAAACGCATGGCAGATGCCGGCAACATCAACAAGCTGGCGCAGATGCGCGAGCAGGCGTTCTACGCCGACACGAGCGCGCAGTTGGCCCGCGCGCAGCACGAGGCGATCGCGCAGCGCGAGCGGCTCATACGGCTGCTGGGTCTGTCCGGCGACCAGGCGAATCTTCGATTGCCTGAGCGGCTCGCCGATCTGCCGAAGCAGCCGG
>Ga0207853_1000257_pt1 | contig 12405 bp, 11 predicted proteins | sample LuqExpMetagenom6_FD_187764 | JGI IMG/M metagenome (GOLD analysis project Ga0207853, IMG submission 187764) | Tropical forest soil microbial communities from Luquillo Experimental Forest, Puerto Rico - Sample 6 (SPAdes) | ecosystem: Environmental > Terrestrial > Soil > Tropical forest ...
CGCGCCTGCTGTTCACAACCGGCCCCATCGGCTACGACAAGTGGGCCGGCCTGTTCGCCGGCCAGGGCATGAAGATGCTCACCTTCGCCACCATCGTTGGCCTGCTCTATCACGTGTGGGTCGGCATGCGCGACGTGCTGATGGACTACATCCAGCCGGTCGGCGCACGCCTGGCCCTGCAAATCTTCGTGATCGTCTACCTCCTGGGCTGCGCCGGCTGGGCGGTTCAAGTGCTGTGGAGGATCTAAAACAAATGTCGTATACCAACAGCAACATCACCCGCCGCAAGTTCGACGTCGTCATCGTGGGCGCCGGCGGCTCCGGCATGCGCGCCTCGCTGCAACTGGCCCGCGCCGGCCTGAACGTCGCGGTGCTCTCCAAGGTCTTCCCCACCCGCTCGCACACCGTGGCGGCGCAGGGCGGCATCGGCGCCTCGCTCGGCAACATGTCCGAGGACAACTGGCACTACCACTTCTACGACACCGTCAAGGGCTCCGACTGGCTCGGCGACCAGGACGCGATCGAATTCATGTGCCGTGAAGCGCCCAAGGTCGTGTACGACCTCGAGCACATGGGCATGCCCTTCGACCGGAACCCCGACGGCACGATCTACCAGCGCCCGTTCGGCGGCCACACCGCGAACTACGGCGAAAAGCCGGTGCAGCGTGCCTGCGCCGCGGCCGACCGGACCGGCCACGCCATGCTGCACACGCTGTACCAGCAGAACGTGCGCGCCAAGACCAGCTTCTTCGTCGAGTGGATGGCGATGGACCTGATCCGCGACGCCGAGGGCGACGTGGTCGGCGTCACCGCGTTGGAGATGGAAACCGGCGACCTGTACATCCTGGAAGCCAAGACCGTGCTGCTGGCCACCGGCGGCGCCGGGCGCATCTTCGCGGCTTCGACCAACGCCTTCATCAACACGGGTGACGGCCTGGGCATGGCGGCGCGTGCCGGCATCCCGCTGGAAGACATGGAGTTCTGGCAGTTCCACCCCACCGGCGTGGCCGGCGCGGGCGTGCTGCTGACCGAAGGCTGCCGCGGCGAAGGCGCGATCCTGCTGAACAGCAACGGCGAGCGCTTCATGGAGCGTTATGCGCCCACGCTGAAGGACCTGGCACCGCGCGACTTCGTCTCGCGCTCCATGGACCAGGAAATCAAGGAAGGCCGTGGCTGTGGTCCCAACAAGGACTACGTGCTGCTCAAGCTCGACCACCTGGGCGCCGAGACCATCCACAAGCGCCTGCCCTCGGTGTATGAGATCGGCGTCAACTTCGCCAACGTCGACATCACCAAGGAGCCGATCCCGGTGGTGCCCACCATCCACTACCAGATGGGCGGCATCCCGACCAACATCAACGGCCAGGTCGTGATCCAGAACGGCGATGTGCACAACCAAGTCGTCAACGGCCTTTACGCGGTGGGCGAATGCTCCTGCGTCAGCGTGCACGGCGCCAACCGCCTGGGCACCAACTCGCTGCTGGACCTGCTGGTGTTCGGCCGCGCCGCCGGCAACCACATCGTCGAGTTCGCGAGCAAGACCAAGTCGCACAAGGCGATCCCCGCTGACGCAGCGGAGCGCACGCTGGAGCGCCTCAACCGCCTGGAAAACGCCAACAACGGCGAATACGCGCAGGACGTGGCCAACGACATCCGCGCCGCCATGCAGAAGCACGCCGGCGTGTTCCGCACGCAGGCCAGCATGGACGAAGGCGTGGGCAAGATCAACGCCATCCGCTCGCGCGTAGGCTCCATTGCGCTGAAGGACAAGTCCAAGGTGTTCAACACCGCGCGCATCGAGGCGCTGGAAGTCGAGAACCTCATCGAGTGCGCCCAGGCCACCATGACCTCGGCCGCCGCCCGCAAGGAATGCCGTGGCGCCCATACCGTCAGCGACTACGAGCGTCCGGCCGATGATCCGGTCTCGCCGCTGGGCCGCGACGATGCCAACTGGATGAAGCACACGCTGTGGTACAGCGAGGGCAACCGCCTGTCGTACAAGCCGGTGCAACTCAAGCCCTTGTCGGTGGAAACGGTGCCGCCGAAGGTCCGTACGTTCTAGTACGTACTTCACAAGCACCTGCCAACGCACCTAGATTCGAGAAACACCATGCAGAAACGCACCTTCCAGATCTACCGCTACGACCCGGAGAAGGACGCCAAGCCCTACATGCAGACCGTCGAGATCGAGCTCGAGGGCAATGAGCGCATGCTGCTGGACGCCCTGATGAAGCTCAAGGCGAAGGATCCCAGCCTGTCGTTCCGCCGCTCCTGCCGCGAAGGCGTGTGCGGCTCCGACGCCATGAACATCAATGGCAAGAACGGCCTGGCCTGCCTGACCAACATGCGCACGCTCAAGGACCCGATCGTCCTGAAGCCGCTGCCGGGCCTGCCGGTCATCCGCGACCTGATCGTGGACATGACCCAGTTCTTCAAGCAGTACAACTCGATCAAGCCGTACCTGATCAACGACGAGATCCCGCCCGAGAAGGAGCGCCTGCAGTCGCCCGAAGAGCGCGAAGAGCTCAACGGCCTGTACGAGTGCATCCTGTGCGCCAGCTGCTCCACCAGCTGCCCCAGCTTCTGGTGGAACCCCGACAAGTTCGTGGGTCCGGCCGGCCTGCTGCAGGCCTATCGCTTCATCGCCGACAGCCGCGACCAGGCCACCGGCGAGCGCCTGGACAACCTGGAAGACCCGTACCGCCTGTTCCGTTGCCACACCATCATGAACTGCGTGGACGTGTGCCCCAAGGGTCTGAACCCGACGATGGCGATTGGCAAGATCAAAGAACTGATGGTGCGGCGCGCCATCTAGGCGCGCTGACGTGACATGACTGAAGAACTCGTCGATGAACGTGCGCTTTCCAAGCTGAGGTGGCGTTGCCGCCGTGGATTGCTGGAAAATGACCTGTTCGTCGAACGGTTCTTCGAGCGCCACGCGCAGCGCCTCACCCTGAGGCAGGCCGCGGCGCTGACCGAATTGATGGATCTCGCGGACAACGACTTGCTGGACCTGCTGCTTGGACGCAGGCCATTGGAAGGCGAGCTGGACACAGACGACATCAAAGAAGTACTGGCGATGCTGAGACTGCGCGAAGGCGCATCGCCGGAAGTTGGGCATACACCGTAGGAACACTCCACATGAAACTCGCCGACACCAAAGCCACCCTGTCGTTCTCCAACGGCAGCCCCAGCGTCGAGCTACCCGTCTACAGCGGCAGCATCGGCCCCGACGTGATCGACATCCGCAAGCTGTACGCGCAGACCGGGATGTTCACCTACGACCCCGGGTTCCTGTCCACCGCGTCCTGCCAGTCCGCCATCACCTACATCGACGGCGACAAGGGCGAACTGCTGTACCGCGGCTACCCGATCGAGCAGCTGGCCACCCAGTGCGATTTCCTGGAAACCTGCTACCTGCTGCTGTACGGTGAGCTGCCCAACGCCGACCAGAAGGCCGGCTTCGTCGGCCGCGTGACCAATCACACGATGGTCAACGAGCAGATGCAGTTCTTCCTGCGCGGCTTCCGTCGTGACGCACACCCGATGGCCGTGATGACCGGCCTGGTGGGCGCGCTGTCGGCCTTCTATCACGACAGCACCGACATCAACAACCCGCAGCACCGCGAGATCGCGGCGATCCGCCTGATCGCCAAGATGCCGACGCTGGTGGCCATGGCGTACAAGTACTCCATGGGCCAGCCGTACATGTACCCGCAGAACAAGCTGGGCTACACCGCGAACTTCATGCGCATGATGTTCGCCACGCCCTGCGAGGAGTACGAGCCCAACGACGTGCTGGTGCGCGCCATGGACCGCATCTTCATCCTGCACGCCGACCACGAGCAGAACGCCTCGACCTCGACGGTTCGCCTGTGCGGCTCTTCCGGCACCAACCCGTTCGCGGCGATCGCCGCTGGCGTGGCTTGCCTGTGGGGCCCGGCGCACGGCGGCGCCAACGAAGCGGCACTCAACATGCTGGAAGACATCCAGAAGATGGGTGGCGTGGCCAAGATCGGCGAGTTCGTTGCCAAGGTCAAGGACAAGAACTCCGGCATCAAGCTGATGGGCTTCGGCCACCGCGTGTACAAGAACTACGACCCGCGCGCCAAGCTGATGCGCGAGACCTGCCACGAAGTGCTGAGCGAACTGGGCCTGGAAAACGACCCGCTGTTCAAGCTGGCCATGGCCCTGGAAAAGGTGGCGCTGGAAGACGAATACTTCGTCTCGCGCAAGCTCTACCCGAACGTCGACTTCTACTCCGGCATCGTGCAGCGCGCCATCGGCATCCCGGTGTCGCTGTTCACCGCGATCTTCGCGCTGGCCCGTACCGTGGGCTGGATCGCCCAGCTGAACGAAATGATCGGCGACCCCGAGTACAAGATCGGCCGCCCGCGCCAGCTGTTCACCGGCTCGGCCAAGCGCGACGTCAAGCCGATCGTGCAGCGCTGATCAGCGACTTCGCACGCGATAAGAAAAGCCCGCCCCGGCGGGCTTTTTCATTGGCTTGGACCACACGCTCTTGACACTAGCTGGAGCCGGACGGTTAATGCGCCATGGTTGCCGCTGCCCCGCTCGCCCGGCTTGTTGGCCTCTGCATCGCGCTTTGGGTGGGCTCCGTGGCTGCCCAGCAGCTACCGACAGCCGGTGGCGCCGGCCTCAAGGCCTCGGGTTTGTTGCAGCTGGGCCGCGTCGCTTTCGCGCTCCCGCCGGGGGAATGGCAAGTCCTGCCCATGCAAGACATCGAAATCCGGAAGACCGACTACTCATGCAAGTGCGAACGGACTCAGAGTACCGGCGATCATTACCCCGTGCAGCACGCGTTCGCAGTACAAGTGGATTCCGTGACACGGCGACTGAAGGCAGCGATGTACTTCAGGGCGTCGCAATCGACCATCCCGACGTTGCGCGTCTGGCTCACCAATGCCTGCGAGGCTCGGCCATCCCTATTGCACAGGGACGGCATGGATGGAAACTTCAACCACCCTGCGTGCCTCACGCTCGAGGCGGTCGAAGGCCCTTCCGCGGGGCCGCAGCAAGAGATCGAAAGCTGGCTCTGGGACTGGATGAAGGCGAATGGCGTGGAGACTCCGCCCGTACTCCTGGCTGCGAAATACCTCAAGTACGGCACGGGTGAGCATGTCTGGTCCTTGCTGTACGTGAACCCGGATGTCCCTGGCGTCAGCCCCGTCGCACAGCATGATCGCGCGGAGTGGTCGCTGGACGCCGTAAAGGCGGATCCGAAAAAATCGGAATACCTGGCCAGGTTCAAGGCTTGGAGCTACAAGATGGCGCAGGAGGCGCGGCTCTCGTTGTTGGACCGCAAGCCGAAAGAGCCTGGCCTGCCGGCGATACCCTCGATGTGAACTCATTGTTGGCGCTGCGTCGGCGCACGCCCGCAAACCGCGCTGATCATGGATATGCGCCGCAATAGCGCGCATTTGAGCCGACTCGGTTCCACCGGGATCAATGAAGGTGCCGGTGGTGAATGTCCGGGTAGTGCGGATGCTTGTGCGTCAGGACCTCGTGCCGATGTGGGTGAGCGTGCGGCTCCTCACCATTCCATGGGAATTCATGCAGATGCTGATGATGTTCGTCGTGGCGATGGCTGTGGCTGTGCACCAGGGGCTCATGCGTGTGCATGTGCTCGTGCCGCTCGCGAACGTGAAGCCAGACCCCCAGCCCCATCAGGGCTGCGGCGATCCAGAACACTGGGCCGAGTACATCGGGCCAGATTGCCAGTGAGAGGGCCACGCCGAAGAAGGGCGCGACTGAAAAGTGCGCGCCCGTACGCGCAGTTCCCAGCGTGCGCAAAGCCACCACGAACAAGGTCAGGCTGAGCCCGTACCCCACAAAGCCCACCAGCAGACTGAGGCCGATGGCGGGCCAGGACGGGAGCCCCGCTCCGGCCGCCAGCGCCAGGGCCGTGTTGCAGGCTCCGGCCAGGGAGCCTTTCAGGCAAGCCACCAGCATGGCGTCGTTGGTCGAGACTTTGCGCGTCAGGTTGTTGTCGATGGCCCAGCAGAAGCAGGCGCCGGCGATCAGAACAGCACCAGCCGACCAAGTGGCACCACCCGGCTGCCAGGCCAGCAGCGCGCCGCCGGCCACGATCGCCACCATGCCCAGCACGATCTGCCGGTCGGTGTTCTCCTTGAAAACGACCCATGCCAGAACCGCTGTCAGCACCCCCTCCAGATTCAACAGCAGCGCGGCGGCCGCTGCATCGGTGCGTGCCAGTCCAGCCATCAGCAGTGCAGGACCGAAGACACCCCCGAACACGATCGCACCGGCCAACCATGGGACTTCCCCAGGCGGGATCCGCAACCGAGCCGCTCGCGGGTCGGCTCGGCGCGCGAACGCTCTGCCAACGATCAGAATCCCGAGCCCCAAGCCGGACCCGAGGTACAGGAGACCGGCCAGCAGCAACGGATGCGTGCTGCCAACCAAGAGCTTCGCCAGCGGCGTGCTGACGCCGAACAGCAGCGCAGCGGCGAGTGCCGGGATTGCAGAACGAAGCGACATGGGACAGAGTTGAACACGAACGCGCCGCCGCTTCCGGAAGAGGTGGGTGGCCGTCAGGAGGGCAACATGCAGACCCTGGACGTCACGGCGTTGCGCAGCCGCACTCCATGTGCCATGGGCGGTTTGCGATGACACACGCACTGATCGGCATCACCGCCGCGGCCGCTGCGGCTTTCTCCGGCGCCCAGACCATTCGTTTCGACGACGAAACGCTGGGCAAACCGCCCAACGGCTGGACCTGCGGCGTGACCGGCCACGGCAACCCGCGGTGGACGATAGGCACACACCCCGCGCTGCCCAACGTGCGGGTACTGTTGCAAAGCGGAAGCGGAACCTTCCCATGGTGCGTGCGGACGGGCACCGCGATCGTGGACGGGTTTGTGGAAACGCATTTCGTGCCGATCTCTGGACGCGAAGACCAGGCCGGTGGTGTCGTGTGGCGCTGGAAGGACCGCGATAACTACTATGTCGCCCGCGCCAACGCGCTGGAGAACAACGTCTCCCTCTACTACACGGAGCATGGCGGTCGCAAGACGCTGAAGTACGTGGACGCGCCGGTGGCAAGCGGCATGCCACACATCCTGCGCGTGGAGTTCGTCGGCAAGCAGATCAGCGTGTCGCTGGACGGCAAGCGCTATATCGACATCGCCGATGATCACCTCACCGGGCCGGGTGCGGTAGGCGTCTGGACAAAGGCGGACAGTGTCACCGCCTTCTCGGAGTTCAGCTACGGCAGCACAGAACGCTGAGAGGAAGCAGGCGCAATGCCGGGCGTACTAGGTGCCGTCGCCGCACCGCGCCGCTGGAGCGTGGTGGACCGCCTGCTACTGGCCAAGGCCCTGAGAGGTTTCGCCGACGGCTTCGTCAGCCTGCTGTTGCCGTTGCACTTGCTGCAACTCGGGTTCACGCCGTTCCAGGTCGGGTGCATCGCGACGACGACACTGCTCGGTTCCGGCCTGCTGGCACTGCTGGTCGGCACCCACGGTGGCCGCTTCGCCTTGCGCACGCTGCTGCTCGCGGCGACCGCCCTCATGGCCGGGACCGGGCTCGCGCTGTACTCGATCCGTGATTTCTGGCCGCTCATGCTGGTCGCGCTGGTCGGCACGATCAATCCCTCGAGCGGGGATGTCAGCGTGTTCCTGCCGCTCGACCACGCCTTGCTATCCATCAGTGTGCGCCCACGGCAGCGCACGGCCGCCTTTGCACGCTACAGCCTTGTCGGCAGCCTCGCGGCAGCCAGCGGAGCCCTGGCGGCCGGATTGCCGGCCTTTGTTTCCGGTGGGTGGGGTGTGGACCGCGCCATCGCCATGCAAGGCATGTTCCTGGTCTATGCCCTGTTGGCGGGTATCGCCGCCGCGGTGTACCGCCGCCTGCCCCGCTCGCACGACAACACGGGCCAGGCGCAGCAGGCCGCACTGGGACAGTCCCGCAGGCGGGTCTATGTCCTGGCCGCGCTCTTCAGCCTTGACGCCTTCGCCGGCGGATTCCTCGTGCAGTCACTCATTGCGTTGTGGTTGTACCAACGATTCGGTCTTTCCATCGAAGCGGCCGCAGCGCTGTTCTTCTGGACCGGAATCCTGACCGCGCTCTCGTACCTGGTGGCGGTGCGAATCGCCAAGCGCATCGGACTGGTGCGAACCATGGTCTACACGCACCTCCCATCCAGCCTCTGTCTGATCGCCATCCCCTTCTGCAACGACCTGGCGGCGGCGCTCGCACTGCTGCTGGTGCGCAGCGCTCTATCGCAGATGGATGTGCCCACCCGCAGCTCCTACGTGATGGCCATCGTGACGCCGCCCGAGCGGCCGGCGGCGGCGAGCATCACCTCCGTGCCGCGCAGCCTCGCGGCCGCATCCAGCCCGGTGCTGGCTGGCTATCTCCTGGGACTGTCGGCCTTCGGATGGCCGCTGATCGTTGGCGGCGCGCTGAAGATCGTGTACGACCTGCTGCTCCTCGGCATGTTCCACAGCGTTCGACCGCCGGAGGAGCAGGAACAAGCCGCGCAAGCACCGTAGGACGCTCGCCCGTGCTCACGCGTCCAACGGAATCGACAGCTCGAAAACGACGCCCTCGTCGCGGTTGGAGGCCGTCACCGTGCCGCCCATCTTGGCCATGTACGTGCGCACGACGAACAGCCCCTGGCCGCGCCGGCCGTCAGTGTCGCCCGGGGCCGCACCGCCCACGCCGTACTCGAAGATCCGATCGAGGATGTCCGCGGGAATCGCCGGGCCGAAGTTGTGGATTTGCACCAGCGCCAGGCGGTCGCGCGGCTGCAGCAGGATGGTGATGGGCGTGCCCGGCGTGCGATGCCGCTGCGCATTGCGCAGGATGTGCGTGACCACGTCCTCCAGCGAGAACGGGTCGGCGCGCACCATGAGCGCCGTGCCGGCGCCCGCATAGCGCACGTCGTCGATGCCGGCAAACGAGGCATTGCCCGCGACTTCGCGCAGGAAGGCCTCCAGGTCCAGCGACTCCAGTTGCAGCTGCGCTGCCGCGAGCGCCTCGCTCGGCGACGCATGGCCATAGAGCACGCGCACCGCCTGCTGCATGCGCTGCACGTACCGGTGCACCGGGTCGGCCGGATCGGGATGAAGCACCATCAGCGACTGCAGCGGCGACAGGATCTCGTGCCCGACCGCCTGCAGCATGTCGCGTTCGTGCTGCGCGCGCAGCTGTTCGCGGTGCACGTCGCTCTTGACCCGCTGCAACAGGTCCGCCAGGCCGCCGGCCAGGATGCCCAGTTCGTCCTTGCCGCGCAGGTCGGACACGTCCAGCTGCGTGATGTCAGCCGATCCGTCCTTCTGCACGTTGTGCGACACGGCCGCTGCCCGCCGCGTGAGCACCGAAATCCGCCGGATCAGGCCCAGCTCCACGGTAGCCCAGGCGAGCGTGATCGCGCCCAGCATGGCAGCGACATACCAGGACATGCGAGTGGCGATGACACCCAGCCCGCGGTCGATCCCGCGCGCGTCGCCGTCCAGGCGCGCCTCGTAGTTTCCCAGGGGCGTGACGATGGTCTCGCGCGCCGTCAGGGCGGTGGGACGGTCGGCCACGGGCAAGCGATCGATCAGCCGCACGATCAGCGGCGAGCTTCGCTCGGACCCGTCGTCGCGGGCTTTCAAGACAGCCACCGGCGCCGGTGCGGCCCCTTCACGGCTGATGGTCAGCACCTCGCCGGGTTGCAAGGACCGCTGCAGGTCCTGCAACGACGGCGGCGCGACCGCACCAGGCCCGTCGCTGTCGAACAGCAATGCACCAGCGGGCGCAACCATGCTGACCCGCACGCGCAAGCGCTCCAGGTCCGGCGGCGGCCATGGCGGGCTTCCGGGCGAGGCGGATTCGCGGAAGGCCTCGAACGGAATGCGGATGGCGTAGGCCACGCGCCGCAGGCAGTCCGGCAGCTCGCCGCCACCGGCACAGGCGGCACTTTGCGACAGCCAACCGCGCAAGTCCGGAACAGCCCGGGTCGCTTCGCTCAGCGTGCCATCGGGCTCGGCCGTGAAAGCCGACAGGCGTCCACGCACCAGCGGCTCGCCGCGCAGGGACAGCCGCTCGAAGGGCGCGACCCAGGTGTGCTGCGCGCCCCGGAAATCCACGCGAATGCGGGCGTGGTGGACGCGCGGCAGGTCCAGTTCGCCCTCGTCGCGGCCCGCCAGTTCGCCGGCGTGGAAGCTGCCGACCAGGTACAGGAATCGGCCCACGGACAGGCTGGTGCCCAGTCCCACGCAGAGCGCGCTCTCGTCGGGGTAGACGACCGAGCAGCCCGCGACATCGGCAGCCTGCTGCGCCTTGCCCAGGTCGTCGATATCCAGCGACGGGTAGGGCAGCACCAATGGGCGCAGCGGGGTCACCGCGCTGCCGCCGTCCGCATTCATCAGGGCCAGCTGCCCGGCGGGCTGCCGCAGGCGCGTCATGAGGTCGGCCTGGGTGCTGCGGAAACCCTGCTGGTAGTTGCGATAGCTGCGCGCCTTCTCGTCCTGCAGCAGCACCACGGCCAGCGCCAGCGTCGCCATGGCCAGCACCAGAAACACCAGCCGGATCAGGATCCGGCGCCGGAACGACGCCAGTCCCAGGCGCGGCACCTCCAGCCGCGGCATGCCGAGCTCGGGCAAGCCCAGGCCGCTCAGCTTCATGGCCGCGGCGCGGACGCGGCCCAGCGGAAGCCGCGCATGGGCACGTTCTCGATGGCCTCGAACCCGGGATCGACTTCGCGCAGGGCGTCGCGGATCGTGCTCACGTGCTTGCGCACGTTGTCGCGGTTGCGCCCGCTCTTGACCACCTCGAACAGCTCCTCGTACGAGACCACCTCGCCGCGGCGCTGGTACAGCGTGGCCAGGATGCGCTGGGCTGTCAGCGGCAGGTTGACCCGCTCGCCGCGCCAGGTGGGCGTGCGCTGCCACAGCGGATCGAGGGCCAGCTCCTGCGCCGGCTGCGCGACGCCTTCCTGCTGCGCCTTGCGCTCGCGCGCCACCCGCAGGATCTCCAGGAAGGTCTCGATGAAATCGGCTTCCTCGAAGGTGGTCTTCTGCAGGTAGTCCCAGGCATCCAGCGCCTTCATGATGCTGCGGTAGATCGCCGCCGGCATCGCCGAGACCACCAGCACGGGAACACCCGAGCGCTGCTTGTTGATCGAGTTGATCAGCGCCACGCCCGCGTGTCGTTCGCGCCCGAGCTCGATGTCCAGCAACACCACATCATAGGACTCGCGTGCGAACGCGGCTTCGGCCGCATCGCGGTCGAACCACTGGTCCACCGTGATGCCGGGACGGGCCGCCCGGATCCAGCCCGCCAGCTGGTTGCTGGTGGGCAGGTCGTCTTCGATGACGGCGACACGGGTCATGCGGCGATTATCGAGCGGGGAAACGCGGCGACCCCGGAAGATTTCTTCCGGGGCGTGAACGAAGCTGCCTTGCGGCCGCATTGTTCCTTCGCGGCCCGATTCGAAGAATGGACTGCATCGACAACCAGGAAGGAGAAACACGATGCAGACCCGAAACCCCACCGCCCCGGCCCTCGCGCGCTTCGCGCTGGTCGCCGCGGCCGCGCTGGCCGCCACCGCCCTGTGGGCCCAGAGCCGTCCCGAGCAGGGCCTGCTGCTGGATGCGCAGGGCTGGCAGGAGGAGCAGATGGCGACCACCCCCCGTCCCTGGCCCGTCGATGGCTGGTTTCGCCTGCTCAAGCAGGACGACGGCGTGGACGTGCTCGCCGTCAAGCCGACCCAGCGCCAGGCCGTTCCCGCCGACGCCCTGTACTTCCGCCTGCCCGGCACCCGGCTCCAGACGGGCTTTCACGCCAGCCAGCGCGAGCTCGAACAGTGGGGCGAGGCCCGTCCCGGCCGCTTCAGCCTGCGCGTGGAAGAGGTCGATGCCGGCGTGCAGTACGCCATCGGCTACGGCGGACAGACCTACACGTATGTGCTCGGCCCCCATGGCGCGCAGACCAGCGTCGATGCCGTGGCCGATCTGGACGGCGATGGACAGCCCGACTTCCTGGTCGACGTGGTCGATCAGGGCACGTACCTGCTGCTGTCCAGCCGCGCCCAGCCCGGTTTTAACCGCCCTGCGGCCGAACTGCCGGCCCACGGCGCCTGACCCTCACACACGAAAAGGAGATTCACATGTTCGCTCGCTTGAAATCCACCGCCCGCGCCGTGCGCATCCTCGTCGCCCGCCGCTTTCGCCGCCCCGCCCGGGGCGACCTGCCGACCGCGGAGGGCACGCTCGACCTCCTGGTGCAAGTGCGCCGCGGTCTTGTCGCTGCCACCGCCATCGGCGTAGCCGCCTGGGTGCTGATCCAGCATCCGCCGCTGCGCAGCGTCGGGCCCGGCGAGATCGGCGTTCGCACCAACCTGTTGACCGGCCAGGTCGACCAGTGGCGCGAAGG
>Ga0207853_1000260_pt1 | contig 12334 bp, 12 predicted proteins | sample LuqExpMetagenom6_FD_187764 | JGI IMG/M metagenome (GOLD analysis project Ga0207853, IMG submission 187764) | Tropical forest soil microbial communities from Luquillo Experimental Forest, Puerto Rico - Sample 6 (SPAdes) | ecosystem: Environmental > Terrestrial > Soil > Tropical forest ...
ACCGCAGCGCGAACTGTCAGCCACCATCGCGTGGCTGGACGACGAGCCGTTGGTATCAGGACGAACCTACTGGGCCCTGCATGGCCATCGCTGGGTCAAGGCACGCATCAAGCGCATCCTGCACAAGCTGGATATCAACACGCTGGCGGCAAGCGACGCACAGCAGCTCGAACCCAACGCCATCGGACACGTGGAGCTCGCCCTCCAGGAGCCGCTGCCTGCCGTGTCGTATGCCGATTCACGCACGCTGGGCTCGCTCGTGCTCGTGGATACGGCCAGTCACAAGACCTCGGGTGCTGTGCTGGTTCGTTGAGCTTGGACAAGTCGGCGCTGCGGCGCCGTCCTAGAATCTTGGGGTTGTCCCCATTCCCACCATTTCAGCAATGACTCACGTCGTCACCGAATCCTGCATCCGCTGCAAGTACACCGATTGCGTGGACGTCTGCCCCGTGGATTGCTTCCGCGAGGGGCCGAACTTCCTCATCATCGACCCGGACGAGTGCATCGATTGCGCCGTGTGCATTCCCGAGTGCCCGGTGAACGCCATCTACGCCGAGGAAGACACCCCGGCCGACCAGGTCAGCTTCATCAAGCTGAACGCAGATCTCTCCAAGGACCCCAACTGGAAGAGCATCACCAAACGCAAGGCCGCGCTGCCCGACGCCGAGGAATGGAAGGACAAGAAGGACAAGCTCAACGAGCTGATCCGCTGAACACGGACTCATGGAACCGCAGCTCGACCCCGAGGTGATCAAGACCGCCAGCGCCCACGAGGGGCCCATCGAGACCGATGCGGTCATCGTCGGTGCCGGCCCTGTCGGCCTTTTCCAGGTGTTCGAGCTGGGCCTGCTCGAGATCAAGGCCCACGTCATCGACTCGCTGCCGCATCCCGGCGGCCAGTGCGTGGAGCTTTATCCCGACAAGCCGATCTATGACATCCCCGCCGTGCCCGTGTGCACCGGCCAGGAGCTGACCGACAACCTGCTGCGGCAGATCGAGCCCTTCGGTGCCACCTTCCACTTCGGGCAGGAAGTCACCACGGTGCAGCGCCAGGACGACGGGCGCTTCTTCGTGGCCACCTCCAGGGGCACGCGCTTTCTCACCCGGACCATCTTCATCGCCGCAGGCGTGGGCGCCTTCCAGCCGCGCACGCTGAAGGTCGAAGGCCTCGACCAATTCGAGGGTTCACAACTGTTCTACCGGGTCAAGAATCCGGCGGACTTCGCCGGCAAGAATCTCGTGATCGTGGGCGGCGGTGACTCCGCCCTCGACTGGGCACTGAACTTCGCGCAGGACGGGCCGCACAAGGCCGAGAGCGTCATCCTCATCCACCGACGCGACGGCTTCAAGGCCGCGCCCGCCTCGGTCGCCAGGATGAAGGCGCTGTGCGAGGCCTTCGAGATGCAGTTCATCGTCGGCCAAGTCACCGGCCACGAGACAAAGAATGGCCGCCTCGAGGGCATCAAGGTCACGGGCGCGGATGCGGTGACACGCGTGGTGCCGCTGGACATGCTGCTGGTGTTCTTCGGCCTGTCGCCCAAGCTCGGACCGATCGCCGACTGGGGCCTGGACATCGAGCGCAAGCAACTCGTGGTCGACACGGAGAAGTTCTCCACCAGCGTCCCCGGCATCTTCGCGGTGGGCGACATCAACACCTATCCCGGCAAGAAGAAGCTGATCCTGTCGGGCTTCCACGAGTGCGCCCTCGCGGCTTTTGGCGCAGCGCCGCTGATTTTTCCGGAAAAAAGAATCCAGCTGCAGTACACGACCACCTCGCCCAAGCTGCACAAGGTGCTCGGCGTCGAGACGCCGGTGTTCGACTGATTCTTCACTGAGCCGCTAGAATTCCTCGCGCGTGAGCCGTTCACGCATCCGCTAGGGGTGTTGCGCCGCAAGGCGCGACTGAGACAGTCCCTTTGAACCTGATTGAGGTAATCCTCGCGCAGGGAAGGCAACATGACCACAACCACCGCTTCGTCCTCCACGGCAACCACCCTGCCCGCGGCACCGGCCAACCTGGCCTTGACCCCTGTTGCCGACGCCGATCGCCTGTTTGGCTGGCGGGATCACGCTGCGCTCTGGTTCAGCCTGGGTGTGGGACTGCTGGTCATGCAGGTGGGGGCTTATCTCGTTCCGGCGCTCGGTCCACAAGATGCGCTACTGGCCATTCTGGCTGGCTCCATCCTGGGCGCCGGCCTGTTGGCCTGGGTGGGCAAACTCGGCTGTGACAGCGGCCTGGCCAGTGCCGGACTGATGCATGCGGTCTACGGCAGTGGCTTCGCCAAGCTGCCGGTGGTCCTCAACATCGTCCAGCTCGTTGGCTGGGGAGCATTCGAGATCGCCGTCATGCGAGACGCCACGGTGGCCATCACACGCCACGCCGGCGCCATGACGGGCCCCGTGTGGCCGCTGATGGCCGCGTTGGCCTGGGGCGGGCTGCTCGCCCTGCTGGCGACCAGCTCCATGGTGCGGCTGGTGCGGCGGCTGATTTCGCGCATCGCGCTGCCGCTGGTGGTGGTCTCCCTGCTCTGGCTGACCTGGCAGTTCCTCGCACTCGCACAGGCGCAAGGCTGGCAGGCGCTGTGGAGCCGACAGGGCGAAGGCGGCATGGGCGTGCTGCCGGCGCTGGATCTGGTGATCGCCATGCCGATCTCCTGGCTGCCGTTGGTGGCCGACTATGCGCGGCATGGATCGAGCAGTCGCGACGCGCTGCGCGGCACCTGGCTGGGCTACGCCGTGGCCAACGCCTGGTGCTATGCGCTGGGCGTACTGGTGGCCCTGACCCTGCCCAGCGAGAACCTGGTGACGGCCCTGCTGCTCGCCCAGGGGGGGCTGCTTGCGCTGTCACTGATCCTGGTCGACGAGGTGGACAACGCTTACGGCGATGCCTATTCGGGCGCGGTCTGCGCGCACAGCCTGGCGCCGCGTTGGCCCATCAAGCGCTGGGGCCTGGTGATGGCACTGCTGTGCACCGCGTTTGCATTGGTCTTGCCCATGCACAGCCTGGAACCTTTCCTGTTGCTTCTCAGCTCGGTGTTCGTGCCCCTGTTCGGCGTGATCCTGGGGCGGCTCGCTTTTGGCGCAGACGCGGTGGCGCTGCTGGCGCGCGCCCGCAAGGCGAACGTGGTACCGATCGCAATCTGGTTTGCGGGCGTGGCAGTGTTCCACCTGTGCAAGGCCTACGCCCCGGGCTTGGGCAGCGCCCTGCCCGCGCTCGCCCTGACCTTCACGCTGGCGTGGGCGACGCGCGAAAAGGCTGTGTAGGCTACAAGGGCAGCAGCCGCATCGGAACCGGTGCGTGCCCGTGGTTCAACGGGCCGTGACCGCCGCCGGTTCGCACATTGGCACCTGCGGTCATCGCGCCGCGCACATAGTCGCGCGCCTGGATCACCGACTCGCGCAAGTTCAAGCCAAGCGCCAGCCCGCAGGCGATCGCCGACGACAGCGTGCAGCCGGTCCCATGCGTGTTGGGGCTGGCGATGCGCGACCCATGCAAATGCTCGAATGCAGCGGGCCCTTGCGCTAGCACATCCACGACGTCATCTCCCGGCAGATGGCCGCCCTTGAGCAACACGCTGCGCGCGCCCATGGCCAACAAGTCGGCCGCTGCCGGCGCCAGCGCATCGGCATCCGACAGTGCACGATCGAGCAACAAGGCCGCTTCATCCAGATTCGGCGTCACCAGCGCCGCGCGCGGGAACAGCTCGCGCACCAGCACCTGCACCGTCTCCTGCGCGATCAGCCGATCGCCGCTGGTCGCCACCATCACCGGGTCCAGCACGACGTGCGGAAGCCGGTAGGTGTCGATCGCCCAGGCGACCACCTCCACGATCTCCGGTGCATGCAGCATGCCGATCTTGACCGCGTGCACGCCGATGTCCTCGATCACAGCCTGCAGCTGCTGCTTGAGGAACGCGGGCGGCACGGCGTGGATGGCGGTCACGCCGCGCGTGTTCTGCGCGGTCAGCGCGGTGATCGCGGTCATACCGTAGCAACTCAGCGCCGAGAAAGTCTTGAGATCAGCCTGGATCCCGGCGCCGCCGCCGCTGTCGGAGCCGGCGATCGTCAGCACGCGCGGGTATTGATGTTCAAACATGTCCTGCCATTCCTTCCTGCATTGCGCGGGCAGCCGCGCAGGGATCGTCAGCACTGCACAAGGCGCTGACCACCGCCAATCCATCGGCGCCGGCCGCCATCACCTGCGCCGCGTTGCCGGCGTGGATCCCGCCGATCGCCACCAGCGGCAGGCGCGTCATCTCACGCACCCGGCGCAGCCCGTCCAGTCCCCACGGCGTCTTGGTGTCGGTCTTGGTCGCCGTGGCGAACACCGGGCTCACGCCGAGGTAATCGACCGGCAATTGCGCGCTGCGCAGCACGTCTTCCGGTGTCTCGACCGACCAGCCGATGAATACATGCCGGGGCAGCAAGCGGCGCGCCTCCTGGGCCGGCATGTCGCTTTGACCCAGGTGTACGCCCTCGGCGCCACAGGCCAGAGCCACGTCGATCCGGTCGTTGATCACCAGCGGGATCCCGCGCGGCGCCAGCAAGGCCTTGAGCGCCAGCGCCTGGTCCAGGAACTCGCGCGTGGATAGCTGCTTCTCGCGCAACTGCACGCAGGTCGCGCCGCCCTGCACCGCCGCGTCCACCACATCGGCCAGGGTGCGGCCACGGCACAGCGCCTGATCGGTGACCAGGTACAGCCGCAGGTCGCGGCACAGATCGCCAGCGGCAGTCAATGCGTGACTTCGAGCCGCAGGCGGCGCTCGAAGGTGGGCTGATCCATCAGCTGCAGCGCGTCGAGCAGCAGCGCCTGCATGCTGCCCACTCCCTGTCCGGCCGCTTGCGCGCGCTCGGCGGCCAGCTCGCCCGCCACGCCCAGCAGCGCCATGGCCGCGGTGGTGGCACGCCAGGCATCCGGCTGCACGCCGCAGAATGCGCCGATCAGCGCCGTCGCGGAACAACCGACGCCGGTGATGCGGGTCATCCACTGATGACCATTGGCCAGGCGGCTCCATCGGCCCTGCGCATCCAGCACATGGTCGATCGCACCGCTAACGCAGACGGTGCCGCCCGTGCGACGGGTCAGGTCGCGCGCCGCACCGAGGGCGTCGGTCGCGGCAGCGCTGCTGTCCACACCACGCGTGCGCACCGCCGCACCAGCTGTGCTCATGATCTCCGAGCCGTTGCCCCGGATCACCGTCGGTGCGGCCGCGCCCAGCAAACGCTCGAGCGTCTGATTGCGGTAGGGCGTCGCGCCGGCGCCCACGGGGTCGAGGACCGTCGGAATTCCGCGTGCGACCGCCGCCTTCAGTGCCAGCGCCATGCTCTGCACCCAGTACGGGTCCAACGTGCCGATATTGACCACCAGCGCCTGTGCGATGCCGGCCATGTCGGCCACCTCCTCGTGCGCATGCGCCATCACCGGCGCGGCACCCACGGCGAGCAGCACGTTGGCGTTGAGGTTCATCACCACCAGGTTGGTGATGTTGTGGACCAGCGGCACGTGCTCGCGCACGGCGATGATGTCGGCCCAGAGATCGGATGCGGTCAGGGATGTGCTCATGTCGTTCCTATACGGCTGCGATCGGGGGAACGACGGCGAATGAAGGCCCTTGGGCGGCGCTTCCCTACGCTGGCATGACCCAGATCAGGTTCGAAGAGTGTTTCTCAGCCCCGCGCCAATTTCGCAGGGCACCTCTAGCAGGCATCGATTCTAGGATGCGGTGAGATCCATTCGATGCTGAGTTTTTCAATGGTTGAGGAAAAGCCAAAAACGTCGCTATAATCTGAGGCTTGTTCCTCGATAGCTCAGTCGGTAGAGCGCCGGACTGTTAATCCGTAGGTCCCTGGTTCGAGCCCAGGTCGAGGAGCCAAGAATCAAGGGGTCAGGCACCAGCCTGACCCCTTTTTTGTTTTCTGTCTTGCGGCTGGCAACCCGGCATTGCCCATCATCCGCGCAGCGCCTATTGGCTATGGCTGTGCGCGACGGATCTTCTTGCGCAAGGCGGACAGCTCACCCTCGCCTACGCCGAGCGACGCCAGTGCGATGAGTTCCTCCTGGGCCCGTCGCTGCTCTCCGGCGCGTGCGTAGGCCATCGCCAGGTAGCGATGCACTTCTTCGAAGCCAGCCGAGATATCGCGCGCACGTTCGAGCGCGATGATCGCCCGTCGGGGCTGGTTGTCCTGAAGGTGCGTGACGCCCAGACCGATCCAGTAATACGGATCAGCCGCGCGGCGCGATTCGAGCAGGCGCGCATAGTGCGCAGCCTCTGCAGCGCGACCTTGATCCTGCAGGAGCTGGTGCAGTTCGTAGAGCGCAACGTCCGAGCCCTCACGCATAGAGACTGCCGTTCGAAGCAGTTGCTCGGCCTCCTTGTCGCGCCCTATCCGACGATACAGCACGGCCAGGTTGCCGTAGGGCGCGATGTAGTCGGGCTGCGCTTGCAGTGCCGCCTTGAAATGCGCATACGCCAATGCCTGCCGGCCAGCAGCCAGGTGCTCCACGGCAATGTTGTTGTAGTAGCGCGCGACGATGCCGCTTTCCGTCAGCGCCGTGCCGCGGCGGCCTGTCGCGAATTCGGGCTCGAAGTCGACAACGACGTCGCGTCCGGTCGACTCCTCCTGCAAATCGCGATGCGCGCGCAGGAACAGCACGTTGACATGCTGGTTCACCGCGTCGAGCTGTCCGCGCCGATCGAAGACCGCGGGCGCCTGCACCTCCTGCATCTGCGCCGGCATGCCGATGGCGCGCGCCACGGCGTAGGTCAGCACGGTCAGCGACAGGCAGTCCCCGCGCTGGTTCCGCCAAGTCTCGGCCGCTGTGGTCGAATGGCCCGCAGCGTACGCGAAGCTGCGTCCCTCGGCGCCGTAGATCACGGCCAGCACGCGCTTGAGGCGCTGGCCCACGCTGGCATCGCGCAAGCCGGGCTCGGCCAGCTTGCGTTCGAGCGCGGGATCGAGCCTGAACAGATCCTCGGGTTGAACGAGGACCCGTGCCGGCGAGTAGTCGAACGCCTGGTCCAGCCACGGGACGGCGTCCGGCGCCTCAGCATGTGGCGTTGCGCACCCAGCCAGCGTCACCGAGCAGAGCATCGCCACGATCCACCGAAGCAACACGATTCATCCCGCGAGCGTGTTTCGCCACGATAGCAGGATCGCTCACGATGGGTCTGGCGCGCACTCGCCATCGTGCCGAAGAGGTTTACCATCTTCGGCACGATGGCACCACCGGAGCAAGTAATCGAGCCGGTGCTCCGTGCACGGGGCTTGGGCAAGACCTATGGGCAAGGCGAATCGGCCGTGTACGCGCTGCGTGATGTCGTGCTCGATGTCGGCGAGCCGAGCCGGATGGAGGTCATTGCGCAGTTGCTGACCACCGATGCAGTGCACGCGATGCCCGGCACCCGCGCGATGATCGAACGCTGGGGCGGCCCGCCGGTGCATGGCCGGGTGGTGCGCGTGGAGCCCGCGGCGTTCACCAAGGTGTCGGCCCTGGGCATCGAGGAGGAGCGCGTGAATGTCGTCATCGACGTTCACAATGCGCCCGAAGAGTGGCGCGGCATGGGTGACGGCTTCCGCGTGACCGTGCGCGTCATCACGGCGAGCGCCGACAACGCCGTGGTCGTCCCGGTGGGCGCACTCCTTCCATACGCCGACGGCGGCATGGCGGTGTATCGCGTGGATGAGGGCCGTGCGCGCCTGCAGCCGGTTCAACTCGCCGGACGCAACGGCACTGTCGGATACGTGATCAACGGGCTGCAGCCCGGCCAGAGCGTCGTCATCTATCCTCCGCCTGCACTTGCCGACGGCAAGCAGGTCCGTATTCGCAAGCCGTGAGCCTTCGATTGCCCCCATCGCCGCACCACCTCCGTCGCCCATGAACCTCCCCTGGCTCGACCCTGGCGACCCCTTCCCCGATCCCGCGCAGGCCTGGGATGCGAGGCAGCCCGCGCCGGGCCTGCTCGCCGCCGGCGGCGTGCTCGATGTAGACACCCTGCGCCGCGCCTATTCGGCGGGAATCTTCCCCTGGTTCAGCGAGGGACAGCCCATCCTCTGGTGGAGTACGGACCCGCGCATGGTGCTGGTGCCGTCCGAATTCAGCCTGCATCGTTCGTTGCGCAAGACGCTCGCGCGCCTGCGAGCGGACCCTTCGTTCGAGCTTCGGATCGACAGTGCCTTCGACGAGGTAATCCACGCCTGCTCATCCAGCCAGCGTCCTGGCCAGTCGGGCACCTGGATCGTGCCGCGGATGGTGCGGGCGTATGGCGCCCTGCACCGCGCCGGTTTCGCGCACAGCGTGGAAACCTGGGTCGACGGCCGGTTGGCTGGCGGCCTGTACTGCGTATCCATCGGCAGCGCCGTATTCGGCGAATCCATGTTCACGCGCCTGCCCGATGCGTCGAAGATCGCGCTGGCGGGCCTGGTCGCCTTCTGCCGCCACCATGGCGTCGGCCTGATCGATTGCCAGCAGAACACGCAACATCTCGCGTCGCTCGGCGCGCGCGAGATTCCACGCTCGCAGTTCGTGGCACAGGTGGCACGGAGCGTGAAAACACCATCCCCGGTCTGGCGATTCGACCCCGTATACTGGGACGAACTTCTGCCGCGAAAGCCGTGACGCTTCTCAAGGACCTTCCGCTACAGACACTGCAGTTCTACGCGACGGCGCCCTACCCGTGCAGTTATCTGCCGGGCAAGCAGGCGCGATCCCAGGTCGCCACGCCGAGCCACCTCATCCACAACGATGCCTATTCGGATCTGGTGACCAGCGGCTTTCGACGCAGTGGCATGTTCACCTACCGCCCCTACTGCGACGGCTGCCGCGCCTGCGTGCCGCTGCGTGTGCTGACCGACTCGTTCAAGGCAGATCGCAGCCAGCGCCGCGCCTGGTCCAGACACCGCGACCTGCAGGCGCGCGTGCTCAAACTGTGCTTCGTGCCCGAGCACTACCACCTGTACCTGCGCTACCAGACCGGCCGCCATGCCGGCGGCGGCATGGACCATGACAGCATCGACCAATACACGCAGTTCCTGCTGCAAAGCCGGGTGAATTCGCGCCTGGTGGAGTTTCGCGAAACACAACCCGATGGCTCGCCCGGCGCGCTGCGCATGGTGTCGATCCTGGATGTCCTGAACGACGGACTGTCGGCGGTCTACACCTTCTACGATCCGCAGGCTTCGGCGAGCTACGGCACCTACAGCGTGCTGTGGCAGATCGAGCAGGCCAAGCGCCTGCGCCTGCCGCATGTGTACCTCGGCTACTGGATCGGGCAGAGCCCCAAGATGAACTACAAGGCGCGGTTCACGCCGCATGAGGTTCTGATCGACGGCCAATGGGTTGCAGGCGGCACCGAGTAAGACACTGGGGCGGATGGGCAGCCGCCATTTCATAAAGTAAAATTCGGCGAAGCACTTCTTCCCGACGCCCATGAGAAAGTCCGAATCGGGTGCGCCCGCCACGCCCACCATCCAGGTCATCGAACGCATGTTCGCGCTGATTGACGTCCTGGCATCGCGCGAAGAGGCCGTGTCGCTCAAGGAAATCAGCGAGCGAACGGGATTGCACCCGTCCACCACGCACCGCATCCTGAACGACCTGGCCACTGGCCGTTTCGTCGATCGGCCCGAGGCTGGCAGTTATCGGCTGGGCATGCGTCTGCTGGAACTCGGCAACCTGGTGAAGGGGCGCCTGAATGTGCGCGATGCTGCGCTGGTGCCGATGCGGGAGTTGCACAAGCAGATCCAGCAGCCGGTCAACCTCAGCATGCGCCAGGGCGACGAGATCGTGTACATCGAGCGCGCCTACAGCGAGCGTTCCGGCATGCAAGTGGTGCGCGCCATCGGCGGACGCGCCCCGTTGCACCTCACGTCCACGGGCAAACTGTTCCTGGCCGTCGACGAGCCGCAGCGCGTACGCGCCTACGCCACCCGCACCGGCTTGGCCGGCCACACCAAGAACAGCATCACGCAGTTGCCCGTGCTCGAGCGCGAACTGGCCAAGGCGCGCCAGTACGGCATCGCGCGCGACAACGAAGAACTGGAACTCGGGGTGCGTTGCATGGCCGCCGGCATCTACGACGACCAGAGCAAGTTGGTGGCAGGCTTGTCGATCTCAGCGCCGGCCGATCGCCTGGATGAAGGCTGGCTGTCGAAGCTGCAGGCCACAGCCGGCGAGATTTCGGCGGCACTGGGATACCGGCCACCGGCCGGCGCTCGCGCCGCTTAGGCACCCCACAAGGACAAGGCCCGCTCAAAGCGGGCCTTGATCGTATTGGCTGAGAGGTTCTCGTTAGCCGTTGACCTGACGGATCACCGTGGTGGAGGGCGGCGTCAACGCACTGGCCGGCGGCTGGCTTTCGACCCAGCGGCGCACGCGTTCGGCATCGGCGATGCGGCTCAGTTTACCGGCGGAATCGAGGAACACCATGATCAGCTTGCGACCGGCAATCTTGGCTTGCATCACCAGGCACTGGCCGGCCTCGGAGATATAGCCGGTCTTTTGCAAGCCGATATCCCAGTCGGGGCTCTTCACCAGGCGATTGGTATTGTTGAACTGCAGCGTGCGTTTGCCTACCGAGAACTGCCCGCCTGGCGAGGTCGAGTATTCGCGCAGGACAGGATCTTCGTACGCCACGTTCACCAGCGTGGCCAGGTCATGCGCGCTCGACTGATTGCGGCTGGACAGGCCCGTCGGTTCGACATAGTGGGTGTCCTTCATGCCCAGCGTTTGCGCCTTGGCGTTCATCTGCGCAACGAAGGTCTCCAGGCCACCCGGGTAGGTGCGCCCCAGCGCGTGCGCGGCACGGTTCTCGCTGGACATCAGTGCCAGGTGCATCAGCTCGGCGCGCGGCAGCGAGGCGCCCACGTGCAGGCGTGAACTGCTGTGCTTTTCAGTATCGACGTCCTCTTGCGTGATGGTGATCACCTCGTCCATCGGCAGCTTGGCCTCGCTGACCAGCAGGCCGGTCATCAGCTTGGTGATGGACGCAATCGGCAGCACAGCGGCGTCGTTCTTGCGCAGCAGTACTTCACGCGTGTCCTGGTCGATCACGAGCGCGACGCTGGACTTGAGCGCCAGCTCGTCAGCCGCCTGGTGCAGGCCGGCGATCTGGCCAAAGGACGGCTTGGCGGGTGCGACTGCCCGCATGGGAGCGGGCTTGCGGCGGATACTGGCCGAGAAGTTGCGCTGAACGCGACGGGCTTCGGGCTTCTTGGCCGCGGTCTTGCGGGTGGCGGCGTCAGCCTCGGCAGGTGCGAGGCTGATGACAAAGACGGCCACGGCGACCGACCGGAGGAAGTACTTCAATGTCTGGCTCATCGCGGGTGAGGCTTTCCTCAGCATGAAAGGTCTCCCTGTCAGGCACAACGGGCTGTAGTGTAATGTCGAGCCAGAGAAAAGTTACGCTGTAACAAGCACTTATGTAACTTTTCTCATTCGATGTGTCAATTATAGAAAGACCTTCACCCCTGAGCCGCCACTCGATCAGCTTTACTTTGTAACTTGTTGAGAGCACTCAGATACGCTTTGGCTGAAGCGACCACGATGTCGGGGTCAGCCCCCACGCCGTTGACCACCCGGCCCGAGTTCTGCAGGCGCACCGTCACCTCGCCTTGGCTCTCGGTGGAGCCGCTGATGGCGTTGACCGAATAGAGCACCATCTCGGCGCCGCTCTTGACGTGCGATTCGATCGCCTTGAGCGAGGCATCGACCGGGCCGTTGCCATCGCTCTCTGCCGAGACCTCCTTGCCAGCCTCGGTGAACACGATGCGCGCATGCGGACGCTCCCCCGTTTCACTGCGCTGCGCCAGCGAAACGAAGTGGTAGACGTCCTGCCCGTGGCCGACGGTGTCGTCGCTGACCAGTGCCAGGATGTCCTCGTCGAAGATCTCGCTCTTGCGATCGGCCAGTTCCTTGAACTTGGAAAACGCCGCATTGACCTCGGCTTCGCTGTCCAGCTGCACGCCCAGCTCCTGCAGGCGCTGCTTGAACGCGTTGCGGCCCGAGAGCTTGCCCAGCACGATCTTGTTGGCGCTCCAGCCCACGTCTTCGGCGCGCATGATCTCGTAGGTGTCGCGCGCCTTCAGCACGCCGTCCTGGTGGATGCCGCTGGCATGCGCAAAGGCATTGGCGCCCACCACCGCCTTGTTCGGCTGCACGGTGAAGCCCGTGGTCTGGCTGACCATGCGGCTGGCCGGCACGATGTGCTTGGTGTCGATGCCGACGTCCAGCCCGAAGTAGTCACGGCGCGTCTTCACGGCCATGACGATTTCTTCGAGCGAGCAGTTGCCGGCGCGCTCGCCCAGGCCGTTGATGGTGCACTCCACCTGGCGCGCG
>Ga0207853_1000261_pt1 | contig 12303 bp, 10 predicted proteins | sample LuqExpMetagenom6_FD_187764 | JGI IMG/M metagenome (GOLD analysis project Ga0207853, IMG submission 187764) | Tropical forest soil microbial communities from Luquillo Experimental Forest, Puerto Rico - Sample 6 (SPAdes) | ecosystem: Environmental > Terrestrial > Soil > Tropical forest ...
CTCGATGATGGATTACCGCAACGAGCGCGTCGCGGGCCACATCCTCACCATCGAAGACCCGGTCGAATTCCTGTTCAAGAACAAGAAGTCCGTCGTCAACCAGCGCGAGGTCGGCAGCGACACCCAGTCGATGCAGACCGCGCTGAAGAATGCCTTGCGCCAGGCGCCGGACGTCATCTTGGTGGGCGAAATCCGCGACCGCGAGACCATGTCCGCCGCCATCGCCTACGCGCAGTCGGGCCACCTGTGCCTGGCGACCATGCACGCCAACAACAGCTACCAGGCGCTCAACCGAATTCTGAGCTTCTACCCGGTCGAAGTGCGCCCCACCATGCTGGGCGACCTGGCCGCGGCGATGAAGGGCGTCGTGTCGCAGCGCCTGCTGCGCACGGTGCACGGCGGCCGAGCGCCGGCGGTGGAGGTGATGCTCAACACCAAGCTGGTGTCCGAGCTGATCGAAAAAGGCGACTTCTCTGGCGTCAAGGAAGCGATGGAAAAATCCATGGCCGAAGGCTCACAGACCTTCGAGCAGGACATCGCGCGCCTGATCGTCGACGGCACGGTGGACAAGAAGGAAGGCCTGGCCTACGCCGACTCGCCCACCAACCTGCAATGGCGCCTGCAGAACGATTTTGCAGTGAAGGACAAGGTGCAGCCTGAGGAAGGCGCATCCATGGAAGATCTCCAGGATGAACCGTCATTCACCGAAATCACGCTCGATGTGAAGCACTGATCGGGCAATGTCCAAAACGCTGTATCTCACCGAGCAACTGATCGCGCAGCGCTCGGTCACCCCCGAAGATGCACAGTGCCAGGCGCTCATCACCGAGCGGCTCAAGCCATTGGGCTTCGTCTGCGAGACCATCGTCAGCGGCCCGGACGATTTCCGTGTGACCAATCTCTGGGCCAAGCGCCTGGGGCGGTCTGCCCGCACACTGGTATTTGCGGGCCATACCGATGTGGTGCCCACCGGCCCGCTCGAACAGTGGACCAGCGATCCGTTCACGCCCTCGCACCGTGACGGCAAGCTATTCGGCCGCGGGGCCGCGGACATGAAGACGTCGATCGCCGCCTTCGTGGTCGCCATCGAGGAATTCCTCGCGGCCAACCCCGACCCCGCGCTGTCACTGGCGCTCCTAGTCACCAGCGATGAGGAAGGCCCCAGCGTCGACGGCACGGTGGTCGTGTGCGAACAGCTGAAGGCACGCAATGAGCGCCTGGACTGGTGCATCGTCGGCGAGCCCACGTCTGTCGAGCGCCTGGGCGACATGATCAAGAACGGCCGGCGCGGCACCTTGTCGGCCAAGCTCACCGTCAAGGGTGTGCAGGGACACATCGCCTATCCGCAGTTGGCGAAGAACCCGATCCACATGGCCCTGCCCGCATTGGCTGAGCTGGCGGCGACGCCATGGGACGCCGGAAATGCGTTCTTTCCGCCGACCAGCTGGCAGATCAGCAACATCCACGGCGGCACCGGCGCAACCAATGTGATCCCCGGCACCGTCACGGTGGATTTCAACTTCCGCTATTCGAGCGAAAGCACGGCCGAGGGTTTGCAGGCGCGCGTGCAGGAGGTGCTCGCGCGACACGGCCTGGACTACGAGATCCGCTGGGTGCTGGGCGGCCTGCCCTTCCTGACGACGCCGGGCGAGCTGGTGGACGCGATCGCCCAGTCCATCGAGAGCGAAACAGGCATCACGACCGAGCTCTCGACCACCGGCGGCACCAGCGACGGCCGCTTCATCTCGCGCATCTGCCCGCAGGTGATCGAGTTCGGCCCGATCAATGCCAGCATCCACAAGATCGACGAGCACGTGCGCGTGGCCGACCTCGAGCCGCTGAAGAACATCTACCGGCGCACGATCGAGCAGCTGAACCTGACGGCCGCGTCATGACCGTCATCGAGCTGATCGAACAAAGCGCCGCCCAGCTGGACGGCGCAGGGGTCGCCTTCGGGCATGGCACCACCAATGCCTTTGACGAGGCCGCCTGGCTGGTGCTTTGGCATCTCGGATTGCCGCTGGATGATCTCGACGGCGTGGCCGACATGGCGGTCTCGCCGCAGCAGGCGGCCAGCGCTGTGGCGCTGATCGCCGAACGCATCGCCACGCGCAAGCCGGCCGCCTATCTCACGCGCGAAGCCTGGCTGCAGGGCGTGCCCTTCTATGTGGACGAGCGCAGCATCGTGCCGCGCAGCTTCATCGCCGAGCTGATCGCCGATGGCACCATCGATGCCTGGCTGTCGCAGCGCACGCGCCGCGTGCTGGACCTGTGCACCGGTAACGGCAGCCTCGCCGTGCTGGCGGCCATGGCCTACCCCGACATCGAGGTGGACGCCGCCGACATCTCCCCATCAGCCCTTGAAGTGGCGCGCATCAACGTCGACCGTCACGGCCTGGGCGAACGCATCCGGCTGATCGAGTCCGATGGACTGTCGGCGACCGAAGGCCCCTACGACCTGATCCTGTGCAATCCGCCGTATGTGAACGCGCAAAGCATGGCAGCGCTGCCAGCCGAATACCGCACCGAGCCGGAACTGGCCCTGGCCGGCGGCACGGACGGCATGGATTTCATCCGCCGCCTGTTGAGCGAGGCCCCCTCACGCATGAGCGAGGATGGCGTGCTGGTCCTGGAGATCGGCAATGAACGTCCCCATTTCGAAGCGGCGTTTCCGCAGCTGCAGGCGGTGTGGCTGGCCACCAGCGCCGGCGAAGACCAGGTGCTGCTGCTGACCCGCGAGAATCTGTCCTGATTTCCACGCCGCACCGGCCGCGGGTGCGGCTGCGTGCGTCTTCCACCCATGATCACGCTCAAGAACCTGACCCTGCGCCGCGGCGCCAAGGTCATCCTCGACAAGGTTTCGCTCACCCTCAATCCGGGCGAGAAGATCGCGCTCGTCGGCCGCAACGGCGCGGGCAAGTCCACCGTTTTCGCCCTCATCGACGGCTCGCTGCACGAGGACGGCGGCGACTTCTCGATGCCCGCCCAGTGGCAGCTGGCGCAAGTGGCACAGCACATGCCCGAGACCGCCGAATCGGCGACCGACTTCGTGCTGGCCGGCGACACGCGCCTGATGCACCTGCGCACAGAACTCGCCCGCGCCGAGGCCAGCGGCGACGGCATGGCGATCGCGCACGCGCACACCGACCTGGCCGATGCCGGCGAGCACGACGCGGTGCCGCGGGCGCAGTCGTTGATCCAGGGCCTGGGCTTCAAGCCGCACGAGCTCGACCAGAGCGTCAACAGCTTTTCCGGCGGCTGGCGCATGCGGCTGCAGCTGGCGCGCGCGCTCATGTGCCCGTCCGACCTGCTGTTGCTGGACGAGCCCACCAACCACCTGGACCTGGATGCGCTGGTGTGGCTGGAGGCCTGGCTCAAGCGCTACCCGGGCACGCTGGTGGTGATCAGCCACGACCGCGAGTTCCTCGATGCCATCACGGATGTCACGGTGCACATCGAGCGGCAGCAGCTCACGCGGTACGCCGGCAACTACAGCGCCTTCGAGACGCTGCGCGCCCAGCAACTTGCGCTGCAGCAGGCCTCGTACGAGCGCCAGCAGGAAAAGATCGCGCACCTGCAGAAGTTCATCGATCGCTTCAAGGCCAAGGCCACCAAGGCCAAGCAGGCGCAAAGCCGGGTCAAGGCGCTGGAGCGCATGGAGAAGATCGCGCCGGTGCTGGCCGACGCGGAATTCACCTTCGAGTTCAAGGAGCCGTCGAACCTGCCCAATCCGATGTTGGCGATTCGGGATGGCGAGTTCGGCTACTCGGCGGATGGCGAGACCAAGACGATCCTGCGCGGCGTCAACCGATCCGTGCTCGCCGGCCAGCGCATCGGCATCCTGGGCGCCAATGGCCAGGGTAAGTCCACCCTGGTCAAGACCATCGCGCAGCAGATTTCGCCCCTGGGCGGCACGATCACTCCGGGCAAGGGGCTGGCGATCGGCTACTTCGCCCAGCAGGAACTGGACGTGCTGCGCCCCGACGACGACCCTCTGCAGCACATGACGCGGCTGGCCCGCGAACTGGCGTCCAGCGCCGGCGAAGTGGCGCGCGAGCAGGACCTGCGCAACTTCCTGGGCAGCTTCAATTTCAGCGGTGACATGGTCAAGCAGGCCGTGGGCACCATGAGCGGCGGCGAGAAGGCCCGGCTGGTGCTGGCCATGATCGTCTGGCAGCGCCCCAACCTGCTGCTGCTGGACGAACCCACCAACCACCTGGACCTCGCCACGCGCGAGGCGCTGGCCATGGCGCTCAACGAATTCGATGGCACGGTGATGCTGGTGAGCCACGACCGGGCGCTGCTACGCGCAGTCTGCGACGAGTTCTGGCTGGTCGGGCGCGGCGCCGTGTCGCCGTTCGATGGCGACCTGGACGACTACCAGCAGTACCTTCTCGACGAGGCCAAGCGCCTGCGTGAGGCCGCACGGCAGGAGGCGGCTGCGCCCTCGCCTGCCGTGGCCGCGCAGGAGCAGCGAAAGCTCGAGGCGCAGCAGCGGCAGCAGGCCGCGGCGCGAGCCCGGCCGCTCAAGCGCGAGCTCGAGCAATCGGAAAAGCGCATGGCCGAGCTTTCCAGCGAGAAAGCCTCGCTCGAAGCGAAGCTGGTCGCCGGTGTCGCGCCTGCGGAACTGGCCGACGCCGGCAGGCGCCTGAAGGCCGTCACCGAAGAACTGGAAACACTGGAAGAGCGGTGGCTGGCGCTGACTGAACAGTTGGATAACATTGGCTGATGGCCACAGCCCTTGAACTCGCCGAAGGCGATGCTGACCTGACCGCCGCAGTGCGCCGGTGCCGTCGCCTGCTCAACCGCCGCGCCCTCGTGGCTGCCGCCGTCAGCACGGTGGCGATCCCCGGGCTCGACTGGCTGGTGGATGCGGCGTTGATGTCCCGCGTGATTCCGGCGATCAATGCGGAATTCGGCCTGACGCCCGAACAGCTTGACCGGCTACCGGAGCATCACCGCGAACAGACGCAAAAGGCATTGGCCATGGTCGGTTCCGTCGTGGTGGGCAGGTTGATCACGCAGGACCTCGTCATCCGCATGGCGCAGTCCCTGGGCAGGCGCTTGTCGACGCGGCAGGCGGCCCGGTACGTACCGATCGCGGGTCAGGCGGTGTCGGCTTTCATGGGCTACGCCACCTTGCGCTACCTGGGCGAGGAGCACATCAAGGACTGCGTTCTCGTGGCGCGCGAAGCGCGTCTCGCACTGCCCGCGCCCGTCGTCGCCCGCCCTCCACGTACTCGGCGTACGACCCGCCGCAAGTCCGCCTGATGCGGGCGCCTGTCAAGAACCCTTAATCAGAAGAGCCAATGTCGACCGTAGACTCGCGCATGCCTTTTCAAGTGACTGTGCATCACGAACTGTCTTACCTGCTCCTGGAGGTCGCGGGTATGGCCGAGACCTCGGATCATCGCGGCGTGGTCGCACTGGCCGCCGCCGTGTGTGCGGCCGCCCCCTATCGCAAGTGCCTGATCGATCTGCGGCGCATGCACACCGAAATGCCGTTCACCGAGCACCTGCAGCTGGGCACTTTCGTAGGCGAAACGTTGCGCAGCCTGGAGAAGGTCGCCTCGGTCGTCACCCCTGCCGTGCGCAATGGCACCAGCGAAAAGGCTGCGCAGCGCGTCGGCGCCCGTCTTCGTGCGTTCACCGACATCGAGGACGCGAAAGCCTGGATCTTGAGCTGAGCAAGCGGCCCGGGATCTGCCTTTCGGCAACCCGGGCCACCCGGTTCGTCACGCCGGCCGCTTGAGCACCAGCGTCAGGATGTCGTAGCTGGCGACCAGTTCGCCGTCCTGGTTGGTCACCTGCACGTCCCAGGCCACCACGCCTTGCGGCGGCTGGCCCTTCTTGGTCGGACGATCGATCTTGCGCTTGCAGGTCAGGCGTGCCTGGATGGTGTCGCCGATGCCCACCGGCTTGACGAAGCGCAGCGTGTCCAGGCCGTAGTTGGCCAGCACCGGCCCCTTGGCCGGCGACACGAACAGCCCCGCCGCTGCCGACAGGACGAAATAGCCGTGCGCGATGCGCTTGCCGAAGGGCGATTCCTTGGCCGCGATCTCGTCGAAGTGCATGTAGAAGTAGTCACCCGAGATGCCGCCGAAGGCCACGATGTCGGCGTCGGTCACGGTGCGGCGATGCGTCAGCAGCGAGTCGCCGATGGCGAGCTCGTCGAACCACTTGCGGAAGGGATGCTTGTCCTCTTCCTGCACCTTGCCGCCGCGCACGTACTCGCCGGTCACCGCGCTGAGCATGGTGGGCGAACCCTGCACCGCCGCGCGCTGCAGGTAGTGCTTGACCGCGCGCACGCCGCCCAGCTCTTCGCCACCGCCCGCACGGCCGGGGCCGCCATGCTTGAGCATGGGCAGGGGCGAACCGTGGCCGGTGGACTCCGCCGCCGCTTCGCGGTCCAGGATGTGCACGCGGCCGTGCCAGGCCGCAATCGCCGGAACCACCTTCGCCGCCACGCCGGGATCGCGCGTGACCAGCGTGCTGACCAGGCTGCCCTTGCCGCGCGAGGACAGCTCGATCGCCTGCTCGATGTCGTCGTAGGGCATCAGGGTGCTGACCGGGCCGAAGGCCTCCACGTCATGGACGGCGGAGTTGGCCGAACCGTCGCGGCACAGCAGCAGCGTGGGCGCGAAGAACGAACCCTCGGCCGTCCCCTCGCCCAGCGGCTTGAAGCCGTTCTTCTCGCCGAACACGATTTCGTTGCCCTTGGCCAGCAGCGCCACGCGCTCGGCCACGTCGGCCTGCTGCGCCTTGCTCGCCAGCGCGCCCATCTTCACGCCTTCGACGCTCGGATCACCCACCGCGATCTTCGCCAGACGGCCCGCGAGGCGCTCGGCCACCGCGTCCAGGTGCTTGCGCGGCACGATGGCACGGCGGATGGCGGTGCACTTCTGCCCGGCCTTGACCGACATCTCGCGCGCCACTTCCTTGACGAACAGGTCGAACTCCTCGTCATCGGGCGTGACGTCGGAGGCCAGGATCGCGCAGTTGAGCGAATCGGCCTCGGCGTTGAACGGAATGCTCTTGGCGATGATGTTGGCGTTGGCACGCAGGCGCGCCGCCGTGTCGGCCGAGCCGGTGAAGGTGACCACGTCCTGGCCATCCAGCCGGTCGAGCAGGTCGCCCGTGCCGCCGATCACCAGCTGCAGCGCACCCTCGGGCAGCAGCCCGGATTCGTTCAATAGGCGCACGATGGCTTCCGTGAGGTAGCTGGTGGCCGTCGCCGGCTTGGCAATGCAGGGCATGCCGGCCAGGAAGGTCGGTGCGAATTTCTCCAGCAGGCCCCAGATCGGAAAGTTGAAGGCGTTGATGTGCACCGCCACGCCGCCGCGCGGCACCAGGATGTGCGATCCGGCGAAGCTGCCCTTCTTGCCCAGCGGAATCGCCGGGCCTTCGTGCACGATGTTGCCCGAGGGCAGTTCGCCCGCGCCCATGCTCGCATAGGCGTACAAGGTGCCGCTGCCGCCTTCGATGTCGACCCAGCTGTCGGCACGCGTCGCGCCGGTGTGGTGCGAGATGGCGTAGAGCTTTTCCTTGTGCTCGATCAGGTAGGCGCCCAGGGCCTTGAGCCGCGCGGCGCGCTGCTGGAAGTCCATGGCCAGCAGCGACTTCAGTCCGGTGCCGCGGGCGTAGGCCAGCGCTTCGCCGAAGTCCGGCGTTTCAGCGTGCGCGTGATAGACGGTCTGGCCGTTGATCGCGCTCTTCAATGCGCTGGCGGCTTCCTTGCCGATCCAGCGACCGGCGATGAAACTTTGAAGCGTGGGGGCGGAGGTGCTCATGAAGGCTCCCGAAATGTGATCCAAGATAGGGTAACGCGCCGCTGCGGCTCAGCGGCCTTCGTATTGCGGCGCGCGCTTTTCCAGAAAGGCGGCGATGCCTTCGTTGCGGTCCTGGCTGGCGGCCAGCAGCACGAAGGCCTTGCGCTCGGCCTCCAGCGCCGGCGTGAGCGGGCTCTCATAGGACATGAGCACCGCTTCCTTCGCTGCGCGCACCGCCAGCGGTGCCTTGCTGGCGATCACGCGCGCCAGTTCCAGTGTGCGTGTCACGACCTGTTCGATCGGCACAACCTCGGACACCAGCCCGCATTGTTGGGCCGTGAGGGCATCGATGGGCTCGCCGGAGAGCACCATCTGCATCGCGCGCGACTTGCCCACGACACGGGCCAGGCGCTGCGTGCCGCCAGCGCCGGGAATGATGCCGAGGTTGATCTCGGGCTGGCCGAACTTGGCGCCTTCGCCGGCGATCACGATGTCCACGTGCATCACCAGCTCGCAGCCCGCGCCCAGCGCAAAGCCGTTGACGGCCGCCAGCAGCGGTTTCGAGAAGCCGGCGATGCGTTTCCAGTAGCCGGGACGCGCATCGGCCAGCAGCTCGATCGGGCCCAGGGCAGCCATTTCCTTGAGATCGGCGCCAGCGGCGAAAAACTTCTCGCCGCCGGTGATGACCACGGCGCCGATGTCGCCATCGCCCGCCACGGTATCCAGCACGTCCACGATTTCGGCCAGCGTGGCGGTACGCAGCGCGTTGCGCGCCGCCGGGCGGTTCAGCGTGATCAGCGCCACGCCGCCCGGCTGCAGCGTGACCGAAAGGTCTTCGTAGGTGTTCACGATCAGGGACGACATGGCTTCACATCCCCAGGTAAGCGGCCTTGACCTGCTCGTTGTGCAGCAGCTCGGCGCCGGGCCCGCTCAAGATGGTGTGGCCGGTTTCGATGACGTAGCCGATGTCGGCGATCGACAGCGCGGCCTGCGCGTTCTGCTCGACCAGGAAGATCGTGATGCCTTCGGCCTTCAGGCGCTTGACCACACGGAAGATTTCTTCCACCAGCAGCGGCGCCAGGCCCATGGAGGGTTCGTCGAGCAGCAGCAGCTTCGGCCGCCCCATGAGCGCACGCGCCATCGCCAGCATCTGCTGCTGGCCGCCCGAGAGCGTGCCCGCCGGCAGCATGCGCTTTTCCTTGAGGACCGGAAAGATCGAATACATGCGCTCCATGTCCTGGTCGATCTCGCTGTCCCTGCGCGTGTAGGCGCCCAGCCGCATGTTGTCTTCGATGCTCATCGGCCCGAACACCTGCCGGCCTTCGGGCACCTGGCAGACGCCTTGGCGAACGCGCTTGTCCGGGGCCATGCGGGTGATGTCCTGGCCGTAGAGTTCGATCGAGCCCCCGGAGGCCGGCTGCACGCCGGAGATCGTGCGCAGCAGCGTGGTCTTGCCCGCGCCGTTGGCACCGACCAGTGCCACCAGTTGCCCCTGGCGCACATCCAGATCAATGCCATGCAGCGCCTGGATGCGGCCGTAGTGGCTGGTGATGCCGCGCAATTTCAGGACGATTTCACCCGTCGCTTCGGACGCCGCCGGTGCGGATACTTCCGCAGGGGCGGTGCCTCCCAGGCCCACCGGCGCCGGCGTGATCGCGATGATGCGCGCCTTGAGCGCCTCGAACTCGCTGCGCGCACGCGCGCCGAACAGTGGATCGTCGTTGTCCAGGAAAGCCGCGTCGATGGCTTGCCAGTCCTGGGCCGTCAGCACCTTGCGGGCTTCGGGCATGACATGCATTTCTTCCGCCCGGATATGCGCGCGCAGCTGTTCGGTGAACTCGGCCACGCTCTGCACCAGCGCCGGCATGTCGTTGCTGCGCCCGGCCGCCACCGATTGCACGGCCTGGCGCAGTTCGTCGCGAAAGCGCGGCCCGTCGCGGTGTTCGTGCTCGAGCCGCTCAATCACCGCGCCGACGCCATGGGCGTGCCGCTTCAGCGCGCTGAACAGGTACTGGTCTTCCTTGGGGTGATGCACCTGGTCGATGTAGCCGTCGATGTAGTCCAGCATGGCGCCGATCGCCTGGATCGACGCCGTCCGTTCTTCGGGCCGCTCCAGCGTCTGCGCCAGCGCATCCATGGCGCTGGCCACGCGCCACATGCCGCGGTGTTCGCCCTGGATGATGTCCAGCGCCTTCATGCGGACGCTCCCAGGTAGGCCGCGATCACGTCGGGATTCGCGCGCACTTCAGCCGCCGAGCCCTCGGCCAGCTTCTTGCCGTAGTCGAGCACCAGGATGTGGTGCGACAGGTTCATCACCAGTTTCATGTCGTGTTCGACCAGTACCACCGTGACGCCCGAATCCGCCACCTTGCGGATCAGCGCCTCGATCTCCGCCGTCTCGGTGTGGTTGAGACCGGCGGCCGGTTCATCGAGCAGCAGGATCTGCGGCTTGGCCGCCATCGCGCGGGCGATCTCCAGGCGCTTGAGCGCGCCATAGGGCATCTGGCTGGCATGCGCGTTCGCGTACTTGCCCACGCCGACGAAGTCCATCAGCTGCGCGGCCTCTTCGCGGCACGCCTTGTCGGCGCGCCGCAGCGCCGGCCAGCGGAACATCGCCGCGAACACCGACTGGTCCAGCCGCAGGTGCGCACCGACCATCACGTTGTCGATGGCGCTCATGTTCATGCACACCTGCAGGTTCTGGAAGGTGCGGCTCATGCGGCGCCGGGCCAGCTGCTCGGGCGGCATGCCCGCGACGTTCTCGCTCTTGAACAGGATCTCGCCGCTGGTGGGCGTGTACACGCCGGTGATCAGGTTGAACAGCGTGGTCTTGCCCGCGCCATTGGGGCCGATCACCGAATGGATGGTGCCTTCGGAAATCTTGAAGGACACGTCCTGCACGGCGGTCACGCCGCCGAAGGACTTGGTCAGGTTCTTGATTTCGAGCATCAGGGCGCTCCCTTCCCGAAGCGCGCCCGCAGCGTCGGCACCAGGCCGCGCGGCAGGAAGATCATGGTCGCCATCAGGATCACGCCGAAGGCCACCGTCTCCCAGCCTTCCAGCGTCGACAGCAGCTGCGGCAGCATGGTGAGGATCGCGGCGCCGAAGATGCAGCCGTAGACGGACGCCATGCCGCCCACCACCACCATGGTCACCAGTTCGATCGAGTGGAAGAAGCCCGCCACGCCCGGCGTGAGGAAGCCCACGTAGTGGGCGTACAGGCTGCCCATCACGCTCGCCAGCGCGGCCGACAGCACGAACACGCGCACCTTGAACGCCGTGGTGTCCACGCCCACCACGCGCGAAGCGACCTCCGAGCCGTGGATGGCCTGCAAGGCCCGCCCGGCCGGCGAATCGATCAGGTTCAGCGCCAGCCAGGTCACCACCAGCAACACGCCCGCGGTGAGCCAGTACCAGGCGCGATCGCCCGACACTTCCGCACCGAAGGCGCTCAACGCACCGGCCGCCATGCCATCGGGTCCGCCGGTCCAGTCGGTTTCGTTGACGATGACAATGGAAATGATGATGCCCAGGCCCAGCGTCGCCATGGCGAGGTAGTGGCCCTTGAGTTTCAGGATCGGACGTGCGACCAGCCACGCCAACAGCGCGGTGCCCGCCGCCGCAGCGGCCAGCGCGGCCACGGGCGGCCAGCCCCAGCGTGAAGTCAGGATGGCCGAGGCGTAGGCGCCGACGCCGAAGAAACCGGCGTGACCCAGGCTGATCTGCCCGGTGTAGCCGACCAGCAGGTTCAGGCCGATCACCACGCTGGCATTGATCGCCACGCGAATGGCGACGTCGTAGGCGTAGGCGTTGGGCAGCGTGAACGGCAACACCAGCAGGACCGCGGCCAGGATCACCAGGCCGGGATGCGACTTGAGATAGTTCATACGCGGTCCGTGCCTTTCTTGCCGAACAGGCCTTGGGGCCGGAAGAAGAGGATCAGCAGGATCAGCACGAAGGGCGTGGCGTCCTTGTAGGCCGAGGAGACGTAGCCGGCGGTCATCGATTCCGCGATGCCCAGCAGGAGCCCGCCCACCACGGCGCCCATGCCGCTGCCCAGGCCACCGAGCGTGGCGGCCACGAAGCCCTTGAGGCCGAGCATGATGCCCACGTCGTAACTGGTGTAGTTGATCGGCGCGATCAGGATGCCGCCCACCGCGCCCAGCGCCGCCGACAGCACGAAAGACAGCAGCAGGATGAATCGGGTGTTGATGCCCACCAGTTGTGCGGCCAGCTTGTTGTAGGCCGTCGCCAGCATGGCCTTGCCCATGACGGTGCGGCCGAAGAACCAGGCCAGCACGGCCACCACGATGGCGGTGACGCCGATGGCCCACAGGCTTTGCGGCAGCAGCGTGGCCCCCAGCACCGCCAGCGGCGTTTCGCCCGTGAACGCGGGCAGCGAGCGCGTGCCCTTGCCCATGAAGACCTGCACCAGGCCGCGGATCGTCAGCGACGCGCCGATGGTGATGATGATCAGCGACACCACCTCGGCGTTGCCGGCCGGCTCGATCGCCAGCTTCTCGACCAGCACGCC
>Ga0207853_1000262_pt1 | contig 12264 bp, 11 predicted proteins | sample LuqExpMetagenom6_FD_187764 | JGI IMG/M metagenome (GOLD analysis project Ga0207853, IMG submission 187764) | Tropical forest soil microbial communities from Luquillo Experimental Forest, Puerto Rico - Sample 6 (SPAdes) | ecosystem: Environmental > Terrestrial > Soil > Tropical forest ...
TTTCGGCCCTGCGGTAAGCAATGGCTACCGCGTAATGAGTGGGGTTTGTAACGAGAACATCCGAATCCTTTACGCGCCGCACGCTTGAAAATTTCTTCGCCCACTCATTGCGAAGTTCACGCAAGCGCGCCTTGATTCGCGGATCACCTTCACGATGCTTGAATTCATCGTTAAGCTCCCTCTTTGACATCCGCATGCGCTTGAGAAACTCCCACCGCGTATACGCCAGATCCACAAGCGCTAGCAGGGTCAGGATCACAGTCAAGACGGAGAGAGTGAAACCCACCTGCTCAACAAGGAACCTGGCCACGCCGGAAACCTGTCGATAGGGAAGCAGTAGGATCTCCTTCACCAGGCCCGTACTCATGGCAAAAAATGCAAGCGCGATGATCCCGATCTTGGCTAGGCTCTTGAGCACTTCGTATGCACTTCGAATCGAAAGAATTTTTCTAAATGCTTCTGTTGGACTGAGCCGATTGAAGTCGGGCTTCAACGGTTCGGCACTGACCGCAAAACCAACTTGAAGGGCATTTGCGCAAATTGCCACGAGCACAATAAGGCTTACGGGCATCGCGAGCAGGTACATGCAGTGAATCACGGCCATTCTCAGCAATTCGTAGACTGCAGGTCCGTCCGAACGAAGTGAGGCATGCGACAACAACTCGCGAGTGAAGGTTGCGAGCCCCTGGACCAGGGTGCTTCCCATTCCGAACACGATGCATGTGCAGCTGAAGACGATCGCCGCGAATGTGAGATCAAGGCTTTTCGATACACTGCCGCGTCCTCTCGCCTTCTGCAACTTGAAAGGTGAGGCGGCGTACGGCTTGTCGACATCCGTTTCAGTCATCTCAGCGCACCCTGTCAACTAAGAGAACTGGAAGCATCAGGACTTTTTGGAAAAGAGGCTCCATCAACCCCATTGACGCAGCCAAGATTGAGAGACCTAGCATCACCTTTACAGGGAAACCGAGGAACATCACATTCATTTGGGGCATGTTTCTCGACAAGACCCCGAGTACAACATCGGCGAGCCATAGCGCCACGACAACGGGAGACGCGACGAGAAAGCCCAGCGTGAACATCGATCCGGCACCCTGAACCATTGGAAACCATCCTGCAGGCTCGATCGGCCGACCAAGGGGTACCAGCTCGAATGAGCGGAAATACGCTGCCAGCAAGAGGTGATGCACGTCGGCCGCAAAAAAAAACAGTACCGCCAGAAAATTAAAGCCGCTACTAGTGATTGTTGAATGATGGTTCGAGGCAGGGTCGAATACAGCGCCTAGGGCAAAACCCATCTGCGTATCAATCAGTCGTCCACCAATGGAAAACGCAGCGAATGCTGCATGAACACCTAGTCCCAAGAGCAGGCCCAAGGCCACTTCATGCGCGGCTGCGAACAGCAGGAACCATGGCCTAGCCTGCCCGCTGGCAAGTTGGGGGAGAGAAACGCTACCAGCAGCGAGCATCGCCAACGACAACACGAACACAAGGCGAGCCAACCTTGGAACGGCGAAAGTTGTCAACAGCGGCGTGAATGCAATACCCAGGGCTAGGCGCACCGAGGCCAACAGGACACCTTCTACCCATGAAATCTCCATGAGGTATCTATGCGTGCTTAGAAGGCGGCAGCTTGTTCAATCGAATTGATTGCGAACGCCGTGATTTGCCGGAGCATCCAAGGCCCAAGCACCAGTAGTCCGACGACGAAGACGACCAGCTTGGGAACAAAAGCCAACGCAGCATCCTGGATCTGCGTGACCACCTGCAAGATGCTGACAATCACGCCAGTGACCAAGATCAAACCAAGAAGGGGCGCGCAGACAAGCATCCCCGTCTTGAGCAGCTGCCCAAAAATCGCCAACGCGAATGCTGAAGTCATCGCTCCCTCCTCCCAGAAGATCTTTGCCTTGTTTTGCAGACACTCGAAGCTTTGAAATATACGACCTGGGCACAGCTCCGGCTAACCTTCAGATTTGACGTAGCGCAAAGTTGACTTGCCCTATCCTGCCGCACCAGCCTGGGACTTTTTGGAGTCCTTCCACCAGGGGAACGGCGGACATGAAGAAGCAGATTCACAGAAGAACAATCTTCGGCTTCATCTAGCAGGCCGAAGCGGGCGTGCCGGTGAAAGAGCTTTTGCCGCAAGGCGGTTTCAGCGACGAAAATTTCTATAAGTGATGCGCTAAGTTCGGCGATATGGATGAGCCCGGCGCAAAGCGGTTCGTGATCTCGAAGATGATCGCGAAGCTCACCTGGACATTCACGCGCTCAAGAGAGTCTTTGGGCAAGGCATTAGGCCCACATGACAACGGTCGCGACGATCGTCGAGCACTCTTGGCTATCCAAGCGCCGTGCTGGCCGCCCTATGGGGCTGCCCACGACAGCTTGCAGCAACCCGCCCGAGCAAACAGACACAAATCAGTCTCTCAACGCCAAGATCATCGAGATCGCGATCCAGCGCAGCTCTTCATCCATGGCTTGGTGGCGTCGATCACAAGAAGGGCGTCTTCTATCGATTCTCAAATTCGCCGCAAGCAGGTGGCGCCACGGGCCCATCGTAACGGCCTGCAAAATCAATCCCGGAGATGTGACTCCGCAAGCGGGTTCGGTTGTTGCGGACGTCAGTTTGAAATGCTATGCGGGATTGAGGCAAGACCGTGCACACGACCCGCTCACGCGCTGGAAGGCAGCAAGGGGCCTCGTTTGGCCGTATACGGTTGCATTGGTCACCGAAGAGGCTCGAATGCTGGCGAGAGTAGTCCGCTTGACGTCCCGCCACCCTCTCCCCCTTCCCACCGTTCCAAGCGTCCAGACCAACCGACCGAGTTGCTCGGTAGCGGCTCTCAAAGCCGGCACCGATCGAGCCACATTGAGGTCCAGCGCTCCTTGACCGATGACCATACGGCATCTGACTGATGCGAAGGACGCACGCCCAATTGAGTGGCCGCGGCACCCCAGAGTTGGGTTCAACCGCACGGTGACCGAAGGTAATTGTTCGGCACCGCCGCCATGCCAACGCGCTGGGGTCGGTGCTGGCGGCTCGCTTGCGTCGCCACGGTATCGGGTGTAAAACGAATCGGGCTGGCTCGGCGACGTAACCGGGGCAGCATGCGTGGGCTTGGCGGCAGTTCTTGGCTGAGTTCCGCCCCGTTCTGCGCTGCGTACATCGGAGGTCGCCATGGACACTCTGTTGGGCTCGCGTGATCGGATGAGGCGTGCATCGAACCGGCACGCGGCAGCGCTTGACCGGGGGCTCGACAGCACGTCGCTCAGGGCCTAGCCATGCCGCTCGCAGTCGTCCTGATCCTGCTGGCCCTCGGCTCGGTCCTGTTCCACTTCCTGAGCCCCTGGTACTTCACGCCGATCGCCTCCAACTGGAGCACCATCGACCAGACCATCGGCATCACCTTCTGGGTGACCGGCATCGTGTTCGTGTCGATCAGCGTGTTCCTGGCCTGGGCCTTGATCCGCTACCGGCACCGCAGCTGGCGCAAGGACAGCCGCGCCGTGTACGAGCCGGAGAACAAGAAGCTCGAGTGGCGACTGCTGATCGTGACCACACTCGGCGTGGCCGCGATGCTGGCGCCAGGATTGCTGGTCTGGGCGAAGTTCGTCAACGTCCCGGCGGATGCCGACATCGTGGAGGTGGTGGCCCAGCAATGGAACTGGAGCTATCGCTTCCCCGGCCAGGACCGCAAGCTCGGCACGGTGGACACGCGCTACGTGAGCGACGACAACCCGTTCGGCATGAATCCGAACGACCCGCACGGCAGCGACGACGTGCTGGTGGAAAGCCCCGAACTGCATCTACCCCTGGGCCGCCCGGTCAAGCTGCTGCTGCGCTCCAAGGACGTGCTGCATGACTTCGCGGTGGCGCAGATGCGGGTGAAGATGGACTTCGTGCCGGGCCTGGTCTCCTATCTCTGGTTCCAGCCCACGCGCACCGGGTCTTTCGATCTGCTGTGCCAGGAACTGTGCGGCATCGGCCACTACGCGATGCGCGGCCGCGTGGTGGTGGACGAACCCGCCGCATTCCAGGCCTGGCTGGCGCACCAGCCCACCTACGCGCAGATGCGTGCCCGTTCGCCTGGCGACCCGGTGGCCGGCAAGGCCTTGTTCGCCGTGTGCGCCGGCTGTCACGGCGCCAACGCCGAAGGCAATGTCGCGATGCATGCGCCCAAGCTGAGCGGACAGGCCACGTGGTACCTGGAGCGGCAGCTCAAGCACTTCAAGCTCGGCGAGCGCGGCACGCAGGACAAGGACGCGTTCGGCAAGACCATGGCGCCCATGGCCGCCACCCTGGCCGATGACACGGCGGTGGCCAATGTGGTGGCCTATATCGCGTCATTGCCGGATGCGGCGCCGCCGACCACGATCCAGGGCAACGAGGACATCGGCCGGCAGCGCTTCGTCACCTGCGCCGCCTGCCACGGCGCCAACGCGCAAGGCATCGCGGCAACCCAGGCCCCGCGGCTGCGCGGCATGAGCGACTGGTACCTGGCGACCCAGCTGAAGAATTTCAGGGACGGCACCCGCGGCTCGCACCCGCAGGACATCTATGGTGCCCAGATGGGGCTGATCGCCGGGATGCTGATCGACGACGCGGCGATCGGCGATGTCATCGCCTACATCAACACCCGCTGAGGAAGGTGCCATGGCCGGTTACGTTGCCCACGACGAATCCAACTTCGCCCCGCCTGCCGAAGTCGGCGAGGTCGAGCTCTACCACCCCAAGTCCTTCATCGGCAAGTACGTCTGGAGCCAGGACGCCAAGGTGATCGCGGTGCAGTACGCGGTGACCGCGATCGGCATCGGCCTGGTGGCGCTGGTGTTGTCCTGGCTGATGCGGCTGCAGCTGGGCTTTCCGCATCGCTTCGCCTTCATCACGCCGAGCAGCTACCTGCAGTTCGTCAGCATGCACGGGATGATCATGGTGATCTACCTGCTGACGGCACTGTTCCTCGGCGGCTTCGGCAACTACCTGATCCCGCTGATGGTCGGCGCGCGCGACATGGTGTTCCCGTATGTGAACATGCTGAGCTACTGGGTCTACCTGGCGGCCGTGCTGCTGCTAGTGGCGAGCTTCTTCGTCCCCGGAGGCACCATGGGCGCGGGCTGGACCCTGTACCCGCCCCAGGCGATCCTGGAAGGCACACCGGGCTCGCACCTGGGCATCGCCTTGATGCTCACGTCGCTGTGCGTGTTCATCGTCGGCTTCACCATGGGCGGCCTGAACTACGTGGTGACCGTGCTGCAGGCGCGCACCCGCGGCATGACCATGATGCGGCTGCCGTTGACGGTGTGGGGCATCTTCATGGCCACCATCCTGGCCCTGCTGGCCTTCCCGGCACTGTTCGTCAGTTGCGTCATGATGATCCTGGACATGACGCTGGGCACCAGCTTCTTCATGCCGGCGCTGGTATCGCGCGGCCAGACGCTGGCTTACTCCGGCGGTAATCCGCTGCTGTTCCAGCACCTGTTCTGGTTCTTCGGCCACCCCGAGGTCTACATCGTCGCGCTGCCCGCGTTCGGCATCGTGTCCGACCTGATCGCCACCCATGCGCGCAAGAACATCTTCGGCTACCGGATGATGGTGTGGGCGCTGCTGGTGATCGGCGGCCTGAGTTTCGTGGTGTGGGCGCACCACATGTTCGTCAGCGGGATGAACCCGTACTTCGGCTTCTTCTTTGCCACCACCACGCTGCTGATCGCCATTCCCACTGCCATCAAGGTCTACAACTGGGTTCTCACGCTGTGGCGCGGCGATATCCACCTGACGGTGCCGATGCTGTTCGCCATCGGCTTCATCTTCACCTTCGTCAACGGCGGCCTCACCGGCCTGTTCCTGGGCAACGTGGTGGTGGATCTGCCACTGTCGGACACCATGTTCGTCGTCGCGCACTTCCACATGGTGATGGCGATCGCGCCGGTCCTGGTGGTGTTCGGCGCCATCTATCACTGGTATCCCAAGGTCACTGGGCGCATGTTGGACGACACGCTGGGCAAGCTGCACTTCTGGATCACCTTCGTCGGCAGCTACGCGATCTACTTTCCGATGCACTACCTGGGCTTCCTGGGTGTGCCGCGCCGCTACTACGCCATCGCCGGCACCAATTTCATTCCAGAATCGGCGCAGTCGCTGAATGCGGCGATCTCGATAGCAGCCTTCGTGGTCGGCGCTGCGCAGATCTTCTTCCTCTACAACCTGGTGCACAGCTACTTCAAGGGGCGGCCCGCCGGCGGCAACCCCTGGCACGCCACCACTCTGGAATGGCAGACGCCGCATACGCCGCCCAAACACGGCAACTTCGGCAAGGACCTTCCGGTGGTCTACCGCTGGGCCTACGACTACGGCGTGCCCTGGGTGAAGACCGACTACATCCCGCAAAACGTCCCGCCCTCGGAGGTCGAGGCCGAGGCCTGGGTCACGCCGACGCCATCATGACCATCGGCCTGATCATGCTGTCGCTGCTGATGGCCGCCATCGTGGGCTGGCTGCTGCGGCAGACCATCCGGGTGCAGCCCTGGCAGGCGCAGATCGCCGCGCACGAATTGCCCGGCGGTCCGGGCAGCCGGCCCCCGGCGAAGACGGCGCTGTGGGTGTTCCTGGCGGTGGCCACGTCGCTGTTCACGCTGTTCATCAGTGCCTATGCCATGCGCCTGAGCTTTGCGGACTGGTCGCCGCTGCCGCAACCGCGGCTGCTCATGCTCAACACCGCCGTGCTGGTCTGCGCGAGCCTGGCCATGGAGTGGACGGTGCATGCCGCACAGGGCGCCGAGCTGGTCCGCGTGCGTCGGCGCCTGGTGGGCGCGGGGCTGCTGACGATGGGCTTCCTGGCCGGCCAGCTGATCGTGTGGAAGCAACTGATCGATGCCGGCTTCTTCGTCACGGCCAGCGCGGCCACCGCCTTCTTCTACCTGTTCACCGCGGTGCACGGGGTCCACGTGCTGGGCGGACTGGTGGCCTGGGCCCGCGCCGTGCTGCGGGTGTTGCGGCAACGTGAGGATGCGGACCGGATCCGGCTCGGGGTCGAGCTGTGCGCTACCTATTGGCACTACCTGCTGGCCGTCTGGCTGGTGCTGTACGCGCTGCTGGTATCGAATGACCTGGGGCTGGCAATCTGCTCGTCGGCCACGCCCTTCTGACGACCAAGGAGGCGAAGTCCATGAAGCCCCTGACGCCGCAGGAAACAACCCGCGCCGCCGCCGTGCTGCCCCCGGCAAGCGGCTGGACCAGCATCGTCAAGGACGTGTCCTCGGACCAGCGCGTCTTCAAGGACGTGCCCTGGGGCAAGCCGATGATGTGGATCTTCCTGCTGTCCGACACCTTCATCTTCGGCAGCTTCCTGATCTCGTACATGACGGTGCGCGCATCGACCACGGTGCCCTGGCCCAACCCGAGCGAGGTGTTCGGGCTGACGCTGTTCGGCCGCAGCGTGCCGCTGCTGCTGATCGCGATCATGACCTTCGTCCTGATCAGCAGCAGCGGCACCATGGCCCTGGCGGTGAACTACGGCTACCGCAAGGACCGCCTGACGACCTGTGCCTTCCTGGTACTGACCGCGGGCCTGGGCGCGACCTTCGTGTGCATGCAAGCCTTCGAGTGGACCAAGCTGATCCTCGAAGGCGTGCGCCCCTGGGGCAACCCTTGGGGCGCCGCGCAGTTCGGGTCGGCGTTCTTCATGATCACCGGCTTCCACGGCACGCACGTGACGATCGGCGTGATCTTCTTGATCATCGTCGCCACCAAAGTGTGGCGCGGCGATCTCGACCGCCAGCGGCCGGGCTTCCTGACCGGGCGCAAGGGCAACTACGAGATCGTCGAGATCATGGGCCTGTACTGGCACTTCGTCGACCTGGTATGGGTCTTCATCTTCGCCTTCTTTTATCTCTGGTAGGACTGGAGGCAGGACATGGAACATGTGGAGCATGCGGAACATCCGCACACCGCGCCCGACGGTGACAAGACCGGGCCGTCGGCCCATGGCCAGCAGCATCCACTGGGGATCTATTTCAAGATCTGGGGCCTGCTGTTCGTGCTGAGCACGGGGTCCTACCTCGTCGACTATTTCCACTTCCACGGCCTGCTGCGATGGACGCTGATCGTCGTCTTCATGCTGCTGAAGGCGGGGCTGATCGTCGCCGTCTTCATGCACATGGTGTGGGAACGGCTAGCGCTGGTGTATGCCATCATCGTGCCGCCCTTGCTGCTGATGGTGCTGCTGGGGATTGGCGCCCTGGAAGCTGACTACACCCACTTGACGCGCGGCACCTTCTTCGCGCCGCCTGCAGCGCAGCCAGCCCCGGCAGCCCATTGACGCCCTGACGACGCCGAGCGATGCGCAGGCGGATCTGTTGGCTGCTGGACGACCCGGCGAATGCCCGGGCCGCGATGCACGAGCTGCTGCGGGCGGGCATCGACTACCACGACATGCACTTCGTCGGCCGCGACGGCATCGACCTGGCCGGGTTGCATGCGGCCAATCTGCTGCAGACCTCGGACCTCGTCCGCTCGGTCGAAAGAGGCCTGATCGTCGGCGCCGCGGTGGGCGGCCTGCTGGGCGCGGTGCTCGTGGCCGTGCACTATCCCATCGTTGGCGGCGACGATCCCGAGTGGAGCCTGGCGCTGGCCCTGACCATCGCCGGCGCCGTGTTCGGCCCCTGGGCCTCGAGCATGATCGGCGTCTCGATCCCGAGCGAGCGGCTGAAGCGCTTCACGCCGCAGATCGAGCTGGGGCGGATCCTGCTGATGGTGGACGTGCCCGCGTCGCGCGCGGAGCAGATTGAGGGGCGGCTGCGCATGCTGCAGGCGGATGTGTTCGCGAAGGCAAACACCGTTCCCCGAACCTGGCCGATTTGACGAGGCTTTGGCTAGTCGCTGGTTGTTTGGCGACGACGAGCGTGCCTGATCGCCGCGCTAGCCAGCAGTTCGCCCAGAAGGCGCTCCAGATCCTGGGTAGCGGCCGCATCCCCTGCGCCAAGTGCGCTGGCCCCGCGTGCGGGAACGCTCTTGGGTCCAACATCTGCGCACGCGCTGCGCCCGTCCTCGCCGGCGCGCGCAAGGCTGCACAGGCCGAGGCGCCGGACACCGCACCGCCGCACCCGACAACCAGTCGATCTAGCGCCGGCAAGTCCTCGACGAGATCGAGCAACTGCGCCCGAATCTCCCGCATCGCGACGCCATGTCGAAAAGAAATATCCTCGAAGCAACCGACGTCCAACATGCTCTCAAGGCCGACTCCCCGTCGGGTCATCTTCCAGATCTCCCCCCAAACCCGTTCCAGGTCCCGGTCTAAAGGCCGCGCTTGGGCACGCCCCCTAGAATGCGGACGTGGAAGTCACCCGCATCATCGCCGTGCGCCATGGCGAGACCGCCTGGAACGTGGACTCGCGCATCCAGGGCCAACTCGATATCGGACTGAACGAAAACGGCCGCTGGCAGGCGCGCCGCGTTGGCGAGGCGCTGGCCGCCGAAGCCATTGCCGCGGTCTACTCCAGCGACCTCGGGCGGGCGCGCCAGACGGCGCAGCCGATTGCTGAATTCGCCGGTATTTCCGTGGTGCCCGACGAAGGCCTGCGTGAGCGCTGCTTCGGCCGGTTCGAGGGCATGACCTTCGACGAGATCAGCCAGCAATGGCCTGAGGAAGCGCAGAACTGGCGCCGGCGTGTGCCGGAGTGGCAGCCGCCCTGCGGCGGCGAGTCGCTGTTGCAGTTGCGCGAGCGCGTGACGCGCACGGTGGTCGAACTGGCCTCACGCCATCCCGGCGAGCAGATCGTGATGGTGGCGCACGGTGGCGTGCTGGATGCGCTCTACCGCGTGGCGACCCGGCAGGACGTCGATGCGCCGCGCACCTGGGAACTTCCCAACGGCGCCATCAACCGGCTGCTGTGGACGCCCCAAGGGCTCATGCTGGTGGGCTGGTCCGACACGCAACACCTCGACAAAGAATCCGCGGATGAAAACACGTTTTGAGGAACTGGCGGGCCTGGTCGGCCGCAGCGTGGCCGAGATCGACACGCCGGCCCTGGTGGTGGACCTGGACGCGATGAAGCGCAACATCGCGCGCATGGCGGACTTCGCGCGCAAGCACGACGTGCGCTGGCGCCCACACGCCAAGATGTCCAAGAGCGCGGAGCTGGCCCGCCAGCAGATCGAAGCCGGCGCGGTGGGCGTGTGCGTGCAGAAAACCGCCGAAGCCGAGGCGATGGTCGCCGGCGGCGTCTACAACGTCTACATCAGCAACGAGGTCATCGCCCCGCACAAGCTCGCGCGCGTCGCCGCGCTGGCGCAGCAGGTCGCCGCGCACAACGGCCAGTTGGCGATTGCCGTGGACAGCCTGGAAGGCATCCGCCGCCTGGCGCAGGCCATGAACGACGCCGGTGGCAAGCCGCGCGCCGTCATCGACGTGTTCGTCGAGATCGACGTCGGCCAGGGCCGCTGCGGCGTGCCGCCCGGACCGCAGGCCCTCGTGCTGGCCCAGGAGATCGGCCGGCACGCGGCGCTTCGCTTCGCCGGCCTGCAGGCCTACCACGGCAAGGCCCAGCATTTGCGCAGCGCCCAGGAACGGCGCGACGTGATCTCGGTCGTGGTGGAGGACGTGATCTACACCCGCCAGCTGATCGAGGCCGAGGGCATCCCGGTGGACCTGGTCACCGGCGCGGGCACCGGCACCATGGTGGGCGAGGCCGCCAGCGGCGTGTACGGCGAGCTCCAGGCCGGCTCCTTCCTGTTCATGGACGTGGACTACGCGGCCAACGAACGCGATCCGGCGCAGCCGCAGTTCGAGCACGCGCTGTTCGTGCAGACCCAGGTGATCAGCACCCACAAGGACCATGCGGTGTGCGACGCCGGCCACAAGAGCCACGCGATCGACTCGGGCCTGCCCAAGGTGCTGGCGCTCGACGTCGACAGCGAGCTGGAATACGCCAACGGCGGTGACGAGCATGGCGTGCTGCGCACCGCCGGTGCGAACCATCGGCTGCCCGAGATCGGGCGCAAGCTCTGGCTGATCCCCGGCCACTGCGACCCCACGGTGAACCTGCACGACGTCATGATCGGCGTCTCGGGCGGCCTGGTCAGTGGGACCGTGGAGCGCCTGATCAGGGTTGACGCCAGAGGCGCGCTGACCTAGCCGCGACCAGAATCGGGCGCATGAGCCCGTCACAAGTCATCGTCCTGGCCACGCCGGTCTTCTTGGGCCTGATTGCCATCGAGGTCGCCTGGGGCTGGGCGCGCCAGCGCAACACCTACCGGCTCAACGACGCGATCAACAGCATCAGCCTGGGCATGTTGAGCCAGATCAGCGCGGTGCTCACCCGGCTGTTTCGCGTGGGCATCTACACCGCCGTCTACGGCATGGTCGCGCTCTGGCATCGCGAGGCGTTCTGGACCTCCTGGTTCGGCTGGCTGCTGGCGCTGGTGTTCTATGACCTGTGCTACTACTGGCTACACCGCATCGGCCATGAAAGCGCCGTCTTCTGGGCCGCCCACGTGGTGCACCACCAGAGCCAGGACTACAACCTCTCCACCGCGCTGCGCCAGACCAGCTCGGGCGCGCTGCTCGGCTGGATCTTCTACGTGCCGATGGCGCTGGCCGGGGTGCCGCCGCTGGTGTTCGGCGTGGTCGCACTGGTCGACCTGCTGTACCAGTTCTGGGTCCACACCGAGCACGTACCCAAGCTCGGCTGGTTCGACCGCTGGTTCTGCTCGCCGTCCAACCACCGCGTGCACCATGCGGTCAATGCGCGCTACATCGATCGCAACTACGGCGGCATCCTGATCGTCTGGGATCGCCTGTTCGGCACTTTCGTCGAGGAGGACGAGAAGTGTGTGTACGGCACGCTGTCACCGCTGGAGAGCTGGGACCCGCTGTGGTCGAACCTCGAGGTGTACTGGTCGCTGGCCCGGGACTCCTGGCACACGCGCCACTGGGGCGACAAGCTGCGCGTATGGTTCAAGCCTGCCGGATGGCGCCCGGCCGATGTGGCGACGCGCTTTCCGAAGCCGGCATTCGACATCGCCCGCATCCAGCGATTCGACCCACCGATGACGCCGGCCCGCGTGGTGTTTGCTGGTGCGCAATTCCTGCTGCTGCTCGTCGGCTCGCTGCTGTTTCTTTGGCATGCGGACAGCTTGCCGCTGGCGCGTTCGGCGGCCTGGCTCGTTGCGCTATCGGCCGGCCTGTGGAGCCTGGGCGCTGCCATGCAGGGCCGCATTTCGCTGCTGGAAGCCGTGCTGATCGAAGCGGCGGCCCTGTCCAT
>Ga0207853_1000263_pt1 | contig 12238 bp, 12 predicted proteins | sample LuqExpMetagenom6_FD_187764 | JGI IMG/M metagenome (GOLD analysis project Ga0207853, IMG submission 187764) | Tropical forest soil microbial communities from Luquillo Experimental Forest, Puerto Rico - Sample 6 (SPAdes) | ecosystem: Environmental > Terrestrial > Soil > Tropical forest ...
GGCGCGAGCCGTCTCCATGGCCGCCTGGCCGCCGACGTCCTTCATCGCCGAGCTGGCGATCTGCTGGAACTGCTGCGTCAGCGCACCCCACCACTGCATGGGATCGACCACGCTGGCGCCCGCGGCCGGGCCGTTGGCAGCGCTGGCCCGGGGCTTCGCGGCCGTCTTGCGCGGCGTCGCCGTCGCCTTCGCAGCTGGCCGGGTCGCGGCACTGGCGACGCTGGCTGCCGCTTCGGCGGCCTTTTCGCTCATCTTCTGCATGCCGCCGAACATGGCGTCTGTATTGAGCTTCAAGGCATTGGCCATCTCGCTCATGTTGAAGTTCATGCCCTTGAGCGTGGCCAGTGTCATCTTCTGCACTTCCAGTGCCTGGATGGTCGCGCCCAGCGCCTTGGAATTCTGGTCGAGCCAGAAATTCACGGCCTTCAGTTCGCCGATGCGCTTGTCCAGTTCCTCGACGTTCAGCGTGGGGGCGATCCAGCTCGACAGATTGGGCATCTGCGGCAGCGTCTGCGAGGCACCCTTGGCCAGGTTCTGCAGGAAGTCGAACCCGGGAACGAATTTGCCGAAGCCGAGATGGGGTTGGTCGCTCATGGCGCGCTCCGGAAGAATGGTTACAAGCGCAGCTTAACCGAAGGTCCGCGCGCATCCACGCGGCGACCTCCAGGTGTTGCGAGTCGCAGTCAGTGTTTCCTGTAGGCGCCCAATCCGGCCGAGGCCTGCACGGGCAGCTCGAGCTGCAGGCGGCTTTGCACGCCCTGGGCGTTGCGCAGCACCAGGGTCAGCGGCACGGTCGTGCCCGCGTCGAGCGGCTTCTTCAGGTCCTGCAGCATCAGGTGGTAGCCACCGGGCTTGAGTTCCACGGACTTGCCCGCCGGCAGGTCCAGCTTGTCGACGGCGCGCATCTGCATGACATCGCCTTCCATCTTCATCTCGTGCAACTCCGCCACGGCAGCGACCGGGGTGGACACACCCACCAGCTGCGTCGCCTCACGGGCCGTGATGCGCATGAAGGCGCCGGTCGCCTGCTGGCCCGGCACCGTGGCACGGACCCAGCCGCCTTCGATGATGACGGGCTGGGACGCCGCAGCGGTCGAAGACGCCGGCGTTGGCGCGGTTGCTGGCTGGCCGAGCGCAGGACCCGCCAGGGCCAGCGCGATCAGGGCGGGAAAGAGGATTCTCATGAAGGTCACTTCCTTGGTTGCGGCGTGAGGCAATCGATCAATACCGGGGTGCCCGGCGCTCGCGCAGCGAGGCCACGCCCTCGCGCACGTCGGGGCCGGCAAAGCCCATGAATTCGAGCGCCAGCGAAGTGTCGAAGCTCGGGCCGGCCTGGCGCAGCCAGTTGTTGAGCGAATACTTGGTCCAGCGGATCGCCGTTTGCGATCCGGCCGCGAGCCGGTCGGCGATCTCGTAGGCGCGCGGCAGCAGCTGTTCGTCGTCCACCGCGAGCGAGACCAGGCCGATGCGCTCGGCTTCTTCGCCCGAGACCGGCTCGCACAGCATCAGGTAGTACTTGGCCTTGGCCAGGCCGCACAGCAGCGGCCAGACGATGGCCGCGTGGTCGCCGGCCGCCACGCCCAGGCGCGTGTGGCCATCGACGATCTTGGCGCTCTTGGCGGCGACCGAGATGTCGGCGAGCAAGCCGGCCACCAGGCCCGCGCCCACCGCGGGCCCGTGCATCGCGCTGACGATGGGCTTGTCGCAGTTGATGACGTTGTAGACCAGGTCGCGCGCTTCCTTCCACACGCGCGAACGCACCTCGAAGTCGCGCGCCATGTCCTCCACCAGCGACAGGTCGCCGCCACCGGAAAAGCCCTGGCCTTCGCCGCGCAGCACGGCGCACTTGACGCTGTCGTCGGCGCTGACGTCGCGCCAGATGTCGGCCAGCTCGCGATGTCCCTCGTGCGCGGCGGTGGGCAGCTTGCCGTTGCGGGCCCGCATCTGGATGTCCAGCACGGCGCCGTCGGCACCGCGGCGGGTGATCGAGAGGGTTTGATATCGGGAGTAGTCCATGGTGTCGTGCACTGCGCTAAGCTAAAACAATGCGAAGCTTATTCCACCTCGCCATCAACGTGACTGACCTCGACGAGGCGCGGCGCTTCTACGGCGGCGTGCTCGGATGCACCGAAGGCCGCAGCACCTCGACCTGGGTCGATTTCGATTTCTACGGCCATCAGCTGTCGCTGCACCTGGGCGAGCCGCTGCGCACGCAGCCCACCGGACGGGTGGACGACAAGCAGGTGCCCATGCCGCACTTCGGCCTGGTGCTACAACTGTCCGACTGGCAGGCCATGGCCGATCGGCTGAGGCAGGCCGGCACGGCGTTCGTCTTCGAGCCTCAGCTGCGCTTCGCCGGCCAGCCCGGCGAACAGTGGACCATGTTCTTCACCGATCCGTTCGGCAACCCGATCGAGGTCAAGGGCTTCGCGTCCATGACCGACCTGTACGCGTCCTGAGTCGGCTATTTCCGGGACCGGCGTAGGCCCGCTCCTACCCGGTCAAGCGTTCGCGTGAGCTGACATACCGGCAGGGCCTCTGCTACGGTCGGGGACCATGACCCTGTCGGAACTGCTCGTTCCGTCCTGCGCGCTGTTCCTCGATTTCGACGGCACGCTGGTGGATATCGCGCCGCAGCCGGACGCGGTGATCGTGCCCGCCGGGCTGGTCAGCGCGCTCGAGGCACTGCACGGCCGCCTGGGCGGCGCACTGGCGCTGATCTCGGGTCGTCCGATCGCGCAGATCGACGCCTTCCTGCAGCCGATGCGGCTACCGACCGCCGGCGTGCACGGGGCCGAGCGGCGATCGGCTTCCGGCGACATCACGCTGGTCGCGACCTACCCGCTGGACCGCGTGCAGGCGGTGGCGCTGGCCCTGGCTGCCCGTGATCCGCGGCTGCGGCTGGAGGTCAAGCGCGGATCGATCGCGCTGCACTTTCGCCAGGCGCCCGAGCTGGAGCCGCTGTGCCGCGAAACCATGGAGGCAGCGGTGCGCGAGTCGCCGGGCGTGACGCTGTTGGCGGGCAAGATGGTGTTCGAAGCCAAGCCAAGCGGGGCCAGCAAGGGCCACGCGATCGAGGCCTTCATGCGCGAAGCGCCCTTCGCCGGGCGTCGTCCACTGTTCGTCGGGGACGACATCACCGATGAAGTCGGCTTCGCGACGGTGCAGCGCATGCAAGGCCTGGGCGTGAAGGTGGGCGAGGGTGCCACCGTCGCATGGGAGCGCATCGCTTCGCCGGCGCTGTTCAGGCAGCAACTGCAGGCCGCCTCGGCCGCCAGAAAGGTCGATCGATGAACCCGCCCCGGCACTTGCCCCAGCCCTCGCTCAAGCTGGGCCTGATCGGCAACTGCGCGTTCAGCGCGTTGGTCGATGAACGCGGCGGCATCGTGTGGTGCTGCCTGCCGCGTTTCGACGCCGATCCGGTCTTCAACGCGCTGCTCGATCCCTCGGAGTCCGGCAGCCTCTGGCACTTCGAGCTCGAGGACTTCGCGCGGGCCGAGCAGCAATACGAACCCAACACCGCGGTGCTGCGCACGCGCCTGTACGACGCGCACGGGCAGGGCATCGAAATCACCGACCTGGCCCCGCGCTTCTGGAACCGCGGCCGCACCTTCCGCCCGCTGACCTTGATCCGGCGCATCAAGGTGCTGACCGGCTCGCCGCGCGTGCGCGTGATCCTGCGCCCGCGCTTCGACTGGGGCCGCGTCGCGCCGATGGTGACGCAGGGCAGCACCCACATCCGCTACGTCGGCCCGGACCGGGTGCTTCGGCTGAACACCGACGCGCCAATCAGCTACGTGCTGTCCGAGACCTGCTTCGTGGTGGACCGCCCGATGAATTTCATCCTGGGGCCGGACGAGACCCTGCTGACCGGCATCGAAGACACCGCACGCGGTTTCGAGCAGGAAACCGTCGCCTACTGGCGCGCCTGGACGCGCGCCTTGTCGATGCCGCTGGAATGGCAGGACGCGGTGATCCGCGCCGCGATCACGCTGAAGCTGTCGCTGTACGAGGACACGGGCGCGATCGTCGCGGCGATGACCACCAGCATCCCGGAGGCGCCCAACAGCGGGCGCAACTGGGACTACCGCTTCTGCTGGCTGCGTGATGCCTTCTTCGTGGTGCGCGCACTCAACAGCCTCTCGGAAGTGGCGACCATGGAGGAATACCTGCGCTGGCTCAACAACGTGGTGGTGCGCTCGGGCGGCGGCCACATCCAGCCGCTGTACGGCGTGGGCCAGGAGGAGCATCTGCCGGAAGCCATCCTGGAACACCTGCCCGGCTACCGCGGCCAGGGACCGGTGCGCGTGGGCAACCAGGCGCAGGAGCACTTCCAGCACGATGTGTACGGCAACGTGGTGCTGGCCGCGGCGCAATCCTTCCATGACCACCGGCTGTTCCGCCGTGCCGGCAAGGCGGAGTTCGGCTACCTCGAGGCGGTGGGCGAGCAGGCTTTTCGCGTCTACGACAGGCCCGACGCCGGCATGTGGGAGCTGCGCACCCGGGCCCGCGTGCACACCTCGTCGGCGCTGATGAACTGGGTGGCCTGCGATCGGCTCGCCAAGATCGCGGCGGTGTTGAAGCTGCCGGACCGCATCCGCTACTGGCGCGAACGCGCCGACGTGGTGCGCGAGCGCATCCTGCGCGAATCCTGGTGCGAGTCGCGCCAGGCCTTCGCCGAGAGCTTCGGCGGCCGCGACCTGGACGCCAGCGTGCTGCTGATGGCCGAAGTCAACTTCATCGATCCGAACGACTCGCGCTTCATCTCCACGGTGCAGGCCCTGGAGGACACCTTGTGCGACGGCCCGTACATGCGCCGCTACGAGGCCGCCGATGACTTCGGCAAGCCCGAGACCTCGTTCAACATCTGCACCTTCTGGCGCATCGACGCACTCGCCCGCATCGGCCGCAAGGCCGAGGCGCGGGAGATCTTCGAGGTGATGCTCAAGAACCGCAATCCGCTGGGGCTGCTGTCGGAGGACACGCACCCGGTCACCGGCGAAATGTGGGGCAACTTCCCGCAGACCTATTCGATGGTCGGCCTGATCAACGCGGCGGTGCGATTGTCGGCGCCGTGGGACGGCGTGATCTGAAGGGCCTGTCCCGATGTCGCGGCTGGTCGTCGTCTCCAACCGGGTGGCGGATCCGCGCAAGACGGCTGCCGGCGGCCTGGCCGTGGCGCTGGCCGACGTGCTGCACAACACCGGCGGACTCTGGTTCGGCTGGAGCGGCAAGGTGATCGAAACCGCCGACGGTGGGCGGCCCGGCGAAGCGCGCCAGCACACGCAGCACGCCGGCCCGGTCAAGCTGGTGACCCTGGACCTGAGCCGCGAGGACCACGATTCGTTCTACGTCGGCTACTCCAACGGCGTGTTGTGGCCGGTGTTCCACTACCGCCTGGACCTGGCCGACTTCGAGGCCGCCTACATCGCCGGCTACCGGCGCGTGAACCAGCTGTTCGCGCGCAAGCTGCATGCGCTGCTGCACCCCGACGATGTCATCTGGGTGCACGACTACCACCTGATCCCGCTGGCGGCGGAGCTGCGCGCGCTGGGCTGCACGCAGCGCATCGGCTTCTTCCTGCACATCCCGCTGCCACCCTCGCTGATCCTGGCGGCGATCCCGGGGCACGACTGGCTGATCCGCACGCTGTTCGCCTACGACCTGGTCGGCTTCCAGAGCCGCGGCGACCTGCGGCACTTCGATCGCTATGTCGAAGCGGAGGCGCATGCGCAACGGCTGGGCGACGGCCGCTGGCGCGCCTTCAACCGCACGGTGGTGGCCGACGCCTTTCCGATCGGCATCGACGTCGAGGAATTCCAGGCGCTGACCGATGCGCCGGAGGGCCGGGAGATGTTCGAACGCATGCGGCGCGAATACTCGCGGCGCATGCTGCTGGTCGGCGTGGACCGGCTCGACTACTCCAAGGGCCTGCCGCAGCGCCTGAAGTCCTTTCGCGAATTGCTGCAGCGCTATCCGGAGCACCGCGACAGCGCCACGTTGATCCAGATCGCCTCGCCCAGCCGCGAGGACGTGTCGGCCTACAACGACCTGCTGCACGAACTCGAAAGCCTGTGTGGTTCGATCAACGGCAACTTCGGCGAACTGGACTGGATGCCGGTGCGCTACATCCATCGCACCGTCGCGCGCGCGCGCCTGCCGGGGCTGTACCGCGCCGCCCGCGTAGCGCTGGTGACGCCGCTGCGCGACGGCATGAACCTGGTGGCCAAGGAATTCCTCGCCGCGCAGGACCCGGCCGACCCGGGCGTGCTGGTGCTGTCGCGCTTTGCCGGCGCCGCAGAGCAACTGCCCGACGCGCTGCTGGTGAACCCCTACGACACCGAAGGCACCGCCAACGCGATCCACCTCGCGTTGCAGATGCCGGTGGAAGAACGCCGCGTGCGCCACCAGGCGCAGATGGCAGTGGTCCGTGAATTCGACGTGCACTGGTGGTGCCGGACGTTCCTGGACACGCTGGCCAAGACCGAGGCGGAGGTGTCGGGGACGCCGTGGTTGCGGCTGTAGGTTCGCGTTGTCAGCGCAGGCCTGGCCAAAGGCCGCCTGCGTTTAGTAGAAAGACACTGCCCTGATTGACCGACCGACTGCGAAAGAGGATCGACCGCTGACAGCTCGATTCAGAGCAGATTTGACTCATTCTGCGGGGAAAAGCCAATCGCATTGAATTCTGTCGTTCGATACTTCGTAGACTGCGACGACCTCGAACGGCTGTTCGCGAAGTCCAAAGACGCGCTCATGATCGACAACCTTATTTCCGGAAGCGATACGGCGGAGAAGCTCCGCCTTGTGGCCGGCAACGTTGAATACCTTCGTGCGGTATAGCTCTGAAATTTCTGCTTTACCAGACATCGCTGCGCTTGTTGCGGGCATACGATAGATTCTTGCCTTCTCGCTGTACGTCTCTAAAAACGCAGCCAGATCGTGGGCGTTGTAGGCATCAAACTGGCGCTGCACAACTTCGGCAGGAGACACCCGCAGCTCCTTGTTGGCTTCAATGTTGAAGTTCAGGCGCTGCCGGTGAGGCGCGACGCGATGAGCCGGACGTCGGCTGGAACGACCTGTTGGGCCGCAAACAGTTGCGTCGCCCGGCGTTCGTGGGTGCCAAGATCAGTCTGCATTGGAGCCAGACTGAGGCCTAGCGCCAACCATGCAAGCACTGCCCGAAGCGAGCCGCGGCGGGCTGTCTCTGCCGAAGGAACAAGCTCCGGAACGGAGATGTGCCGCGCGAGTCCTTCATGGTCTCAACTGAGCTTCAATCAATCCGTGCCGTATTTCGGGCTGTAAGGGCCATACAGCAGACCGCCTGCATGACCAGGGGCAAGCAGGCGCTGGCTAGCGCGATTGGCAATGATGTGGCTTTGGTCGATCGTACTGTTGATGATCTGCTTGACCACGGCAGTTATAAGTAATCCGGCGAGGCCACCACTGTTGTTGGCGCTATTGCTTTCCGCACTCGATGCCGCAGCAGAGCCTTGCCACAACTGGGCGCCCGTCCGCAGGTCCACCAGCTTGGCCGACGCCTTCACTTCCACGACGCTGTCCACGACGCGGTAGCTGGTGCCGTAGTTATTGACAGTGATGTAGAGTGCCGCATCCGCACCGAAGATCTGACGCAACTTCTCCAGCGATACATTCTGGGCGTCATCTGCCACCGTGATGCCGTTTTGTTTAAACGTCTCGTGGACGAGCGTCACTGGCATGACGTAATAGCCGGCTTCCGCCAATGGCATCGTGGCCACGGAAAGCATGCTGAGGCTGGCTTCGACCTCGGGAGAGTGATTCACCGGCGGCATCACCAGAATAGAGCGCGGTTTGCTGGCCTTGAATGCGGTGTAATCGATTTGGGCTGGCCTCTGGGTGGCGCAAGCCGTCATCAGGATGGCCGCAAGACCAATTGCTCCAAGGCGAACTGCCCGCATGAGTTTGCTCATGATCGTCTCTCCTTATTGTTTTTGATATTTCTTCAACAGAAAGTCGACGTAGGCTGTCGATTCGGGGTACTGAGTCTTCTCTGCGACGAGCTGCTCAATGCCCTTGCTGTCATTGCCTGCTGCAACGTACAGCATGCCGAGATGGGCGCGCATGCCCGGAGGTGCCACATTGCCCTTGGCACGCATCTTCTCCAAGTCTTTCTCCAAGGCGGCTATTTGCGCTTCCTTGCTGCCGTCCTTGAAGTAGTCATACACCTGGGCCTGATAGCTCTCCCATTGGTAAAGCGGCTTCTGCGGCGCAGCGCAGCCGACCAGCAGCGCGGCCAGGCCGAGTGCTGACAAGGTTGTCTTACTTTTCATTGATCTTCCTCCTCCGTGCGGGGCGATTATTTTGCAGGGCTCCAGGCGCCCTGATCGATAGCCGCGGTGAGGTTGTTCACGGCTTCGCGCATGGCGAGATCGAGCACCTTCCCGTTCAGGGTGGAGTCGTAGCTGGCGGTGCCGCCGAAGCCGACGACTTCACGATTGGACAGGCTGTACTCGCCGGCGCCTTGCGTTGAGAACGTTACTTCCGAAGTACGGATATTGACGATGTTCAGGGCAACCTTGGCATAGGCGATTTGCTCCTTGCCTCGTCCCAGAATGCCGAACAACTGGTGGTCGCCGACTTCTTTCCGGCCAAATTCGGTAACGTCGCCGGTGATGATGTAGTCCGCGCCCTTCAGGGTTCGCGCCTGCTGCTTGATGTCCGCCTCTTGCTTGATTTCGGCCATGTTTTCGCGATCCAGCACGATAAAGCGGTTGGTCTGCTGCAGATGGGTAATCAAGATGGTCTTGGCTTGGCTGCCCAGACGATCGACGCTATCCGCAAACAAGCCCCGCATATAGCTGGAACGGTTGTCGAACTTTCCGACGGCAATAGCTGTACGCGGACCGGCGTAGGGCTTGTTGGCGGTGACGACATTCGGAACTTCCACGCTCTTGAAACTTTCGGTCGCACAACCGGCAAGACCAATCGCGACAACCGTTGTCGCCAGCGTGGATGTCATCAACTTGATTTTCATATTTGGAAGTGATGCAAACCGGGAAATAAAGACTGCTGGTTAGCGGTTGGCGTCTACGCGCTTGCTAAGCCAGCTGCGTGCGCGGATCCAAGTACCCTCACTATATCCTTGCGACCGAGGGGGCTTACCACTATTGAGTGCATTTTGTCGTCCACGCGACGGCTATCCGCTTCCACGCGCCGCCAGATGCCGAATGCGGTCTTCCACTCTCGCGCCCTTAAGAGCCGCAGAAGGAGTGCGGTAGAACCGCTGATAAATTCATCGAGCAAGACCGCAACGTTTCCGCGCATGGCGCGCCGCGGCGGCTGGACCAGCTGCGTGAGCGCGTGGCCGCACCGGACTTTGCTGCTAGGCTCGACGCGCCCAGCACCTGCCCCATCCCATGAATCTGCTTGCCTCGTTGCGATACCTGGTGGCCCTCAGTGAGCACCGCCACTTCGGCCGCGCCGCCGAGGCTTGCCACATCACCCAGCCTGCCCTGTCCAATGCCATGCGGGCGCTGGAAGCCGAATTCAAGGTGGTGATCGTCAAGCGGGGGCGCAGCTACGCCGGCCTGACGCCGGAAGGCGAGCGCGTGCTCGCCACCGCGCAGCGCATGCTGCACGAGCACAGCCTGCTCCAGCAGGAGCTGGCGAGCGAAGCGGACCGCCCGCGGGGGCCGCTGCGCGTGGGTGCGGTGCCCACCGCCGTTCCGGTGCTCGCGCGCTTCGCGGCGATCCTGCAGACGCTGCATCCGGGCATCGCGCCCACCGTGCTGTCGCTCAGTTCGCAGGAACTGGAGACCGGCCTGGAAACGCTGTCGCTGGACCTGGCGCTGGGCTACACGGAACGCATGAAATTGCGCGGCACGCAACTGCAAGCCTGGCCGCAGTACACGGAACACTACTTCCTGCTGCGCCGCGCCGCACAGCCGCATCCCGACGCGCTGCAGATCGGCGCGCCCGTACCCTGGCGCGAGGCGGGCCGGCTGGAGCTGGCGCTGCTGACGCCCGACATGCACAACCGCACCATCATCGACAGCGCCTTCGTCACGGCCGGCACGCCGGTGCGGCCGGTGCTGGAGACCAACTCCATCCTCACGCTGGCCCTCAGCGTGGTGGCCGGCAGCCTGTGCAGCGTGATGCCGGGCGCGCTGGTCGGCGCGGTGCGCGGCTACCGCGAGCTGGAGGCCCTGCCCCTGGTGGAGCCCGACGTCCGCACGCCGATCGGCTTCATGGCGCCGGCCGCGGTGCGGCCCTCGCGCGCGCTGGAGGCGGCGTTAGCCCTGGCCCGCGACGCCGGCTGGCTGCGCCACGTGGCGGCGCACTCCGGCCTGCTGGCCGGCTGACACCCGCGCGTTCATTCGCGTCACCCGGGGTTTCGGCCCCGGTTCATTCAATCCTTGAATGGAAAGATACGGCGATCGAATTTGACGCTGGCCAAGCACAGCCAAGACACTCGCGTGCCTACAACAACAAGGAGACAGGCATGTCAACCGTGCTCGAACCCGGCCTCGCCTTGCCGGCCAGTCCCGGAATCCTGGACAAGGAACGCATCGTCGCCGGCCCCGGCTTCAACCGCTGGCTGGTGCCCCCCGCGGCCCTGGCCATCCACCTGTGCATCGGCATGGCCTACGGCTTCTCGGTGTTCTGGCTGCCGCTGTCCAAGGCCCTGGCCACCGCGGGCGCCGGTGCGGCCTGCGGCAAGGAGGTCGGCTTCTTCGGGGAGCTGTTCGCCACGAATTGCGACTGGAGCATCGCCACCCTGGGCTGGATGTACACGCTGTTCTTCGTGTTCCTGGGCTGCGCGGCGGCGGTGTGGGGCGGCTGGCTGGAACGCGCCGGTCCGCGCAAGGCCGGCGTGGTCGCCGCGCTGTGCTGGTGCGGCGGCATGCTGTTCTCGGCGCTGGGGATCTACCTGCACCAGTTCTGGATGATGATCCTCGGCTCCGGCGTGATCGGCGGCATCGGCCTGGGCCTGGGCTACATCTCGCCGGTGTCGACGCTGATCAAGTGGTTCCCGGACCGGCGCGGCATGGCCACCGGCATGGCCATCATGGGCTTCGGCGGCGGCGCGATGATCGGCTCGCCGCTGGCGGTGGACCTGATGAAGACCTTTGCCACGCCCACCAGCAACGGCGTGCTGCAGACTTTCGTCGTGCTGGCGCTGGTCTACTTCGTGTTCATGATCGGCGGCGCCTTCGGCTACCGCGTGCCGGTCAGCGGCTGGAAGCCCGCCGGCTGGACGCCGCCGGCGAGCCAGGGCAGCAACGCCATGATCACCCCGCATCACGTGCACGTGAAGAAGGTCTGGGGCATCCCGCAGTTCTGGCTGATCTGGATGGCGCTGTGCATGAACGTCAGCGCCGGCATCGGTGTGATCGGCATGGCTTCGCCCATGCTGCAGGAAGTGTTCGGTGGCAGCCTGATCGGCCTTTCGGCCAAGTTCGGGGAACTGGACAAGTCCCAGCTGGCGGCCGTCGCGGCGGTTGCCGGCGGCTTCGCGGCGCTGTTGTCGCTGTTCAACATCGGCGGGCGCTTCTTTTGGGCGAGCCTGTCGGACAAGCTGGGCCGCAAGATAACCTACGTGGTGTTCTTCGTGCTGGGCGGCGTGCTCTACGCCAGCCTGCCGGGCTCGGCCGCCGCGGGCAGCAAGCTGGCCTTCGTGGCCGCGGTCTGCGTCATCCTGTCGATGTATGGCGGCGGCTTCGCCACCGTGCCGGCCTACCTGGCCGACATCTTCGGCACCCAGTTCGTGGGCGCCATCCACGGCCGGCTGCTGACCGCCTGGTCGACCGCCGGCATCCTGGGTCCGGTGGTGGTGAACTACATGCGCGAGTACCAGCTGTCGCTGGGCATCCCGCGCGAGCAGGTCTACAACCAGACCATGTACATCCTGGTGGGCATGCTCGCCATCGGCCTGCTGTGCAACCTGATGGTGCGCCCGCTCGCGGACAAGTGGTTCATGAGCGCGGAGGAGCTGGCGCACGAGAAGCGCCTGGCGCGCGAGAAGGCGATCCTCGCCGAGCACAACCTGGACAGCGCTCACGCACGGCACGAGGTGACGCCGGCCATCAAGGTCTGGGCGGCCTGGGCGGTCGTGGGTATCCCGCTGGCCTGGGGCGTGTACCGCACGCTGCTGTCGGCGGCGAAGTTCTTCCACTAAGTGCAACTGGCCCTCGTTCGTGAAGGCGCCTTCTCTCGCTTGCGGGAGAAGGCGGGGGATGAGGGTGCCGGGCCCGGTCCC
>Ga0207853_1000264_pt1 | contig 12223 bp, 9 predicted proteins | sample LuqExpMetagenom6_FD_187764 | JGI IMG/M metagenome (GOLD analysis project Ga0207853, IMG submission 187764) | Tropical forest soil microbial communities from Luquillo Experimental Forest, Puerto Rico - Sample 6 (SPAdes) | ecosystem: Environmental > Terrestrial > Soil > Tropical forest ...
GATCCACGGCAAGCCGTAGTTGATGCCGTTGTCATTGTTCAGGTAGAAGCCGCTGGCGACGAATTCGTCCCGCGTGCCCGTTCCCCAGCGGTAGGCGCCGGCCAGTCCCTGCTTGTCGATGCTGCTGCCCGCGCCGTTGTTGTCGGCCTTGGTCGCCATGGCGTTCAGGCGCAGCGCGGCGTCCTGGCCGGTCACGATGTTGAAGTCGCTGGTGACACGTCCGTAGGCGTGGCTGCCCACCGTCGCGGTGACTTCGTGCTGCGTCATGAGGAAGGGCAGCTTGCTCACCTGGTTGACTGCGCCGCCGGTGGAGCCGCGGCCGAACAGCATGGAGGCGGAGCCGCGCAGGACTTCGATGCGGTCCTGGTTGAAGGTATCGCGGTCGTAGAAGGCCGGATCGCGCATGCCATCCAGGAAGATGTCGCCGGTACTGGCCAGCGAGAAGCCGCGCAGACGAATGTCCTCTTCACCACCTTCGGCCGCCTGGAAGGTGATGCCGGCGCTGTTGCGCAAGGCGTCCTTCACCGTGTCGAGATTGCGGTCGTCCATCAGCTTCTCGGTGATGACGGTGATCGACTGCGGGATGTCACGCAGTTCCTGCGTGCCCTTGCCGATGTGGGTGGTGGTGGCGCGCAGTGAATCCTTGCCCTGTTGTTCCGCAGTGTCGCGAACGGTCACAACCGGCAGTGCGCGGCCCGGCTCGGTTGAGGTCTGCGACCAGGCATTGGCCGAGGCGGCCAGCATCATTGCGCCCAGCGGGAGCAGGGCAGTTTCGGACGAAATACGGTTGTGCGCCAAGAAGGCCTCCAAAGCAGGCCCGCAGCAGCGGGCAGTTGCATGAATGAGGCTGGCTGGCGCACGGGATGCCGTGCGAAATATGGCTGGCCGGGATCGGCGCCGATTCTATGTCAAATGAGACTTATTCCCATCCATGAAAACAATAAAACCGTGGTGCTCGAACCACGGTTTTATTGTTTGGCGAGTCTCAGTCTTCGCTGATTTCGCCCATCTGCGATTGCAGGTAGTTTTGGAGTCCGGCCTTTCCGAGCAGTTCGATTTGCGTTTCAAGAAAATCGATGTGCTCCTCGGTGTCTTCGAGAATGTCGCTGAGGATCTCCCGGGAGACATAGTCGCGCACTGACTCGCAATGCGCGATGCCTTCTTTGACCGTCGTCTGTGCGCCGCGCTCCAGGCGCAGGTCGCACTCCAGTATCTCAGGCACGTTTTCGCCGACCAGCAGCTTGCCTAGATCCTGCAGATTGGGGAGTCCTTCGAGCATCAGGATGCGATCCATCAGCCGATCGGCGTGCTTCATCTCGCCGATCGATTCCTGGTATTCGCGCTTGGCCAGCTTGTCCAAGCCCCAGTGTTTGAGGATGCGGTAGTGCAGGAAGTACTGGTTGGTCGCAGTGAGCTCATTCTTGAGTTGCGCCTGCAGATGCTGGATGACGAGCGGATCGCCTTGCATGTGGGACTCCAGATGTTTTTGCCCGCATTTTGGCGCAATGCCGCTCGTCTGTGGTGACCTGAAACTCAGCTTCTCATCAGGTATTCGAAGGCGCCCAGTGCCGCCTTCGCGCCGTCGCCGGCAGCAATGATGATCTGCTTGAACGGCACTGTCGTCGCGTCACCCGCCGCGAACACTCCCGGCAGGGACGTCTGGCCCTTGGTGTCCACGATGATCTCGCCGTGCCGAGACAGCTCGATCGTGCCCTTGAGCCATTCGGTGTTGGGCACCAGGCCGATCTGCACGAACACGCCTTCCAGTTCGACGCGCCTTTCCTCGCCACTCGCGCGGTCCTTGTAGGTGAGTCCGTCGACCGTCTGCCCACCGGTGATGGCGGTTGTCTGCGCATTCATGACCACCGTCACGTTCGGCAGACTGCGCAGCTTGCGCTGCAGCACCTCGTCGGCCCGCAGCTTCGTATCGAACTCGATCAGCGTCACGTGCGACACGATGCCTGCGAGGTCGATCGCCGCTTCCACGCCGGAGTTGCCACCGCCGATGACCGCGACGCGCTTGCCCTTGAACAGCGGACCGTCGCAGTGCGGGCAGTAGGCCACGCCCTTGTTCTTGAACTCCTTCTCGCCCGGCACGTTGACGTTGCGCCAGCGTGCGCCGGTGGAGATCACGACCGACTTGGCCTTGACGGTGGCGCCGCTTTCGAGTTCGACCTCGAACAAGCCGGCGTTGGGCTTCAGCGTCTTGGCGCGCTGCAGGTTCATGATGTCCACGTCGTAGTTGCGCACGTGCTCCTCGAGCGCCAGCGCGAACTTCGGGCCTTCGGTCTCCTTCACGGAGATGAAGTTCTCGATGCCCAGGGTGTCCAGCACCTGGCCGCCGAAGCGCTCGGAAGCCACGCCGGTACGAATGCCCTTGCGCGCGGCATAGACCGCTGCCGCGGCACCCGCCGGACCACCGCCAACGATCAGCACGTCGAACGGGTCCTTGGCCGAAATCTTCTTAGCCTCGCGCTCAGCGCCCGAGGTGTCGACCTTGGCGAGAATTTCCTCGAGCGTCATGCGGCCGTTGCCGAACATGGTGCCGTTGAGGAACACCGTGGGAACGCCCATGATTTCGCGCGCCTCGATCTCGCTCTGGAAGGCGCCGCCTTCGATCATCGTCGTCTTGATGCGCGGATTCTGGAGCGCCATCAGGTTCAGCGCCTGCACGACGTCCGGGCAGTTGTGGCAGGTGAGCGAGACGTACACCTCGAATTCGAGATCACTCTCGAGTCCGCGAACCTGCTCCAGCACCGCCGCTTCCACCTTGGGCGGATAGCCGCCGGCTTGCAGCAGGGCCAGCACCAGCGAGGTGAATTCGTGGCCCATGGGAAGGCCAGCAAAGCGCACACGCGGCGTTTCGCCGGGGCGACCGATCGAGAACGAGGGCGTGCGATGCGGGCCGCCTTGGCTCTCGCTGATCTTCATCAGGGGGGAGGCCTCGGCGATGTCTTTCAGCAGCGCCCGCATTTCCGTTGAAGCAGGCGTGTCGTCGAGCGATGCCACGAGCGCCACCGGCTGCGAAATGCGCTGCAGGTAGGCGCTGAGCTGGGCTTTGGTGCTGGTATCAAGCATGGGGGCTCCTTGCGATTCGAAACTGGTCTGGAAAAAGAAAGGCCCGGCGCTTGCGCCGGGCCTTCTTGGCGCGAAGCCGTGGCGTGGGGACTTAGATCTTGCCGACCAGGTCCAGCGAGGGCTTCAGCGTTTCGGCGCCTTCGCTCCACTTGGCGGGGCACACTTCACCCGGGTGGGCTGCCACGTACTGCGCAGCCTTCACGCGGCGCAGCGTTTCCTTGGCGTCGCGGCCGATGCCGTTGTCGTGCACTTCGATCGTCTTGATGCGGCCTTCCGGATCGATCACGAAGGTGCCACGCAGCGCCAGGCCAGCGTCACCGCCTTCGGTGATCAGCACCTGGAAGAAACGGGCCAGCTGCTGGCTCGGATCGCCGACCAGGGGGTACTTCACCTTCTTGATGGTGTCGGAGGTGTCGTGCCAGGCCTTGTGCGTGAAGTGCGTGTCGGTCGACACACCGTAGATTTCCACGCCCAGCTTCTGGAACTCGGCGTAGTCGTCGGCCAGGTCGCCCAGCTCGGTCGGGCACACGAAGGTGAAGTCAGCCGGGTAGAACACCACGACGGACCACTTACCACGGAAGTTTTCCTCCGTGACCGGCACGAACTTGCCGTTGTGGTATGCGGTGGCCTGGAAAGGCGCGACTTGGGTGTTGATCAAAGACATAGAACTCCTCTCTTGAGTCGGGTTGGTTGATTGCTAACGCCTATGAATTGTGCCGATACCGGCGGCTTCAATCCAATTTATTGGGTCAATGGGCCCCTTAGGGCGTCCCTATCGCCGCGGACGGCGCCCGAGGTCAGTACTCCAGCCGCTCGGGCCGGATTTCCTGCAGGATGGTGGTGGCGATCTCTTCGATCGATTTGGTGGTGGTGCTGAGCCAGCGGATGCCGGCGCGTCGCATCATCGCTTCCGCTTCGCTCACTTCAAGTCGGCAGTTCATCAGGGAGGCGTAGCGCGAGTTGGGCCGACGCTCGTTGCGGATCTCGGCCAAGCGCTCCGGCTGGATCGTCAGGCCGAACATCTTTTTGCGATGCGGAATCAGCGCGCTCGGCAACTGCTGCCGTTCGAAATCATCCGGAATCAGGGGGTAATTTGCCGCTTTCAGCCCGTATTGCATGGCGAGGTAAAGCGAAGTCGGCGTCTTGCCGCTGCGGCTGACGCCGACCAGGATCACGTCGGCCTGGGACAGGTCGGCGTTGGACTGGCCGTCGTCGTGCGCCAGGCTGAAATTGATGGCCTCGATCCGGTCGTGGTACGCCTTGCTCTTGCTGACGTCCGAAAAGCGCCCGATGCGATGGTTGGACTTGATGCCCAGTTCGATTTCCAGCGGACGCACGAAGGTGCCGAACATGTCCAGCAGCATGCCCTTGCAGCCGCCCTCGATGACGTTGAGGATCTCGGTATTGACCAGGGTCGTGAACACCAGCGGCTTGCGCCCTTCGACCTCGGCTGTGTGATTGACCTGGCGCACCACCTGATGCGCCTTGTCCACCGTATCCACGAACGGCAGCCGCACATGGCGCGGCTTGAACTCGAACTGCGCCAGGATGGCGTTGCCAAAAGTCTCCGCGGTAATACCCGTGCCGTCGGAGATGAAGAAGACCGTACGTGCGTGCATTTTGAAAAAGGACCCCGACCCCTACAATGCATCGATTATCCGATTCCTACGCGCATGACCGCTTCCGGCCGATTCGAACAAATACAAAGCCGCTTGCCTCATGCCGCGCCATTGCGCCGTCCGCGCGCAGCACCGCTTTCAACTTCCGGAGCTTTCCCATGTCTTCTTCCTCGCAAGAGACCGCCGCCTTGGCGAACCGGCTGGCCGACCTGCTGGTTGTGCCGTTCGAGAACCTGAGAATGACCGACGTCGAGGCGGTTGGCGGCAAGAACGCCAGCCTCGGCGAAATGATTTCCCAACTGCCGCAAGGCGTGCGGGTGCCTACCGGCTTCGCCACCACGGCGCATGCCTTCCGGCAGTTTTTGTCGCACGGCGACCTGGCGCAGCGCATCAATGCCAAGCTGGCGGCGCTGGATGTCGACGATGTGCGCGCGCTGGCGGCCGCCGGCGCTGAAATCCGTTCCTGGGTGGAGTCCCAGCCGTTCCCGGCCGGCCTGGAGCAGGAGATCCGCACGGCCTTTGCCAAGCTGTCCGAAGGCAACGCGAAGGCGAGCTTCGCCGTGCGCTCCTCGGCCACGGCCGAAGACCTGCCCGATGCTTCCTTTGCCGGCCAGCAGGAGACCTTCCTGAACGTGGTCGGCATCGAGGCGGTGCTGCACAAGATCAAGGAGGTGTTCGCCTCGCTCTACAACGATCGGGCCATCAGCTATCGCGTGCATAAGGGCTTCGCGCATGCGGACGTGGCCCTGTCGGCCGGCATCCAGCGCATGGTGCGCAGCGACCTGGGCGCGGCGGGCGTGATGTTCACGATCGACACCGAATCCGGCTTCGAGGACGTGGTGTTTATCACCGCCAGCTACGGGCTGGGCGAAACCGTGGTGCAGGGCGCCGTCAACCCCGACGAGTTCTATGTGCACAAGCCCATGCTCACGTCCGGCAAGAAGGCGGTGATCCGCCGCAACCTCGGCTCCAAGCTGATCCAGATGGTGTTCGCCTCTGAAGAGGACCGGGCCGCTTCGGGCAAGCTGGTCAAGACCACCGACGTGCCGCTCGAACTGCGTAACCGCTATTCGCTCAGCGACGCCGAAGTCGAGCAACTCGCGCGCTACGCAATCCTCATCGAGCAGCACTATGGCCGTCCCATGGACATCGAATGGGGCAAGGACGGACTCGACGGACAGATCTACATCCTCCAGGCGCGCCCGGAAACGGTGAAGAGCCAGCAGCGCGGCAAGGCCGAGACCCGATACAAGCTCAAGGGCAAGGGCGCCGTGCTGGCCGAAGGCCGGGCCATCGGCCAGAAGATCGGCACCGGCCCCGTGCGCCTGGTGCACAACATTTCCGAGATGGACAAGGTGCAGGCGGGCGACGTGCTGGTGACCGACATGACCGACCCGAACTGGGAGCCGGTGATGAAGCGCGCCAGCGCCATCGTCACCAACCGGGGCGGGCGCACCTGCCATGCCGCGATCATTGCGCGCGAACTGGGTATTCCGGCGGTGGTCGGCTGCGGCAATGCCACCGACCAGCTGAAGGACGGCACGCTGGTCACCGTCAGCTGCGCCGAAGGCGACACCGGCTTCATCTACGACGGCCTGCTCGAGACCGAGGTCACCGAAGTCATCCGCGGCGCCATGCCGCCGATCGACACCAAGATCATGATGAACGTGGGCAATCCCCAGCTCGCGTTCGACTTCGCGCAGCTGCCCAATGAAGGCGTCGGGCTGGCGCGCCTGGAATTCATCATCAACAACAACATTGGCGTCCACCCGAAGGCGATCCTGGACTATCCCAATGTGGATGCCGACCTGAAGAAGGCCGTGGAGTCGGTGGCGCGCGGCCATGCCTCTCCCCGTGCGTTCTATGTGGACAAGGTGGCTGAGGGCGTGGCCACGATCGCGGCCGCGTTCTGGCCCAAACCGGTCATCGTGCGGCTGTCGGACTTCAAGTCCAACGAATACCGCAAGCTGATCGGTGGATCGCGCTACGAGCCCGAGGAAGAAAACCCGATGTTGGGCTTTCGCGGTGCGGCGCGCTACGTCAGCGGCGACTTCAGCGAGGCGTTCGCGATGGAGTGCGACGCCTTGCAGCGCGTGCGCTCGGAAATGGGCCTGACCAATGTGCAGGTGATGGTGCCCTTCGTGCGTACGCTGGGACAGGCGGATCGCGTCACGCACTTGCTGGCGCAGCACGGCCTGCGTCGCGGTGACAATGGACTGAAGGTGATCATGATGTGCGAGGTGCCGAGCAACGCGGTGCTGGCCGAGCAGTTCCTCCAGTACTTCGACGGCTTTTCCATCGGATCCAACGATCTGACCCAGCTGACCCTGGGGCTGGACCGTGACTCGGGCCTGGAACTGCTCGCCCACGACTTCGACGAGCGCGATCCGGCCGTGAAAGCCCTGCTGTCGCTCGCCATCGCGGCGTGCCGCAAACAAGGCAAGTACGTGGGCATCTGCGGTCAGGGGCCCAGCGACCACCCGGACTTCGCCGAGTGGCTGGCGCAAGAAGGCATCGAGTCCATCTCGCTGAACCCGGACAGCGTCATCGACACCTGGCAGCGCCTGGCCGCCCGCTGAGTGCGGGCAATCACCGTAGACCGCGGCACGCCTGCGGTGCGATCATCGACCGATGGGTGAACTCGAGGCACTGGAGCAGCACGACCCTCGCGTGCTGGCGCTCAAGGCGGTCCTGCTCACAGTGTGGGCAGTGATCACCTTCGGGTTCTCCTACTTCGCCCGGGACCTGCAGTTCATGATGGGCCCGTGGCCGTTCGGCTATTGGATGGCGGCGCAAGGCGCGGTGCTGATATTCATCGCCATCGTCGTCTGCTATGCGGCCATCATGAAGCGGCTTGCACCGGACGACAGCCTGCCTGACACGCGGGAAAGCATCGATGCCTGATTCGGCGGCCTATGCCGCCTACAAGCGACGGCTGCATCGCAACCTGCTGGTCTACATCGCCGGCCTGATCGCGTTCCTCTTGCTGATGGGATGGGCCGAGCGCCACGGTCTGTCGCGCTTCTGGCTGGGCCCCATCTTCATGTTTGCCTCGGTCATGATGTACGCGGCGATCGGGATCTACAGCCGCACGTCCGATCCGGAGGAGTACTACGTCGCCGGCCGCAGCATCCCGCCGATGTACAACGGCATGGCAGCTGCCGCTGACTGGATGAGTGCGGCCTCCTTCATCAGCATGGCGGGCGGCTTGTACCTGCAAGGCTTTGCCGGGACGGAAGCGCAGGCGGGCGGGCTCGCCTACGTCATGGGCTGGACCGGCGGCTTCTGTCTGGTGGCCCTGCTCATTGCGCCGCACCTGCGTCGCCTGAACCTCTACACCGTGCCGGATTACTTCAGCGTGCGCTTCGGCGGGCGCTGGCCGCGTGTGATCGCGGCGCTCGCGGCGATGCTGTGCTCCTTCACCTACGTCATCGCCCAGATCTACGGCATCGGCCTGATCGCTTCGCGCCTGACCGGCGTGCAGTTCGAGATCGGCATCCTGCTGGGGCTGGGCGGCGTGCTGTTGTGCTCCTTTCTCGGCGGCATGCGGGCGATCACCTGGACGCAGGTGGCGCAGTACATCGTGCTGCTGCTGGCCTTCCTGATTCCGGTCTCCTGGCTCGCGTACAAGCAGCTGGGCAACCCCGTGGCGCCCGCGGTGTATGGCGCGCAGCTCAAGAAGATCGCGGAACTGGAGAACAAGCTGGCCAACGATCCTGCCGAGCAGGAAGTCGCCGCCATCTTCCTCAGGCGTGCGAAGGAATACGAGGCGCGCCTGGGCGACATCGAAGGCGCGCTGCGTCGCGAGCGGGCGCAGGCGCAAGAGCGGGTGCGTACGCTCAAGGCAAACGGGGCCGACTCGGCCGTGATCGTCCAGGCCAATCGCGAACTGGCGGCGCTACCCAAGGACGTGGCCACGGCGCGGGAACGCTGGACCCGCGCCATGCAGGAAAGCTACGAGCGCGCCAAGCCGCTGGGCGGTCTGCCCCAGCACAGCAAGCCCTTCGCGGGCGACCCCAATGGCTCGCCGCAGGAGCAGGAGGCCTTCACGCTGTCGCGGCGCAATTTCCTGGCGCTGATGTTCGTGCTCATGGTCGGCACCGCAGGACTGCCGCACCTGCTCACGCGCTACTACACGACGCCCACTGTCGCGGAGGCGAGGTCGTCGGTCGCCTGGTCGATTTTCTTCATCGCCCTGGTGTACCTCGCGGCGCCGGCGCTGGCGGTGCTTGTGAAGTTCGAGGTGATGCACAACCTGGTGGGCAGCAGCTTCGACTCGCTGCCGCCCTGGATCGCCCAGTGGGCCAAGGTGGACGGTTCGTTGATCTCGGTGGCCGACGTCAATGGCGATCGCACGCTGCAATGGGGCGAGATCCGGCTGGGCGCCGACATGATCATGCTCGCCACGCCGGAACTCGGCGGCTTGCCGTATGTGATCTCCGGGCTGGTGGCGGCGGGCGGCCTGGCTGCAGCGCTTTCCACGGCCGATGGCCTGCTGCTGACCATCAGCAATGCGATGGTGCGCGACATCTATTGCCATGAGATCAATCACCACGTCACACCGCAGCAGCGGGTGATCCTGTCCAAGTTCGCCTTGCTGTCGGTGGCCCTCATTGCCGCCGTGGTGGCCACGTCCAAGCCTGCGGAAATCCTGCCGCTGGTCTCGGCATCCTTCTCGCTGGCTGCGTCGGCTTTTGTGCCGGTGATGGTGCTGGGCATCTTCTGGCCGCGCACGAACCGGCGAGGCGCGGTGGCGGGCATGGTGGCCGGCCTGGGCATCACCATGTACTACCTGACCGTCAATGCGCCGCCATTTCGGGCGTTTTTCGGCATGGCGCCGGGTCAGCAACTGTGGTTTGGCATCCATCCCGTTTCTGCTGGCGTGTTTGGTGTCCCGGTGGGTTTCGCGGTGGCGGTGGTCATCAGCCTGATGACCAAGCCGATTGCGCGTCCTGCCGCGCTTGCCACGGAACAAGCTCACTGATGAGTTGATCTAGGGATAGCCCTATCAGGGCTTGCCCTCAAGCGAGTACGCCCGGCCAGGTGGGGCGGCTGCCAAGTCAGTTTCGCGTCAGACGGTCTGCGAACACTGGTTCTCGCCTTACTACAACCAAGGAGACTTCATGGCGACAGCGTCGACGACCGCTGCAGGCAAGGCCCGCGCCTCCTCAGCTCCCATGACCCGCGAAGAGAAGAAGGTGATCTTTGCCTCCTCGCTGGGCACCGTGTTCGAGTGGTATGACTTCTACCTGTATGGCTCCCTGGCGGGGATCATTGCCGGCCAGTTCTTCGCGGGCCTGGACCCGACGTCGGCCTACATCTTCGCCTTGCTGGCCTTCGCGGCAGGCTTCCTGGTGCGGCCGTTCGGCGCGATCGTGTTCGGCCGCCTCGGCGACATGATCGGGCGCAAGTACACGTTCCTGGTCACCATCCTCATCATGGGCTCGTCGACCTTCATTGTCGGCCTGCTGCCCGGCTACAAGTCGATCGGCGTCGCCGCGCCGGTGATCCTGATCGCGTTGCGCCTGCTGCAGGGCCTGGCCTTGGGCGGCGAGTACGGCGGTGCTGCGACCTACGTGGCCGAGCACGCGCCGCATGGCAGGCGGGGCTCCTATACCTCGTGGATCCAGACCACCGCGACGCTGGGCCTGTTCCTGTCGCTGCTGGTGATCCTGGGTGTGCGCGAGGGCATGGGCGCCAAGGACTTCAACGAATGGGGCTGGCGCATCCCGTTCCTGGTCTCCATCGTCCTGCTGGCGGTGTCGGTCTGGATTCGCTTGAGCCTGAATGAATCGCCTGCATTCCAGAAGATGAAGGCGGAGGGCAAGACTTCCAAGGCGCCGCTGACGGAAGCCCTCGGCCAATGGAAGAACCTGAAGATCGTGCTCCTCGCGCTGTTCGGCCTGACGGCCGGCCAGGCCGTGGTTTGGTACTGCGGCCAGTTCTACGCGCTGTTCTTCATGACCACCATCGCCAAGGTGGATGCCACCACTGCCAACCTGCTGATCGCCGCGGCGCTGCTGGTCGGCACGCCGTTCTTCGTCGTGTTTGGTGCGCTGTCGGACAAGATCGGCCGCAAGCCCATCATCATGGCCGGTTGCCTGATCGCGGCACTCACCTACTTCAGCGTGTTCCCCATGTTGCTGGAGTTCGCCAATCCGGCTCTGGCGGCTGCGCAAAAGGCGAACCGGGTCACCGTCACCGCCGACCCGAGGCAGTGTTCGTTCCAGGGCAGCCCGATCGCACGTGAAATCGACTTCACTTCGTCCTGCGACATTGCCAAGCGCACGCTCACCACAGCATTCATCCCATACGAGAGCAAGGTCGGCGCACCCGGCTCTGCCGCGACCGTGAGCATCGGCGACAAGACGATGACTTCGCCCACCGCTACGCTGAATGCCGAGCGCAACGGTTTCTCCGCCGAGAGCGCCAAGACCATTGCCGACTTCAAGAAGCAGCTGGGTGATGCCGCCAAATCGGCCGGCCTGACCACCCCGGCCGACACGGCCAAGATGAACAAGGGCATGGTGCTGTTGCTGCTCGTGTTCCTGGTGATCCTGGTGACCATGGTTTACGGTCCGATCGCAGCCATGCTCGTGGAGCTGTTCCCCACCCGCATCCGCTATACCTCCATGAGCGTGCCATACCACTTCGGCAATGGCTGGTTCGGTGGCCTGCTGCCGACCACGGCCTTCGCGATGGTCGCGGCCACTGGAGACATCTACTTCGGCCTGTGGTATCCGGTGGCCGTGGCTGCCATGACCTTTGTCATCGGCACGCTGTTCATTCGCGAAACCAAGGACGTGGACATCTACGCCCGCGACTAGCGTTGCACTGACTGCTTTCGCTCAGGGAGCAGCCGAGGTCCTGCATAAGGGCCTCGGCTTTTTGTTGGCAGCTCGGTGTCAGTTGTCCGGAATCAAGCGCTTGCCCAGGCTCACCGATTCGTCCTGGGAGTAGCCGAGAGCGCGGTAGAAATCGATCACACCGGCATTGGAGCTGCGCACCAGCAGGTTGATCTTGGGGCAGCCGCGCGCGATGAGCAACTGCTCCGCCTCGCGCATCAGCGCGGTGCCATGCGCCTGCTTGCGGTATTTGGGCGCGACCGCCAGGTAGTACACCCAGCCGCGATGACCGTCGAAACCGATCATCGCCGTGGCGATGGGTCGCCCGTCCACCGTGCCGACCAGGAACAGCTCCGGCTGCTCGGTGAGCTTGCGCGCGATGTCCTTGTACGGATCGTTCCAGGGGCGGGTCAGGCCGCATTGCCGCCACAGGGCGACCACGGCTTCTTCGTCGGAAGGCTGGAAGGGTCGGATCTGCATGGGCGCGATTGTGCCGCGCCGGGCCGCCCCGTCAGAGCTGCGCCGCCAACAAGGCCGCCGCGTGCACCGCCTCGCGCTGCGCGCCATCCTTGATCTGGTGCCGGCAGCTGGTGCCGTCGGCCACCACGATGGCATCCGGCTGCTGGCGCACGGCCGGCAGCAGGTTCAGTTCCGCCATCTGCATGGACACCTCGTAGTGGC
>Ga0207853_1000266_pt1 | contig 12194 bp, 11 predicted proteins | sample LuqExpMetagenom6_FD_187764 | JGI IMG/M metagenome (GOLD analysis project Ga0207853, IMG submission 187764) | Tropical forest soil microbial communities from Luquillo Experimental Forest, Puerto Rico - Sample 6 (SPAdes) | ecosystem: Environmental > Terrestrial > Soil > Tropical forest ...
AATGGCGGCGAGCCGCGGCGCCTGACGCAGTCATCCGGCATCGATACCGAGCCGGCCTATTCGTCGGATGGTCGCTACATCTATTTCGTCAGCGACCGTGGCGGCGCGCCGCAGATCTACCGCATGCCTCCATCGGGCGGCAACCCTGAGCGGGTCACCTTCACCGGCAACTACAACATCTCGCCGGCGATCAGTCCGGACGGGCGCTGGCTGGCCTATATCTCGCGCATCAATGGCCAGTTCAAGCTCCAGGTGATGGAACTGTCGAGCGGCACCGTGAGTTCGGTGACCGACACCATTGCCGACGAGAGTCCGAGCTTTGCCCCGAACAGTCGCCTCATCGTCTACGCCACGCGGCAAAATGCCCGCGAAGCGCTCATGACCACCACTTTGGACGGCAAGATCAAGGCGCGCCTGGCAGGCCAGGGCGGCGACATCCGCGAGCCGGACTGGGGTCCTTTCCAGAAGTAGCTTGGAATAAATTCGAAGGAGAATTCCGAATGATCAAGAACAGTTTCGTGGCCGTGGCGGTCGCGCTGGCCATGGCTGGTTGCTCGAGCGTGAAGCTCGACGACGTACCCGTTGAAAACAAGACCCCCACCGGCGTCACGCAACCGCCCGGCGGCGGCACGCAAAGCCGCGTGGAGCCGGTGGTCACCGACGCGGTCGATGGCACGAAGGAGGGCCCGCAAAACGTTGCGCGCCTGATCTACTTCGATTTCGACAGCTATGTCATCAAGCCCGAGTTCCAGCCGTTGATCGAGGCGCATGCCCGATTCCTGAAGGCCAACCCGGGTCGCCGTATCGCGATCGAAGGGCACACCGACGAGCGCGGCGGACGCGAGTACAACCTGGCACTGGGCCAGCGCCGCTCCGAAGCCGTGCGCCGCGCGCTCGGCTTGCTGGGCGTGCCCGACAACCAGCTGGAAGCGGTGAGTTTCGGCAAGGAAAAGCCGATCGCCACGGGCGGCGACGAAGCGTCCTTTGCCAAGAACCGCCGCGCTGAGATCGTCTACCGCTGATGAGATCGCCCATGCGTACCTTGTTCCAGCCCCGCGCCATCGTCATCGCCACGTTGACCGCACTGTCGCTGTGCGCGGGCGGTGGCGCCCATGCGGCGCTCTTCGAAGATGACGAAGCGCGCCGCGCCATCCTCGACCTGCGCCAGCGCATCGACGCGCAACGCCTGGCGAGCGAGCGCGATGCCGAGGCACAACGGCAGGAGCTGGCACAGCTGCGTCGCAGCCTGCTCGATCTGCAAACGCAGATCGAATCCCTGCGGCAGGAGATCGCACGAAGCACCGGCCAGAACGAACAGCTCATGAAGGACACCGCCGAGCTGCAACGCCGCCAGCGTGACATCGCTCAGGGCATGGATGAGCGTTTGCGCAAGATGGAGCCGTCAAAGGTCTCGGTGGATGGGCGCGAGTTCATCGCCGATCCCAACGAATCGCGCGACTTCGAGGCGGCGCTCGGGACCTTCCGCAAAGGTGACTTCCCCGGTGCCCAGGCCGCGTTCAACGATTTCATCAAGCGCTACCCGCAAAGCGGCTTCCGGCCCACGGCCCTGTTCTGGCTCGGCAACGCGCAGTACGCGAACCGCGACTACCGCGGCGCCATCACCAACTTCCGCGCCTTGCTGCAGGCTGCGCCGGACCATCCGCGCGCACCTGAGGCGGTGTTGTCGATCGCCAACTGCCAGATCGAGCTGAAGGACACCGCCGGCGCCCGCAAGACGCTGGATGAACTGGTGAAGTCCTATCCCCAGTCGGAAGCGGCCGGGGCCGCCAAGGAACGGCTGGCGCGCCTGCGTTGATCGGCACGAGGGGATCGCGTGCCTAGAATCGGCATGTGACCCATCTCGACGAATCCGCCGACCTGAAGCGCCGTTTCGGCGGTATCGAACGCTTGTATGGCATCGATGGTGCCGCCGCGATCCGCGCCGCGCACGTGGCGGTGGTCGGCATCGGAGGCGTCGGGTCCTGGGCTGCCGAAGCGCTGGCCCGCAGCGCGGTCGGCGAACTGACGCTGATCGACCTGGATCACGTCGCTGAATCCAACATCAACCGCCAGATCCACGCGCTGGACAGCACGGTCGGCCAGGCCAAGGTGCGGGCCATGCGCGAGCGCATCGCGCAGATCAACCCAGGTTGTATCGTGCACGAGGTGGACGACTTCGTCGATGCCGACAACTGGCCGCGGCTGCTGCCTGCGGGCGTCACCGCGGTGATCGACGCCTGCGACCAGGTCAAGGCCAAGACGGCGATGGCCGCCTGGGCGCTCGAAACGAAGTTGCCCTTCGTCACCTGCGGCGCCGCTGGCGGCAAGCGCCTAGCGCACAAGGTGGACGTGGACGACCTCGCCAACACCACCCATGACCCGCTGCTGGCCCAGCTGCGCTACCGCCTGCGCAAGTTCCATGGTGCGCCGCGGGAAGGCAAGCGGATCGGCGTGCACTGCGTCTTCAGCCGCGAAGCCGTGGCGCCGCCGGATGCTTCCTGTGCGATCGAGGGCGACGGCTCGCTCAACTGCCACGGCTACGGATCGGTCGTCAGCGTGACCGCAACGTTCGGCCAATGCGCCGCGGGTTGGGTGCTCGAACTGGTTCAGTCGCGAAAATGAGTCAACTCGGCGCTATAATCATAGGCTTTGCTGCGGGACGTTAGCTCAGTTGGTAGAGCAGCGGACTTTTAATCCGTTGGTCGCAGGTTCGAATCCTGCACGTCCTACCAGATACCGAAAGGGTCTGCTGCTATGAAAATTGCAGCGGACCCTTTTCCATTTTCATGCTTGACTGCGGCGCCGCCGCCCTGCGCCCGCAGGCAGCGTCACTCGGTGTTCGATGTCTCGACCGCACGGTCCGGAGGCGCTGCATCCGGATTGGCGGCCACCCAGCCCATGAAGATCTGGTAGCCCAGCGCCAGCAGCGTGGCACCGACAAACAGGCCCAGGATTCCCGCGGTCGCCAGGCCGCCAAGCGCGCCGATCAGGATCACCGGCATGGGCGCATCGACGCCCCGGCCGAGCATCAACGGCTTGAGCACGTTGTCAGCCATGCCGGCAATGAACAGCAGCACCGAAAAAGCCAGGGCTTCGCCATTGCTGTAGTTACCGCTCATCCAGAGATAGGCGATCGCCGGCAGCGTGACGATCAGGGCCGGAACTTGCGCAATGCCGAGCACCAGGACCACGCCCGACAGCACCCCGGCCAGCGGCACCTTCGCCAGGAGCAGGCACAGGCCGACCGCCAGTGCCTGGATGAAGGCGATGCCGATCACGCCCTGGGCGACGGCGCGGACCGTGGCCACCGACAGGATCGTGAACTGCTCGCCGCGCAGCGCGCCGAATACACGCTCGAAGATCGAGCGGCATGCGCGCGCGCCAGACTCGCCGAAGGCCATCATGATGCCGGCCACGATCAACGCAGCGATGAAACCGAGGATGCCGCCGCCAATGGCGGCCACCATCGCCAACGCGGCCTTGGCCAGGTCGCCGATCTTGGGCTGCAGGCTCTGGACCAGCGCGGGAAGGTCGGTATAGGCCCGCTGCCAGAAGTCAAAAACCTTCTCGCCGACCAGCGGCCAGGCGCTGACGCTCTCGCGCGGCGGCGGGATCTTCAGCGTGTTCTGTTGCACCTCGTCAATCACGCGCTTGACCGAATTCCCGGTGTGATCGAGAAGCACCGCCGTAGGCACGACGATCAGCGCGATACCGAGCAGCGTGATCAAGGTGGCCGCCCATCCCATGCGGCCTCCCATCTTCCGGGCCAGCCTTCGTTGCAGCGGATAAAGCGTGATGGCCAGGATGGCCGACCAGACCATCAGCGACAGGAAGGGCGCGAACACCTTGTAGCACAGGAGCGCCAGCACCACGATGAGGCCAGCGCGGATCAACACGTCCAGCAGGCGCGTGGCCAATCGTCTTTCGAAGGCGTCTTCGGTGTTCGGCACGTAGTGCACTCAGGTCGTCGATTGACCTCCAGCCCCCACCGTACTGGCGTCACCTCAGTGTGCGTATTGGACCTTGGTCCAATGGTGCCCGCCCAAGCTTCTGGCGACCGCCGTTCTTCGGCGAATGCGGCCAAAGTCCAATTGCCGAGCGCGCGGACAGCCGGACAATCCAGGAGCAGGAGACGCGCATGCAACTGCCGCCCGATCTTGCGACCGGTGAGCCTCATGAGCCCGTGCTGAGTCCGATCGAGCGGGTCTGCGAAGTCTGCTTCGGGCTGTTCATGGCACTCACCTTCGTCGGCGCCGTCTCCGCGGCCACGGCGGGAACGGATGCCGGACGGCTGATGTTCTATGCGGCGCTGGGATGCAACCTCGCGTGGGGATTGGCCGACGCGGTGATGTACCTGGTGCGGACACTGACGGATCGCGCGCGCCGCCTGCGGATCGCCGCCGCCATCCGGGCAGACCGAGACCCGGCAAGAGGCGTGCGTCGCCTCAAGGGCGAACTGGCCGGCGTCATGAAGATGCTGGTGAGCGATACGGAACTGGAAGCGATGCGCGCACGGCTGGCGGCCTTGCCGGAGCTGCCGGCCAAACCGCACCTGACCGTGTCTGACTATCTCGCCGCGGCCGGCATTTTCGCCCTTGTGGTGCTGGCGACCTTCCCGGTCGCCTTGCCCTTCCTGTTGCTGGACAAGTCACCGGCGCTGTTGGTGTCCCGTGTCCTGACGCTGATCATGCTGTTTGTCTGCGGTTTGGCCCTGGGCCGCCATGCGGGCGGCGTCGGATGGAAGGCGGGCCTTGCGATGACCGTGGTCGGCGTCGCATTGACCGCGGCGATCATCGCACTGGGCGGCTGATGCACGGCCCGGGCTGAAGCCCTGACTGCGCTGTGGCAGGAGATCCGCAGGACAGGCTCTGCGACACGCGACGCCACCTAGAATTGAACGTCCGTCCGGCTTGGACGACCTTCAGTGGAGTCTGTCAATGACCATCCAGGAACTCCTGGGGATCGACCTGCCGATCATCCAGGCCCCCATGGCCGGCGTGCAGGGCAGTGCGCTCGCCGTGGCGGTGTGCAATGCGGGTGGGCTGGGTTCTCTGCCTTGCGCCATGCTCAGCACCGACGTCCTGCGCGACGAGTTGGCGGCCATCCAGGCGCAGACCACCGCGTCCTACAACGTCAACTTCTTCTGTCACCAGGCGCCGCAGCCCGACGCCCAGCGCGACAAGGCATGGCGCGCAGCACTGGCGCCGTACTTCGCCGAATACGGCCTGGATGCCAACGCCATCCCCTCGGGGCCGGGGCGCATTCCGTTCAGTGCGCAAGCGGCTGAGGTGCTGGAGAAGTTCAAGCCGCCGGTGGTGAGCTTTCATTTCGGGCTGCCGTCGGCGCTGCTCCTGAATCGGGTGCGCAGCTGGGGGGCCAAGATTCTTTCATCGGCAACCACCGTCGCGGAGGCGCGCTGGCTGGAGGGGCAGGGCGTCGATGCCATCATCGCGCAGGGGGTCGAAGCGGGCGGTCATCGAGGGATCTTCCTGTCCGAGGATCTCAACACCCAGGTCGGCACATTCGCCCTGGTGCCGCAAATCGTCCAGGCGGTGAAGGTCCCGGTGATTGCGGCCGGTGGCATCGCGGATGCGAGAGGCGTGGCCGCGGCCATGGCACTCGGGGCCGCGGGCGTCCAGGTCGGCACCGCCTACCTGCTGTGCCCCGAAGCCACGACGACCGCCTTGCACCGTGCTGCCCTGAAGAGCGACGCGGCGCGGGTGACCGCGCTGACCAATGTGTTCACCGGGCGGCCGGCACGCGGCATCGTGAATCGCGTCATGCGGGAGCTGGGCCCCATCAGTGCTGTGGCACCGGCATTTCCTTTGGCCACGGCGGCCATCGCGCCTTTGCGGGCCCAGGCCGAAGGCCTGGGCCAGAGCGACTTCACGCCGCTGTGGGCGGGGCAGAACACGACCGGCTGCAAGGAAATCCCGGCGGCCCAGCTGACGCGCGAGCTGGCCCGCACTTAGTCCACCAGGCCGTGCCGCATCGCGTACTGCACCAGCTCCGCGTTGCTCGAGATCGTGAGCTTCTCCAGGATGCGGGTGCGGTGCGAGCCGATGGTCTTGACGGACAGGCACAGTTGCGTGCCGATGTCGGTCAGCGAGATGCCTTGCGCGATCTTGAGCATCACCTGCATCTCGCGCGGGCTCAGGGTTTCGTGCAGCGGAGCGTCGGCGTTGTCCTTGCCACAGGTCGTGAAGGACATGCCGACCGGCACGTAGATGCCGCCGCTGGCGACATGGCGCACAGCGCGTAGCAGCTCGTCGGTGCCCACGTCCTTCGACAGATAGGCGTTGGCGCGCGACTTCATCGCCAACCCCGCGTAGTGCGACTCCGCATACATCGACAGCATGATCACGGGCAGCCGCCCATGCTCGGCGCGAATCGCCGCCAGGGTCTCGAAGCCGTTGCGGGTGCCCATGTTGATGTCCAGCAGCACCACGTCGTATTCGTTGCTGCGCAACAGCGCCAGCGCCGTGGCGCCGTCCTGCGCTTCGCCCGTGACGCGCATGTCCGACTCGTCCGACATCAGCCGGGCGATGCCGGCGCGGAAGATGCGGTGATCGTCGACGACCAGCACCCGGATCATCGCGGCAACTCCTGTTCGCCGGGGACTGCCGGGCGGCGCAGGATCACTTCGGTGCCGCCTTCATGGGCGAGCTGAACGTCCAGCGTCGCGCCGATTTCCTTGGCGCGCTCCGCCATGCTGAACATGCCCATGGAGCCGAATCGCCGAGGCACCGTGCCGATGCCGATGCCGTCGTCGCGCAGCCGAAGGAACACGCCAGTGCCGTCCTGCGATAGCTGCAGTTCGAGCCTGCTCGCCTGTGCATGGCGAGCCACGTTGGTCAATGCCTCCTGCACGATGCGCAGCATCTGCGTGGCAACGTCGCGCGGCAGGCGCAAGGGTTCTGCCGGGATGCTGGTGGCTACCGCCAATCCGTGGCGGGCGCCGAATCGCTGCAGCGTCTGGTGAAGCGCGGGGCCCAGGCCGAACAGGTCGAGGCTGGCCGGCCGCATTTCGTCGGAGATGGAGCGCGCGGTATCGATGGTTTCCTGCACCAGGGTCATTGCCTCGCTGGCAATGAGATTCAGCTCACTCAGGTCGCGTGCGCCGGTCCGGCGCACGATGCGCGAAAGGTCGAACTTGATCGAGCTCAGCATGCCGCCCAGCACGTCGTGCACCTCGCGCGCGAGCCGCGCGCGCTCGGCCTCACGCGTGGCGTTGATGCGATGCGCCAGCTCGCGCAGGCGTTCGCGCGACTGGCGCAGTTCTTCCTGGGCGCGCACGCGCTCGGTGACGTCCAGCGCCACGCCCGCCAGGGCAGGGCGGCCCTGGCATTCGACGCGCGAGGCATGCAGTTCCAGGTTGACGATGCGCCCGTCCTTGCGCACGCCCTTGGTGAAGTAGTGGATGGATGTGACCTCACCGCCGATGCGCCTGCGGTAGTTCTGCATCACCTCTTCGGCCGAATCGGGCGTGACGCAATCGACCATGCGGCGGCCGATGAATTCCTCGCGCGGGTAACCGAACATCGCGGCGAAGGTGTCGTTGGCGTACATGAAACGCTCGTCCAGCACCACGTAGATGCCGGCCAATGACTGTTCCACAATGCCGCGGAACGGCACATCGTCGAGTGACACCATGCTCCACGCACCCCTGTTGCTGACACCGTCCATTACGACCGGAAACCCCGCTCTCCGTTGAATTGCGGAATTGTGCGCAGCCGGACTCGTGCGCACTTGACGAGGCTCAATCGGAGGTGGATCTAGGGGATTACCCGAATCGGCTTTCAGAAAAAGCCCTCTGCACGGTTCGTCCGTCGACCCCTAGCATCCCGGCCCATACCGCTATGGACTACCAGCATATTCTTTTCGATACGCGCGACGGCATCGCGCGGCTCACCTTGAATCGGCCCGACCGGCTCAACAGCTTCACCGTCGCCATGCATCTGGAAGTGCAGGACGCGCTCGCACAGGTAGCAGCCGATCGCACCGTGCGCGTGCTGGTGCTGACCGGCGCCGGGCGGGGCTTCTGTGCCGGACAAGACCTGTCGGACCGCGCCGTGGCACCCGGTGATGCGCCGCTCGATCTGGGCGAGTCCATCGACAAGTACTACGGCCCGCTCGTGCTGGCGCTGCGCCGCCTGCCGATTCCCGTGGTCTGCGCCGTCAACGGCGTGGCTGCTGGCGCCGGTGCCAACATTCCGCTGGCCTGCGACATCGTGCTCGCCGCGCGTTCGGCCAGCTTCGTCGAAGTGTTCTGCAAGCTCGGTTTGATTCCTGACACCGGCGGGACGTACTTCCTGCCGCGCATGCTCGGCAGCGCACGCGCCACCGCGCTGGCGATGCTGGGCGACAAGCTCAGCGCGCAGCAGGCCGCGGATTGGGGCCTGATCTGGAAGTGCGTGGACGACGATCAGCTCGCCGCAGAGACAGACAAGCTGGCTCAGCACTTTGCCACCGCGCCCACGCTGGGCCTGGCACGCACCAAGCAGGCGCTGCAGGCCAGCGGCCTGAACACGCTGGAAGCGCAGCTGAATCTGGAGCGCGATTGCATGCGTGAACTCGGACGCAGCGCCGACTACCGCGAAGGCGTCGCTGCCTTCAAGGAAAAACGCACGCCGCGCTTCACCGGCGCCTGAAGGCCCGCGCCTTCCCCCAGAAATACACCGAGACACCAACATGCCCCGCCTGAATCCCACGCCCGACGAACTCGAGCCGATCGAACGTGCCAGCCGCGACGAGATCGCCGCGCTGCAGCTCAAGCGCCTGCAAGCCACCTTGCACCGCGCCTATGACAACGTGCCGCACTACCGTGCCGCCTTCGATGCCGCCGGCGTGCGGCCCGAGGACTGCAAGGAACTGAAGGACCTGGCGAAGTTTCCCTTCACCGGTAAGAAGGACCTGCGCGACAACTATCCGTTCGGCATGTTCGCCGTGCCGCGCGAGCAGGTGGTGCGCGTCCATGCTTCGTCGGGCACCACCGGCAAGCCCACCGTGGTCGGCTACACCAAGAACGACATCGAGACCTGGGCCGGCTTGGTGGCGCGCTCCCTTCGTGCCGCGGGCGCCCGAGCCGGCGACATCGTGCACGTGGCGTATGGCTATGGCCTGTTCACCGGCGGTCTCGGTGCGCACTACGGCGTGGAAAAACTGGGCGGCACCGTGATCCCGATGTCGGGCGGCCAGACGGAGAAGCAGGTCCAGCTGATCTGCGACTTCAAGCCGGACGTCATCATGGTCACGCCCTCGTACATGCTGAACATCATCGAGGAGTTCGAGCGCCAGGGCCTGAACGCGGCCGAGTCCTCGCTGAAGATCGGCATCTTCGGCGCCGAACCCTGGACCGACGCCATGCGCTCCGAGATCGAGCAGCGTGCCGGCATCAATGCGGTCGACATCTATGGCCTGTCCGAGGTGATGGGCCCCGGCGTGGCCAGCGAATGCGTGGAGAGCAAGGACGGCCCGGTGATCTGGGAAGACCACTTCTATCCCGAGATCATCAATCCCGAAACCGGCGAGGTCGTGGCCGATGGCGAGCCGGGTGAACTGGTGTTCACCTCGCTGACCAAGGAGGCGATGCCCATCATCCGCTACCGCACGCGCGATCTCACGCGCCTGCTGCCGCCGACCTCGCGCTCCTTCCGCCGCATGGGCAAGATCACTGGCCGCTCGGACGACATGCTGATCATCCGCGGTGTGAACGTGTTCCCGACACAGATCGAGGAGCTGATCTGCAAGAGCGACAAGCTCGCACCCCTGTACCAGCTCGTGGTCACCCGCGACGGCCACCTCGACAAGCTGGACGTGCTGGTGGAAGCACGGCCCGAGATTTCTGGGCGGCTGACGACCACCGAGTCCGAGGCACTGGGACGTTCGCTGGAGCACAGCATCAAGACCTACGTGGGCGTCAGCACGAAGGTGCGCGTGATGGCGGCGGGCAGTATCGAACGCAGCCAGGGCAAGGCCAAGCGCGTGTTCGACAAGCGGCCCAAGGAATAAGGAGCCTGTGATGAGCCAGCAAGCATTCATCTGCGACGCGATCCGCACGCCCTTCGGCCGCTACGGTGGGGCGCTGTCGACGGTGCGTACCGACGACCTCGGCGCGGTGCCGATCCGGGCGCTGATCGAGCGCAATGCCAAGGTCGACTGGACGGCTGTCGACGACCTGATCTACGGCTGCGCCAACCAGGCCGGCGAGGACAACCGCAACGTCGGCCGCATGGCGGCGCTGTTGGCGGGCCTGCCAGTGGATGTGCCGGCCAACACCGTCAACCGCCTGTGCGGCTCCAGCCTGGATGCGGTCGGCACGGCCGCGCGCGCCATCAAGGCCGGCGAGGCGCAACTGGTGATCGCCGGCGGTGTCGAGAGCATGACTCGCGCGCCCTTCGTGATGGGCAAGGCCGACACCGCGTTCTCGCGGACCGCCAAGATCGAGGACACCACCATCGGCTGGCGTTTCGTCAACAAGCTGATGAAGGACAAGTACGGCATCGACTCCATGCCGGAGACGGCCGAAAACGTGGCAATGGACTTCAACATCGCCCGCGCCGACCAGGACGCGTTCGCGATTCGCAGCCAGCAGCGCTGGGCACGTGCCCAAGAGCAGGGCGTGTTCGCCAGCGAGATCGTGCCGGTGATGGTGCCGCAGAAGAAGGGCGACCCGAAGGTCTTCTCGACAGACGAGCATCCGCGGCCGGAAACAACGATCGAGATGCTGGCCAAGCTCAAGGGCGTGGTCCGCCCCGATGGCAGCGTCACCGCCGGCAACGCCTCGGGCGTGAACGACGGCGCCTGCGCCGTGCTGCTGGCCAATGAGGCCGCGGCCTCGCGCCACGGCCTTAAGCCGCGTGCCCGCGTGCTGGGCATGGCCGTCGCGGGACTGGCGCCGCGCATCATGGGCTTCGGCCCGTCGCCGGCCACCAAGAAGGTCCTGGCGCTGACCGGCTTGAAGCTGGACCAGATGGACGTGATCGAGCTCAACGAGGCTTTCGCGGCGCAGGCACTGGCCGTGACACGCGACCTGGGCCTGGCGGACAACGCGACGCATGTGAACGCCTGGGGCGGCGCCATCGCGATCGGTCACCCGCTGGGCGCTTCGGGCGCGCGCCTGGTGATCACCGCGCTCAACCAGCTCGAGCGCAAGGGCGGCCGCTACGCGCTGTGCACCATGTGCATCGGCGTGGGGCAGGGCATCGCGCTGGTGATCGAACGTGTCTGAAATGTTTTCCCGTCGCGCGTAGAGCGCATAACCACCACCAAAAGGAGACTTCATGAAGAGCACCAGGCGAGTTTGGATGGCAACGGCAGGCACCCTGCTGGCGTCGTTCGCGATCGGCGCGGCCGCCCAAGGCAATGCCCCGATCAAGGTCGGATCCATCCTCTCGGTCACCGGCCCGGCCGCCTACCTGGGCGAGCCCGAGCTCAAGACGTTGCAACTGCAAGTCGAGCGCATCAACGCCGCGGGTGGCGTGCTCGGCCGCAAGATCGAATTCATCCACTACGACGACGGTGGCGAGGCTGGCAAGGCCAATGCCTTCACCAAGCGCCTGATCGAATCCGACAAGGTCGACGTGATCCTGGGCGCCTCGACCACGGGCGCGACCATGGCGATGGCACCGCTGGTCGAGAAGGCTGGCATCCCCCTGGTCTCGCTGGCGGGTGGCGTGGTGATCGTGGAGCCGGTCAAGAAGTGGCTGTTCAAGACGCCCCACAGCGACCGCATGGCGGTGGAAAAAGTCTTCACGGACATGAAGGCGCGCGGCCTGACCAAGGTCGGCCTGCTGTCGGAAACCAGCGGCTTCGGCCAGTCCGGCCGCAAGGAAGCCCAAGGCGTCGCCGCCAAGTACGGCATCGAACTGGTGGCCGATGAGACCTACGGCGCGAAGGACTCCGACGTCACGGCGCAGCTGACCAAGATCAAGAGCGTGCCCGGCGTGCAGGCCTTGTTCGTGTTCGGTCTCGGCCAGGGGCCGGCGGTGGTGACCAAGAACGTCGCGCAGCTGGGCATCAAGCTGCCGCACTACGAGTCGCACGGCGTCGCTTCGGACGAGTACATCAAACTGGCCGGTGCGGCCGCCGAAGGCGCTGCTCTATGCCGAGCGCGTCATTCACGGCTGCATCTATCAAGCGCGCCGCGACGTGATCGCGGTATGCCATCATCATGCTCCGGCGGTGATGCCGTT
>Ga0207853_1000267_pt1 | contig 12185 bp, 10 predicted proteins | sample LuqExpMetagenom6_FD_187764 | JGI IMG/M metagenome (GOLD analysis project Ga0207853, IMG submission 187764) | Tropical forest soil microbial communities from Luquillo Experimental Forest, Puerto Rico - Sample 6 (SPAdes) | ecosystem: Environmental > Terrestrial > Soil > Tropical forest ...
ATAGGTCAGCTGCAGCGTGCCCACCGCCTTCTGGGCCGCGTCGCGCACCAGCGCTTCGGTGAAGTCCATCAGGTCCTGGTAGTTCCAGTACGCCGCGTAGAACTCCATCATGGTGAACTCGGGGTTGTGGCGCACCGAGATGCCTTCGTTGCGGAAGTTGCGGTTGATCTCGAAGACCCGCTCGAACCCGCCGACGATCAGGCGCTTGAGGTACAGCTCCGGCGCGATGCGCAGGTACATCGCCTGGTCGAGCGCGTTGTGATGCGTCACGAAGGGCCGCGCATTGGCGCCCCCGGGGATCGGATGCAGCATGGGCGTTTCCACTTCCAGGAAGCCGTTCGACACCATGAAGTCGCGCATGCCGGCAATGGCCTTGCTGCGCGCGACGAAGCGGTCGCGCGTGGCCGGGTCCATCATCAGATCCACGTATCGCTGCCGGTACTTCACTTCCTGGTCGGCGACGCCGTGGAATTTGTCCGGCATGGGCCGCAGGTTCTTGGTCAACAGCCGGATGCTGGTGGCATGCAGCGACAGTTCGCCGGTGCGGGTCTTGAACAGCTTGCCTTCGGCACCGATGATGTCGCCCAGGTCCCAGTGCTTGAAGGCGGCATAGGCCTCTTCGCCCACGCTGTCGCGCGTCACGTAGATCTGGAAGCGGCCGGTGGCGTCCTGCAGGGTCGCAAAGCTGGCCTTGCCCATCACGCGCTTGAGCATCATGCGTCCGGCCACGCTGGCCTGGATCGTTTCCTCTTCCAGCCGTTCCGGCGCCTTGCTGCCGTGGTGGGCCAGCAGGTCCGCGGCACGGTGGCCGGGCTTGAAATCGTTGGGAAAGGCGACGCCCTTGCCCTGTTTCTGACTTTCGCGCAGCGCTTTCAGCTTCTCGCGGCGCTCGGCGATCAGCTGGTTGTCATCCTGGGGCGGGGTGGGGCGTTCTTGCTCGGACATGGGAATTGGATTGCAAAGCCGCTGGGGCGGCTGAACCCGACATTCTAAGTTTTGCGCCCGGGCCCGCTGCTCAGTGGGCCACGCCCTCGCGGCGCAGCACCTTCATGAAGGTCAGGACCATGATTCGAAGGTCTAGCGCCAGGGACTGATGCTCCAGGTAGTAGGTGTCCAGCCGCACCTTCTCCGGAATCGGGATTTCGTCACGGCCATTGATTTGCGCCCAGCCGGTGAGGCCCGGGCGCAGTGCGTGCACGCCGCGTTCGGTGCGCAGGGCGATCAGGTCATCCTGGTTGAACAGGGCAGGCCGTGGTCCGACGATGCTCATGTCGCCCGTGAGGATGCTCCACAGCTGGGGCAACTCATCGAGGCTGCTCTTGCGCAACAAGGCGCCGATGGGCGTGAGCCATATCTCAGGGGTGGAAAGCAGGTGCGTCGCGACCACCGGCGTGTCGATACGCATGCTGCGGAACTTGGGCATTCGAAACAGCCGGTTGCCGCGGCCGACACGGTTGGACCAGTACAGCACCGGCCCGGGGGAGGTCAGCTTCACTGCGATCGCGACGAGCGCGAACGGCAGCGACAGCACGACCACGGCCACCAGGGCCAGGATGAAGTCGATGGCGCGCTTCAGCATGTCGCGGGGAATCCCTGGGCGGCGTCACGCACACCTTCGCAGGCGGGGCGTGCCGGGGTCCACCCTAGCAATCGGCGGGCCTTGGACGCGTCCACCTGCAGCGAGTCGCACAGGCTCTCGGCCATGCGGCGGCGGCCGGCCGCAGTCGCCGCCAGGCGAAGCACTATGGGCGGAAAAGAAAGCAAGTGGGCCGGCCGCCCCAGTCCCGCAGCAATGCAGCGAATCAGCTCGGGGGTGGAAAGGTCTTGCGCGTCGGCCGCGAGGAACAGTTCGTTGGCAGCTGCGGGGTGATCCAGGCACAGCGAGATCAGCGCCAGCAGGTTGTCGATGCCGATCAGGCTTCGGGCGTTGCGGACGGCGCCCACCGGCAGCCAAAAGCCGCGGGCGACCGCCTGCACCAGCCGCGCAAAATTTCCGGGCGCATGCGGTCCGTAGATCAGGGGCGGACGCACGATGGTCAGGCTCGTGGCCGATCCTTCCAGCACTTCCGCCACGACCTGTTCGGCTTGCAACTTGCTGCGCGCATACGGCTCGACCGGCGCAGGCCGGTCCGCTTCGGTGAACGGCCGCCGCGTCACGTTGCCATTGACGCCGATGGAGCTCAACAGCACCAGCCGTGACGCGCCCGCGGCGCGGGCCGCCAGCGCCACCGCTTTGGCAGCGCGTACGCTGGAGGCGAAGTCGGCATCGGCCCCGCCGCGATGCGCGCGCGCCGCCAGGTGCACGACGGCATCGGCGCCGCGGAATGCACGCGCCAACGCATCGGCATCTGCGTAGTCCCGCACGATGATCGCATCCGGGCCGTTCGCCACGCCGCGCGAGATCGGCACGACCGCGCGGTGCTCGCGGGCCAGATGGTTCACGAGCGCCTGTCCCACGAAGCCCGAAGCCCCGGTGACCGCCACTCGCTGCATGCGCGTCGATGCCATGTCAGAAACGCCGGTACTTTCGCAGCGCGTTGAACGCATAGCGCGAAAAATGCCACGCCGCCGGCGGCAAGGCCAGATGCTCGACCCGGCGGTAGGTCTTCCAGACTTCACGCGCCGAGCGCCGCTTGTTGCGTGACACCGACTGCGCCATCACGCGGTAGCGCATCAGGTCCTCGTCCAGCCCGTGTGCGATAAAGCCGCGCTTGAGGATGCCCAGCCAGCACACGAAGTCGTCATAGAACACGCGCTGCATTTGGACGTCGCCGCAGATCGAGCGGTCGATCAGCACGGTCGATGTGGCAATGGCGGTATTGCCCAGCAGCTGCTTGTACGTGAGCGTCGCGGGCACCCCGATGTAGTCCCCGGTGCGCGTCTCGTCGTGGCTGATGCGGCGGAATCCGGTGAACACGAGGGCCGCGCGATGCGCCGCAGCGTGCGCCAGGCTGCGTTCGAGCTTGTTGGGTAGCCACAAATCGTCGCTGTCGAGAAAGGCGATCCAGCGTCCCCGCGCGCGCGCCAGCGCGGCGTTGCGGGCCGCGGCCGGGCCGCCGTTGCGCTCCTGCGCAATCAACCGGATGCGGCTGTCCTTCTGCGCCCAGTCGGCAATGACCTCCCGGGTGTTATCGGGCGAGCAATCGTCGGCGATCAGCATCTCCCAATGAGGGTAGGTCTGGGCGAGCACGGATTCGATCGTGCGGCCGACGACACCGGCCACCCGGTAGGCCGGCACGATGATGGAAACAAGCTTGTCTTGAGGGGTGTCCATGGGATCAGCTGCTGGACACGATTTCGAACAACGTGAACACGATCAGCGCAGAAACTTCGGCTTCAACTTCAATGCGAATTGTCGCGCCCAAAACTTCACCTCGCGCAGCAGGAACCAGGATCGAATGCGCACCCGCGTCCAGCGCCTGGTCCTGCCCGTTCACCCGCAGGCGCGCGGCCGCGCCGCAGTGCACCCGGATGCGCGCGACTTCGCCGGCGCCCGGCGCGCGTAGCGCGACCACGATGGGCGCACCGGCATCGGCGATCAGTCCAGGTGTGCCATCCGTTGCGGGCACGCCCGAGAGCACGTAAACCCAGTCCGTATCCACCGCCGGGTCGACGCGCAGGGGTGGTGACCAGTCCAGCCGCTGTCCGATGACCCGGGCGGGGCTGCCTGCCACCACCGAATAAGGCGGGACGTCCCGGGTCACCACGCTGTTGGCGCCGATGACGCTGCCCTTGCCGATCGTCACGCCGGGGCACACCACCGCATGGGTGCCCAGCCAGCAGTCGTCCTGGATCCAGACGGCACGATCCAGCGACACCCCTTGGGCCGCAAGGCGCCGCTCCTGTTCGCGAATCGGCAGGTGCGGGATCTGCCGGAACGGATGCGTGCCGCTCGAAATGAACACGTCGGGTGCCAGGATGCACTGGCGTCCGATCCGTGTCGTGCCGTTGACCGTGCTGCGCCGCTGGAGGGTCGTCCCCGCGCCGATCGTGACCTGCGTCTCGGTCTCCATCTCGACGTCACGCGCCAGCCAGACCCCTTCGGCGATCGATATCCGCCCAGCCCCGTCGGCACGCAGCACGCAACCTTCGCCGATGCTGGCGCCCCGGCCCCAGGTCACGGCCTGCGATGCGCCCTGCACCCGCACCGAAGGATGGATGCGCACGCCGCGAGCCAGGCCCAGCAGGGTCCGCAGCCAGCGTGCCGGCGCGGAAGATTGCCACAGGCGCTTCATGCGCTTGCCTCGAGGGCACTGCGTCTGGACGCAAGCGCTGCCACGGCATAGCCAACGACCGCGAGCGCCACCGCCAGCATCGCCAGCTGCCCGGGCGTGCGGCCGTCCGGTCGCCACGGCTGGGTGACGACGCCCCACAGCATGGCGGCGATCCCACCCGCCACGATGCTCGTGCGCAACAGCCTGTTCTGGAATCCCGTGATCATCATGAAACTGGACCAGAAGTCTGACACGCGAAAGCACGCCACCAGCAGGAACGGCGCGAGCAGGCCCTGCGCGATGTCGTAGGCGGGATACCAGCGCCGCAAGCCCGCTTCCAGCAGGAAGTACGCAGGCGGGGCCAGCACCAGGCTCCCTGCCAGTGCGAGCAGGGACAACCTGCGGCACAGCGCGTAGCAGGCCGCGGTCCCGTCGCGGGCGTACAGCCGCGCCAGCAGGGGATACACCGATGCATTGATCAGGCTCTGTGCGGACAGGCCGATGGCCAGCACCGTGCCGGCAAATGCATAGTTGCCGAACTCGCCGGCGCCCAGCAGCAAGGCAGCCAGCCAGCGGTCCGCATAGGTCAGTGCGAAACCCACGAGCGACACCACCAGCAGGACCAAGGCGGCATGCCACTCCAGCCGCGGCATCCGTCGCCATGCCACCCGCAGCAAGCCGGCCACGCGCGGCCGGGTCCCGGCAACGGTTTGCCACAACAGCCCGTGCGCGAGCAGCAGCGACATCGCCGCTTCCGCGCCCACCACCGCCAGCGCGGAGCGGGACATCGCGGCAGTGAGCAGACCCGCCCCGACAATCAGGACCGAGCGGATGAGGCTCTGGAAGGCGTAGCGCAAGGGTTCGCCGCGGCTGCGGCTTTCCACGGACGCGACCAGGAACAACTGCTGCGACAGTCCGTGCACCAGCCCGAGCGCGACAAGAACGGTTGGCGATCCGAAATCCGTCGGCGACGTGAAGGCCAGGACCAATCCCACGATGGCGCAGGCGTAGGCCGCCAGCACTGACTGGGTGAGCAGCACGCGGGCAGCCCGCTCGCGGCCGCGCACGAACATCACCGGCATGTCCCGTTGCAACAAGGCCTGCAGGCCCAGGCAGGCGAGCATCACGAAGGTGCTGGAGACGAGCAGGGCGGCGCTCAGTTGCGCGAAATCGAGAACGTCCAGCAGCCGGGCCAGGGCGAATAGCCGTAGCATCATGAGCGCTGTGGCCATCGCCAGCACCGGTGCGTACCAGAGCTGGCGAATCCGGCGCGGGGTCAGGGCGCCGAATGCGCTCATCGGGCTTCAGCGCAGATACGCCAGTTGTTCGGGATCCCGTTCGTCGTGCATGTTTCCATAGTCGAACAGGGCGTACTGGAGCTGCAGCAACAGGCGGGCGTTGTTCACCGGCGTGGTTCCCTTGTGGATGCACAGGGTGTTCTCGGCAAAGCCGACGCCCGCCGGTCCGGTGACCTCCACGATGTCACGCGGATCGTAGGTGGCCTGCACCTCGGCGTCGGAGTAGCGGCGGATGTTCCACTGGTCTGCGAAGCTGCGCGCGGGCGGTCGCCGTTGCGAGCCCAGCACCAGCACGTGGGCGCCTTCGCCGGGATGCACGTCCGTGAGGTAGAAGAAGAACTTGAAGAAGCTGAAATCGTCCACGTCGCGGTGGAACAGATGCGCGTGCAAGTCGCGATCCTCGGCCGTGGCATTCACCGGGTAGGTCCACCACAGGTTGGTGCCGACGAACGTCGGCGCGGAGCCCAGGTAAGCCGCCGCGATCCAGAGCAGGGCCGGGTCATTGGCCAGTCGCGCGACCGCCGGACAGCCGGTGCGCGCATTGAAGTATTGCGTCAGCAGGATCGGCTTGCCCAGGCGCTGCTGCGCCAGCGCATGTTCGCCCGGCCGGACCCCGCGGTCGTTCATGCGGTCGACGAAGCTCGGGTTGCGCGCAGCCCACTCCCGGATCTCCTGCACCATGTCGGCGGGCAGCGTCAGCCCGAAAGCGGCGCCCTTGTCGCGCAAGTCGCGCACGAACGCGCGCCGGTCGAGATTCGGAAACAGGGTCTCGCCCATGCGCGCTTCGCAAGCGGCGAGAACCTGGCGCACGCGGCTGCGGTGCAACAGTGCGCGGCTGGCGACCACCGCACCGCGGGCGCTGGCGAACCGCGCCAGCATGCGCATCAGCGTATAGCGAGGCTGCTTTCGCAGGCCGCGGGAAAGAGTGTGCAGGTAGCGCATGAGTGTTTTCTTCAGCGGTCGCCTACCGGCATGCGGTCGCGGATGTAGTCGATGGGGCGCAACAGCCAGCGGCGCAGCACGCGGGATTCACCGTCCGGCGCGATGGGCGGCGCAACGAGTGTGGCCCAGGCGCCTTGCTCCATCACGGCGAGCACGGCATCTTCCTGCGCCTCGTCCTGTGCAAAGTTGTCATTGTCGGGCTGGAGCCGGCCGGTGCGCAACAAGTCGATGAAGCGATGCGGGTTGGCGCTGGGCGCGTAGCGGTACGACGACGCGCTGAGGGCGCGCACTTCCTGCGCGTACTGCGGCAGGCGGCGCGACATGGTGTAGCAAAAGCGCAGCGCCAGCCGGCGCAGGCGGCGTTGTGCTGCCGCCTGCTGCTCCGCCGGCAGGTCCACCTGCAGGACGAGCTCCTTCACGCGGGCCGGTTCGGAAACGTCGGTGCGGAAACCCGCGTCGCGGTAGATGGAAGGCGCCGTCGCGATCACCTGTCGGCCCATGGCGGCCGCTTCGAGCGCGGCGCTGCCGCTGGCGACCACGATGGCATCGCACTGCGCGATCAGGTCCATGGTGCTGGTGGTGTCGGTGCTGGCGATGACGTGGATACCGCGAGAGCGCGCCCACTGCGTGTAGTGCCGCTCCGGCAGCCGGCCGTCGTTCTTGCCGATGCGCTCGCCCCAGTTCGGGTGGCAGCGCAGCACCAGGTCCTGGGCCGACAGCCGCAGGTGCGCCATGATGGCGTCGTAGGCCTCGGTGGGATCGGCCCAGGCCGACTGCCAGCCAGGATCGCCCCAGATCTCGTTGAGGCTGCCAGGCAGCAGCAGGATTCGGCGCTTGCGGCCCTCGACTGGCCAGGATGCGCGTGCGGCCTGCGTGTTGTAGGCGCGCCATTCGGTGGTGTTGGTGCGCGTCAGCCGAGCGGCGACACGTCCGGCTGCGTGCAGGGCCTGGGCGCGGGTCAGCGGCCGGGCGGACCATTCGTCCACCAGTGAATGCACGCTGCGAAGGCCGAGGCAGTTTTCGTCGGGCAGCAGTTGCAGGCCGTCGCCGAACCAGCTGCGCTCCAGGCTGATGGCGCGCACGCCGCTGTCGCGCGCCGCTTCGAAGATGGCCCGCGTGGCGTCCATGCGGCCGTTGAACACGCACACCGCGTCGAGCCGCTCGCGGGCGATCCACTGGCGCGCGGCGCTGTAGGCGCGCTGCACCGAAGGTGCGAGCCGGTCGCGCAGGGCGGCAAATTCGGCGCTGCGGTAGTCCTCCGTGGATTCGAAGCGGCCCAGCGTGCTGGCGCTCGATGACGCCCAGTCGAGCGCCCGATCGAGTGGTGGGCGCGCCTGCACATCGTCCAGCGCACCGATGGAGCTCACGCCGCTGCCAGTGAATGAGCGGACGCCGCCCATGCGGCAGAACAGGCACTCCATCCAGTCCGGCCGCACATCGCGCAGCTCGCGCGTGTAGCAGGCGGGCAGGTCGGCATCGCAGGCCAGGAAGACGGCCTCATGGCCGGCCTGGCGCACCAGGCCGGCAAGGAACATCAGGTGTTCGACATGCGGGCGCCAGGCATAGACCGACGTGAAGCCGATCCGCATCGCCGTCATTCGACAAGCTCCGCCCGGCGGGCTGCGGTGCCATGAGCCTTCGGAGCAGCCGTGCGGCTCATGCGAACAGGTCCCAGCTCAGGGGCGTGCCGCGCTTGACGTCGCGCGCCACGGCGCGGCCGATCACTTGATCCAGGTACTTGGGCGCGAGACCGGACCCCGGGCGGATCGCTCGCACGTTGTCGGCAGTGAGCCGGGTCCCGGCGGGGATGTCGGCCACCACGTACAGCGATCGGCGGAACTGCAACGACTTCTGCTCGGCAGCTGTCGGCCCATAGCTGACCTGCCCGAGCGATTCCCACGCCCGCTGCGTTTCCGTGACCAGGGCGGCCATCTCGGCGGGCTCCAGCGAGAACGCGCTGTCCACGCCGCCGTCGACGCGTGCCAGCGTGAAGTGCTTTTCGACCACGGTGGCACCCAGCGCCACCGCCGCGACCGCCACGCCCGTGCCCATGGTGTGGTCGCTCAGGCCGACTTCGCAGCCGAACAGGCTGCGCAGGTGGGCAATGGTCCTGACGTTCGAGTTCTGCGGCGTGGCCGGGTAGGTGCTGGTGCACTTGAGCAGCACCAGGTCACGGCCGCCGGCGGCGCGCGCGGCACGCACGGCTTCGTCGATTTCGGCCACCGTCGCCATGCCGGTGGAGATGATCAGCGGCTTTCCGGTGGACGCCGCCTTCGCAATCAGCGGCAGGTCGACATTTTCGAAGGACGCGATCTTGTAGGCCGGCGCGTCCAGCGATTCCAGGAAGTCCACCGCCGCGGCATCGAAAGGCGTCGAAAAGCAGAGAATGCCCTTTTGCCGGCACCGATCGAAAATCGGCTGGTGCCACGCGTAGGGCGTGGCCGCTTCCTTGTAGAGGTCATACAGGGTGCGGCCATGCCACAGGCTTTTCGGGTCCTGGATCGCGAACTCGCCCTCGGCGATGTCCAGCGTCATCGAGTCCGCCGTGTAGGTCTGGATCTTGAGCGCGTGCGCCCCGCTGGCGGCGGCGGCGTCCACGATCTGCAGCGCCCGCTCGAGCGACTGGTTGTGATTGCCGGACATCTCGGCGATCACGAAGGGAGGGGCATCGGGCCCGATCGGCCGCCCCGCGATTGAAAAGCCCATGTTTGTCAGTCCACCAAGTGCAGCTCGAACCGATGGCAGTCCACGCCTTGGTGCGAGGAACGGCTTTCCTGGAAGCCCCGCCCGCGAAAAGTCTGCAGTGAGGCCGCATTATCGGGCTTCACCCAGGCCAGGAGGGCGATGGGACGGCCTTCGCGGGCACGCAAGGCCGCCATGGCGCCGTCCAGCAGCGGGCGGGCCAATCGCAGGCCGCGGAAGTCGGCGTCCAGCGAATAGCTGAGGGTCCAGTTCGATCCGTCGTGCTCGAATCTCACCTGGCCCAGGGGTGTGCCCGCCGGCGAGGTGGCGATCAGGATGCGGCAATCCGCAGAGCGGGCCAGGCGTGCGGTGAACCAGGCGTGGTGCCCACGGGCCGTGATCGTCGCCGGGTTGAGGGCATGGCGGCGCGCCTCGGGGTCGTTGGCCCACTGCAACAACAGCGCTTCGTCGATCGCGCCGGCCTCGCGCCAGGCCAGCGGCGACCCGGCGGCCAGCGCCAGGACGGCTGCGACGCGCGCCGCGCCCAAGCCGTCCACCAGGCCGCGCGTGCCGCGTACCAGGGCGAGCCGGCGGCGCGGCGATTCGATCAGGGCCTGCGCGGCCGTGCCAAGCGCATGTTCATCGGGATCAACGGACTGGAGCCATTCCACGGCGCCCAAGGCCGCCAGTTGGGGCAGTACGGCACGCTGGTTGTCGGCGATCTGGATCGCCAGCGTGGGCGCCCCCAGGCAACTGCGCTCCCAGGCGGCGACGCCGCCCGAGCCGATCTGCAGGTCATGGCGCGCGAAGAAACCGGAGAGCTCGGGCTGGTCGCACAGCACCCGTGTGTCCGGCCATTGCCGGGCCAGTGCCAGATGGCGGTCCAGGTGCGGATTGCGGGACGAGGACACCAGCTCGATCTGGCCGCCGAACCCGGCCACTTCCCGGCAGGCGATCAACGCGCGCGAGCTGAAGTCCTGCGGGTCGGCGCCGCCCATGAAGATGCCGATGCTCTGCACCGTGCGGCGAAAACGGTAGCGCGGGGCGCTGCGGTACTGCGGCGCCAGCAACGCATAGCGCGGACCGCCCAGCAGGCGCGTGCTGGTGCGCAGGCAGTGCGCGTACTTGCGCGCATGGTCGGGGTCGAGGTTCTGGTCGATCAGCACTGCCGCCGCGATGGGGCGGTCGGCCAGGTCGTCGATCACGGCGATGCGACAGCCGAGAGCGGAAGCGACGCGTTCGTGCCAGCGCGCGTCGAAGGCGTAGTGATCCACCAGCACCCAGTCGGGGCGGAAGTCGCGCAACGCCGCTATGGTGTCCTGGGCATCCTGCGTCCAGGAACAGCCCGCCCAGGCCGCGTGCGCGGGATCGTCCGCGTCCGGCGCATAGCCGGTGGGGGCCGGCAGCCACGCATGCGGCAGGCCAAGGTCGGAAATCAGTTCGCTGACTTCGTCGTGTTGTCGGCACACGAACAGCGATTGCGCGCCCTCATTGTTCAGCGCCTGGACCAGCGAGATGCAGCGGCGCAGATGGCCGGTGCCGATGCCGCGGGAAGCGTCCGTCCGCAGCGCGATTCGCATGTTCAGCGAACTTTGAACAGCGGCTCGAGCACTTCGCACTCGAGCATCGGCCGGATCCCTGAGGACAGCCCGGTCGCGATGCGGGTGAAGACTTCGTCGTACACCGCATTCAGGAGATCGAGGTCGGCATCGCTGTGCGCATAGCTCATGTTGTGCGTGCCGTAGGTGAGCACGCCGCGCTTGAGCATCTCCTGCATGAACAGCGTCTTGATCTCCCACATGCTGTGGCCGCGGGCGTCCTTGAACAACAGGAAGGACCAGGTGGGATGGCCGGCGAGAGAGAACACATCGGCCAGGCCGTGGCGGTCGATCAAGGCTTGCGTATCGCGCAGCAGGCGCTCGCCGCGGGCGCGCATCGTTGGAATGACCGGCTCGCGCTCCAGTTTTTCCATGGTCGCCAGCGCGGCGGCCAATGACAGCGTCTCGCCGCCAAAGGTGAAGGAGAAGAACACCTCCTCCATGAGCTTCATGACATCGGCGCGGCCAACGACGGCCGACACCGGGTAGCCGTTGGCCAGCCCCTTGCCGAAGGTGGCGAGGTCGGGCGTGACACCAAACACTTCCTGCGCGCCGCCCATGGCGTAGCGGAAGCCGGTGATCGTTTCATCGAACACAAGCAGGGCACCATGCTGCCGGCACAGCGCCTGCACTTCCTCGAGGAAGCCGGGCTTGGGCCAGGCCACGTTCATGGGCTCGAGGATCACCGCCGCGAATTCACCGGGGTGTTCCTTGAACAGCTTTTCGAGCGAGGCCGGGTCGTTGTACGTCCAGGTGTGCGTGAGTTCGCGCACCGCCTGCGGCACGCCCAGGTGGCGGGCCGTCGAGCCGATGTACCAGTCCTGCCAACCGTGGTAGCCGCACACGGCCACGCGTTCGCGTTTCGTGTAGGCGCGGGCGATGCGGATCGCGCCCGAGGTGGCGTCCGAGCCGTTCTTGCCGAAGCGCACTTTCTCGGCGCAGGGCACCAGTTCGACGATCTTCTCGGCAACCTGGATCTCCAGCTCGCTGCTGAGCGAGAAAATCGTGCCGCGCTGCAGTTGCCGTTCGACGGCGGCGGTCACGTCGGCATCGCAATGGCCCAGCGTGACCGAGCACAGCGCGTTGATGAAGTCGAGGTACTCGTTGCCGTCGGCATCCCACGCCCGGCTGCCCTGCGCGCGTTCGACGAAGTACGGCGAGATGCCGAAGGGAAACTGCGTGCGGCTCTTGCTGAAGGTCTGGGCCCCCAGCGGGATGACTTTCTCGGCGCGTGCCAGCAGCGCCTCCGATTGCTTGTACTTGCTCATGACTCGTTGAGGGCGGCGTAGCCGGCGTTCACATCCTTGTACAGGACCTGGATCGCGAGGCGCTCGCTCGCGTCGGTATCGAAGGTGTCGCCGTGGTGGGAGAAAGCGCGCTTTTCCACCAGCACGTAGTGGGGAAAGCCGAGAAACATGCGCGCATGGTCGCTCTTGTAGGTGGTCACGCCC
>Ga0207853_1000268_pt1 | contig 12185 bp, 10 predicted proteins | sample LuqExpMetagenom6_FD_187764 | JGI IMG/M metagenome (GOLD analysis project Ga0207853, IMG submission 187764) | Tropical forest soil microbial communities from Luquillo Experimental Forest, Puerto Rico - Sample 6 (SPAdes) | ecosystem: Environmental > Terrestrial > Soil > Tropical forest ...
CGCACCCGGGTCCAGGTCGCCGATGGCCAGTCGTGTGCTGACGACATATCCGCCTGCCGTGAGCAAGCCGGCAACGATCAGCGCGGCGGCCGCCCAGCGGGTCTCGACGAAGCGCACCAGCATATTGAAGACGCCCTTGTCGGATGGCTTGCGATCGGCCTTCAAACTACGCGCGGCGGCGGCCGGGCTCACGCCCACGTACGACAGCAGCACCGGCACCAGGATCAGGTTGGTGAAAATCAGGACCGCCACGCCCAGGCTCGCGGCCAGTGCGAGCTCCTTGATCACCTGAATGTCGATCACCATGAGCACGGCAAAGCCCACGGCGTCGGCCACCAAAGCCGTCACGCCGGCCAGGAACAGCCGGCGGAAGGTGAAGCGCGCGGCGACGAGCTTGTGCGCGCCGCGGCCGATGTCCTGCATGATGCCGTTCATTTTCTGCGCGCCGTGGCTGACGCCGATGGCGAACACCAGGAACGGCACGAGGATGGAGTACGGGTCCAGTTCGAAGCCCAGCGCCGCCACCAGCCCGAGCTGCCACACCACCGCGGCCATCGAGCAAACGATCACGAGCGCCGTGCTGCGCACGCAGCGCGTGTAGCCGTAGATGATGGCCGCGGCGATCACGGTCGCCAGCCCGAAATACAGGGCAACCTGCATCAGGCCGTCGATCAGGTCACCCACCAGCTTGGCAAAGCCGGTGACGTGCAGGCGCACCGGCGCGTTCTCGCCTTGCGCGTCGTAGCGGGCGCGGATCTCCTCGATGGCCTTGGACAGGGCCCGGTAGTCGATGCGCTGGCCGCCCGAGGGATCCTGGTCGAGCAGCGGCAACACGATCATGCTGGAGCGGAAGTCGTTGCCGACCAGGCTGCCAGCGAGTCCGGCCCGCGCGATGTTGGCCCGCAGTTGCTCGTTCGCCTGGGGCGAGCCGTCATAGTTGTCCGGCATCACGGGGCCGCCGCGGAAGCCCTCTTCGGTGACTTCGGTCCAGCGCACGCCGGGCGCCCACAGCGACTTCACCCAGGCACGGTCGACGCCCGGCGTGAGGAACAGCTCGTCGTGGATCTTCTTCAGCGCCTCGAGATACTTGGGATCGAAGATGTCGCCCTTGGGGCTTTCCACGACCACCCGCAGCGAATTGCCCAGGCCGCGCAGTTCCAGCCGCTGCTCCAGGTAATTCTGGATGTACGGATGGCTGCGCGGAATCATCTTGTCGAAGCTCGCGTTCAGCGTCAGGCGCGTGGCGGCCAGCCAGCCGAACACCAGCGTGAGCAGCAGGCACAGCACCAGGACGACGGCCCGGTTGTTGAATACCAGGCGTTCCAGGCGCGAGCCCGAGCCCGGATCGAATTCGGACAGGCTGGCAATGGCAGCGTCACCCGCGCTGCGGGCAGGGGCATGCATGAAAAATCTCCTTGTGCCTAGGGCCTGAAGGCCCTAGGGAAGCGGCTGGACCTGGACGCCGCGCGGACCCGCGACGAGTACGCGGCCGGGTGCCAGGCTCAACACGGCGGCGGCGGGAAAAGGCCGCTCCAGTTTCACCGGCGCGAAGCTCCCGCCATGGTCGGTACTGATCAGGACGTGGCCGGCCTGGCTGGCCAGCACGATGCGGCCGGCCGCATCGACCGTGCCGGCCGGCAGTCCCACCGGGAACGGTGTGGGGACGGTTTGCCAGTTGGCTCCGCCGTCGGTGCTTCGCAGCACAGTCCCCCGCAGGCCATGGACCACGAGGGTGCTATTGGTGCCGGTGATGCCGAACAGCGTGCCGTTGTACGGTAGCGTGAGTGCGGTGAAGCGGTTGGTCGTGCGATCGAGCTTGAGCACCAGGCCTTGCTCGCCCGCGATGAAGACGTCCCCGCCGATGCCGCGCACCGAATACAGGTGCATGTTCTTGGGGTTGTCGCTGGCGGCCTGCATGGAGTCCCAGGTCTTGCCGCCGTCGGTCGTGTGCAGCAACAACCCGAAAGCGCCCACGGCATAGCCGTTCTGTGCGTCTTCGAACCAGACGTCCAGCACGGGCATGTCCGCCGCATCGGGACGCCCGTCGCGCTGGCGCGTCCAGGTCTTGCCGGCGTCCGCGCTCTGCAGGATCACGCCGTCGTGGCCCACGGCCCAGCCGAGTTGGGCCGTGGGGAAATGGACGGCCACCAGGTCGGAGCTGACCGGCACGTCGGCCTGTTGCCAGTTGGCGCCCAGGTCATCGGAATACAGGATGTGGCCGCGCTGGCCGACCGCGATTACGCGTTTGTCCGCCAATGCCAGGCCGTTGATCAGCCCGCGCGCAGCCAAGGGGCTCTTGACTGCGGGCGAATCGAGCACATCCACCCAGCCTTTGGCGGCACCGCCTGCGGCCATGGCACTGGCCATGGCCGCGGCAGCGAAGCACGCGCTGAGCAAGAGGCGGCGCTTCATGAGTCCGGTCTTCAGCGGATGCCGGACCCGGCCAGGGAGTCGGCGGTCCATTCGCGCTCAGACAGCGGCTTGGTGTGCTTCAGGCCGCCGGTCTCGGCGATGAAGCCGGTCACCGAGTAGACGCGGGACACCAGGTCGTAGTGGCTGAACATGTCGGTGTACGGCGCAGGCAGGTCATAGCTCGGGGCCATGTAGGCAAAGCCGGTGCGCCACAGCTGGCCGCGGGCGTCGTACTCGTCGCTGGCGAGTGCGGCCCAGGAGTCCTCGTCCAGGTAGAAGGTGCGCTTGCTGTAGACGTGGCGCTTGCCTTCCTTCAGCGTGGCCTCGACCACCCACACGCGGTGCAGTTCCCAGCGCACGAAGTCCGGGTTCAGGTGGTTGGGCTTGAGCAGGTCGTCCTGCTTGGACTGGTAGACCGCAGCGTAGTCGTTGTACGGCACCAGCATCTCCTTCTTGCCCACGAGCTTGAAGTTGAAACGGTCCATGGAGCCGTTGAAGATGAAGGTGTCGTCGAACGTCGTCGCGCCGGCGGTGCCGGGGTTGGGCGTATCGAAGGCCAGGTCCGGGGCCACCTTCACGCGGCGCTGGCCGGGCAGGTAGCTCCAGGCACGGCGATCCTTGGTGCCGAGGTCCAGCGGATCGACGATCATCATCGCCTCGCCCGCGCGGCGAGCCGGGCCGGTGTAGGTCAGCTTGATGCGCCAATAGGTGTCGGCACTCTGCTTGCTGTTGTCCCAGAACGGAAACTCCTGGACGCTCATCCCTTCCGTGGCTAGCGCTGTGCGGCCGCTCGCGTCCACGTTGAGGTTGCGGTACTTGGCCTCATAGGCCTGGCCGTTGAAACGCACCAGGTGATTCCACATCGCCTCATTGCCGTCCTTCGGCATGGGGAACGGGAAGCCGGCTTGGCAGCCTTCCATGGATCGGCCGTCGTTCAGCGTCTTGGCCTTGACAGCGCACTTGGCGGTGTTGTCGTTGATGAACTTTGGGAAGGCCACGGTGCGGTGCGTCTGATAGACATCGACGCGGAACGTGGGGTACTTCTGCAGCAGCGCCTTGGTGCCTTCGGTCAGGTTGGCGCTGTACTGGCCCATGTTCTTCGCATCGATCACCGTCTTCGGCTTCTCGGAAGCGAAGGGGTTGGGGCGGATGCCGTCTCCGGCCTTGAAGCCGGCGGGCGGCGTGGTCAGGCCGCCGGTCCAGGCGGGAATGGAACCATCCTTGTTGGCGGCCTTTTCCGCGCCGATCGGCGTCAGGGTGGTGCCCAGGGCCTTGGCCTCGTCGGCGGAAACGGCGGCCTGGGCTGCGATGGCACAGCCGGCCACCACCAGCGACAGTGCGAAGCGGTGGGAGGTCTTCATGGTCTCTCCTTAGAAGGTCGTCTTGAATGTGAGGCTGACGAAGCCTCGGTCTTTCAGGTATGTGTTCAGGCCATTGGCTGAAGTGAGGACGGTGCCGTTGTCCTTGTAGCGTCCGATGAAGTCGATGTACTTCAGGTCGAAGCGGTACTTCTGCTGCACGTCGGCACCAATGCCGATGCTGTAGTTGCCCAGGCCCTGGTTGCCGCCGAACACGGTTGCGGCGTTGCCGTACAGGCCCACGGCGTAGGTGACGGGTGCCGACAAATCGACTCCAGGGAAGACCTGGTACCACGTCGGGGTGAAGCCGATGCTTGTGCCGACGTAGTTCTTGGTAGCGCAGCCGTCCCACTTATCCTTGGCCGGCGCGGTGGCGGTGGCGTTGCAGGGCGTGAAGCCGACGGCATTGAACAGGTTGCCGCCGCTGATCACGTGCGTCCAGTTGGACCACTGCACCTCAGCCAGCCAGGCAGCCGCATCGAACAGCGGCGTTTTCGGGACGACACCCGCCGCATTCACGAGGGCGTGCCAGGTGTCCCCGCGAGGACCCTTCGTGTCCCCTGCATTCGGCAGGCCGGAGGCGAGCCCCAGCACCTGGCTGTTCAGCGGCGTGTTGTGGCGCGTCGAGACTTCCGCACCCCAGCTGATGCCGGCGATGTTCTTTGCCAGACTCACGCCGAACAGGTCGATGCCATCCGCATAGACAAGGTCGTACTGAGAGCTGCCAGGAACGGCCCGCGTGAGCAGCGTCTGCGGCAGCTTGTCGGCGAAGCGACGGTAGTAGAAGCCGACGGTGCCATCCAGCGCAACGGGGCTCCAGCGCGCGGACAGGCCGAATTCGCCGTTGCGCTGCTTCGGCTCGGACGGATTGCCCCGGGTGACGAAGCCCAACGGCGGGGTACCAAGGATCTGCCCGTTCGGCCCGTTGAAGACGAAGTCCACCGGACCGAGATAGGTGCCGCCTTCGGGATACCGCGCCGATTCCCACTCGAGCATGTACTGGCCAGCGACGGACAGGGTGTCGCTCAATTGGGCCTGGCCGGAGAGTTGGTTCAGCGGACGGAACAGTTCCTTGGCTTCCGTGCCGGGCGTCGCAAAACCCTTCTGCAGGTCCAGCGGGTTCTGGCCATAGGAAACGCTGTGCAGGTGGCCACCCAGGAACAGGGACTCGCCCCAGTAAACGGTATGGCGACCGAGCTTGGCCTGCACGGGCACGTCGCCGGCGTCGAAACCGCCGAAGACGAAGGCATCGAGAATCTCGCCCGAGGGGCCTGCATAAAAGCGCTTGGTGTAGTCGCTGTACTGGTGGTTGATGTAGCTGGGGGTGAACGCCGCCCCGCCTGCCGGGTTGCTCTTGCTTGTGCTGCCGTAGGCGCCGTCGTACCAGCCCGCGCCGCTGACGCGAAAGCCGTAGCGCTTCTTGTAGACCACGTCCAGTTCGGACAGCAGGTCCAGGCGCTCGGCCACGGCGTCGCCCTTGTCAAAACTGTAATCACCTTCATCGGCCAGCGGATAGTTGCCGATCTTGGGATCACGGCCTTCGACGCGCACCGCGTAGTTGGCGCGGATGGTGTTGTCCCAGCGGACCGACACATCGGGATTGCCGGTGTCGAATTCAAAGGCCTGGGCGCTGCCGCAAGCCAGCACCGCAAGCATGGCAGCCGCCGCAACGGCATTGAGACGGGCACCGCACAGCGGGGCGCTTTCCCGCAGGGGGGAAGGGATTTGGCTCACGGATTCTCCTCTTGTCGTGGTTCGCCGCCGCAGCGCACCACGCGCCTCAGGCAGTTCCGTGAGTGATTCTTTGGGAGGGGGTCCCCCGACTCCCCCCTCTTGGGCGGGGGGCCTAGGGAACACCCTTGGTAGATTTGTATGTCAGTGCTTCAGCGGGTCGCGGCCACTGAGACCGCTGGCGCAGGCTGTTTACCACTTGCCTTTGGGCTGCAAGGCCTGCACGGCGGCCTTGAGCAGATCGGCCGAATCCTGGCGATTGCCGCGGTAGGCGAAATCCAGCGCGGTCAGGCCCAGCTGGTTCTTTAGCGTCGGGTCGGCTCCCGACGCCAGAAGCAGCTTCACCGCCCCGGGCGTTCCGTAGTGTGCCGCCATCATCAGGGGCGTCGTGCCGTTGGGCGACTCAGCGTCGATATAGGCGTCGTGCTCCAGCAGCAATTCGATGATCGCCAAGTCACCCTTGGTGGCGGCGTAGTGCAGCGGAGTCCAGCCGGTCTTGTTCACGTCCGCCTCGCGTGCAATCAGCTGGCGCGCGATGTCGATCTGCCCACGCAGGCAGGCCATCATCAGCGGGGTTTCATCTTTTGACGTGCGCTTGTCGACGTCGGTCTTGGGCCAATCGATCAAGACCCGGGCGGCTTTCAGCGAGCCATCGCGCAGGGCCAGGTACAGGCCATCCAGACCTTCGGGGCTGGCCGTGTTCGGATCGAATCCGCGTTGTAGCAGTTGGGCGATGGTGGCGGGATCATCGCGCTTGAGGGCCGCGAAAAAGTCGTCGTAAGAGCCCGCTCTCGCCGACAAAACAGAAAGAAAAACAATGAGGTAGACAACGCTCTTTATGTAATTTCTCACGCAACAACTCCTGGGAACAGGCGCTCGAAATTTCGGCTGGTCAGCTGCCCGACCGCCTCGACCGACAGTCCGCGCACCTCGGCGATCTGCCTGGCGACATACGGGACGTACGAAGGATTGTTGGTCTTGCCGCGAAAAGGCACCGGCGCAAGGTAGGGGCTGTCGGTCTCGATCAGCAGCCGGTCCTCGGGCACGAAGGCGGCCACGTCGCGCAAGTCCTGCGCGTTCTTGAACGTGACGATGCCGGAAAAGGAAATGTAGTAACCCAGGTCCAGCGCGGCCCGGGCCACGTCGGCGGTCTCCGTGAAGCAGTGGAACACGCCACCGGCTGCGCCCGGTGAGCCGTCTTCGGCCTCCTCTCTCAGGATCGCGAGCGTGTCGGCCGAGGCGGCGCGGGTATGGATGATGAGCGGCTTGCGCACCTGCCGCGCCGCCCGGATATGAGTACGAAAGCGTTCGCGCTGCCATTCGAGGTCAGCAATGCTGCGGCCGCCCTTGCGCTCGTCCATCTGGTAGTAGTCCAGCCCGGTCTCGCCGATGGCCACGACGCGCGGCAGCCTGGAACGTTCCACCAGGTCTTGCAGGCTGGGTTCGGCCACGCCTTCGTTGTCCGGATGCACGCCGACGCTGGCCCAGAAGTTGTCATGGCCCAGGGCGAGCGCGTGGACCGATTCGAATTCCTCCAGCGTGGTGCAGATGCACAGCGCGCGATCGACCTGCGCCTGCGCCATGGCCTCGCGAATCTGAGGCAGCTGAGAAGACAGCTCGGGAAAGGAAAGGTGGCAATGGGAATCGACAAACATGCCCAATGCTAAAGCGCCGCGATCCCGGAATCGCGGCGCTGCGCCCGTTAATCAGATCGTTTGCGTGGGCCGCTCGGACCCCAGGTGCGAGCCCAGGATTTCCTCGATCTTCACCTTCAGCGCTTTCGACTTGTCGTCGGAGGGAAAGCGCACCCCGACACCCTGGGTGCGATTGGCCGCCGCCCGCGCGGGCGTGACCCAGGCCACCTTGCCGGCGATGGGGTAGCGCTGGAGGTCATCGGGCAGGGACAAGAGCACGTACACGTCGTCGCCCAGCTGGTAATCGCGTGTGGTCGGAATGAAGATGCCGCCGTCGGCGAAGATCGGAATGTAGGCGGCATAGAGGGCCGCCTTCTCCTTGATGGCCAGCTGGATGACGCTGGGCCGGGGCGCGGTGGGTGCGGGAGTGCTCATCGGTTTGCCCCCAAGTGTAGGGCCGAGCGAGCCCGGCTCACAAGCGCCTCGAGCAGCAGGCCGGCATTGAAGGGATGTTCAACTGTGCGAAATGTCGTGGCCAGCTCACTCGACCACGCATTCAGTGCTGCCATCGGCGGCGCAGGCGGCAGATCCTGGGCCTCGAAAAACCGCGGGGCACCACCGGCAGCCGCGGCCATCAGGTCGTGGCACAGCTTCAGCAGACCGTCCACCGCCTGGGCAGGGGTCCAGCCGGCGACCGCACCGACGTCGCCCCGCAGCATGGCCTGGGGCATGGCAGCCCATCGCCTGGCGTCGATGCCGGCGCGCGAATACGCCAGCGCGTCCTCGGGGCGGCCGCCCGCTGCGCGCAACAAGACCGGGACGTCGGCGGCGGCCATGCCTTGCTCCTGCAGCCAGCGGCTGGCCTCGTTTTCGCCGGGCCAGGCCATGGTGTGCGCCATGCAGCGGCTTCGGATCGTCGGCAGCAACTGGTGCGCGGCTTCGCTGGCCAGCACGAAGCGTGCATCGCCTGGCGGCTCTTCCAGCGTCTTCAGCAGCGCATTGGCCGTGAACGGGTTCATGCGCTCGGCCGGGTACACCAGGACCACCTTGCCCCGCCCTCGCCCGCTGGTGCGCTGGGCAAACTCGATGGCGTCGCGCATGGCTTCGATGCGGATCTCCCGGCTGGGCTTGCGCTTTTTGTCGTCGATCTCGGCCTGGGCTTTCTCGCTCAAAGGCCAGCCGAGCTCGATCATCGCCGTCTCCGGCATCAGCACCGCCAGGTCGGCGTGCGTGCGAACCTCGATCGCATGGCAGCTGCCGCAGGTGCCGCAGGCGCCCGTTGGCGTCGGGTGGTCGCACAGCCAGGCCCGCGCGAGTTCCAGGGCCAGCGGGTACTGGCCTAAGCCGGACGGCCCTTGCAGCAGCAAGGCGTGGCCACGTTGTGCGAGCAGGCGCTGGGCCTGCGAAGCGATCCAGGGCGCGGTCATCGCAACCACCCGCGCTGTTCGATGCTGCGCAACACGTCTCGCCAGACGGCATCACGCGGCTGGTCGCCCGCGATGCGGGCGAAGCGTTTCGGCTGGGCCGCTGCCCGCCGGTCATAACCGGCCGCCACGCGGGCAAAGAATTCCACCGGTTGCGACTCGAACTTGTCCGGCACCCGGGCACCGGCCAGCCGCTGTGCCGCGATGATGGGATCGAGTTCGAACAGCAGTGTCAGGTCGGGCTCGCGCAGCATCGCCTGCGGTGTGGCCTGCACCCAGCACTCCAGCTGGGACAGCACCGTCCAGTCGAAGCCGCGGCCGCCGCCCTGGTAGGCAAAGGTGGCGTCGGTGAAACGGTCGCACAGCACCACCTCGCCACGTGCCAGCGCTGGTTCGATCACCTGCATCAGGTGGTCGCGCCGGGCCGCGAACATCAGCAGTGCCTCGGTCAGGGCATCCATCGGGTCGTTGAGCGCCAGCGTGCGCAGCTTTTCCGCCAGCGGCGTGCCGCCCGGCTCGCGCGTCAGCGTCACCGTCCGGCCGTGCTGGCGGAAGGCATCGGCCAGGGCCTGCACATGGCTGGACTTGCCGGCGCCATCGATGCCTTCAAAGCTGATGAAAAGCCCCGGTGTCATTGCTTGCGCTGGTATTTGTTGACGGCGCGGTTGTGTGCATCCAGCGTGTCGCTGAACTGGCTGCTGCCGTCGCCGCGTGCCACGAAGTACAGCGCAGAGCCCGGCGCCGGTTGCACGGCGGCCAGCAGGGACGCCCGGCCCGGCATGGCGATTGGCGTGGGCGGCAGGCCGGGGCGCGTGTAGGTGTTCCACGGGGTGTCGGTCTGCAGATCCTTCTTGCGTAGATTGCCGTCGAATGCCGTGCCCATGCCGTAGATCACGGTCGGGTCGGTCTGCAGGGGCATGCCCACGCGCAGCCGGTTATTGAATACCGAGGCCACCAGCGCCCGGTCAGACGCCCTGCCGGTTTCCTTCTCGATGATGCTGGCCAGGATCAGGGCTTCATCCGGTGTCTTGGCCACGGCCTGCGGCAAGCGCTGAGCCCAGGCCTCGGCCAGCCGCTTGTCCATGGCGCGCATCGCCCGTCGCAGCACGGCAAGGTCGCTGGAGCCCTTCGCGTAGGTGTAGGTGTCGGGAAAGAAGCGACCTTCGGGACGCTGCCCGGTGCGCCCGAGCAGGTTCATGATCGCTTCATCGCTCATGTCGCGCGTATCGGGCTTGAGCGTCTCTTCCTTCGCCAGCGCGGCGCGCGCCTGCCGGAAGGTCCAGCCTTCGACCAGGGTGACGGCCCGCAGGCTTTCTTCGCCGCGCGCCAGCTTGGACAGCAGGATTTTCGGCGTGATGCCAGTCTCCAGCTCGTAGCTGCCCGCCTTGATCGCGCGACTGCGACCCGACAGGCGAAACCACAGGAATAGCAATTCCGGCTGCACGTCCACGCCTGCGTCCTTGACCGCTTGCGCGACACCGCGGGGCAAGGTGCCCGGCTCGATCGACAGGTCCAGGGTCGGGGCCGACAGACGCAGCGGCTGGTTCACCCACCACAGCCCCCCACCCACCGCAGCCGCGGCAGCCAGGACCAGCAGCGAGAAAACCGCCAAGAAGAAACGACGCATCCCCACAGAGTCCAAGTGAAATCAGCGGACGATGATAATTCAGCGATGACTTCTGTCCTCAACGGTGTAACACCCCTGCCGCATCTGGGTGTGCTCGCGGTCGCGGGCGAGGACGCGGCGAGCTTCCTCCAGGGCCAGCTGACCAACGACTTCGCGCTGCTGGGGCCGGACCAGGCGCGACTGGCCGCCTATTGCACGCCCAAGGGGCGCATGCAGGCGAGTTTCGTCGGCCTCAGGCGCAGCGCCACCGAGATCCTGCTGGTCATGAGCCGCGACATCCTGGCGGCGACGCAAAAGCGCCTGTCCATGTTTGTGCTGCGCGCCAAGGCCAAGCTGCGCGATGCCTCCCCCGAGTTCGAGCTTCGTGGCCTGGCTGGCAATGCGGCACAGGCCGTGGCGACATTGCCGCCCTGGACACTGGTGCACCAGGGCGATACCGCGCTGATCGCCTTGTATCCCGCAGAGGGACAGGCGCGGGCGCTCTGGGTTGCGCCAGCAGGCACCGCCGCCCCGGCCGGCGACGCACTGGATTCGGCCCTGTGGGCCTGGGGCGATGTCCGCAGCGGCGTGGGCACGATCACGGCGCCCGTCGTCGAAGCCTTCGTCCCTCAGATGCTGAACTTCGAATCCATCGGCGGCGTGAACTTCAAGAAGGGCTGCTATCCCGGACAGGAGGTGGTCGCCAGAAGCCAGTTCCGCGGCACGTTGAAGCGCCGGGCTTACCTTGCGCATGCGGACGGCAGCCTGGCCGCCGGGCAGGAGCTGTACCACGAGTCCGACGCCAGCCAGCCCTGCGGGCTGGTCGTGCAGGCCGCGCCGGCGCCCACGGGCGGCTGCGACGCGATCGTGTCCATGCAGATCAGCGCCGCGCAAGCCGGCGCGCTGAGCGCAGGTTCGGCGCAGGGCCCCGCCGTGCGCGTCACGCCGGCGCCCTACCCTTTGCTCGCCGACGTCTGAACCCCGGTGGGCGCCAGCGCCGGATCGATTCCACCGCGCAGCGCCGGCGGGATCTGGGGCCACAGGGCCTTACGCTCGGCTTCGCCCGCCTGACCCAGCGCCCGGCTGTAGGCGGCTTGCGCCTTGGACGCGTCGTTCGCTTCACGCCAGTACATGTTTCCCAGTTGCATGTCGCCCTGGACCCGGGTCTGGGGCCAGTCGGTTACGCGCAGCTGGATGGCGCGCTCGGCCAGCGCGAAGTCATGCGTGGCCGAGGCAATCGCGAAAACCGCATTGGCCAGGTCGTAGTCGTACAGCCCATCCTTGAGGGCCTCACGGCCGATCTGCAGCGCTTCGGCATTGCGGCCCGTGCGGGACAACAGCAGCATTTCGGCTGATCGCACCGAGCGCGCGCCAGGCTGGATCTGCCGGGCGCGTTCCAGGTACTCAGCGGCCTTGGCCGGATCGCCGGTGGCCAGGTAGCCGCGCGCCACATTCGTGAGGATGGCGACAATGTGCGGCCGCGACGACAGCACGCTTTCCCAGATCCAGATCGCGTTGTTCCAGTCACCCCAGCGTGCCACTTCGTCGGCCACGATCGGCGTGATCTTGCGGTAGTGACGATTGATCGCAACGCCCTCACGCGTCAGCGTCAGCAACTCGACCTTGGTGTCGTCCCACTGCGGCGAATTCGGCCGGCCCGAGGCAGCGACCGTCATTGCGAGGCGGGCGGCGCGGACGATCTTGCGCTCGGCCTGCTGCGCTTGCCCGGTGATGTAGATCGCCAGGCCCAGTGCGCCGACCGCCACCGGGATCGCAAGCGAAGAATACGTGGGCCGCCAGGCCAGCGGCCGGGCCAGCCAGCGGACACCCGCCGCCAGCCGCGCATCCGACGCCGCCAGCGCGCCCATGCACAGCGCGAACGTCGCGCCGGTGGCCGCCAAGCGCCAGGGAAAGCCGACGTTGCTGACGATCATGAGCGACAGCAGGCTGCACAGCAGCATGGTTCGCCAGGGCGCTTCTTCCCGGGCCTGCGCGTCGCTCGCCTGCCAGGTGCGGCGGG
>Ga0207853_1000269_pt1 | contig 12134 bp, 10 predicted proteins | sample LuqExpMetagenom6_FD_187764 | JGI IMG/M metagenome (GOLD analysis project Ga0207853, IMG submission 187764) | Tropical forest soil microbial communities from Luquillo Experimental Forest, Puerto Rico - Sample 6 (SPAdes) | ecosystem: Environmental > Terrestrial > Soil > Tropical forest ...
CCGCTCGATCCAGAACGATTTGAAGCGCGGGAATTCCTCGCCCGCGCCGCGAACCGGGTCGATCGCCAGCCCACGCACCGACAGGCCATAGCGCTGGTCGCGGCCGAGCATGCGGAAGTAGCTCGCGCCGAGGAACACGCCCAATTCATCACGCACCGTCGGCGAGTTGAGCCGGTAGTGGACGCGGAATCCCGCCAGCCCGATGTCGCCCCAACGCGCCGTCGCCAGGCGATTGCGGCCGTAGTCGAAATCGCGCGGATCGAAACGTATCGGGCGCACGCCGGCCGGCGACACCTCGTGGATCGCCACCGGCAGCGTCTGGTACTTGCCCAGGTGGAAGAACTCGAGCTCGAAGGGCAGCCGGTCCGCGCGCCAGAGTGCGCGGTCCGGGCGGAACCGAATGTCGCGGATCTGGTCGTAGGTCAGCTGCGCCAGCTCGGACGGCGTGGTCTGCGCCGGCGGCCGATAGGCCGTGGCCGCGTCGGCCCGGGCCAGCGCGACGACATCCTCGTAGCCGAAAGCCAGGGCGACGCCCGGCAGACCGAGCAGCACGAGCGCGGCGGTAACGCCGAGCGACTTCAAAGTGAGCACACGCACCGTTTACCGAGTTCCCTCTGCTGTTGAAAAGCAGCCAAGCCGCTGCCGAGCCGGACTCACCAGTAAGTCCTCGCGCAAGAAGAAAAGGAGTCGAATCAGCCCACGGGCAGGGACTCGGCCTGAGCTCGCCGACATCACGCTGACCTGTAAGTCCAGACACCTCAGCCTATCGCCCAACTCGGGCTGGACATGTCGGCCGGCTGCGCAGCCGCACGTCGGCAAAAAAAGACGCAGCAGTAATGGGCGGCCACGCCCGAGCGAAAAGCGTGCGACACGATCAGGCCCGGCCACCGCACCCGCGCAGAGGGTCGAAATTCCTGCTGGCCGCGCCTATCATGGGCGACCCTGCCAAAGTGCCCGGTTGGCTCGACCACTGGGCAACGCCCATGGCGGCTCCGGACACGTTTTCGCAGCTGATAGAGAACTCCCCGTTCGGCGTGTACATCGTCGATGCGGAGCTCAAGCTGATGCTGGTCAGCCAGGGCGCCCGTCAAGCCTTCCGAAATGCGAACCCCGAGGTCGGACGTGATTTCGAATCCGTGCTCCGATGCGTCTGGCCTGAATCGCGGGTGCAAGACGTGGTCAAGCGGTTTCGCCACACCCTCGACAGCGGGGAACCCTACAGGGAGCCGGACGCCGTCGAGAGAAGGCTCGACACGGGCGAGCTCGAGTTCTATGACTGGAAGATCGAACGCGTCACCCTGTCCAACGGACGCCATGGGGTGGCCTGCCAGTACTACGACCTGACCGAGAAGCGACGCACGGAGGAGGCCCTGCGCCAACTCACGGAACGGTTTCGCCTCGCGCTGGACGCTGCCGGTGCGTTTGTCTACGACTGGGATCCGGCCGACAGCAGCGCCGTCAGCACCTACGGCATGGAGCGGGTGGTGGGGCACCAACCGGGCAAGGAGCGTCATGCGGTGGATTGGTGGCACTCGCTCATTCATCCCGAAGATCTGCCCGCTTACCTCCAACGGCTGGAGATGAACCTGGAAAAAGGCGGCCTGAGCACGTCCGTCTACCGCGTTCGCCACAAGAACGGCGCATGGATCTGGGTCGAAGCCACCTCGCAGGTCGTCCAGGACGCGTCGGGCCAGTCGACGAAGCGGGTGGGCGCCATGGTCGATATCACGCAGCGCAAGGAAGCCAGCGATTCCTTGCGCGAGTCCGAGAGCCGCCTGCGGGCGCTGCACGCCTTGAGCACCCGGCTGCTGGCGGCCCCCGACTTGAGCGGCGCCTTGGAGAACCTCCTCGACAGCGCCATGGAAGCGTGCGGCGCCCACTTCGGCGCGGTCCAGCTTTTCAATCCGCAACTGCAAGGACTGGAGATTGCCGCCCACCGGGGCTTGCGTGAGCCCTTGCTCGCCCACTTCCAGCTCGTGCGCGAAGACGAGGACACGGTGACGGCGCGCGTGTTGCGAAGCGGCAAGCAACTGATGATCGAAGACGTGGAGCTGGAGCCGGGACTTGGCGCCCATCGCCACATCGCGGCGCAGGCCGGGTACCGCGCCGCGCTTTCGACGCCTCTCAAGACGCACGACGCCATGGTGCTGGGGGTTCTCACCCTGCTGTTTCGTCGTCCGCACCGCGCATCCGGGTCGGAGCAGCAACTGCTGGAGCTGTACGCCAGGTACGCCGCGGACCTGGTGGTCCGGCTGCGTTACGAGCAGGCGCTGCGCGACGCCGAACGGCACAAGGACGAGTTCATCGCCACCCTGGCGCACGAGCTTCGGGGCCCCTTGTCTCCGCTGGTGAACTCCCTGGCGATCCTGAAGCTGGCGGCCAGCAGCGACGAACGGGTCGCGACGGCACACACGGTCATGGATCGCCAGGTCGCCCATCTCAGCCGGCTGGTCGATGACCTGCTCGATATCAATCGCATCGCCAACCACAAGCTGGGGTTGCACATGGAAGATGTCGAGCTCGCACCCGTGCTGCGCCACGTCGAGGAAGCTTGCCGCCCCCTGGCGGAGCGTTCAGGACACGCGCTGGAACTCGATCTGGCACAGGAACCGATCCGGGTGCGCGGCGATCCGGTCCGGCTGGCCCAGATCTTCAACAACCTGGTCACCAACGCCTGCAAGTACATGGAGCGCGGCGGCCGAATCTCCGTCAGGGTACGGCGCGCAGGAGATCAGGCCGAAGTCACCGTGAGCGACACGGGCCTGGGCATCCCCGCCGAACTCATCCCCCGGATTTTCGACTTGTTCATGCAAGTCGACGCCCACAATGCAGCCGGTGGGCTGGGCCTCGGCCTGCCACTGGTCAAGCGCCTGGTGGAGATGCACCAGGGGTCGGTGACGGCGCACAGCGAGGGCCTCGGACGAGGCAGCTGCTTCGTCGTGCGGCTGCCCGTCGCCAGCGCCGCCGAGAAGACGCCCAGCCCCTGGGAATGACATAGGTCAGGGCCTCTTGCGATGCTTGTTCACGGCAAGCCCGAGGGCGCGTGCCTGAAAATGCACCACGCCCCATTGGCTCATGGCGAACCCACATCCATCGACCCATGGACGCCGATGCCGAACTCGTGCGGGTCCCAGCGAAAAGTTCATCCGCGGCGCTTCTTGCCTTTCTCGAACTTCTGCCAGTACGTGAATTCGTCTTTTGCGTCTCGATGTCGATTTCGTCCACTCGCAACCGCAGCCGCTCCTGCACATCGCGCACGGCCTGGTTGCCGAGGCGACCGTGCAGACCTACGGCAGCCGCGGACGTTGCGTCATTTACCATCGCAAGATGCATGTCTTCATCGCGGGCTCGGGCAAGCTGGCCTCGGAACTGTTCGAGCACCTGGCCCTTGATCACCCCTTCGAGATCGTCCGCTGGCAAGGCGCGCCCGCAAGTGAACGACGAGCCATCGTGCTCCACGCCGGGTCAGGAAGGGAACTGGGTGACGTGGTCGCGTTTTGTGAGCGCACCGGATCGACCTTGATCGAGCTGGCCACCGGATCGGCCCTGCCCCGTGCGGCGCCGGCCTGTCCTGTCGTGCTGTGCCCGAACACGAACATCCTCATGCTGAAGTTCATGGCCATGCTGCAACGTGCGGGGTCCTTGTTCGCGGGCAGCCGGATCACCGTCACGGAGTCCCACCAGGCCGGGAAGACGTCCGCGGCCGGAACGGCGCTGGCCATGGCGGACGCCCTGGGGCTCGCCGCGGAGGACGTCGTCTCCGTGCGAGATCCCGCGGCGCAGCAAGCGGCGCTTCGGATTCCGCGGGAGCATCTGGACAGGCACGCGGTCCACGTGATTTCGATCGAGGACGGCGCCTGCAGCATCTCGATGGAAAGCCGCGTGTACGGCAGCTCGCCCTACGCCGACGGAGTCGCCCGGATTGTCGCCGCGGTACACGCCCATCCGCTTGAACAGCGAATCCACTCGATCTCTGAATTCGTCGAGCGAGGCTGGGTCTAGCGTACCTCGGGCGGCAGCCGGCATCGACGGTCCGCCCCCCGCTCGCCGCCAGGCCGGCTCTGCCGGATGGCTGGATCGATGGTGGATAGTGATATGCGAGATACAAGCCGGATACCGGCGCGTGCCCGACGCGTATCACCGGCACCGGTCTTCAGTCTTGGGCGCCGATGCGCGCAAGCTCACCCGAGACGATATTTCACCCCGCACGCTCACGGCCACGCGGCGCATCCTGCCTGTCGCAAATCGCGAATTCCGCCGGTTACGTACCGACGACAAGCGCATCGCCACTGACATTCGCGTGATACGGCAGGCGTCCATCGTCGAGGCCTTCTTGATCGCGAGGCTCACATGGACTTCAGCTCTCCACGGCGCTTTCCTTCCTCGACGGCCGCCCCCGTCGTCGCCGTACATTGCAGCGCAAGCAGCGCACACCAGTGGGACGGCTACCGCAGCCTGCTCGACCCGGAGGTCCCTTTCATCACGCCGCAGCTGTCCGGCTACGGCACGCGGAGCCCCTGGCCGAATGGCAAGCCCGTCACCCTGGAGGAAGAGGCCGAGCGCATCCTCGGAACCTTCCCGCAGGAGCCCGCCGATCTCGTCGGGCATTCGTATGGCGGCGTCGTGGCCGTGCAACTGGCGCTGATGGCTTCACAGCGCGTGCGGTCCCTGGTCCTGTACGAACCCGTCCTGTTCCAACTCCTGCAGCAGGATTCCGGAAGCGCCCTGCAAGCCGAGGAGATCGGCGGCGTCGCGCGGCGCCTGGCCATGCTGTCGCTCTCGGGTTGCAACCGCGACGCCGCGGCGCTGTTTGTCGACTACTGGTCCGTTCCTGGCACGTGGGCGGGCATGCCGCGGTTGCGGCAGGACGCGGTCGCGGCCCTGATGCCCAAGGTTCGCGCCGAGTTCGAAGCCATCTTCCACAGCAGCATGCGGCTGGCTGCGTTCCGGGACATGCGCATCCCGGTCCGCGTGCTGTGCGGCGACCGCTCGCCGGGACCCTCGCGCCGCATCGCGGAGTTGCTGAAGGTGCACTTGCCATGCGCGCAGGTCACGATCTTGCAGGGCGCGGGGCACATGGCGCCTCTTGCCGAGCCCGGTGCGTTGGCGCCGCTCCTTTTTCCGTTCGCGTTGCGCAGCCACTCCAGCCCCGAAGCCAGCACGATCCAGCCTTGGAATCTTCGCAGCGCGGGCATGGACACAGGCAACGTGAGCGCCCGCCGTGATGCCAGCATCAATGGGCTGAGCGCGTGAAACCGCCGCCAGCCGCAGCCAGGCCATGCGGCCTGGAGGTATACGACCGAGCAAGAGAAGGCGCCGCCGGGTTCCTCGGTGAAACGCGTGTTCAGCAGGCTGATCAGGACGCGCCTCGGCGCGTCTGAAACGCCGATGGCGCATGGGGCGCGGCCCATCTGGCGCGCAAATCGGCGCGCGTCATCCCGCTCGCAAGTTCGACGAGGCGGTGGCGAGCCGAGCCAGCCACAAACTCTGGCTCACCAGGGCCTCACGCCGCCTGCGCGATCGGCAAGCGATCATCGATGCGGCGAACGGGAGACGCCACCCACGCAACGGCCGCCACTGTCGCCAGCATCAGCCCGCATGCGCTGAACAGCATCGCCAGCGGCACATGGTGCAGCAGCCAACCGGTGACCGCCGAGGACAGCGGCACCAGGCCCATGAAGATGAACATGAACAGGCTCATGGCCCGGCCCAGCATCGCGGGCGCGACGCGGCGCTGGATCCAGGTGAACATCGCCACCTGCATGAAGCCGCCCAGCACGCCGATCGCCAGCATCAGCGCCGTGCCCTGCGCGGTGGACGTGATGTGGCCCATGGGCACGAATAGCAGGCCGATCACCACGTCGGCCAGCAGCAAGCTGGTGCCCAGTGTGCCGATGCGCAGGCGGCGCGCACCCGACATCACCATGCCGAGCAGCGTGCCGCCGCCATGGGCACCCGCCATCAGGCCCAGCGCCGACGCGCCCAGCTGCGGTTGGCTTTGCGCCAGCACTGGCAGGGCGATCTGCAGCGGCCCCAGCACCAGCAGCGCCACGGCCGTCCAGTACAGGTAGCAGGCTTTCAGTTCGCTGTCGCGGCCGACGTTGCGCAGGCCTTCGGCGATGGCGGACCAGAGTGAGGCGCCAGAGCCAGCGGCGGCCGCGGCGGCATGCAGGCGCACGCGCGACAGCGTCCAGGCCGACAGTGCGAAGCTGGCCGCATCGACCGCGAAGGCCAGCGCGATCCCGGTGGGCTGGCGCACCGCACCACCGCCGTCGCCGAACAGCGCGATCAGCAAACCGGCGGCCATCGGCCCGATGAAGAAGCTCAGCTGGCGCAGGCCCATCATGACGCCGTTGGCCGCACCGAGGAACTCCGGCTTGAGCGCATGCGGCAGCATCGAGGTGCCGGACGGGATGCTGAACGCGCTGGCCAGACCGAGGGCGAGCGCCAGCACGTACAGCGTCGGCAAGGGCAGTGCGCCCAGGTACACGCCAACGGCCAGCAACGCCAGCAGCACCGTGTTCACGTGCTTGCTCAGCATCAGCACGCGGTAGGGCGAGAAGCGGTCGACCACCGCGCCACCCAGCAGGATGAAGAGCGCACGCGGCACGCCGATGAAGGCCAGCACCAGGCCCAGCGCCGCGGTGTCGCCGGTGATGCGCAGCACCAGCCAAGGCAGCGCGATCAGGGTGAACTGGTCGCCCAGCAGCGACACGGCGCTGCCGGCCATCAGCCAGCGGAAATTGGCGTCGCGCAGCAATTCCGCGCGCGGATTCGTCGTAGTTCGCATGGTGGATCTCCTTGACGGGGTCCACTGTGCGGCCTCACGTTACGTGAGGGTCAAGCGCTGTCGGCCGCTTCCCGCAGGAAACGCCGAACCACCGGCCCGAGCGGATGGCCGGCCAGCAGCAGCGGATGCGCCTGGTGCAGCGTCTGCAGCTTGCGCTTCAGTTGGGCGTTGCCGGCGGCGACGCGATCGAGCACGGCCTCCCAACGTTTCAGCAGGGCGCGCGCCGCGCGGCTGCGCGGCTGCGTGCCGGCGGCCAGCAGCTTGCGCCCCGCCGCATCGATGGCGGCGAGCTCCGCGTCGGCGACGTAGCCGATTGCCTTCATCTCGGCTTCGCTGAAATGGGTGAGCAGCAGCTCGACGCGAAAGTCGATCGCGCGCTCGATGTACTCGATCATGTCGGCTGGCGGCCCACCGCGCGCGCCCTGGGCCGAGGGCTCCTGCCGGTACATCGCGCCCCAGCGTTCCATCAACGCGAAGTCGCCGCGCATCCAGCGCAGCATCAGCTGCATCCAGCGCCACGCGAGCGCCTGGCCCGGTTCGGAATCGATGGCCCCGCCGCCGTCCATGTGGGCCCGCACCTCGGGCAGCAGCGCCAGCCACTCGCGCTCGATCTCTGCGTAGCGGGTGAAGATGTCCTTCAGCTCGCCGGCGCTGAAGTACTTGCCGAAGGTCGCCATCAGCGAAAGGCTTTGCACCCAATCGGCGATGTCTGGATCTTTGCCGGCGAGGATGCCGTCACGCAGCAACGCCAGCCGGTCGTGCAGTTCGGTCGCTTCGTGGATCTGCCGCTGCAGCGCGCGCATCTGCTCGTCGATGATCGCTTCCGGCCGCGCGTGCCGGCCCCCCAGCAGCGGCCCGATCTCCGCCAGTGGCAGGCCCAGGTAGCGCAGCGCCTGGATCGCATGCAGGCGCGCGACATCCGGCGCCGCGTACATGCGGTAGCCGGACTCGCTGCGCGCCGAAGGCCTGAGCAGCCCGATCTCGTCGTAGTGATGCAGCGTGCGCACCGTCAGGCCGGTGCGTCGAGCCAATTCGCCGACCTTGAGGTGCATGGGCGCGAATTATCCGTGCTGACGCAGCCATCCTCTTGGCCCCGGCGGAAGGGGCTGTGGCACGTACCGCGGCATCGGAATCGGCACCGATACGGAAGATGGACGTACGATCGCACCTCATGAATGTCGAAAGGCGCGGACTGGTTGCTGGCGCGGGTTGGCTGGCCCTAGCCACCTTGGCCGGGTGCGCCGCGCCGGCGAAAGATGGCCGCCAGGGCGCCGCCTTTCCACGGCCGTCACCGATGTCTGACCAGCAGGCCGGCGAAGCTGCGTTCCTGGCGTTGGGCTTGGTCGGGACCCCCTACCGATACGGTGGCAACACGCCCGAGGCCGGGTTCGATTGCAGCGGCTTGATTGGCTACGTGTACTGGCAATCGGCCGGAATTTCGCCGCCGCGAACTGTCGCGCAGATCAGCCGCTGGGGGCAGTCCGTGGGCGCCACTGAGTTGCGCGCAGGGGATCTGGTGATCTTTGGCAGCGACAGTTCACCGTCGCACGCGGCCATCCACGCGGGTGAGGCGCGCTTCGTGCACGCGCCCAGCACCGGAGGAACGGTTCGCCTGAACGAAATCCACGAGCGGTACTGGAAGTCGCGTCTGCTTGATTACCGTCGAGCTTGAGTTTCTGCGATCAGGCCTCCAACAGGCTGCTGATGTTCGACCTCGCAAGCGACCAGGGCGCCTTCCAAGTTCGCAGGCAGCTTTCGGCAAAAAGCGGCCTTCAAGTAGGACGGCCTGACCGCGCGTTATCCCCGACGCGGTCGCGACATCCCGCCGCCGAGCGCGGATCGCAAAGGGGTAGTATTGAGCGCAGCAGTCACTGTCCGCTCCGGCGGCGCTCCCGACATCCGTTATCACGATCCGCGGCTAGCGCGAAAAAGAGACCGAACCATGACCATTCTCGTAGCTTATGTCGCCCGTCCGGAGGGCCAGGCGGCCCTGGACAAGGGCATGGAGATTGCCAAACGCCGCAAGGAACGCCTGCTGGTGGTCAACGCCAGCCCCGGCGGAGCCAAGGAAGATCCCGCGATGATCGACGTGCCGGAAAGCGAGCGGGTGGAGAAGCTGCTGCACGACGCCGGCCTCGACGCGGAGTTCAAGCAGTTCGTTCGCGGCAAGAGCGCGGTCGAGGAGATCGAGGACTTGGTGGCGACCCAGGACGTCTCCCTGCTCATCATCGGCCTCAGAAAACGCTCTGCCGTCGGCAAACTCATCCTGGGCAGCGTCGCCCAGGAGCTGCTGCTGTCGGTCCCATGCCCGGTGCTGGCCGTCAAGGCCCAGTGACTGTTTAGCGTCCGCGCTTGGGCAGAAGCGGGCCTGTTCTCACGTGCGCGTGAGAGTCTTCCCCAGCCGGGCCACTTCAACCATCACGGCACGCATGCTCAGACACCGCGGCGCAGCGTCGCAAGCAGTGCGCCCGCGAACATGAACAAGCCGCCAAAGCTGCGGTTGAGCCAGCTGATCTGGCGCGGCGAACGCAGGAGCTTGAGCACGCGGGAGGCGAGAGCGGTGTAGCCCGCCATCACCACCATGTCGGTGAAGCCGAGCGTGGCGGCGATCACCAGGTATTGCGGCGCGAGCGGCCGTGCGAGGTCGAGGAACTGCGGCACCACGGCGAGCAGGAACACCGTGCCTTTGGGATTGACGGCATTGACCATCCATCCGCGCAGCACGAGCTGTGGCACGCGCGGGGACTCCGCCTTGTCTTCCTGGGCGACCATCGGCTTCGCGGGCGCGCGCCATTGCTGCACGCCGAGCAACACGAGATAGGCCACCCCCATCCACTTCACGATCGCGAACGCGGTCGCCGAGGTGGCCACCAGCGCGCCGAGCCCCACGCCCACCAACAGCACCTGCGTCCAGATGCCAAGGATGAGGCCGAGGGTGGTGGTGTAGCCGCGCAGGAAGCCGTGGTTCAGGCCCGAACTCATCGCGGCGACAGCGCCGGCGCCCGGGGAGATGCTGATCGCCCAGGAGGCAAGGAGGAAGGTTAGCCAGGTTGACCAGGACATGAGCAGCAATGCACGAATCGAAGGGGGTTGTGCCGAGAACCCAGGCGCGCGAAAGGCAAGAGTGCCAGCGGATAGCGCGCTTGCCAGACGCGAACGCAAAGGAGGCGAGAGGTCGGCCTACGGACACAGAAGTGTAGCCGTCAGGCGGACGACCCCACGCCACGCAACGGGCCATCCGCGCAGTGACCCTGCGATGCGCGTTTCGGTCTACCTCGCGGCGGCGCAAATTTCCCGGGTGACCTCCAAGAAGCGGTCGACGTCGTCGAACGTGTGGCAGTGCAGAGGGGAGACGCGCACCGCGCCTTCGAGCCCGAGTGATTCGAGCATGCGCCCGGAATAGATGCTGGAGGCGACTCGCTCGTAGACGATGACGCCGCGCTTTTCGTATTCGCGCACGGCCTGCGCATGCTCCAGACCGGCGATCGCAATGGCGAGGATCAGGTCGCGCGCTGCCAGGTCGTCGTGGTCCAGCAATACCGTCACGCCCGGGATGCGGCGCAACCCCGGCGCGCCCGGTGAACCTTCCAGCAGGCGATCCAGCAGCGCCCGCTCGTGCAGGCCGATGCGCTCCATGCCGTGAACGAAGAGCGCGCGCCTGTCCTTGTTGTCGCTCGATTGCGCGCCGATCCAGCACACGTAGTCGACGATCTCGCTGATCACCGCGAATTGCCAGGGCGCCGCGCTGCCGAGGTCCCAGAAGTCGGGGCGCTTGCCGGCCAGCTTGTGGTGCGGCAGCACCGCCGCGCGATCGGACAACCACGAAAACCCCGAACCACGGCAGCCGAAAAATTTGTACGGCGCGACGTTGATGCCATCGACCGGTGTCTTCTGCAGGTCGACCAGTCCATGCGGCGCGTGCTGCACGGCGTCGACCACGATGTAGAGGTCGGGCTTGATCTCGCGCGCGCGCCGGACGATCTGCTCGAGGTCGAGCTTCGCGCCGGAGATGTTGGAGGCCTGGATCAGGACGAGCACGCAGGTCTGCGCGTCGACCAGCCGCACGATCTCCTCCACGTCGACGCCGCCCGTCGCACGGTTGCTGCGCGCAACGCGCAGTTCCTTGCCGAGGCGCTGCGCATACATCGATGCCGCGTCGTAGGCGGACGGATGCTCGAGCACCGTGGTCACGATGTTGTTGCCCGGCACGTTCTCGGCAACGGCGCGGATCATGTCGAACATCGCGCCCGAGGCGGTGAGTGACGCGTGGATCGTGCCGCCCTTCGCGTTGAGCATGACCCGCACATCCTCGATGCCGCGCTCCTGCACCTGCTTGAGCCACGCGGCGACTTCGTGGATGCGCTCCGCACTGTCGGGAATCGCATCCACCTTGGCGACGGCTTCCGTGGCGGCCTTCAGGCGCAGGGAGCCGCCCGCGTTCTCGAAATAGATCCGCTTGCGGCCCATGAAGTCGTGATCGACATGGTGGAAGCGCGACTTGATCTGTTGCGACAGTTCGGCGGGCAAAGCCACGCCTCTCGATTCGTCTTGCATCGTGTTCAGGAGGATTCAGTGCGAGCGAAGGTCGGCGAGGAATCTCTGCGCGCGCTCGCTCTGGGGATTCGAGAAGAAGGCGTCCGGCGTGCCGGTCTCGACAATGCGGCCGTGGTCCATGAAGAGCACGCGATCGGCCACTTCGCGTGCGAAGTTCATCTCGTGCGTCACGCAGATCATCGTCATGCCGTCGCGTGCGAGGGACTTCATCACCTGGAGCACCTCGCCGACCATCTCGGGGTCCAGCGCGCTCGTCGGCTCGTCGAACAGCATCGCCGGCGGGTCCATCGCCAGTGCTCGCGCGATGGCGACGCGTTGCTGCTGGCCGCCGGAAAGCTGGCCCGGGTAGGCATCGATCTTGGCGGCCAGGCCCACGCGGGTGAGGAGTTCTTCCGCGCGTTGGCGAGCCTGCGCCTTGTCGCGGCCCAGCACCGTCGTCGGCGCCAGCATGATGTTGTCGGCGACCGAGAGGTGCGGGAACAGGTTGAAGCTCTGGAAGACGAAGCCCACGCGGGCACGGAAGCGGTTGACATCGAGCGACGGCGCGTGCACGTCCTGGCCATCGAAGAGGATGCGGCCCTGCTGGATCTCCTCGAGACGGTTCACCGTGCGGATCAGCGTCGACTTGCCCGAGCCCGACGGCCCGCACACGACGACGACCTCGCCCTTCGCGACGGTGGCGTCGATAGACTGGAGCGCGTGGTAGTTACCGTACCACTTGTTCACGCCTTCAAACTGGATCATGGGGTCCTCATTCGGCAATCGCCGCGATCTGGGGCAACGCGGCGGG
>Ga0207853_1000272_pt1 | contig 12041 bp, 10 predicted proteins | sample LuqExpMetagenom6_FD_187764 | JGI IMG/M metagenome (GOLD analysis project Ga0207853, IMG submission 187764) | Tropical forest soil microbial communities from Luquillo Experimental Forest, Puerto Rico - Sample 6 (SPAdes) | ecosystem: Environmental > Terrestrial > Soil > Tropical forest ...
GGGCCTGCGCCTTGGCTTCGTCGAAAAGGCCCTCGGCGCGCGCAAGCACCTTGCCATCGCGATTGAGCACCAGCACCGAGGCGTGTTCGGTGCCCGAGATGCCGGCCGCGCGCACAAACGCTTCGCGGTCGGTGAACACCGGCACCAGCCGCGAACGGTCGGACTCGGACGGGTGCCGCGCCAGCAGCTTGCTTTCGATGGCGCTGCGCTCGCTCTCGCTGCCGGGGTCGTTCAGCACCGGCATGCGGAACCACGGAATGCTCGCATCTTCATCCAGGTGCAGGCCCCGGATCCAGCTGTCGATCTCGGCGCGTTGGTCGCGCCGGTACACCACGAGCGCCAGCGTACGCTCGGCCGGCAACTGCTGCGGCAGCACCACCGGACGCTGGTCCAGCCGCTTGGCGAACAAGGTGGGCAGACGGCCCATCACGTTCGACTCACTCGGCGCCGCCAGCGCCAGCATCAGGGCCGCACTCACGGCCGCCAGCCATGAGAGCGTCGGGGTCCAAATCGTTCTTCTCATGGTGACCTCCATGAAAAAGCAGTTTTCCACACGACGGTCGCACACACCATATCGGCGATGTAAAGACGGCCTGCTAAGGTGTTGAGGGAGGTAACGGTACCTCCGCACCGTGCGACGCAAGATGTGCGCCCGCTTCGATCGAGGCTCAGCGATGAGAGGCGGCGAGATCCAGCACCAGATCGGCGCGGAAGCCGTCCTGTTCGCCTTTTCGGGCATAGCCGAGCGTGTTGGCCACCACACGGCATCCGGCGGCCACGTAGTCCTGCTGGCAATGCAAGTGGCCGTGTAGCCACCACTGCGCCGCCGGCAGAAGCTCGTCCAGCGAATTGCAGAAGCCTGCCGTGCCCGGCGTGAGGCCATAGCGCGGATCGGCGCTGCGCAAGCTGGGCGCGAAGTGCGTCACGACCACGGTCGAGCCGTTGAATGGCCTGGTCAACGCCTGGCGCAGCCATTGCTGGCACAGCCGTCCCTGCTCGTACCAGCCTTCGGCGAGCCAGGGCTCGCCGCGCCGGGTGGTGGCGGCCTTGCGCAAGTAGAAGTTGGCAGCGCGAAACGCCTTCTCCCGCTTGCGCAGCATGCCCGCCGGGCTCTGCGCCGCCCGGTCCTGGGCGGTCACCAGCGCGTCGAAGTCGGTCCACAGCGTGGTGCCGAGGAACCGGATATCTCCGAACACCTGTGTCTCGCGCTCCAGCCAGGTGATGCCCAGCCGCTCGCAGGTGTCGCGCAGCCGGGCGTGGGCTTCGTCGAAATCGAAGGTGTCGTACTCGTGATTGCCGGGTACGAACAGCACCGGCGTGGGCCAGCCGTGACGAGGCGAAAAGCGGGTCAGCCCGAAGTCGGCATCCGCCAGCCCGCTGCCTGCCTGGTACGACCCGATGTCGCCCGCCAGCACCAGCAGTTCGGCGCCCGGCGCCGGGCGTGGCAAGACGTGCGGATGTACTTCGAGGTGGAGGTCCGACAGGAGCTGAATTTTCACACCGCCTATTGTGCGAGGCGCCGCCACCCATTCGCGCCATCACAGCCTCAGCGCATGGCCGGCGCGTGCAGGCTGAGACGAAAGCTCGTGCCCAGGCCCAGGACGCTGTCCACCGCGATGGTGCCGCGGTGCAGCGTCACGCATTCCTTGACGATGTACAGCCCGATGCCGGTGCCGTGCACGTGCCCCACGTTGGTGCCGCGATGAAAGCTTTCGAACAGGCGCGGCAGATCGGCGGCGGGAATGCCGATCCCCTGGTCGGCAACGCGCAAGAGCAGGCGATCGCCGTCGGCACTGGCGACGCAGGTCACCGGCGAATCGGGCGTCGAATACTTCAAGGCGTTGCCGAGCAAATTCACCAGGATGTGGGTGATGAGCTTGCCATCCACCAGCCGCGGCTGCTCGAGGCCGTCGCATCGCATCGAGATGCGCGAGGCCTGCGCGTTGGCCTGGTCCATCTCGGTGGCCACCTGCACCAGCAGGTCGGGGATGCTGCGCGGCGCCGGATCAAAGGCGAAGCGGCCCGATTCGACCCGGCTGGTCAGAAGCACCTGTTCGACCGTCTGGTTCATGCGAATCACGGCGCTCTTCACCTGGGCGAGGATGTCTTGCCGCTCGGCGTCGGGCAGGCGCGCGCCGTAGTCGGCCAGCAGTTCAACCGAGGACAGGATCGCCGCCAGCGGCGTGCGGAATTCATGCGAGGCCACGGCGACGAAGCGTGACTTCAGCTCGGACAACTCGCGCTCGCGCGCCAGCGCCGCGCGCAGGTCCTGCTCGATCTGGCGCCGCTGGGTGACGTCAGTGAGGAAGTTCAGCGTGGCCGGCCGGTTCTGCCACTCGAACAGCACGGCGCTGATCTCCAGCCATCGCACCTGGCCGTCGGGATGGACCACGCGGAAGTGGTAGTAGTTCTCCACCGCTTCGCCTTGCAGCCGCCGCAGGTGGTTGCGCAGCACGCGTTCGCGATCGTCGGGATGGATGAAGTCGACGAACGGCCGGGACGTGGCGGTCTCCTCATCCAGGCCGGTCAGCACGAGGCCGCGCGGATTGGCGTAGAGGATGCGCCCGCCAGCGGTGACCAGGATGCCCTCGTTGACGTTTTCAACGACCGTGCGGTACTTGGCTTCCGATTCGGCCAGGGCCCGCTCGGCCGCCTTGCGCCGGGAGATGTCGCGAAAGAACGAGCTGAAGGTGTAGCCGTCGCCGGCGCCAGCGCGAACGGGCCAGACCGCGAGCTCCGCATCGAACTCCTCCCCGCCGAGGCGCAACACCCGCGTTTCCACCGGGCGGTCGAACACCGCGCCGCCGCCGTGCGGGTCGAGGAACTTGCTGAGGGTGGCCCGGTGCTGCGCGCGCAGGCCGGCCGGGATGATCAGTCCGGTCAGGTCCTGTCCCAGCGCTTCATCCCGCCGCCAGCCGAACATGCGCTCGGCGGCGTCATTCCATTCGATGATCCGGCTCGCCTCGTCGATGGTGACGACCGCATCGTTGGCCGTGGCGATGAGCGACTGCAGGCGCTGGTTCGCATCGCTCAGGTCGCGTTCGGCGTCCGTGCGGCGGCTGATCTCCGCGCGCAGCCGCGCCGTGGTGTCGAACTGCCAGGAGATGTCGCGGGCGATGTGCGTGATCCAGTCCTGGCCGCTGGCCGTGCGCGTGCGAAAGGCCTTCTCGCGCAGGCGTGCCAGGCGCCCCGGGGCGCCGAATGCGCCCGGCTGCTTTACGCGGTATTCCTCGGTGCACGGCACGTCATCCGGAGCGGCGCAGGACTGTCGCATGCGGTCGCGGTCATCGTGGTGGATGAATTCGAGCAGCGCTTCGCCGCCGCGCTTGAGCATGGGTGCGGCGGCGCCCCAGAATCGCTCGAATGCCGGATTGGCGTAGAGCACCTGCCCGGTCCTGGCGTCGCAGACCCAGAGCATCTCGTCGACGGCCTGGGCCATGTGCTCGAGCCATTGTCCAGGCGGGACGGCGGTTGCAGGGCTGACCGTGCTCATCGACCCAGCATAAACCTGAAGGCCCAGTCGGCGAAGTGCGGTATTACCAACGCCGTAATTTTCCGCCCCGAACCCTGGCCGATGCGCCAACGGCATCGCAAGATGCATAGCCGGCGTTGGCGTTGATAGGGGAAAACCCTTATTCTTGTTTCATCGGGCATTGCCCGGATAGCGAGCTTCTTATGTACACCTTGTTTGCCCAACTCGTTCGGTTCATGACGCCCGCCCGGGCCCGCATGGGCCACGCCGCGGTTCCGCGCCGCCTGCTCGAGAACGCCGAGGCGCTGGCGGGTCACAATCCGCGCCAGGCTGCGGAGCTGCGGGGCGCTGCCTTGGCCTACCTGCGCGTCGTGCGCTGAAGGCGACCTGAACGGTCAAAGGCGAAGGCCTTCTTCGCCGCGGCGGCGAGCGCCAGCCGCATCCAGGCGTGGTCGCTGCGCTGCCCCTGCCGGCGGTGCCACAGCGAGTCCACGTGCACCGGCGAGACCTCGAACGGCAGCTCTCGCAGCACCAGCTGATCGGCGATGCCGGTCACATCGATGAAATGGCTGGGCAGCACCGTGAGCAGGTCGGAGGTTGCCACGACGCGCCCAGCGGTAAAGAACTGGTTGACCGTCAGCACCACCCGCCGCTTGCGGTCGTGCGACGCCAGCGCCTCATCGACAAAGCCGTACGGCCGGCCGGAAAAGCTCACCAGCAGGTGATGCGCATCGCAGTAGCGGTCCAGCGTCAGTTCGCCCTCGGCCAGCGGGTGGCCCTGGCGCATCGCGCAGACATAGCGGCCGTCATAGAGGCGCTGGTGATCGAAGGACGCGAGCCCGCCTTGTTGGGCCTGTGCCGTGAGGTCGGCCAGCACCGCCGGGAAGAAGCCCACCGCGACATCCACCTGTCCCTCGTCAAGCAGCTGCCGCGGATCGCGGGTGGTCAGCGGCAGCACACGCGCCGACACACCCGGGGCATCGCGCTCGATGATTTCGACCAGCCCGGGCATCAGCTCGGCGGCGGTCGCATCGGCCATGGCCAGCACGAAACTGGTGCTGGCTTGCGACGCTACGAAATTGCCCGGCGTCAGTGAGTTCTCCAGCTGCCGCAGCGCATCGGCCACCGCCGGCCACAACGCCAGCGCCCGCGGTGTCGGCTCCACGCCATAACCGCTGCGCACCAGCAACTTGTCCCCCAGCGTCTCGCGCAGCCGGTTGAGCGCATTGCTCACGGCCGGCTGCGTCATGGCCAGGTTGCGCGCCGCCCGGGTGAGGTTGCGTTCGGCCATGACCTCGTCGAACACCCGCAGCAGGTTCAGGTCGAGGGTGCGGAAATTCGGTGATTTCATCATCAGCGTGAATGATATGGATCACCAATCTAAATTAGCCAAATATCAGGGGAAACCCTAGCATTCGTCGTAAGCGCTGAGGCAATGTCGCCCGGCAATGAAGGAGTAAGAACCATGACCACCTATGCCCATGTCCAGTACCACCTGCAGCACCCGGGCGTGGTGCGTGCCGAACATGTCGTGGGCGGCGTGCAGCAGTTTGCGCGTCGGGTCGCCAACATGTTGAAGGCCTGGGCCACCGCCCGCCGCCAAGCAGCCGAAGACGCGCACTACTGGCAAGCCGCCCTCAATGACGCCCGCATCATGGCCGACATCAGCCGCGCAATGAGCGCCGCAGCCGCGCGCGACGTGCGGACCTACTACTGAAAGCCGACCATGCTGGCAGTTTTCCTGATGCGTACGGCTGGCGTGGCACTGGGCCTGCTACCCGGCCCCGTGCACAAGGCCTTGGATGCCTGGTCTTACCGTGTGGCGCTCAAGCGCCGCGACCGGCGGTTCCGCAGCGTCAGACGCAGCGCCGCACACGCCAAATAACAAAAGCCACCCGCGGGTGGCTTTTGTTTTGGCCGGGCGGCCCTGAATCAGGAAACCATCAGGCGGCGAGGCGACGCTCGATCTGCGACTTGGTGTCCTTCAGTTCCTGCGGCAGGCGGTGCTGCAGTTGCTGGAACAGCTCGTGGTGCAGTTCCAGCTCCTTTTCCCAAGCCGGCAGGTCGACATCGATCACTTGCTTGAACTGCTCGGGCGTGAAGGGCAGGCCTTCCCAGTTCAGCTCTTCATAGGTTGGGCTGACGCCGAACACGTGCTGTTCGCCTTGCACGCGGCCTTCGATGCGGTCGAGCATCCACTTGAGCACGCGCATGTTCTCGCCGTAGCCGGGCCACACGAACTTGCCGTTCTCGTCCTTGCGGAACCAGTTGGTCGTGTAGATCTTCGGCAGCTTGGCGCCGGCGGCTTGCAGCTTGCGGCCCAGGTTCAGCCAGTGGCTGAAGTAGTCGCTCATGTTGTAGCCGGTGAACGGCAGCATGGCGAAGGGATCGCGGCGGACCACGCCCTGCTGGCCGGCAGCGGCGGCGGTGGTCTCGGAGCCCATGGTCGCGGCCATGTACACGCCCTCGACCCAGTCGTTGGCTTCGGTCACCAGCGGCACCGTGGTGGAACGGCGGCCGCCGAAGATGAAGGCGTCGATCGGCACGCCGGCCGGGTCGTCCCAGGCGGTGTCGAGCGCCGGGTTGTTGGTGGCAGCCACGGTGAAGCGGGCGTTCGGGTGCGAGGCCTTGGCGCCGGTTTCCTTGGCGATCTGCGGGGTCCAGTCCTTGCCCTGCCAGTCGATGCAGTGCGCGGGCGCGTCGCCCATGCCTTCCCACCAGACGTCGCCGTCATCGGTCAGCGCCACGTTCGTGAAGATCACGTCGCGGTCCAGGCTGGCCATGCAGTTGGGGTTGGTGATCGTGTTGGTGCCGGGGGCCACGCCGAAATAGCCGGCTTCCGGATTGATGGCGTACAGGCGTCCGTCGGCGTTCGGCTTGATCCAGGCGATGTCGTCGCCGATGGTCGTGACCTTCCAGCCTTCGAAACCCTTGGGCGGAATCAGCATGGCGAAGTTGGTCTTGCCGCAAGCCGAGGGGAAGGCCGCTGCCACGTGGTACTTCTTGCCTTCGGGGTTGGTCACGCCCAGGATCAGCATGTGCTCGGCGAGCCAGCCTTCGTCGCGGCCCATGGTCGAGGCGATTCGCAGCGCGAAGCACTTCTTGCCCAGCAGCGCGTTGCCGCCGTAGCCGGAGCCGTAGGACCAGATCTCGCGCGTTTCCGGGTAATGGACGATGTACTTGGTCTTGTTGCAGGGCCAGCTCACGTCCTTCTGGCCGGCCGCCAGCGGTGCGCCCACGGTGTGCACGCAGGGCACGAACTCGCCTTCCACGCCGAGCACGTCGTACACGGCCTTGCCCATGCGCGTCATGATCTTCATGTTCACGGCGACATAGGGGCTGTCGGACAGCTCGATGCCGATGTGGGCGATCGGCGAGCCCAGCGGGCCCATGGAGAAGGGCACCACGTACATGGTGCGGCCACGCATGCAGCCGTCGAACAGCGGCTGCAGCGTCGCGCGCATCTCGGCGGGGGCGACCCAGTTGTTCGTCGGGCCGGCATCGTCCTTGTTGGCCGAGCAGATGTAGGTGCGGTCTTCCACGCGCGCCACGTCGCTGGGATCGGACCAGGCCAGGTAGGAGTTCGGCCGCTTGGCGGCATCGAGCTTCTTGAAGGTGCCGGCATCGACCAACTGCTGGCACAGCGCGTCGTATTCCTGCTGGCTGCCGTCGCACCAGTGGATGCGCTCGGGCTTGCACAGCGCCGCCATGTCGGCGACCCACGCGATCAGCTTCGCGTTCTTCACGAAGGCGGGTGTTTGCAAGTTCAGTCCTTGCATCACGGGAGAGTTCATCCAAAGCTCCTGAAAAGTGAAACCTGATTTCAGAAAGGCGGGGCTCGGGAAGAAATGACGAGCGCTGCCTTTTTGAAATCGGGCTCGGGCTCAGTCAACGGGCGGGGCTGCGGGATGGGCAGCGTGCTGGTCGTGAAGGGTGCTTCACTTACCGCGGGTCGGCTGGGAGGCTAATTTTAGGGACGCCAGCGGGATGTCGGCCGTCGCGTTAGGCAAATTCCATGCAGAACTTGCATGAGGTTATGCCAGCTCCACCGCTGCGGTGCCGACGCTCTGCACGCCCAGGGCGGACACAGAAACACCGAACCACCCGGCACGGGATCCGGGTGACGCCCAGGAGGAAAAGCAGGCAGTTGCGGCGGCTCGCCAGTGCGAGCCGCCCGGATCAGGCCAGGTAGACGGCGATGAAAGCCAGCAGGAACATCAGCACGCCGCCCATGACGGGCAGCACGATCGGCATCAGCGGCACCACGGACTCGACGCCGTCTTTCGGCGGCAGCTGTTCGGAGGTCGTTGCAGAGGTGGCCATGTATCGCGTCCTGCTCTTGTCTTGCTGGCTCGGATTTTAGGACGGCTTCGCAATTCTTGTGGGCAGTGCGGTCTTACGGGTTTACAGCAGTGCGTAGGTGACGGTGGCCCGGCACACGCTCTTGCCGTCGTCCGCACCGCGCAGGTCGATCTCGCCGAACGCCAGCGACTTGCCTGCGCGCAGCACCCGCGCCTGGACCAGCGCATCCTGGTTTGACAGCGGCTTGAGGAAACTGGTGTTCATCTGTACCGTCGTGCAGGGCCGGAACTCGCCGAACTGGTTGATCAGCGCCAGCACCATCGCCGTGTCGGCCGCCGCCATCATCGCCTGGCCACAGAGCATGCCGCCCACGCGCGACAGCCGCTCGCTTTGCGGCAGGCGCAGCGTCACGCTGTCGCCATCGAAGCTCTCCACCGCCAACCCCAGCTCCTGCACCCAGGGGGCGAAGTACTCCGGCAGCGCCGCTTGAAGTTGTTCGATCATCGTTGTTCCTTGGCCTGGAAGCCACCACGGTGCAGCGCCTCGAGCACCGCCTGGATGTGATCGCGCCCGCGCGTTTGCAGCACCAGCTCGATCTCGACATTTTGCGCGGCCAGCAAGGTGAACGCGCGCTGGTGGTGGACTTCGTCGATGTTCGCACCGGCCTCGCCGACGATGGCCGTGATCCGCGCCAGCGATCCCGGCACATCGCGCGCGCTCACCAGCACCCGCGTCAGGCGGCCGGCGCGCACCATGCCGCGCTCGATGATCGCCGCCAGCAGCATCGGGTCGATGTTGCCGCCGCCCAGCACCAGTCCCACGGTGCGGCCGCGGAATCGCTGCGGCTCCTTCAGCAGCGCCGCCAGTCCCGCGGCACCGGCGCCTTCGACGAGGGTCTTCTCGATTTCCAGCAGCATCACGATCGCCTGCTCGATGTCGCCTTCGTCCACCAGCATCAGGTCATCGACGTAGCGCTCGATGATCGCCTGCGTGCGGTGGCCGGGCGTGCCCACGGCGATGCCTTCGGCGATGCTGCTGGCGCCTTGCGGCAGCGAGGCATGCTTGACCGCGTTGAACATGTTGGGAAAGCGCAGCGCCTGCACACCGATCACCTGGATCGAGGGCTTGAGCGACTTGGCGGCCAGCGCGACGCCCGAGACCAGCCCGCCGCCGCCGACTGCCACCACCAGCGTATCCAGCGCGGGCACCGCCTGCAGCATCTCGATGCCTACCGTGCCCTGGCCGGCAATGATCGCGTCATCGTCGTAGGGGTGCACGAACGTCAGCTGCTGCGCCGCGGCCAGTTCCTGCGCGTGGCTGCGCGCCTCGTCGAGCGTGTCGCCGTGCAGCACGATCTCGGCACCGAAGCTGCGCGTGCGCTCCACTTTGACCCCGGGCGTGAAGCGCGGCATCACGATCACCGCACGCAGCCCGAGGCGCTGGGCGTGGTAGGCGACGCCTTGCGCGTGGTTGCCCGCGCTCATCGCGATCACGCCGCGGCGCTTTTCCTCATCGCTGAGCTGCGCCAGCTTGTTGCAGGCGCCGCGCTCCTTGAACGAGGCGGTGAACTGCAGGTTCTCGAACTTCAGGAACACCTGCGCGCCGGTGATGTGCGACAGGGTCCGTGATTCGACGCAGGGGGTGTCCATCACCTGTCCGCGCAAGCGGTCGGCGGCGGCCTGGATGTCGGCGAGATCGATCATGGCAGCCGAATTGTCACGGCAAAAAGAACCCGGCGCAGGGGCTTCCCGCCATCGTCGACTTGCATGTAGCATGCACTGGCGTATTGTTGGACACGCCCAATCGGGCCCAGGAGGCCTTGCCATGGTCAAGCGCGCGGCGGATGTACAGCTGCTTCCTTCACCGGGTCTGAAGGACGCGCCGGTGCTGGACCTGATGTGCTCGCACTTCGTGCTGACGCTGGCCGCCAAGCAGGGTGCCAAGTTCAATGTCCGCCGCGATCTGAACGGCCTGCTGTCGCTGGCCGGGCGCCATCTGGTGTGGCCGGCGCCGGCGCTGGCGCGATTGCGCGAATTCCTGCTGCGGCGCTGCAAGGACAACGAATTCTGGCGCGGCCACGAGGGCTTGCCGACGCGCGAGTTCCTGGAGCGGCACGGCCTGTGGCGCGGGCCCTACGAGGAGGGCACGCTGTTCTTCTACCTCGACGAATACGCCAAGGACCAGCCCAAGGATCTGCTGTCGGTGCTGGCGGTCACCGGCGACTGGCTGTCGCACGCGCTCAAGAAACAGTCGACCCTGGTTGAAAAGAACATCGACGCGCTGTCCGGCCTGCTGCAGCTGAACAAGGCCGAGCGCGCTTTGCTGCTGTACGGCACGCTGGCGCGCTACCAGCGCGACCTGCGCAGCATCCTGGTGGAGTTCAAGGTCAACAATGCGCCCGAGGCCTACGCCGCGATCGCCGAGATCGCCGGCGTCAACGCCACCGAGGTGGGCGAGGCCTTGCGCAACGGCTCGCGGCTGGAGCGCATCGGGCTGGTCGAAAACCTGATCTCCGAACACAACATCACCGACCTGGCCGATCTGATGAAGGTCAGCGAGAAGCTGCCGCCGGTGCTCATGCGCGAATACCGCGACCAGAGCGAACTGATGGCGGTGTTCACGCGGCCATCGGCCAAGAGCACGCTGATGTTGTCCGACTTCAGCTTCGTCGCGGACGACGCGCAGGTGATGTCCGCGCTGCTGCGCAATGCGGTGGCGCGCAAGGAGCCCGGGGTCAACGTGCTGCTGTATGGGCCGCCGGGCACCGGCAAGACCGAGCTCGCCATGGTGGTGGCACAGTCGGCGGGCCTGGACCTGTTCGAGGTCGAGTACGCCGACCGCGACGGCAATTCGCTGTCGGGCCGCGACCGCTACCGCTCGCTGCAGATTGCGCAGGTGTTCCTGAAGGGCAGCGCGCAGGCCGCCCTGTTGTTCGACGAGGTGGAAGATGTCTTTCCGCCGATCTCCAATGAGGCGGCGCAGCTGATGGCACGTGCCGACCAGGTGGTGCAGCCGGCCAGCGGCAGCGTCAACGGCAAGGCCTGGGTCAACCAGATTCTGGAATCGAACCCGGTACCCACGATCTGGGTTACCAACCGCATCGAGCAGATCGATCCAGCCTTCCGCCGCCGCTTCGCCTACCACCTGGAACTGAAGTCGCCGCCGCCCGGTGCGCGCGAGGCGCTAGTGCGCAAGACGCTGGACGGCGTGGCCGTGTCCGACGGCTTCGTGGCCAAGCTCACCGAACGCAAGGGCCTGACGCCGGCGCAGATCCGCACGGCGGTGCGCTTCGCCGGCCTGGCCGGCTTCGCCGGCGCGTCGATGGAAGACCTGATCGAGCGCCAGCTGCGCAATTCGGACCAGGCCCTGGGCCACCGCAACCGCGACGGCGCGATGCGCCGCAGCGTCACCACCTACGACCTGGACATGCTCAACCTCGAGTCGCGCTTCGAGGTGCCCCGCATCATCGCGGCACTGAAGGCGCGCGGCCATGGCACCCTCTGTTTCCATGGCGCGCCTGGCACCGGCAAGACCGCGCTGGCCGAGCACATCGCGCAATGCCTGGATATGCCGCTGCTGGTCAAGCAGGCCAGCGACCTCATGAGCAAGTTCGTGGGCGAGACCGAACAGAACATGGCGGCCATGTTCCAGGAGGGCGAGGCCGAGAAGGCCGTGTTGCTGCTGGATGAAGCCGACAGCTTCCTGCAGGATCGGCGCGGCGCGCAGCGCACCTACGAAGTGACCGAAGTCAACGAGATGCTGCAGGGCATGGAGCGCTTCCGCGGCATCTTCGTGTGCACCACCAACCTGATGGACCGTATCGACCAGGCGGCGTTGCGGCGCTTCACCTTCAAGATCCGCTTCCGGTCGTTGACCGCGGCACAGCGCGACAAGATGTTCGTGACCGAGGCGCTGGGTGGCGACGCGGCCTTGCTCCTGCCCGAGCTACAGGCGCGCCTGGCCAGGCTCGACCAGCTGTGCCCCGGCGATTTCGCCGCAGTCAAGCGCCAGACCGACATCCTGGCCACCCAGTTCAGTGCGGAGGAATTCCTGGAGCAGCTCGAGGCCGAGCACCGGATCAAGCCGGAAGTGCGCGAGGCGCGCAACATCGGTTTCGTGCACTGACGTCGTCGTGCCGATGGTCAGGCCTGCGCCACCACGCGCAGCACTTCGTCTCCGTAGGCTTCGAGCTTCTTGGCGCCGATCCCGCTGATGCCTTGCAGGTCCTCCAGCGACTGCGGCGCGAGCGCGGCAATCGCCGCCAGCG
>Ga0207853_1000275_pt1 | contig 11953 bp, 12 predicted proteins | sample LuqExpMetagenom6_FD_187764 | JGI IMG/M metagenome (GOLD analysis project Ga0207853, IMG submission 187764) | Tropical forest soil microbial communities from Luquillo Experimental Forest, Puerto Rico - Sample 6 (SPAdes) | ecosystem: Environmental > Terrestrial > Soil > Tropical forest ...
GACATCGACGCCGCCATGACCAACCTCTGCCGCTGCGGCACCTACCCGCGTGTGCGGCAGGCGATCCACGATGTGGCGCGGGCGAGCGCCGGCGCTACGCCGAAGGAGCCATCATGAAGCGGCGCACCTGGCTGATCGGTACCAGCGCCGTGGTCGGCGGCGCGCTCGGCGTCGGCGTGCTCGGTCTCGTTGCGCGTGACACGTACTACGAGCGCCGCGCGCGCGAGATCGCGAAGCCCGCGCTGTTCGCGGGCTGGATCGTCGTCGCGCCCGATGGCGTCGTCACCGTGCTCGTCCCGCACTCGGACATCGGACAGGGTTCGCTCACGGCGCTGGCCATGATGGCAGCTGAGGAGCTCGATGCGCCATGGCGCCAGGTGCGTGCCGAACAGGCGCCCGCCGATCCCGCGTTCGCGAACCGCTTTTTCATCGAAGGCTTCCTGCTCAAGGGCCGCCAGGCGCCGGCGTTCGCGCGGTCGGGCGCCATGCTCGCGTTCGGCGAGATCGGACGGCTGTTGCACATGCAGGTGACGGGTGGCTCCGCCTCGGTACGCTTCACCGGCCAGATGGGCCTGCGCACCGCGGGCGCCGCGGCACGCGAAATGCTGCTGGCGGCGGCCGCGTCGCAGTGGGCGGTGCCGCGATCGGAACTCACCACGCGCGAGGGCGTCGTGCAGCACGCCGCCAGCGGACGCACGCTGCGCTACGGTGACCTCGTGCAGCGCGCGGCCGCCCTGGGCGCGCCGGCGCACGTCACGCTGAAGCCGCGCAGCGAGTTTCGCCTGATCGGCACGGCGCCGCCGCGCCTGGACATTCCAGACAAGGTCACGGGTGGCACGAAGTACGGCATCGATGTGAACCTGCCCGGGATGCTGACCGCGACGGTGATGGCCGCACCAGTCCACGGCGAGCGCCTGGTGCAGGTGGACGAGGCGCCGGCACTCGCGGTGCCTGGTGTGCGCAAGGTCGTCAAGCTTGCCCATGCCGTGGCCGTCGTGGCCGACGGTTACTGGGCGGCACGCACCGGCCTGGTCGCATTGAAGCCCCAGTTCTCTTCCGGGCCGAACGCGCAAGTGGCCAGCGAGTCGATCTCGGCGCGCTTCGACGCCGCACTCCAGAGCGGCGACGCCAAGAAGATCCACTCGGCAGGCGATGCCACCGCCGCCAAGGGCACCCGCCTTGCGGCCGCGTACACCGTGCCCTTCCTGCACCACGCCACCATGGAGCCGATCAACGCGACCGCGGTGTGGGACGCGGGCCAGCTCAAGGTGTGGGGCAGCGAGCAGGACGCGCTCGGCGCACGCGCGAACCTCGTCGATGTCAGCGGCCTGGCGTGGGCGGACGTGAGCTTCACGCCGATGGCCGTCGGCGGCGGCTTCGGCCGCCGTTCGGCACCGAAGAAGGATCACCTGGCGCAGGTCGTCGAGATCGCCAAGGCCGTGGCGCCCGCACCGGTGAAGCTGATCTGGAGCCGCGAAGAGGACTTCGCGCAAGGCGCCTACCGCCCTGCCGTCACCACGCGGATCGAAGCCACGCTCGACGACACGGGGCAGGTGCAAGCCTGGCAGCAGCGCTTCATCGACACGCCCGAGCTGATCAACGAAGGCTTCCCGCTGCCCTACGCCATCGCCAACCAGCGAATCGAGGCTGTGGACGCGCCCACGCACGTGCGCTACGGCGCCTGGCGCAGTGTCGCCCACAGCCAGCACGGCTTCTTCACCGAGTCTTTCGTCGACGAACTCGCTGCGGCCGCGAAGATCGATCCGCTCGAATTCCGCCGCAAACATCTGCCGCCCGGATCGCGGCATCGTCGCGTGCTGGACGAGGTGGCGCGGCGTTCCGATTGGGGCACGCCCTTGCCGACCGGCCATGCCCGCGGCATCGCGCTGGTGGAAAGCTTCGGCAGCGTGGTGGCCGAAGTCATCGAAGCGTCGGTGGACGCGAGCGGCGGGCCCCTGGTGCACAAGGTGACCGCCGTGGTCGACTGCGGCTTCGTGGTTCACCGCGACACGGCCGCGCAGCAGGTACAGGGCGGCATCATCATGGGCCTGAGCGCCGCGCTCGGCGAAGCCATCACCATCAAGGACGGCGCGGTCGTGCAGCGCAGCTTTCCCGATTACCCGATCCTGCGCATGCACCAGGTGCCGGTGATTGACGTTGCGTTCGTCGACAGCGATGGACCACTGGGCGGACTGGGCGAGGTGGGGCTGCCGCCGGTGGCGCCCGCGCTGGCGAATGCCCTCTACGCGAGCTCGGGCCGACGCATCCGGTCGCTGCCGCTGCGGTCGGCGGGCAAGGATACGCCGGCGGCCTAGGTGATCAATCGTCCGGCGCCGCCCCCGAAGTCCATTGCGGCAGCGTGTAGTCGGTGACGAGCGCCAGGATGCGCAATCCGCTGGCCGTGGCGGCAGCGAGCATCAGCGCGACATCATGCGACGCACCCGCCTGGCTGGCGAGCACGACGACCCAGCCGCCGGCGAACGCGCAGACCGCGTAGGGCCGGTGGTCGCGCAGGCCGGTGGGGATCTCGTTGCAGACCACGTCGCGCAGCACGCCGCCGACGGTGGCCGCCACCACGCCCATCAGGACGCAGACGATGCCGGGCAGGTTCTGGTCCAGCGCGAACTGCGCGCCGCTAGCGCTGAACAGGCCCAGGCCGAGCGCGTCCGGCCATTGCATGGCGCGCTCGGTGAGCGCGAAGTGGCGGAACTTCAGGAAGACGATGGCCGCCGTGGTCAGCGCGATCAAGCCCCACAGCCACCCCGGGTGGGCCGCCCAGAAAAAAGGGCGCCGGTCCAGCAGCAGGTCGCGCATGGTGCCGCCCCCGAACGCCGTCAACCCGGCGACGACGCAGATGCCCACCGCGTCCAGGCGCTTGCGTGCTGCTTCGAGCAGGCCGGACAGGGCAAAGGCGAGCATGGCGCCGGTTTCGACCGCCATCTGCAGCCAGGACAGCAAGGGTTCGGTGGACATGCGCGGATTGTGCTTCTTCAGTCCGAAGATTCCGCCCCGCGATGGCGGATCGCAGCGGCGATAAACTGCTTCGTCCTTTGCGCCCGCCGGCGCGGAAAAAGGGGCGCGCAATGAAAGATCTCGCCAAGTCGTGGATGAGCAAGGCGCTGTCTCGTGGCCCGGTCACCGTGCGCCAGTTCCGCCAGATCCTCTTGTGGCCGCTGCAGCTCATGCCGGCAGTGGAAGGCGTCCAGATCCACCGGCATTGGGAATACCTCGCGCAGCCCGGTCCGCACAACCCCTGGCACGAAGTGGAGGACGAGTTCACGGGCGATCCGGCCGATTTCCAGGAACGCCATTACGCCGAGTTCGTCAACTTCCTGCCTTACGTGCAGCGCGTGCTCTATGGCCGTGGCAAGGGTGTGGCCGATCACGCCCAGGCCGCGCAGGCGCAGTCGCCGATCCGCGTGTTCCGGCGCAGCGACGTGCAGCGCGTGCGCATCACGCTGGAGCGCGACGCGGCGCCGATCGAGCTGCGCATCGCGCACGTCGACCTGTATTTCTTCTTCGACCTGGACATCGTGATTCCGGTGGTCGAGGTGTTCGGCGCCGAGCTCGAGCTGGCGACCATCCAGGACATCCTGTTTCGCTTCGGGCGCGCCTATCCGCCGTACTGGGAGTCGGACGGGCGGGGCGGACATTGCCCCTGGCTCGTGGAATGGCTGGCGCAGGACGGCAGCGTGCTGTGTCGATCGGACTACGAACAGCGCGACAAGTACCTGAGCTTCACCTGCGAGCACCGCTCACCGGCGATCGCAGCGCATTGGGAATGGCTGCTGCGCCCCATGGTGCAGCACCACTCCCAGGAGCCCGGCGCCGTGCGCTATCGGCAGCTTGAATACCACCGCATGCCGACCATGGCCTTCATCGCGCTGGACGAGGTGGACGTGCTGACGCGGGCCGACTGGGTGCGACTGGGCCTGCTCACCGCACGCGGCGACCGGGCGCAGTTGCCGTATTCCGAGCGCCACCTGGCGGCGTTCGAGCAGCGCTACTGCTTCGATCGCTACTTCGAACCGGATTGCGGCGAGCGCTGGATGAACACGCGGCTGATGTGCAGCGGCCACTCGCTCACCATGGTGGGGCGCGCATCCGAGATGCGCTTCACCGACCTGGAGTCCGGCTTGCAGGGGCAGTTTCGTCACCAGTATTTCCTGGTGTTCCTGATCGCGCACTTCCAGAAGGCCGGGCTGCTGATGCTGTCGGACCGGCTGGTGGTGGCCATATCGCAGCTCGACATCCAGAAGGTCGAGACCATCAAGCACTTCAAGCGCAGCATCCGGCAAACCCTGGAAATCTTCCTGCGGTTCAACCATCGCTACTGCTTCCACGAGGTCTCGAACCAGGTGCAGCTGCGCGACCTCTACCGCATGCTGGGCGAGCACCTCGGGGTCGATGCGCTTTACAAGCATCTGCGCGAAGAGGTGAAGGACATGAATGCCTACCTCGAGAGCGACACGCTGGGCCGGCAGGCCAACACGGTCGTGCGGCTGACGGTGGTGACCGTGTTCGGGCTGATCGGCAGCGTCGTCACCGGCATCTTCGGGATGAACCTGTTCGATTTCGCCGGCAAGCCCCTGGCGTTGCAGGTCGTCATGCTCATCGTGGCCGTGGTCCTGGTGAGCTGGCTGCTGTTCTACACCTTGGCGAAGTCCAAGGGACTGGCCGACTTTCTGGATGCGGTGTCGGACACCCATCTGAAGTCACGCGCCAAGTTCGACAGCCTGCTCAATGTGTGGAAGAAGGAGACCAGGAAATGAGCGTGACGCAATTGCTTCGCTGGCAGTGGGACGGCTATCCGCGCCACCGCACGCGCTTCAACCTGCTGCTGCACATCGTCGCGGTGCCGCTGTTTCTCGCGGGCAACGTGGCCGTCGTCGTGGCGATGGTTCAGGGCACCTGGCTGGCCGCCGTCTGTGGCGCCGTCGCGATAGTCGTGTCGCTGGCGTTGCAGGGCCGCGGGCACCGGCACGAGCCCACGCCGCCGGAGCCCTTCACGGACGCGTGGAACGCCGTAGCCCGCATCCTGTGCGAACAGTGGATCACTTTCCCGCGCTTTGTCTTTTCCGGGGGCTGGCTGCACGCGCTGCGCCAGGCGCGACCGGTGCCGGCGGGACCAGCTTGACCATGGGGGCGCGGGCATGGTGCTCGAGGCCGTCGCACAGCCGGTCGAGATAGTCGAGCAAGCGTGCCTGTTCCAGCGGTTTGAGCGGCGACAGCAGCCGCTCATAGGCCTGGGCGGCGCCCGCCGTGGCCTGCCTGATCAGCGCGCCTCCTTCGGCCGTCAGACCGATCACCATGCGGCGGCGATCATCGGCGGCGGCTTCGCGCGTCAGCAAGCCGCGCTGCTCCAGGCCGCGCACGACGTGCAGGATGGTCACCTTGTCATGCCCCAGGGCTTTCGACAGCGTGACCTGGTCGATGTCCTCGGCATAGGACAGCACGCTGAGCACGCCATATTGAAGCGGCGTCAGGCCGAACTCGCCGCAATGCTGTTCGAACAGGCCAACCGACAACTGGTGGGCCCGCCGCAGCAGGAAGCCTGGCCGCTGATAGATCTGCGGCGGCACGTGGGAAGACATAGGGGTAGCACCAATAGGTCGACAACTCATCGGCAGCCTATCATCGCCGATTCGTTAGTGTACTAACTAATAGCCACCCACACCACCGAGAGGTGAAGGAGAGAGCATGGAGATCACGCTGATCGGCGCCGGCATCGGCGGATTGGCCGCCGCAGCAAGCCTGATCCGGGCCGCGCACCGCGTGCGCGTGTACGAACAGGCCCCGGAACTGAGCGAAGTCGGCGCGGCCATTCAAGTGAGCGCCAACGCGGTGAAGGTGTTGTATCAGCTCGGGCTCAAGCCGGCGCTGGAAGACTTCGGCGTCAAGCCCGGGGCCTTCGAATTCCGTCGCTTCGACGACGGCGAACTGCTGCACGAGATCAAGCTCGGCGCGGAACACGAGGCCAGGCACGGCGCCCCCTACTACCAGGTGCACCGCGTCGACATCCAGAATGCGCTGTTCGACGTGGTGAAGGCGCTGGACCCGGACGCCGTGAAGCTGGGCGTTCGCGCCCAGGCCATCCGCGAAACGGCCGACCATGCCGAAGTGGTGTTCAGCGATGGCTCGGTCGTGCGTTCCGATCTGCTGGTGGGCTGCGACGGCATCAAGTCGGTGGTGAGGCAGCACGTGGTGAACGCCGATGCGCCGGTGTTCACCGGCCAAGTGGCCTGGCGCCTGGCCATCCCGACCGAGCGCATCCCCGAGGCCTTGCGCCCGCCGGTGGTGTCGTCGATCTGGTGCGGCCCGAAGAACCACGCCGTGATGTACTACATGCGCGCCGGCAAGCTGCTGAACTTCGTCGGCTGCGTCGAGCGTCCGTGGGAAGAAGAGTCCTGGACCAGCCGCAAGCCCTGGAGCGAACTCGACCACGACTACGCCGGCTGGCACCCGATCGTGCGCGCTGTCATCGAACATGCCGACCGCGACCAGTGCTTCCGCTGGGCCCTGAACAACCGCAAGCCGGTGATGACCTGGAGCACGCCGCGCGTCGCGCTGCTGGGCGACGCGGTGCATCCCACCCTGCCTTACATGGCGCAGGGCGCGGTGATGGCGATCGAGGATGGCGCCGTGCTGGCCCGCGCGCTCGGCCTGGGCCTGCCGCTGGCCGAAGCCCTGAAGGTCTACGAACGGCATCGCGCGCCGCGCTGCGAGCGCATCGTCAACGAGTCGACCGAGATGGCTTCGCTGTACCACATCTCCAACGCAGCCGAGATGCGCCAGGCCTTCCGCGACCGCAACATCGCCGCATCGCGCAACGGCTGGCTGTATCCCTATGACCCGCTGACGGTGGCGCTCCAGTAGGCCTCTCGTCCCGGCGCCCCGGCACCGGGGCGTCTTTGCGTGGGACACACCGTGCTCCGCGGCACATCCGTCGCGGGGCATTCCCTTTATGCAGAATGGCCTCCACGCCGTTCGCGCCTTTCAAGATTCATTCAGGAGACTTTGCTTGTTCGCTCATTGGATTCGAAAGCCTGTTGCCGCGCTGGCCCTGTGCGCCGCCACGTTCTCGGCGTTCGCGTGGCCCACGCAGCCCGTCACCCTGGTCGTGCCCTACACGCCGGGGACCGGCATCGACCTGATCGCGCGCCAGCTGTCGGCGCGGCTGCCCGCCGCGCTCGGGCAACCGGTGACGGTGGAGAACATCGCCGGCGCCAGCGGCAACATCGGCAGCGAGAAAGTAGCGCGGGCCAAGCCGGACGGCCACACGCTGCTGGTGCAGGTCAATACGCTGGTCATGAACAAGGGTCTCTACAAGTCGCTGGCCTATGACCCGGTCGGCGATTTCGAGCCGGTCACGCTGACTTCATGGGGCACGCTGCTGCTGGTGACGAACCCGAACGTGCAAAAGACGACGCTGGTGAGCGAGGTGGTGAGCGCCGCGAAGGCGAAGCCGGGTCAGCTGACCTACGCCACCCCAGGCGTGGGCACGCCGCACCACCTGTCGATGGCCTTGTTCCTGCAGCGCACCGGCGTGGAGATGCTGCATGTGCCCTACAAGGGCACGGCCGGCGCCGTCACCGACCTGCTCGGCGGGCGCATCGACTACATGTTCCTGCCGTTGCATGTCGCCCTGCCGCACATCCAGGCCGGCAAGCTCAAGGCCATCGCCACCGGCAGCGCGAAACGGCTGCCCCAGCTGCCCGACGTCCCGACGCTGTCGGAAGCCAGGGTCGCCATCGACAACGTCGACATGTGGTACGGCGTGCTGGCACCCAAGGGAACACCGGCCGACGTCGTGGCCCGGCTCAATCAGGAGATCGCGAAGGTCCTCAAGCAGCCCGAAGTGGCGAAGGCTTTCGAATCGCAGGGCATGGTCCCGGCGACCTCCACCCCGGCCGAGTTCGGCGCCCTGATTGCCAAGGACGCGCAGCGCTGGGCGGAAGTGGTGAAGAAGGGCAACATCACGGCGGAGTGATCACCGCTGCAGGCCCAGCGCGCGGCCCACGGCCCACCCGGTGAGCCGGTGCCGCAGCGTGGGCCGCGGCAGCACCAGGTCGTCCAGCTGCGTGGGCGCCTTCGTCAGACAACGGTACCCGTCGGCCGTGACCAGCACCGTGTCGCTGTGCCGATAGCCGCCGACGCCCTGCGCGTACAGGCCCGGTTCAATGGACACCAGCATGTTGGCCGCCAGCACATGCGTGCTGCCCTGCGCAATCCAGGGCGGCTCGTGGTTGCCCAGGCCGAACCCGTGGCCGCAGCGGTGCAAGCGGGTGCGAAAGTCGGCAAATCCCGCGCCGTCAAGAAACCGGTTGACCGCGGCGTCGATCTCGCCGCAAGCCACGCCAGGACGCAGCATCGAAAACGCCAGTGCGCGCGCCCGGCCCATCAAGTCGAACAGCGCCTGGTCGCGCGAACTCGGCGGCTCGGTGAAGAAGGTGCGCTCGCTCTCGGCCGCATAGCCGTTCACCCGCGTCAGCACCATCGCGACATGCGGGCCGGCGCCCAGGCGGTCCCCCAGGCGCGGAATCGCATGCGGCTCGGCGCTCAACGGCGCCGGCCAGGCGGCGGCGATGACCTTGGTGGCCAGCGCATCCCAGTCGGGCAGCTCGCGGATGATCTTGCGCATCAGGGCCTGCGTCGGGGCATAGGTCTCGGCGACCGTCGCGCCCGACCACGCGCGGCGCAGGATCTGTGCCACGCCCCAATCGGCGTAGCGCGCGGCGCGTTCGATCTGCGCGATTTCCCAGTCGGATTTGACGATGCGCAGCGGCCCCAGCAGATCGGCCGCGACACCGCCTGCCTTGCGCAACGTCTCGCCCACGCGGTAGGGCGTACCGTCCTCGAACGCAAAGCGTTGGCCGAGAAAGCTGCCGTCCAGCAGACGCTCGCCCCACCCTTCGCCGGCCGGCGCCGGGAATTCACGGTAAGTGCGCACCGCATCGTCTTCCAGTCCCCAGGCCTTGCGCAGATGGTCCCGCTCCAGCACGGGCACCAGCATGCGCCGCGAGCCGTCGGCGCCCACGACTAGGAAAAACGGCCGCTCCAGGGGCTCGAACGTCGCGCCGGTGAGATAGAAGATGTTCTCGCTGGTGGTGACCACGAAGTGATCGAAACCGGCGGCGCGGATCGCGGCCGACAGCACATGGCTGCGGCGCTGGAACTCGGAAGCCTGGGCGAAGTCGTGTGAGATGCGCACGGGGGAGCTTGCTGAGTTGGGCGGTAGCGGCATCATAGAGAGAAGCGGGGGCATGCATGAGGCTGAAGTACCGCACGGTCTTCTTCGATCTGGACGACACGCTGTTCGACCACCAGCGGCACCGGCGCGATGCGCTCGTCGCGCTGCGGCAGGCGGCGGGGCTGGCTGACGACATCGACGTGCTCGCCCTGGAACGCGCGCACGACCGCCACCAGCAGCTCACCGAGCAGCGCCTGATGGCTGGCGAGCTGTCGCTGGCGCAGGCGCGGCTGGAGCGCCTGCGGGGCACGCTGCGCGAGTTCGGCGCCGACGCCGGCGATGAGCAGTTGCTCGCGCTGGAGAACATCTATGTCGCGGCCTACGAGCGCGAATGGACCACCGTGCCCGGTGCGATCGAGCTGCTGCACGCCCTGCGCCAGGCCGGTGCACGCCTGGTGCTGATCACCAACGGACGGGTACAGAACCAGTACCCCAAGCTGGAGCGCCTGGGATTGCGGGCCCATCTGGACGAGGTGCTGGTCTCCGAGGAGGTCGGCTGCGAGAAGCCGTCGATGCAGTTCTTCCAGCTCGCGCTGGCGCGCGGGCGTTGTCGGGCGAACGAGGGCATCGTGGTCGGCGACCTCTGGCACACCGACATCCTGGGTGCGCACCAGATGGGCATGGCGGCGATCTGGCTCAATCGTTACGGGTACCAACGGGGTCCACTGGCGCAGCCGATCGAGATCACCGGCTATGTCCCGCTCGAGGAGACGCTGCGGCTGTTCGTGCAGGACTGAGCGCGGTATGCCCTCACCCCTGCCCTCTCCCAGAGGGAGAGGGAGAGAAACTAGCCGAGTTCGAAGGTCGTCACGCCAAAGACCCTGGACAGGTCGATCGCCGGGTCCGGGCCGGTGTACATGCGTGCGGTTTCGAACACAGGTGCCAGGCCCAGCGCCTCGACGAACACCTGCGCATTCGGGTTGGCTTCCGGGACGTCGATGAAGACCGCATCCCCTGCAGCGGCATGCGTCACAGCAGCGTCGTACAGCCGCCTGGCGACCACCGCGTCGTCGGCTGCGAGCGGACCGATCTTCCAGCCTTCGCGGCAGCGGCGCACCACCGTGTAGCCGGTCAGCCGTGCGCCGTCGCGCGCGACGAAGGCACCGGCCATCGGTTGGCTCAGCCAGGCGCTGAGGAAGGCCTCGCGATGTTCGGGAAAGACCCGCCGGTCAAAGGCGCAGATGTCGGCGAACGCCTCGGTGGCTGCCGCACTCACCGAGGCGTGCACCGCGGTGGGCTCGGCGCGGCCCCTGTAGCGGACATTGCGGTAGGCCAGGCGGAAGCCCGACTTGGCGTAGTTGCCTTGCTGCGCCACCACGCCATCCAACCCGACATTGTGTCCGCGAAGACGCGCCATCCCCGCTTGCCACAGGCGCCAGCCGTAGCCGCGGCCGCGGAACTCCGGACGCACGATGTACAGGCCCACGAAGCCGTAGCGGCCGCCATAGGACACTGCGGAAATGCAGCCCACGGGCTCACCCGCGAGTTCACCGATCAGGAATCCGCCGGGATCGGCCGCGAAGAAACAATCCGCGTCGTGCAAACCCGGGTTCCAACCCTCACTGGCCGCCAGTTCGATGGCAAACGCGAGTTCCTCGCGCCGCATGGTCCGGATCTGGAAATCTTCCGTTGAGTTCATCGCCGCACGCCACACCTTGGCGATGGCGAGTCTACGCAAGCACCGGTTGAAATGGGTGGTATTTGGTTCGCTGCCCGCAAAGCTCGGCCACAGCCGCAATAGCCGTCACCGCGTGTTGAACTCGCGGGGTCATGGACGGCGTTCGACTCTGCTCAGCCGGGGTTGTGCCTCATCGCCATCCCAGACCGGACATCCATGCGCGCAGTCGACCGGCGCGATCACTGGTGCCCAGGAATCCGTATGCGGATGCTTTGCATCGCCAGGTGCACCTCGAGCAGGAAAAACGCGAGCCCCACGACCAGGGCCAGCATCGCGACCGTGAACAGCGAGCCGACCAGCCAGCTCAGGGGGGCATTGAACATCGCCTCCACGAACAGCGTAGCGATGACCATGCACACCAGCAGCGCCGAGACCGTGCAGGCCGTGATGGCCACGCTGGTGAGGTGCCGGCGCCGATCCAGGGATTTCTGCTCGAGGCTCAGGGCGCCGTGCTCGCCCAGGGGAATGCCGACCCGGCCCTCCATCAGTGCCCGGCCGCGATCGATGATGCGCGCCAGCCGGCCCGCCATGACATTGAGCATCCCGGCGATCCCGGTGAGCAGGAAGACGGGCGCCAAGGCCAGTTGGATCGCCTTGGCGATGTCGTTGAAGTTGTCGGGTGTGAGTGCCATTGGCGCAGCCGGGAGCCTCAGGAGATGATGAGCAGCGCCAGCAACGGCACCAGGTTCAACAGAAGTATCCCGACCTTGTATGACGCCATGCCTGCGTAGTGCAGCGCATCGAAGCGCTCCACCGACAGCCTGAAGTAGCGGCCGTGCAGACGATAGAGCCCATCGTGCGCATAGACAAAGGCGACGAACCACACGAGCAACACCGCGTAGTTGATGACGGTGCTCCAGATCAGAAATTCCCTCAAACGATCCAACGCCACGGAAGAAACCCTGTTGATGCGCTGCCTCGACTTTAGTCGCGAAGCGACGGAGCGTCCATCGCTCGGGCAGCATCGCCCATGAAATGGGGCGAGTCCCTGAACGCCATGGCTCAGGGCTCGCCCCAGTGGCTGG
>Ga0207853_1000279_pt1 | contig 11851 bp, 11 predicted proteins | sample LuqExpMetagenom6_FD_187764 | JGI IMG/M metagenome (GOLD analysis project Ga0207853, IMG submission 187764) | Tropical forest soil microbial communities from Luquillo Experimental Forest, Puerto Rico - Sample 6 (SPAdes) | ecosystem: Environmental > Terrestrial > Soil > Tropical forest ...
TCATTTACACTTGATCAGCAATTTTTATTGGAATATAATAAGACATTTTTGACTTTGTTGTCTGATTTTTCAATTATGTTTCATACTTATTTGGTACGTTTGAATGCATTGACAAATTTGTTGGTTTCTTATTTTTTTCAACAACTTGTTGTATCAATTTTAAAAACACAGATTGCTTTCCGTTCAAAATTTAAGTTGTATTTGTTTATTAATTGGTCAAACTATATCATTTATCGTGATTTTTTGAACAATCCAAGTAAGTAGTGGTAGAGCTGGGCAATTAGCTTAATCGGTAGAGCGTCGTATTTACACTTCGAAGGTTAGTGGTTCGAGTCCTCTATTGCCCATGCCTTGGGAGAGTGACTTAATTTGGTTATAGTGCCGGTCTGTCGCACCGGAAGTTGTGGGTTCAAATCCCATCTCTCTCGTTTATAAACTTTGTTTATGTTGTTCGAATATTATCAAGCGTTTGTGGGGTTAGTGATCTCGATAGCGTTGTCTGCTGTGATTTTAGCTCTTTCTTATTTTTTAGTTTACCAACAACCTGATCCAGAGAAAATTTCAGCTTATGAGTGCGGATTTGATCCTTTTGATGATGCAAGAGCAAAGTTTGATGTCCGTTTTTATTTGGTGGCAATATTGTTTATTATCTTTGATTTAGAGGTAACTTTCTTGTTTCCTTGGGCGTTAAATTTAGAACATCTTGATTTGTTCGGCTTTTGGTCTATGATGGTTTTTCTTATTCTATTAACAATAGGTTTTGTTTATGAGTGGGTTAAAGGTGCTTTAGAGTGGTATTAGTTGTTTTATTTTATTAATATGTTGGTAAATAATTTTTTATTATATTTAAAGGAAAGTTGCTTGCGATGGATTACAGGTTTAGTTTACAATAATAACTATATTGTAATTTACAGTTCAAGAAATGATTTTTATAAGTTGTTACGTTTTTTGCAATTACATACTGTTTTTCAAATGAAAAGTTTGATGGATGTTTTTGCAGTTGATTATCCGTCTCGCTTAGATAGGTTTGAAATAAATTATAATTTACTTTCGTTACGTTTTAATTTTAGAGTTTTAGTTAAAACTTTTACAAGTGAAATTAAACCAATACAGTCTGTAAGTTTTTTATATAACTCAGCGTTATGGTTAGAGCGGGAAATTTGGGATTTATTTGGCGTTTATTTTTTGAATCATGCTGATTTACGTCGTATTTTAACTGATTATGGATTTGAAGGTTTTCCTTTTAGAAAAGATTTTCCGTTAAGTGGTTATGTTGAATTGCGTTATGATGACAGTGAAAAACGTTTAGTTATGGAACCAATTGAGTTGACACAAGAGTTTCGTCATTTTGATTTTCGAAGCCCTTGGGAGATTAAGAATTAAATTTTAGAGAGATGAAGAAGTTTAAGGAGATAAAGAATTTTACGTTGAACTTTGGGCCGCAACATCCCGCGGCTCATGGAGTTTTACGTTTAGTTTTAGAGTTAGAGGGTGAGATTGTTACTAAAGCTGATCCTCATATTGGTTTATTGCATCGAGGGACTGAAAAATTAATCGAGTATAAGAATTTTATTCAGGCATTGCCTTATTTTGATCGTTTAGATTATGTTTCTATGATGGCTCAAGAACATGCTTATTCTTTAGCCATTGAAAAAATGTTGAAATGTAAAGTACCTTTACGTGCTCAATATATTCGCGTTTTGTTTTGTGAAATTACACGTATTTTGAATCATTTGTTAGCATTAACAACTCATGCTATTGATGTTGGTGCCGTTACACCGTTTTTATGGGCTTTTGAAGAACGTGAAAAGCTTATGGAGTTTTATGAGCGTGTTTCTGGTGCGCGTATGCATGCTGCTTATATACGTCCTGGTGGGGTATCTTATGATATTCCTTTAGGTTTATTGGATGATATTTATGATTTTAGTAAACAATTTGTTCATCGTATTGATGAATTAGAGGAGATGTTAACTGGTAATCGTATTTGGAAACAACGTTTAGTTGATGTTGGTGTTGTTTCATTGGATGAAGCTTTAAATTGGGGTTTTAGTGGTGTGATGTTGCGCGCTTCTGGTGCTTATTGGGATTTGCGTAAAACGGATCCTTATGATGTGTACGATCGTCTTGATTTTAAAATTCCTGTAGGAAGTAATGGTGATTGTTATGATCGTTATTTGATCCGTGTAGAAGAGATGCGTCAAAGCTTACATCTTATACAACAGTGTTTAAATAATATGCCAACAGGTTTGGTAAAATCGGATAATAAGAAGTTAACTCCACCTTCACGTGCTTTGATGAAACATTCAATGGAGTCATTGATCCATCATTTTAAACTTTTTAGTGAGGGTTTCGTTATTCCGTCAGGAGAAGTTTATACAGTTGTTGAAGCTCCTAAAGGAGAGTTTGGGGTTTTTTTAGTTGCGAATGATACTAATAAGCCTTATCGTTGTAGAATTAAATCACCTGGATTTTTGCATTTGCAAGGTATAGATTTTATGTCTAAAGGTCATATGTTGGCTGATGTAGTTACCATGATTGGTACTCAAGATATTGTTTTTGGGGAAGTAGATCGATAGGTAATATCGATTAGCATTTTATACGAGCGTTTTATTTTTATTTTTTAATCAATGTTATTTAGTCCGTTAGAACAGTTTAATTTTATTCTTTATAAACCAATTAGTTACTTGGTTGTGTTATTGTATGAGAATACATCAAAGATCGCGGGAGGACCTAAGTTTGCACGTGGTTATTATATCTTTAATTTTGATCTTTCGATTTCGAATCATACAATTTACGTTTTATTTGCTTTAACTATACTTTTCACACTTTTTAGATTTACAGTTTTAGAAAGACCAACATTGATACCAAATAATTGGCAGTTGATCGTTGAAGGTTTTTATTCTTTCATATTAGAGATTGTAAAGCAACAAGCTGGGTTTAAAGCTATTAAGTATGTTCCTATTTTTGTTTTTGTGTTTTTGTTTTTGTTGTTATCAAATCTTGTAGGTTTGGTTCCTTTTAGTTTTACAACAACAAGTCACATTATTCAAAATTTTACATTATCATTTTCTTTTTTTATTGGATTTACATTGTTGGCAATTTACAAGTTAAAAGCTAAATTTATTAGTTTATTTATTCCTTCAGGTGTACCTGTTGTTTTGTTGCCTTTATTATTTGTTATTGAGCTTATTTCTTATATTTCTAGACCTTTCAGTTTAGCTATCCGGTTGTTTGCGAATATGTTGGCTGGTCATACTTTGTTACATATTTTAGCAAGTTTTGTTTTTTCTTTGGGAAAACTTCAGTTAGTTTTGTTTGTGTTGCCTTTAGCTTTTACGTTGGCAATTATTGTTTTGGAGTTGGGTATCGCTTTCTTACAAGCTTATGTGTTTGTAACATTATTGGCTATTTATTTGAAGGATGCTTTGTATGCTCATTAGTTTATAATGAGCACTTTTGGCAGTACTTGTATTGTCAAAAAGTTTAACTAATTTAATTTTTAATTTATTCATGCGTCTGTTTAAGAAAAGCAGTTTACTTTCAGCTTTATATCATTCTGGGGTGACTTATCCTGTTCCTGCTAATATTTCATATTTTTGGAATTTTGGAGTTTTAGCTGGTTTTGCTTTGGTAGCTCAAATTATTACTGGTGTGTTTTTAGCTATGCATTATACTCCGCATGTTGATTTAGCATTTTTGAGTGTTGAACATATTATGCGTGATGTTAACTACGGTTGGTTAATGCGTTACCTTCATGCTAACGGAGCTTCATTTTTTTTTGTAATTGTGTATACACATATTTTTAGAGGTTTATATTACGGTTCGTATTCTTATCCTCGTCAACTTTTGTGGGTAAGTGGTGTTATCATTTTGTTATTAATGATTTTAACTGCTTTTATGGGTTATGTGTTGCCTTGGGGTCAAATGAGTTTTTGGGGCGCTACCGTTATTACTAATCTTTGTTCAGCAGTTCCATTTGTTGGTACAGATATAGTGTATTGGTTATGGGGCGGTTTTTCGGTTGATAATGCAACGTTAAATCGTTTTTTTAGTTTGCATTTTTTATTCCCCTTTATTATCACTGCATTAGTTGGTTTACATCTTATTTTTTTACATGAAGATGGTTCTGGAAACCCTCTTGGTGTAAAATCAACAGTAGATAATATCCCTTTCACACCATATTTTATTGTGAAAGATATTGTTGGGTTAGTAGTTGCGTTGATTGGGTTTGCTATTTTCTTATTTTTCGCTCCTAACTATTTGGGTCATCCAGATAATTATATCGAAGCAAATCCGTTAGTTACACCACCACATATCGTGCCAGAATGGTATTTTTTACCCTTTTATGCTGTTTTACGTTCAATTCCTGATAAATTAGGGGGCGTTGTAGCTATGTTGTGTGCTATTTTGGTTTTGGTAATTTTACCTTTTATTGTTGTTTCTCCAACAAGAAGTGCCGCTTTCCGCCCATTGTATAAATTTTTATTTTGGTGGTTTGTTTTAGATTGTATAATTTTAGGTTGGATTGGTGGTATGCCGATTAAATATCCTTATTATACAATAGGTCAAGTAGCTACTGTATTTTATTTTATGTACTTTTTAGTTTTACTTCCGCTTGTTGTTAAATTGGAGATTTATTTTTGGAATCATAAGATTAACGACAATAAATAAGTTTTAGGTTGAAGGGTGAATGGTCGAGTGGTTTAAGGCACCAGTCTTGAAAACTGGCATACTATATGGTATCGAGGGTTCGAATCCTTCTTCACCCGCCAATATATTTTTAAAATTTAGTTTTATGTTTGTTAAATAGATTATATTTAACTTTAAATTAATAAAGATAAAGAGCTTATATTGAGCGTATTATTTGTTTTAAAATGTTGTTTTATGTTTATTTTTTGCCTTATTTGATCACTTTGCCCTTAATGCCTGATTTGAGCATAAAGGTTCCTGGTTTTTTATATTTTACAAAAGTTACGCGTTATCATTTAATTGAGTATTATATGGAAACGTTTATGGATAAAAAGTGGGGAGAAGATTTTTTTTATATGGAAGCAGCTGATCCTTACATAACCCCGTTTGAACGTCGGCTTATTGATGAGCAGTTAAATCGTTATTGGAATTATATTATTGAACATCCTGAGTCAGTAAAAACGATAGCAGACTTGCAAAAAGTGTCGGTTTATTGGTTTTTGATGGATTATATACCTGCTTTGGCAAGATGTATTTTTTGTTTAAAAGCTGCTGGTCTTCCAGTACGTTTTGATTTTGATCCTTTATTTACAGAGTATCTTTTGAAAGATCCTGTTATGTTTAATTATTTGGCTCCTTTTCGTTATTCAACGCCTTGGGGTTTGAGAATTGGTTTGGAAGTTTATGGGGATTTAACAATATTGTCAACAGAATCATTTTATGGTGCTAGTTGTAACTTGTTATATAGTGAGTGTTTAAGTCCTTTTTTATTAGGCGTTCCTACCGTTTCGTTAATTTTCTAAAAAATATATATATTTACTTTTGTCCATGCATTCTTTCAATGAACTTTTTTTAGAATTTCAAGATTCATTTTATTATTATTTATTACAGTTGTTAACAACTATTGTTCAATGGTTGTTGTTGATCGTTCCTCTTTTAATTGCTGTTGCTTATTTAACTTTATTAGAACGTAAAGTTATGGCTGCAATGCAACGCCGTAGAGGTCCGAACGTTATTGGTGTTTTCGGGTTGTTACAACCTTTAGCTGATGGTTTGAAGCTTTTATTGAAAGAAACTGTTATTCCTAGTGTGGCTAATAAATTTATATTTTTATTAGCACCTATGATTACATTTTTTTTAAGTTTAGTTGGTTGGGCTGTTATTCCTTTTGATTATGGTGCAGTATTAGCGGATATCCCTTTGGGTATTTTATTTTTATTTTCAACATCATCATTAGGTGTTTATGGTATAATTATTGCTGGTTGGTCAAGTAACTCGAAGTATGCTTTTTTGGGTGCGCTTCGTTCAGCTGCACAGATAATTTCTTATGAAGTTTCATTAGGTTTTATTTATTTGACCATATTAGTGGCTACTGGTTCGATGAATTTGACAGAGATTGTAGTTGCTCAAGAATATGGGGTTTGGTATATTTGGCCCTTTTATCCTTTATTTATTTTGTTTTTTATTTCCGCTTTAGCTGAAACTAATCGTCCACCTTTTGATTTGCCTGAGGCAGAAGCTGAGTTGGTAGCTGGTTATAATGTGGAGTATTCTGGTATGGGGTTTGCTTTATTTTTTTTAGGTGAGTATGCAAATATTATTTTGATGTCATCTTTGTGTGTGATTTTATTTTTAGGGGGGTGGTTGCCCATTATTTCTTTTATCGAGTTACCAGGAGCTGTTTGGTTTGGTATTAAACTTGTAGGAATTGCTTGTGCGTTTATTTGGGCACGTGCATCATTACCTCGTTATCGTTATGATCAGTTAATGCGTTTAGGTTGGAAAATATTTTTACCTTTTTCTTTTGGTTTTTTTGTTTTTGTTGCTGGTATTTACTGGGCTTTTGATTGGTTGATGTTTTAATTATTAGATTGATTGTAGGGTTTTTGTATGGTAATAATGGGGGTATAGTTCAATTGGTAGAACGCTTGGTTTGCAACCAATAGGTTGAAGGTTCAAGTCCTTTTACCTCCATGAGTTTTGTAGGGCGTCTAGTTTAATCGGTCAGAGCAGCAGGCTTTTAACCTCGCAGATTTGGGTTCAAGTCCCAGGATGCCCATATTTTTTATGGTTATGTCATTTTTTTTAACATTTATATTGATATCGATAGGGGGGTTTCTTTGTATTCCTTCATATAATTTAAGACTTTTACGTGTTTATGCGTTAGCTGTCTCATTTGTTGTGTTTTGGTTATCTTTGGTTTTGTTACTGAAATTTGATAGTAATACGTTGAATTTTCAGTATTATGAAACATTTAATTGGTTAGATTTATTCAATTTGTCTTGGTCAGTTGGTGTTGATGGTTTGTCAATTTTTTTTATAATTTTGACAACAGTTTTAATACCATTCACCATTTTATCTAGCTGGTATAGTATTAAGTATCGTTTAAAAGAGTTTTTGTTTCTTTTGTTATTGGTGGAATTTTTATTAATTGCGTTTTTTTCTAGTTTGGATTTGGTTTTTTTTTATGTATTTTTTGAAAGCTTATTAATTCCTTTATTTTTTATGATTGGTGTTTGGGGCTCTCGTCAGCGTAAGATACATGCTGTTTATCAGTTTTTTTTTTATACATTAACAGGTTCTTTAGTTTTGTTGGTTGGTTTATTTGTAATTTATTTTACTTGTGGTAGTACAGACATTGAAGTGTTGTATCACACTTATTTTTCTGAGTCTAAACAGATTTTATTGTGGTTGGCATTTTTCTTGCCGTTTGCTGTAAAAGTTCCTATGGTTCCTTTTCATTTATGGTTGCCAGAAGCTCATGTGGAAGCGCCTACAGCTGGTTCTGTGTTATTGGCTGGTGTTTTATTGAAGTTGGGTACATATGGGTTTTTGCGTTTTTCTTTGCCTTTATTTCCATTTGCGTCATCATATTTTGTTCCTTTAATTTATACTATGACTATTATAGCTTTGGTATACACTTCTGCTACTACATTACGTCAAATTGATTTAAAAAAGATTATTGCTTATTCATCTGTAGCACATATGAATTTTTTATTATTAGGGTTGTTTTCATCTACTATTGAAGGTGTTGAAGGTAGTTTGTTTTTGATGTTGAGTCATGGTTTGGTATCTAGTGGTTTGTTCTTATTAATTGGTATTTTGTATGATCGTTATAAAAGTCGATTATTATTTTATTACGGTGGTTTAGTGCAGTTAATGCCTATTTGGACTATATTTTTCTTTGTTTTTATTTTAGCGAATTTGAGTTTTCCAGGGACAAGTAATTTTATAGGTGAGTTATTGGTTTTAATGGGCTTAGTACAGCGTAATACACTTGCTACTTTATTAGCAGCATTAACTTTGATTTTGGGTGCAGCTTATTCGATTTGGTGTTTTAACCGTATGTCATTTGGTCATGTGGGGTCGATGAATTATTTTGGGGATATGACTAGAAGAGAGTTTTTTGTGATGTTTCCTTTATTTGTTTTAGTTGTATTGCTTGGTTTTTTCCCAAATTTAGTTTTTTCAAACATTCATATCAATTGTTATGATTTAGTTTTTTTTGGAGTATAGCCAAGTGGTAAGGCGGCGGTTTTTGATACCGTGAGCAAAGGTTCGAATCCTTTTACTCCAGTTTTCGTTTTTACAATGTTTATTAAAGATTTAGTTTTTATATTACCAGAAATTTTCTTGATTTATAGTTTAATTCTGTTTTTGATGTTTGGTCTTTTTGGCACACGTTTATATACTTCGGGATTTCAAACATTGAAAATTTCAGTTTTACTTGCGCGTTTAAATGTTTTACCAATTGTTTTGTCGATTTTGTTACTTGTAAATTATAATTTTAACTCATTAGATTATTTAAATTTGTTAAATTATCAGTTATTTGTTAGTGATTTTTATATTTCAGTTAAAATTTTGTTGTTGTTAATTTTCTTATTGGTTAATATATTTTTTGTGGAATATTATAAGTATGAATTAAGTTCGTTTTTTGAGTATTTAGTGTTATTGACTTTGGCTGTAGTGTCGATGCTTTTTATTATTTCATCTTCTAGCTTAATGGTGGTATATATTTGTATTGAGATCCAAAGTTTGATATTTTATATATTAGCGACAGGTAAGCCATTTTCTAATTTTTCAACGGAAGCTGGTTTAAAATATTTTGTGTTGGGAGCGTTTGCGTCTGGTTTGTTGATGTTTGGTTTTTCATTGCTTTATGGGTTTACAGGTATTGTAAATTTTGATGATTTTACTTTATTTTCATCAGATTTTGAATCACCAGGAGTGTTATTGGCAATTTTATTTATTATTGCAGGATTGTTTTTTAAAATAGGGTGTGCTCCTTTTCATATGTGGTTACCTGATGTTTATGAAGGGGTTCCTACTATAATAACGGCTGTTTTCTCAGTTTTACCAAAAATGCCAGTATTAGTTTTGATTGCAAAATTATTTTTTAATGTGTTTTTTTTTTACAAAGATTTTTGGTTTGGTATTTTTTTGGTTTGTTCATTCTTATCTTTGGTTTTCGGTAGTTTAGGTGCTTTATCACAATTAAAGTTTAAGCGTTTATTGGCTTACAGTGCTATTACGCATGTAGGTTATTTGGTATTAACATTGAGCGTTGCTACATTTGATTCTTTTTATGCTTTATTATTGTATTTATTAGTTTATTTTGTAGTTACTTTGAATATTTTTGGAATTTTGTTGAATGTTCGTAAATTTAGTAATGGTGAAAAAATGAAAACATTGGTTAACTTTATTTCGTTAGTGCGTTCTAACTTTTTGTTAGCGTTATCAATGGCTTTAAGTTTCTTTTCGTTAGCAGGTATTCCACCATTATCAGGTTTTTTCGCAAAATTTTTCTTATTTTTATCTGTAGTTAAGGCTGATTTGTATTTTGTGGTATTTATTGCTTTTTTATTCAGTTTGGTGTCAGCTGTGTATTATGTTCGTTTCATTAAGATTATGTTTTTTGACTCTGGTTTTGAATATAAATGGTCATTATTTAAACCATTAACAAAAGTTCAATCGTATGTAATTTATTTTACTTGTATGTTGAATTTAATTTTTTGTGTATATCCGAAACCGTTTGTTTTATTTGCTTATTATTCTTCTTTGAATTTTTATTTGGTATAGTATTTCAGAAGCAAGGAGGTGGCTGAGCTTGGTTTAAGGCAGTGGTTTGCTAAATCACCGTGTTGTCAAAAACACCATGGGTTCAAATCCCATCCTCTTCGTTTCTGCTCTCGTAGCTTAATCGGTCAGAGCGGATGGCTGTTAACCATCAGGTTGTTGGTTCAAGTCCAATCGAGAGCTTTTTAGTTTGTTTTAATTAATTATATAATCAATTATGTCATCAAAACAATATCATTATTTTCACATTGTGGATCCAAGCCCTTGGCCTTTAATGACAGCTATTGCAACTTTTATGGTTACAACAGGTGCAGCTATGTGGTTTCATTTTTATACAGGTGGAGGGTTTTTATTGAGTTTAGGGCTTGTTTTTTTAATCGGAGTATTAGCTTGCTGGTGGAGAGATGTTGTTCGTGAAGGAACTTATCAAGGACATCATACAAGCGTTGTTCAAAAAGGTTTGCGTATTGGTATGCTTTTGTTCATTTTGTCAGAAGTTATGTTTTTTGCGGGTTTTTTTTGGGCCTTCTTTCATTCAAGCTTAGCACCTACTGTTGAGCTTGGTTGTGTATGGCCTCCATATGGGATTGATGTTATTAACCCTTGGGAAGTTCCATTATTAAATACAGCCATCTTATTATTGTCTGGTTGTACAGTTACTTGGGCGCATCATGCTTTAATTAAAGGAGATCGTTCAGAAACATTAAGAGCTTTGGGTTTAACAATTTTCTTGGCAGTTCTTTTTACAGGATTTCAAGCTCATGAGTATGTTGAAGCTGATTTTTCAATTTCTGACAGTATTTATGGATCTACTTTTTATATGGCTACAGGGTTTCATGGATTACATGTGATCATTGGTACACTTTTTATTGCGGTAGGAACTTATAGAGTATATGCTTATCATTTTACAAGAGAACATCATTTTGGATTTGAAGCAGCAGCTTGGTATTGGCATTTTGTTGACGTTGTATGGTTATTTTTGTTTGTTACAATGTATTGGTGGGGTAGTACAGGGTATTATTTTTAATTAATGCTCTAGTATGTAGGGGTAGGATTATTAGGAGAGAAATTAATAGTGTGTTAGTGTTATAGTATAATATAATCTTTTATGTAGATGAGTTTGATCCTGGCTCAGAATGAATGCTAGCAGTATGCTTCAACACATGCAAGTTGAACGAGTATTTATATTAGTGGCGAACGGGTGAGTAATGCATAAGGATTTATATAACAGTTTGAAATACTAAAGCACTTGTCTTCTATGGAAGCTATGATTTATCATTGTAAGTGTTTTTTAATGTCAAATAAAAGAAAGATTTAATCGCTGTTAAGAAAACTTATGTAGGATTAGGTAGTTGGAGAGGTAATAGCTTAACAAGCCGATGATCCTTAGTTGGTCTGAGAGGATGATCAGCCACATTGGGACTGAAACAAGGCCCAGGCTCCTTCGGGAGGCAGCAGTGGGGAATATTGGGCAATGAACGCAAGTTTGACCCAGCAATACTGTGTGAGTGATGAAGGCTATTTGGTCGTAAAGCTCTTTTACTGATGAGGATAGTGACATTAATTGGTGAATAAGCCCCGGCTAACTTCGTGCCAGCAGCCGCGGTAAAACGGAGGGGGCTAGTGTTATTCGGCATAACTGGGCGTAAAGGGTACGTAGGTGGTCTATTAAGTTTTTTGTGAAATCCCAGAGCTTAACTTTGGAACTGCATTTTATACTGGTAGACTAGAATGAAAGGTGGGGTAGCAGTACTTTCAGAGTAGCGGTGAAATGCGTTGATAATGAAGGGACTTTCAATGGGCGAAGGCGGCTACCTGTTTTTTTATTGACACTGAGGTGCGAAGGCGTAGGGAGCAAACAGGATTAGATACCCTGGTAGTCTACGCTGTAAACGATGAGTATTCAATATTGGGTAACCAGTATTTTAGCTAACGCGTTAAATACTCCGCCTGAGAAGTACGATCGCAAGATTAAAACTCAAAGGAATTGACTGAGGCCCGTACAAGCGGTGGAGCATGTGGTTTAATTCGATATAACGCGAAAAACCTCACCGGTTCTTGAATTGCAGGTCACATTAATTTAATC
>Ga0207853_1000282_pt1 | contig 11809 bp, 14 predicted proteins | sample LuqExpMetagenom6_FD_187764 | JGI IMG/M metagenome (GOLD analysis project Ga0207853, IMG submission 187764) | Tropical forest soil microbial communities from Luquillo Experimental Forest, Puerto Rico - Sample 6 (SPAdes) | ecosystem: Environmental > Terrestrial > Soil > Tropical forest ...
GACCCGGCCGGTCTTACCGAAGTCGGAAGCCTGGACCTGTCGACGCTCAGCTTGCAATGACCCTGTTGAACAGATGGGCGCGGGGCAATCGATTCGAAGGAGGCACCCCGGGCATGGACCTCCTTCGCGAGAGCGGTCTCCATTTCAAGGTGCACGGGTGATCCACAGCGCTGCCTTCATGGCGAAGGCTGGATTCCGTTCAAACCACGGATGCCCGCAAATATCACATCGAGTGTCTGGCTGGCGAGCTGCTCTGGCGTCACTTTCGGCGCGCCCACGGGGTTGATTTTATAGTCGACGGTCAATGTCGCAACGCCATGCATGCACATCCATGCGACGCGTGCGATGCCAAAAGCGTTCGGGCGTAAACCGGTTGCCTGCGAGACCGACGAGCACCGTCGCGAAAGCCGATCCGAACAGAGTGGTCGTGCTGATCAGTCCGACCGCCAGTTGCCCAAACCCAAGCGCCAGCAGATAGCCGGGTAGCAGCACGGCGATAAAACCATCACACATGCCGCGCAGTCCGCGAGCAACAAGCAGGATCAGGGCGCCCCGTTCGACGCCTTCGGGCATGAGCAGCGCAGACAGCCGTGACCTGCCCATTTCATCAGTCGTGCATCTAGGTGTGTGCATTCTGCTGGCACCACGCGTAAAGCGCGTCATATATGCGCATGCCGCACCGCAGCTGTTCGTGATCGTCTGCGAAGGTGCGCGATAACCGGATGGAGATCGCGTAGAGGCCAGCTGACTCCGACGTGAGATCGAGACGCCCCGTATCGGCACCGCGAACGATCCGCGGCGGTTGATGACGCGAAAGGATGGTCCGCCGTTGAATGAGGGGGGGCGCTGCCTTCACGACTCCTTGACTTGAATGACCTGTCCTGTGATGTCCTCGACCAGGCTTTGCCCGTACGCCTGTGCCACCACCGCGGCGGGAATCCCTGCCGAATAGGCTTGCCCCATCCCGGCAAACGTTTCTCGACTTGCTCTCATGCAATGACTCGTGCATGACACAGCCAGAGTGGACCGCGAAGTCGGCGTCCGGTGGTCTTGTTCAACCTCTCGTGAGAGGTAATTGCATATCATCGAACATAACCTTCTAAAGCACAAAAATGCGCGACCCTCGAGCCGCGTCAAATATCGTAAACGCGGATGTCTCGTAGCAGTTTTCTTGTATTACAAAGGCCTTTCATTTCCGCCGAGCGGTCGGCGAATTTCGTCATACATTTGTTTTTTGAACTATGGCCTCAGGTACTGTTAAGTGGTTTAACGATGGGAAGGGTTTTGAATTCATCACACCGGATGACGGTGGCGAGGATCTCTTTGCGCACTTCTCGGAAATTCAGGGGAAGGGCTTCAAGTCGCTCAAGGAAAACCAACGTGTGACCTTCGACGTCAAGCAGGCACCGAAGGGCAAGCAGGTGGCAAATATCCAGCCGCAGTAATCCGTTGGCACGTCTGCCAAATAGATAATATTCATTGCGGCTCCGGTTGCAACATCGTGCATATGCACTAATGCATGCAGACAGCCATTTTTTCAAGGTTGGCTAAACTGACGTTGACCGGAGACAGGCTCGTGGTCTAGCACCGTGTGCGTTTGCAACTATCGGGTTTGCCGTTCGGTGTAAAAAAATATGACGGGACTTGAAATTGTCAAATTGACTGGTTAGCTTTATCGGGCGCCCAAGAGGCGACGACTATAAGAACACCACTGAGAGACTTCAACGAATGAATCAACATGCTCAAACCATCGAGCACCTTGAGCGTAGCGATGGGAACAGTAGCCTGAGACGCGCCCTTGCCGCACGCCTTGACACTGCCCTGAAACGGGCTGGCGTCAGTTCCGCGAGCATCGCCAGACGTTTCGGTGTGAATGAAGACGACGTGCAATTCTGGCGTCGCGGAATCACGGTTCCACCGCCAGGCGTCTTCACACGAATTGCGGCGTTTCTCAACGTTGACGTGTACTGGCTTTGTACCGGACAGACACCGGTAGCGACGGCTGGCTAACCTGTGGCGGAGTACAACCAAACCCCAGTCATTTCTGGCATTCGGTCGACGACATCGCTTGGATTGGACAGTTTAACGGGACGGCTCACGCATCCACGTCAAGCCACCGTTTGAAATAGTACTACTAATAATATCCATGAACTCGCCGTATCCGTTGCGGGCGTTTGCCGTGCATTAATCGTAACCGAGGAGATAAAAGACATGTCGAAGCGAATTGCTTATGTAACCGGTGGTATGGGCGGAATCGGGACGGCAATATGCCAACGTCTGCATAAGGATGGGATGACCGTCGTGGCGGGCTGTGGGCCAAACTCTCCGCGCCGCGAGCGCTGGCTGGCCGAGCAGGCCGGGATGGGTTTCACTTTCATCGCATCCGAAGGCAATGTCGCGGACTGGAACTCGACCGAGGCCGCCATAGCGAAGGTGAAGAAAGAGGTGGGTGAGATTGACGTGCTGGTAAACAATGCTGGCATCACGCGGGATGGCGTATTTCGCAAGATGTCGCAAGAGAACTGGAGCGATGTCATTGCGACCAACCTGACCAGCCTGTTCAACGTGACCAAACAGGTCATTGAAGGAATGGTCAGCAGGGAGTGGGGCCGCATTATAAATATCTCATCCGTGAACGGGCAGAAGGGGCAGTTTGGCCAGACCAATTATTCGACGGCGAAGGCGGGCATTCACGGCTTTACGATGTCGCTCGCCCAGGAGGTCGCGACAAAGGGCATCACGGTGAATACGGTCTCTCCGGGGTACATCGGAACCGATATGGTTCGCGCAGTGCGTACCGAAGTACTGGAAGTAATCGTTCAAAGTATTCCGGTTCGCCGTCTCGGAGAGGCCGCCGAGATTGCCTCAATTGTCGCCTGGCTAGCCAGTGACGAAGCGGCGTTCGCAACGGGCGCAGACTTCTCGCTGAATGGTGGACTGTATATGAGTTAACAACCGCCGACGCCTGGAGGCGAAAGCGGCCGTCCCCGGTGCTCGCGCCGGAGCGCCGGAGAGACAAGCGTCCTCCACGCGATACCTTCTCTGCGCTGCATTAGTCCCTCGACTACACGCAGGGATTCAGATACGCGCACCGGCCCCCCTTACGTTGACCGGTGGCACCGGACCTGCTGGTGCGACGGTACGCCACGAGTTCCACCCATCACTAGGAGAACACATGCGCGATGCGCCATGTATCGAACCATCTTCGTTCCTCGTTGGCCAAAAGACGGTGCGCATGCTTGCACGTGATGCACAGAACCCCAGTGCCGCCCTCGTGTATTGGCTGGGGCAAGCGGAACCGTCATGCGAGCCGAACTTCTTCGATGCGGCGCGAAAATTTGGTTCGCTGATGCAACTGGTTCTGCCCGATGAGCGTCCTGGTGTGTTTGTGAACCGGAGTGCTGTTGATACCGTCGAGGATTGCGGCTTCGTAAAACGACTGATATTCAAGGACAAGTCTTCCCTTGATGTTCGATACAGCGGGGCCTGTAGCGACCTCTGCGACGCGTTAAGCATCTAGACGATGCTCCCCGTGCGTCGGGGATGTCTGATGCCATCAGCGCTCGTTTGCTGGTTCACTGGTCCTTCACGCAGCAATGCGTCCTGCGGACGACGTGTACGTGTCGACAACAGGCGGAAACACGTGCCAGGTGCCATCATTGTGCCGAAAGAAGAACAGCACGCGCACCCCGGCAGAGGACGATGCCTCAACGCGTACGTAACGTGTTCGTCCCCAGCGTGTCCGACCGAATTCGGTCACGTGCACGGGTGAAGTGCAAGCTGGTGCCAGCCATTTCTCCACCGCATAGCGAAGTGACCCATTACTCGGGGTAGTCGTCCTTTTTGTGCATGTATGGACCCGACGCCTTTTGCAAGCTTCTTGTTCGTGATGTCGAAACGGTCTGCATGCATGTATCCGGCTTGCCAGGTGGGCAGTTGCCAAAGCACGCCCGCAGCCTCGATGAGATCCGCGCACCCCGTCCTTAGCAAAATCGCGGCTTGCCACAGGTGGCAGCCGGCACGAAAAACAGGCTTCAGGATGCTGGTTCAACCTATTTCGTCATCGCTTTAAGAAGCTTCGCAAACCTGTGTGGGTGTTGCCTCCTTGCAAGTGGGTGCAGGGTTATGCTGCAGCGCTTTGCGTCATATAGGGCGCATCGCTGCTGAGCAGTGCCTGAATGATCCGCGCGTTCCTGTTGGCCAGTGCAACCGCCGCGCAGTTATGCCCGCGTCGAGCCATCAACTCTTGAAGCCAGATGCTCTGAGGATCAGTTTTTGTCGGTGCGTAGCGCAGAACAGCCCGAGCGCCATGAATGAGCAAGGTCCGCAAGTAGGCGTCGCCACGTCGGCTGATCCCGTGCAGTCGAGGCTTGCCGCCAGACGAATATTGTCGGGGCACAAGCCCCAGCCAGGCGGACAGATGCCGGCCGTTGCGAAACTGCCTGGCGTCGCCGACCGCGGCGACAATGGCTGTAGCGGTAATCGGACCAATGCCAGGAATCTCGGCGATCTTCCTGCAGAGCGTGGACCTCTTCATGAACGACTGGATAGATGCCTCAATGAGACGGACTCGTTCCTCAATGGCGCCCAGGTGCTGCAGAAGTTCGGTGAGCAGCGTCTGGCAAAAGGAAGTCAGTTCATCTGCGCTCGTGCGCAGCAATTCCGGTATCGCGCGCTTGAAGGCTTCTGGTGAGCGCGCAATCGTGAGACCTCGCTCGCCGAGCAGGCCGCGCATCTGGTTGATCAGCGCGGTACGGTGACGCAGCAGAATAGCGCGCATGCGATGTGCTGCCTGCATGTCCTGTTGCTCGACCGATTTGATCGTCACGAAGCGCATCGTGGGCCGACTGGCGGCCTCGACGATTGCCTCTGCATCGTTGCGGTCGTTCTTGTTCGTCTTGACGAACGGCGTGACATATTGCGGGCTGATCAGCCGGACTTCGATACCGATCGACTGGAAAGACCTCGCCCAGTGGTGGGCCGTGCTGAATGCTTCCATGATGATCACCCTGGGATTCAAGGTGCGCACGGATTCGAAGAATGAACTCCGCGAGACCTTCGACCGATGTACAACACGACCGCGACGATCCGCGCCGTGGAGCTGGAAGATCTGTTTCGCTAGATCAATGCCGAGAACGTCGATTTCCATGATGAACCTCCGCACGTCTGGGTGCGTTAGTGTGCCCCCGGAGGGAGGCGCCGGGTCCATCTCAGTAAAATCTGGCGGTTCCTCCGCAAAGCCTTTATCTATAAGGCCGCCATCGGTTCTGACTGTTGTCAGGAGATCCCCAACGCGCCTGCGATAACATACCTGCCGCGACTACGGATCGCGGAACCTTGACGGGAGGCAGAAGATGCCAGGTCTGGAATTTCGCTATGTAGGACAGGATCGCCTGCCCACCCGACTTTCGGAATTCGACGTGGAGCGCTACTTTGCGTTGACTGACGGCGACGTTGCCGCCGTCAACGAGCGCTTTCGGCGCGATCACCGTGCTGGCGTCGCGATCCAGTTGGTCTTTCTGCGGGCGAGTGGCCACACGCTCGATCATGTCGGCACACTGCCACGCCAGCTGTTGCGCTACATCGGCGAGCGGCTCAGCCTGCCCACTCCGACGATCGCATCTCTCCGCACGCTCTATCAGCGCTATAAGACACTGTACGAACATCAGGCCTGGACCTGCGAATACCTCGGCATGACGTCGATCAAACCGAGCCACTGGGCGGAACTTAAAGCGTGGATGCGACAGGATGGCACCGAATCGCTCTCGCTCGACGAACTGCTCCAGCACGCCCATTGCTGGCTGTATGAGCGTCGCGTTTTGATACCTGCCGAGCGGAAACTGCGGGATCTCGGCCGTGCGATCTGGTCGGATGCTGAATGTGGTCTGCTTGCACTTATCGAGGCAACCGTCACAGAAACGCAGCTGATGCACGCTGATGAAGTCCTATCTGCCCAGCACGAGTCCTCTGGCGTTAGAGGCCTTGAATGGCTCAAGACGCCGCCGGCGCGACACAGCCCCACGACGCTCACCGAAACTCTTGAGAAGGTCCGGTTCCTCAAGGAACTTGGCGGGCATACGTGGGAACTCGACGCGGTGCCAATCGAAAAACAGCGTGCATACGCGCAGCGCATCCAGGCTCGCCGTCCTGCGAAGGTCCGCGAACTAAAGGCATCGACCCGTACCATCGAGCGGATCTTCTTCCTGCGCGTTACGCTGCTCGAGCTGACTGACGCGCTGCTCTACCAAACAGGACGCCGGGTCTCCGACCTCGTACGGCAGGCTTATGATCGCACGACTGTCCGGCAGGCACGCTCTGCTATCGAATACCGACAGCAACTGGTTACGATCAAGGCGCTGGTTCAGGATAGCAAGCGTACGGCGCAAGAGCGTCTCGACGATATTGGCAAGTTGCTTGAAGACCTCGGCGACCGGCCACCGGCAAGTCACGCAGCCAGCGTACGCGAAACGCTCACCGACGATCATCACCGCATCCGCAACCTGCTGGGACCGTTACGTGAGCTAGGCTTCGTGGGCCGAGACGCGGAACACAGCCTGCGACAGCTCGAACTTGTCGGCACACTGCATGACAGCGGCGCGACCGAATTGCCGCCTGACTGCGATGTGCCGGTCAGCGCCGCCTGGCGCGATCTCGTCCATGGTGACGATCGGACGCGAGCGTTGCGGGCACTGGAGGCATCGGCAATCACGGGTCTGCGCAAGGGGCTTCGCCGCGGCTCGGTCTGGATCAACCACAGCCTGTCGTTCCGGGAGCGCGACCAGTTGCTGATTCCACCCGCGCGATGGGAAAGCGAACGCGATCGATACCTGTCGACGCTCGGATTGCCGGGAACCGCGGAGCCGTTCCTCGAACGGTTGACGGAACACCTCAAGGCAGGCCTGGCCGCGCTGGAGGAAGCGCGCGAGGCAGACCGCGTGACGATCGGCACCGACGGCGCGCTGCACCTGTCGGCAATCGAAGCATTGCCGACCGATGGCATACCGAAACGGACGCGGGATCTGATATTCAGTGAGATTGGCACCGCACAGTTCGCCGACATGATCATGGAAATGGATGCCCACACTGGCTTCAGTGAAGTGCTCCGGTCACGCAAGGCGCGCGAGGCGAACGAACTCGTCTCGCTGTACGCTGCGTTGATCGCCAATGGTACCGAACTGGACGCGAAAAGCGTTGCCGCGATGATCCCGCAACTGGATCCGGCGCACATTTCGACGGCAATGCGCTTCCTTGAGATGCCCGGTAGACTGCCGCTTGCAAACGATCGCGTGGTGGAGTTCCAGCGTACGCATCCGATTACGGAACTCTGGGGTACCGGACGGCAGGCATCGAGCGACTCAATGAGCCTGGATACGTCACCGCACCTCTTTTATGCGCGGGTCGATCCGCGACGTCGCACCCATGCCGTGGGCATGTACACGCACGTGCTAGATCAGCACGGCATTGTCTATAACCAGCCCATCGTGCTCAACGAACGCCAGGCTGGCGTGGCGATCGAGGGCGTGATCCGTCACAACGAAAACCGCGACGACGGCGGATTGTTGCGACTTTCAGTCGACACGCATGGATACACGAACGTAGGCATGACGGTGTCGAAGCTGCTCGGCTTTGATCTCTGCCCGCGCCTGCGAAACCTCTCGGAACGCAAACTCCTAGCTCATTCGAGAATCAGTTTCGGATAGCGCTTCGGCGGCCTGTCTTCCAGAATGTCGCGACCTCGCGCGGTATCGGCGTACAGGCGTCCGTGCACGATCCGGCCGTTGCTGACCTTGAACAGGAACAGGTGTTCGTTCTCCATCACATACCCGTTGAGTGCTTTTGCACGGGTGATGACGGGAACGATGACGTAATCGTCCGCTTCAAGGACGGCCCGGGCATCGTACGTGAAGCTTTCCCACTTTTCATTGACGTGCTTCCAGAACGCGAGAAATTCCCGCTTTCCCTTGTAGACCCCGCCGTATGGCAGCGAATCGGAGAACTCAAAGACGACGTTATCGTCAAGTAGTGCGATGAGGTCAGTCTTGTCATTGAGCTCATACCCGCTGAAGGCTTTACGGCATGCTTCAACGATTTGTGCGTGTTGCATTTGTGTCTCCTGTTTCCTTTCGGATGATGTGAGTCGATTTGTGCGTATGCACACAAAAAAGGGTCAGCGAGTCGTGACGAATGCGCTGCCGGGGAGGCGGCGTGAGCCGCAAGGTCTATTCGCTCGACGGGTGTTTAGTCTTTGACGCTCGCGCTCTCAGCCCAACGGCTGAATCCACTATCCAGCACGTTACGCAATGCGTTGCGCAACGCGACTGCGCGCTTTTCGCCGTAGCAACCTTCGAATTCCTGTTGGACCGCTTCCCATAGTGGAAACGCTGTGCGGTAACGTGCGATGCCTGCATCGGTGATCAAGACCATTTTCACGCGGCGGTCCTGTCCGGGGGCCATTTCAAGGAGCCCGTCGCGCTCGAGCGGCTTCAGATTCGTGGAGAGCGTCGTGCGGTCCATTGCCATCGCTGCTGCCAGATCGCCAATCGCCAACGGTCCGTTTCTCGCTAGCTTGTAGAGAATCGAGAACTGCGTAGCGCGCAAGTCGGCGGGCGCGAGGGCACGGTCATATGCCGCTGTCAGATACCGGGACGCCTTGCGGGCCGCAAGGCAATTGCAATGTCCGTCGATATCATCCAGCCGTTCCATTTGCATGGGCATGTCGTTTCAGTCAGGTTGCATCGAATTCGGGGATATACGGCTCAGCGGTTTCAACGTGTTGCGATCATGCAATCTTGCTGTGCTGAATCCGTGGACGCATCCGGTTTGAGGGCCGACCAGCCAAGATGGCGCGCAATCAGATGTGCCGTCTGCACCGGCTGCTCGAGGTGGGGCCAGTGGCCGGACCCCGCGACAATGCGAAAACTCGCAGCCGGGAAGCGCTCGCGGCATTCGGCGGCGATCTGCTCGATCGTGATCACAGGATCGTCCTGTGCTCCGATCACCAGGGCCGGACCGCGAAATGCGCACGTTTCATTGCCACGCGGATCACCGAACGTGAACGCATCGTAATACTGACGAACCGTGGACTTGTTCATCAAGACAGCCGGCTCGGTCAGCGAACCGAGTTGCGCGCTGCTCAGATTTACCGAGAATGACACGCGAATCTGACGCTGAACGACGGGCTCATCACCACTTTCTCGCAGTAATTCGCGTACTTCACCCGGCAAGTTGTTTCCGCGCAAGGGCGTGGGCGTGATCAGCGTCAATGAGGCGATTTGCGCGGCGCGTTCACTGGCGACGAGTTCCGCGATCTGCGCACCCATGCTGTGGCCGACCAGCGCCACGCGCGATAACTGCATGTCATCGAGCACCTGCTCGATATCGGCGACGGCCTGGGCCAACGTACACGCATCGGCCTCGTCGCGTCGCTGCCCTGCGCCGCGAAGATCGTGCGCAATCATGGGGACCGGAGTGGGCCCAAGCGCTTCGATCAGATCATTCCAGACCGTGGAATTGTCCAGAAAGCCATGCACGAAGATCACCGCATCGTACTGCGGCTGATTCAGACCATTCGTCACACCGGATACTACTGTCATCGTCATCCCCTCGACAAAGGCACTTGCCAAACACTGAACCCAGAACATAATATGCGCATATCAACGTATTGTAAAGACGGAGTGCGGCATGGTCAGCAGGACCGAAATAGAGTTCGCCGGAGAAGGCGGCGTTACGTTGCGCGGATGGCTGTTTGTGCCTGCTGCGACGGAGCGGCGAGCAGCGATATCAATGTGTCATGGTTTCGCTGGCGTCAAGGAACACGGCCTTGAGCGTTTCGCGAGAGCGTTCGCGGAGGCCGGTATCGTGGTTCTCGTTCATGATCATCGAAATTTTGGTTCGAGCGACGGCACGCCACGTTATGACATCGACCCGTGGGCGCAGATAGCCGATTGGCGCCGAGCCATCACCTGGCTCGAGAGCAGGCCGGAAGTCAACCCCGCGCGCATCGGCATCTGGGGCAGCAGTTACAGCGGCGGACATGCGCTGGTGCTTGCCGCTACGGACCGACGCGTCAAATGCGTGGTTTCACAGGTGCCGACCATCAGCGGATTCGAGCAGGTCCGCCGCCGCGTCGCACCCGATGCGATGGCCGGCTATATGGCCAACCTGACCGAAGATATGCGCGAGCAGCACCGCGGCCACGGACCGCGCTATCAGGCCGTGGTGAGCGCAGATGCGAACGTGCCCGCTGCGTATCGGTCGTCCGAGGCGATCACGTTCTATACGCAGCCGCTCGCGGGTGCATCATGGGAAAACAGTGTCACGCTGCGCTCGTCATTGGCGTCGAGCATGTATGAGCCAGGCGTGTGGGTAAGCCGCATCTCGCCGACACCGCTACTGATGGTTGTGGCGACCGACGATCGCGTGACGATGACCGATCTCGAACTCGAATCGTACGAACGCGCTCTCGAGCCCAAGCGGCTCGTACTGGTCCCGGGCCATCACTTCGATCCGTACGACGCGGCATTCGATATCGCCAGCGGCGCAGCCGTGGACTGGTTCACGCTGCATCTGGCCGGTGCCGGCACCGCTGCGCCCAAACAGGCTTGATAGACGGACTTCACAATCATCACTTGAAGCAAACGGAGAACACACATGCCGGTATTTCACGCTCACATTCCCAAAGGGCGTTTCACGCGCGAGCAGAAGATCGCGATGGGCAATGCACTCAACATGTCGCTGGTCGAGTCGCTCGGCATCCCGAAAGGCGATCGTTTCATCATGATCAGCGAACACGGCGACGATGAACTGTTCATCGATCCCACCTTCATGGAGATGAATCGAAGCGAGAATGCGATGATCGTGACGGTCATGCTGGGTGCCCATCGCCCCGCATCGGACAAGAAAGCGTTGCTGGCGATGATCACGCACCTGCTGGAGCGGGAAGTCGGTGTGTCACCGGACGATGTCTTCATTGCGCTCGTGCCCGTACCGAACGAAAACTTCTCGTTCGGCCGCGGCGTCGCACAACTCAGCGATGTCGCGCCGAGGTGGTAATAATAGCGCGGCGAACACGTCAATGATTCCACTCGGCTGGGAGGCCGGGTGAGGAGCAGTCTGCTGTCCACCGCTGCCCGTTCAGAGGCCTGGCCGTGCGGACTCGCGGCACGTCATTGTCGCATCCGCGCGATGGCGGACCGCACTGACAGATCCCGCACATACCTTCGTAGCTAAACAGGTCAAATCCGCGGAGGCTCCAGGCAAGTCATATTCTTCTCTGTGAGGCCTATGGCGCAGTGAAGAAGACAACTCTGCGCTCCTGGCGCGCCTCGCTGAGGTCGCCACCGCAACCTCAGCATTACAGGAAAAGGCGCGTTAAGGATGCTTTCCGACAGAGACGGGCCCTTGCGGATGAACTCCTTGTAAATTGCTGGATCAGCTTGCGCCTCTAACCTGAGACTCATAACGACAATCTTCAGGACTTCGTTACGGCCCGCCGATTCTTCAGGCGTCGGCAATCGCGCGTAAGCGCCCCATTCGCTTCCTTCCAGTTCGACGAGTTCACTGATCGCCTCGATTGCCGACGCAGGTTCGTTCGTCATAAATAATCCCGCGGTTGCACGTCGCATCGGTGTCCAGTAACCGGTTTCCGACGGCAGGGTGACGATTGCCAGTTCGGGCAGGTCCGGGGTTAGGAACACCGTCGTGACAAAGAAACCCGTCGGATGGACGGCGCCGTCCTCTGGCACATCCTGGTTGCTATCGGTCATCGTTGTCTCCCGGAATGGTTTGGCAAAGGGATCAGTCCGTCGCA
>Ga0207853_1000283_pt1 | contig 11785 bp, 12 predicted proteins | sample LuqExpMetagenom6_FD_187764 | JGI IMG/M metagenome (GOLD analysis project Ga0207853, IMG submission 187764) | Tropical forest soil microbial communities from Luquillo Experimental Forest, Puerto Rico - Sample 6 (SPAdes) | ecosystem: Environmental > Terrestrial > Soil > Tropical forest ...
GAGCCCGCCGCTGGGGTCAACCCCAGCAAGGACTCGCAACGCCGCGCATGGCCCCTTGGCATCGCAACCCGAAGGGAAGGGGCTGCATCGGGCGCCACTCGGCGTTGCTGGCCCGCACGAGAGCGCGGGCTGCGCCGTGCGCCTTGATTGGCACCCGTTGCAGCCTCTTCGCGCCCCTGGAAATAGCGTTAGCAGGCCCTAGAATCGGTCCATGGCTGGCTTGGCTTCCGACACCCCCGCGCCCGTTTCCATGACCGTGCACGGGCGCTCGCGCACGCTGGAGATTTCGTTTTCCGACGGCGCGTCTTTCCGTATCCCGTTCGAGCTGATGCGTGTCTATTCCCCGTCGGCCGAAGTGCAGGGGCATGGTCCCGGCCAGGAAGTGCTGCAGACCGGCAAGCGCGATGTCGAGCTCGAAGATGTGCAGCCGGTGGGCAACTACGCCATCCAGCCCACCTTCTCCGACGGGCATTCAAGCGGCATCTTTTCCTGGGACTACCTGTATTTCCTGGGCTCGCAGCAGGACCGCCTGTGGGCCGACTACCAAAAGCGGCTGGCCGAAGCGGGCGTCGATCGCGATGCCCCCATGGCCGCCAAGGCCGGTCCCGCCTGCGGCCACTGATCACGACATGAGCAATACCCATTTCGGCTTTGAGTCGGTGGACGAGCGCGACAAGGCCAAGCGAGTGCGCGGCGTGTTCGACTCGGTCGCACCCCGTTACGACCTGATGAACGACCTCATGTCGATGGGGCTGCATCGGGCGTGGAAGGCTTACACCATCCTGGTCGCCGACGTGAAGCCGGGCGCCCGGGTGCTGGATCTCGCCGGCGGTACCGGCGACCTCGCGCTGGCGTTTGCCAAAAAGGTGGGGCCCACGGGCCAGGTGGTGCACACGGACATCAACGAAGCCATGCTGCGCACCGGCCGCGACCGCCTGCTCGATGCCGGCGTCGCGTTGCCCACGCTGGTGTGCGACGCCGAGCAGTTGCCGCTGGCCAGTGAGTCTTTCGACGTGGTGACCGTCGCATTCGGGCTACGCAACATGACGCACAAGGAGACGGCGCTGGCCGAAATGCACCGCGTGCTCAAGCCGCGCGGTAAATTGCTGGTGCTGGAGTTCTCGAAAGTGGCCCGCCCGCTCGAAAAAGCCTACGACTGGTATTCGTTCCAGGTGCTGCCGCGCCTGGGCCAGTGGGTGGCGGGAGACGCGGCCAGCTATCGCTACCTCTCCGAATCGATCCGCATGCACCCGAGCCAGGAAGAACTCAAGGCCATGATGCGCAAATGCGGTTTCGGCCATGTGGACTATCACAACCTGACCGGCGGCGTGGTGGCGTTGCATGTTGGAATCAAGTGCTGATGCGCAAGAACAGCGGGATGTCACGTCCTGAAGGAGGCAAGATGAAGTTCTGGTTGTCGGTGTTCGTGGTGCTGCTGGCACTCGGCAGTTTCGATGCCGAGGCGGCGCGTCGCCTGGGTGGCGGCGGCTCGATCGGCCGCCAGTCGGGCAACGTGACGCAGCGCGAAGCGCAGCGCACACCACCCGCGCCGGGCCAGAACCAGGCCGCGCCGGCACAGAACCAGGCGGCGCCTGCCGCAGCCCCGGGTCAGGCCGGCGCCGCCGCGCCCAAGCGTCCCTGGGGTGCCATGCTGGGTGGGCTGGCCGCCGGCCTGGGGCTCGCGTGGCTCGCCCATTCACTGGGGCTTGGTGAAGCCTTCGGCCAGTTCCTCGTGATCGCCCTGGTCGTGATGCTCGGCATGATGGTGCTGGGCTGGATCCTGCGTTCGCGTCGCACGCAAGCCGCGGGCCCCTATGCCTATGCCGGCGGCGCCGCGCCCGCGGACATCGCCCGGCCGCCGCCGCAGTACAGCCCCGACAAGATTGGCAACGACGCGTCGGCGCGACCGTGGGAACGCGGCAGCATGGCTTTCGAGGCGGGCAAGTATGCGCCGCAGGGCACCGGCATCCAGATCGGTTCGGCCGTGGCCGGGTCCACCAACTGGGCCATCCCCGCGGGCTTCGATACCGACAGCTTCGTGGCTGCCGCCAAGCGCAATTTCATCACCTTGCAAGATGCCTGGGATCGCGCGGATGTCGCGACGCTGCGGTCCATGATGACCGACGAGATGGTGGGCGAGATCAGATCCCAGCTCTCCGAGCGCGAGGCACAGACCGGCGGCCGTCCCAACAAGACCGACGTGGTCATGCTGGAAGCCCAATTGCTCGGCATCGAGGACCTGGGCGACGCCTACATGGCCAGCGTGGAGTTCTCGGGAATGATCCGCGAGGAGCCGTCCGCCGGCCCCAGCCCCTTCCGCGAGGTATGGAACATGACCAAGCCCAAGAGCGGCAGCGATGGCTGGCTGGTGGCCGGGGTCCAGGCCTTGCAGTAAGGCAGCCTCAGCGCGCGGGACGCGCGGTAGCCCTGCTGGAGGGCTTAACATTGGGGACGATGGCGACCGAGTCCCCTTTTTCTTTTCTGGACCAATTGTTCAATGGTGCGGCGCGCACACTGCAGCCACCGCCGTGGATGGTCGAGGAACTCCAGCGGCGGCTCGTGCTGCTCTTCAACCATGTCCTGATGCAGGAGCCGGAAGCGCAGGCCCGGCTTGCACGGCAGGCCGGCAAGACCGTGCAGGCCCACTGGCGCATCTTTTCCATGCGAGTGGCCGCTACGCGCGCGGGCTTGCTTGAAGTGCTGCCTGCATCCGAGGAACCCGCCGATCTCACCCTCACGCTGACCGAGGACTCGCCCTGGCAGCTGGCGCAGGCGGCGCTGCGCGGGGACAAGCCACCGGTCCACATCGCCGGCGATGTGCAATTTGCCGCCGAGATCAATTGGCTGGTCGAGCACGTCCGCTGGGACCTGGAGGAAGACCTGTCACGGCTGATCGGCGATGCCCCGGCGCATGCACTGGGTGACGCTGCGCGCCGCATGGCGCAGACCCTGCGCGATTTCGTGGCGGGCGGCCGCCGCGCACCGGAGACCAGCTCGGAGGGCCCCGCGCGCCCGGGCCAGGCATGAGCCGCCCGGCCGCTCCGAAGGCTCATCGCACCGCAGCCCGCAAGGGCGGAGGTTGTCCAATTCGCCGCCCGGCCGCTCCGAAGGCTCATCGCACCGCAGCCCGCAGGGCGGAGGTCATCCAATGACGCGCTACCTGCGCGGCGTCTACATCGTCTGGGTGGCCCTGCGCTTTGGCCTGGACGAACTCGTTCTCACCAGCTTTCGCAAGCGCGGCCTGAGCCTGGCCGCGCGCATCCTGTCGTTCGGCCGCGACCTGAGCGCACCGCGCGGCCAGCGCCTGCGTCAGGCGCTGGAGCACCTCGGCCCCATCTTCGTGAAGTTTGGCCAGGTGCTGTCGACCCGCCGCGACCTGCTGCCGGCCGACGTGGCCGACGAACTGGCGAAGCTGCAGGACCGCGTCCCGCCGTTCGATACGGCCATTGCCGTCGCCACCATCGAGCGCGCATTCCGCCGGCCGCTGGATTCGATCTTCACCAGCTTCGACCGCGAGCCGGTGGCCAGCGCTTCGATCGCGCAGGTGCATTTCGCCACCATCAAGCACCGCGACGGCTCGCCGCACGAGGTGGCGGTCAAGGTGCTGCGTCCGGGGATGCTGGGCGTGATCGAAAACGACCTCGGCCTCATGCGCATGATGGCCAGGTGGCTGGAGTTATCGCACGATGGTCGGCGCCTCAAGCCGCGCGAGGTGGTCGCCGAATTCGACAAGTACCTGCACGACGAACTCGACCTGGTGCGCGAAGCCGCCAACGCCGCCCAGTTGCGGCGCAACATGGCCGGCCTGAACCTGGTGCTGATCCCGGAGATGTACTGGGACTTCTGCCACCCGGAGGTGATCGTGATGGAGCGCATGCGCGGCGTTCCCATCAGCCAGACCGAACGCCTGGTGCAAGCGGGCGTGGACCGGCGGCAGCTGGCCCGTGACGGCGTCACCATCTTCTTCACCCAGGTGTTCCGAGACGGCTTTTTCCACGCGGACATGCATCCGGGCAACATCCAGATCAGCCTGGAGCAAGGCACCTTCGGGCGCTACATCTCGCTTGATTTCGGCATCGTCGGCACGCTCAGTGAATTCGACAAGGAATACCTGGCCCAGAACTTCACCGCTTTCTTCCGCCGCGACTACAAGCGCGTGGCGGAACTGCACATCGAGTCGGGCTGGGTACCGCCGGCCACCCGCGTGGACGAACTCGAAGCGGCGGTGCGCACCGTGTGCGAGCCGTATTTCGACCGGCCGCTCAAGGAGATCTCGCTGGGAATGGTGCTGATGCGGCTGTTCCAGACTTCGCGTCGTTTCCACGTCGAAATCCAGCCGCAGCTGGTGCTGCTGCAGAAGACCCTGCTGAACATCGAAGGACTGGGCCGCCAGCTCGATCCCGAGCTGGACCTGTGGGCCACCGCCAAACCGTTCCTGGAGCGCTGGATGCTCGAACAGGTCGGACCGCAGAAACTGGTCGACGAACTGAAGGCCCAGGCGCCACGCTACGCCAAGCTGCTGCCCGAACTGCCGCACCTGCTGGACCGCTACCTGCGCCAGCGCCACGCCTCGGAACATCGCGACTTGATGGAACTGCTGGTCGAACAGAAGCGCACCAACCGCCTGCTGCAAGGGATTGTCTATGGCGGCATTGGCTTCGCGGTCGGCCTGATCGTGATGCAGATCATCGTTCGAGTCCGCGTTTTCTAGACCCTCGGGCATAATTTCGCCCGATCAAACATGGGGTCGGGGGACCGCCGATGAATTACACACTGGTCTCGTTTGTCGTGCTGTACCTGCTGGGTACGCTCGCGCTGGGCGTTTGGGCCGGTACCCGGATCAAGAACACCGCCGATTTCGCCATCGCCGGCCGCAGCCTCCCGCTGGTCATGGTGATCACCACCACCTTCGCCACCTGGTTCGGTGCTGAAACCGTGATGGGTATCCCCGCCAAGTTCGTGCAGGGCGGCCTCAACGCGATCGTGGAGGACCCGTTCGGCGCCGGCACCTGCCTGATCCTGGTGGGCGTGTTCTTCGCCGCCCGCCTGTACAAGCAGAACCTGCTGACCATCGGCGACTTCTACCGCCAGCGTTTCGGGCGCGGCGTCGAGGTGTTCTGCTCCGGCGCCATCATCCTGAGCTACCTGGGCTGGGTGGCGGCGCAGATCACCGCGCTGGGGCTGGTGTTTTCCGTGCTCACTAACGGAGCGATGTCCGAGACCATGGGCATGATCATCGGCACCCTGGCGGTGCTGGTGTACGTGGTGATCGGCGGCTTCCTGGCGGTGGCCTGGACCGACTTCATCCAGATGATCGTGCTGGTGATCGGCTTGTCCATCATCGCGGTATTTTCCGCCGACTTGGCCGGCGGTGCCGACAAGGTATTGGCCATGGCGCAGTCCAAGGAGCTTTGGAACTTTCTGCCGCCGCCCAGTTTTACTGATATCGCCTTCTTTGTCGGTGCGGGCCTGACCATGATGCTGGGCAGCATCCCGCAGCAGGACGTGTTCCAGCGGGTGATGTCGGCGAAGAACGCGCAGACGGCCCAACGCGGCGCTGTGATCGGCGGCGTGAGCTACATCCTTTTCGCCTTCGTGCCGATGTTCATCGTCGCTGCCGCCGTGGTGGTGATGGGCGACAGCGCCATGGAACTGGCCAAGAACGACTACCAGAAGGTGCTGCCCACTTTCGTGTTAACCAGGATGCCGCTGATCATGCAGATCCTGTTCTTCGGCGCGCTGCTGTCGGCGATCAAGAGCACGTCGTCGGCGACCCTGCTGGCGCCTTCGACCAGCTTCGTCGAGAACATCCTGAAGAACCTGCGGCCGCATATGAGTGATCGCCAGCAGTTGGCGGCGATGCGCATGACCATCGTCGTATTCACCGCTTCGGTGCTGGCCTACGCGATCGCGATGAAGGGCACGTCCATCTACGAACTCGTTTCCGCGGCATACCAGATCACGCTGGTGGGCGCGTTCGTGCCGCTGGTCATGGGGCTGTATTGGAAGCGCGCCACCACCCAAGGCGCGGTTATTTCGCTGGCGGCAGGCATCGCGGTCTGGGTCCTGTTCTTCCCCCAGGTCGGCGGAGAGGCCCTGAGCAAGCTGTTTCCGGGGCAGCTCGCCGGCCTCCTGGCGGCATTTGTCGGCATGATCGCGGGATCGCTGGCGCCCCAATTCCTGCGCAACCGCCACGAACCCCGGGCGACCCTGGCCAGTCTGCGCCCGCACTGAGCAAAGCCCGGGCCGGGCGGCAGCCGGGGCTTGAATTTCGAGCCTCCGCCTATAATTGAAGGCTTTGCACCGCAGCAAGAACTTCACTGCCCGCCATGCCGATCTACGCTTACAAATGCGCATCCTGTGGCCATGCCAAGGATGTCCTGCAGAAGATGTCCGATGCTCCGCTGACGGAGTGTCCCGCCTGCGGCGCGCAAGCGTTCGGCAAGCAGCTCACGGCCGCCGGTTTCCAGCTCAAGGGCTCGGGCTGGTATGTGACTGATTTCCGGGGCGGCGCCAGCAGCTCATCCGGCTCGTCCAGCGCCAAGTCGGGCGACAGCAAGCCGGCGGATTCCAGCACGGGCGATTCCGGCGCCGCCAAGCCCGCCGACAGCAAGACCGATACGCCGTCCGCCTCCGGTGGTGGTTGCGGCGGTTCCTGCGCCTGCCACTAGGCCGCGCGCCAACCCAAGGTACGACCAGCATGTCCGCGCTCCGCAAATGGTTCCTTGCCGGTCTGCTGGTGCTCGTCCCGGTCGCGGTGACGCTCGCGGTGCTTCAATGGGTCATTGAAACGCTGGACAGCACGCTGCAGATCCTGCCGAATGAATGGCACCCGGACCGCCTGCTCGGCTATCACGTCCCCGGCTTCGGCGTGCTGCTCACGCTCGCCATCCTGCTCACCGTGGGCGCGGTGGTCAGCAACTTCGTCGGCCGCAAGCTGGTGGCCTGGGGCGATCGCCTGGTCACCCGCATCCCGGTGGTGCGCTCGATCTATTCGAGCGTCAAGCAGGTCTCGGACACCCTGTTCTCCCCTGGGGGCAACGCCTTCCGCACCGCGGTGCTGGTCCAGTGGCCGCGGGCGGACGTCTGGACCATCGGCTTCGTCACCGGCGCGCCGGGCGGCGATGTCACCAACTACCTCGTAGGCGACTATGTCAGCGTCTACGTGCCCACCACGCCCAACCCGACGGGCGGGTACTTCGTGATGCTTCGCAAGAGCGACTGCATCGAACTCAAGATGACCGTGGACGAGGCGTTGAAATACGTCATCTCCATGGGTGTCGTTTCCCCGAAAACCAATTGATCGAGGAAGGACGCGGCCGCCGAAAGGCGGCGCGTTATGGCCTATGTTGATGCGCACCACTTATTGCGGTCTCGTGACCGAAGCCCTGATGGGACAGACCGTCACTCTGTGCGGCTGGGTGAACCGGCGCCGTGACCATGGCGGGGTGATCTTCGTCGACCTGCGCGACCGCGAGGGTTACGTGCAGGTCGTGTGCGATCCGGATCGCGCCGAGACCTTCAGGACCGCCGAGGGCCTGCGCAACGAGTTCTGCGTGCAGGTCAAGGGCATTGTGCGCGCGCGGCCTGAAGGCACGACCAACGATCACCTCAAGAGCGGCAAGATCGAGCTGCTGGCGCACGAGCTGACGGTGCTCAACGCTTCCGTGACGCCCCCGTTCCAGCTCGACGACGAGAACCTGTCGGAGACCACGCGCCTGGTGCATCGCGTGCTGGACCTGCGCCGGCCGTACATGCAGAACAACCTCATGCTGCGCTACAAGGTGGCGATGGAAGTTCGCAAGTTCCTGGATGCGAACGGCTTCATCGACATCGAGACGCCGATGCTCACCAAGAGCACGCCCGAAGGCGCGCGCGACTACCTGGTGCCCAGCCGTGTGCACGACGGCATGTTCTTCGCACTGCCGCAGTCGCCGCAGCTGTTCAAGCAGCTGCTGATGGTGGCCGGCTACGATCGCTATTACCAGATCACCAAGTGCTTCCGCGACGAGGACCTGCGCGCCGACCGCCAGCCCGAGTTCACCCAGATCGACATCGAGACCTCCTTCCTGACCGAGGAGGAGATCCGCACGATGTTCGAGGGCATGATCCGCAGCACCTTCCAGAACGTGCTGGGCATCGACATCGGCGCCTTCCCGGTGATGAAGCATGCCGACGCGATGCGCCTGTACGGCTCGGACAAGCCTGACCTGCGCGTGAAGCTGGAGTTCACCGAAATGACCGACGTCATGAAGGACGTGGACTTCAAGGTGTTCTCCGGCCCCGCCAATTCGGCCGACGGCCGTGTGGTGGCCTTGCGCATCCCCGGCGGCGGCGAAATGAGCCGCGGCGAGATCGACGGCTACACCGAGTTCGTGAAGATCTACGGCGCCAAGGGCCTGGCCTGGATCAAGGTCAACGACGCAGGCAAGGGCCGCGACGGCCTGCAGTCGCCCATCGTCAAGAACCTGCACGATGCGGCGATCGCCGAGATCCTCAAGCGCACCGGCGCGGCCAGCGGCGACCTGATCTTCTTCGGAGCCGACAAGGCCAAGGTCGTCAACGACGCGATTGGCGCGCTGCGCGTCAAGGTGGGTCACAGCGAGTTCGGCAAGTCCAAGGGCTTGGTCGAAGGCGCGTGGAAGCCGCTGTGGGTGATCGACTTCCCGATGTTCGAGTTCGACGACGAGGGGCAGCGCTGGAGCGCGGTGCACCACCCGTTCACCTCGCCCAAGGATGGCCACGAAGACTGGCTGGAGACCGATCCCGGCCGCTGCGTGGCCAAGGCCTACGACGCCGTGCTCAACGGCATCGAACTGGGCGGCGGCTCGGTGCGTATCCACCGCGAGGACGTGCAAAGCAAGGTGTTCCGCGCGCTCAAGATCGACGCCGAGGAAGCCAAGCTCAAGTTCGGCTTCCTGCTGGACGCGCTGCAGTACGGCGCGCCCCCGCACGGCGGCATCGCGATCGGCCTGGACCGCTTCGTGATGCTGATGGCCGGTGCAGAGAGCCTGCGCGACGTGATCGCCTTCCCCAAGACCCAACGCGCCCAGTGCCTGCTGACGCAGGCGCCGGGGCCGGTCGACGAGAAGCAGCTGCGCGAGCTGCATATCCGGCTGCGCAACCCGCAACCCGCCTGAGGCAGGGACGACAAAGCAAAAGAGGCGCCGCGGCGCCTCTTTGCTTTTGTGCTGGCCTCGGTGATCAGCGCGGGAAGTACATCTTCGCGCGATCGAGCTTGTAACCCCAGGGCAGGCCGGCGTTCTTCCAGCCGTTCACGCTGCGTCGGCCTTCGGGCGACATGTCGCCTTCGAAGCCATCCACGACCGTATAGACCTTGGCGAAGCCGCTGTCGGCCAGTCGGTCGGCGGCGCGTGCGCTGCGGTCCCCTGAGCGGCACATCAGGATCACGATGTCGTTCTTTGTCAGGCCCTTGGCGGTCAGGCGGCGGTTGATTTCGGGCACGAAGTCCTGGAAAGGCTCGAGCGGGTAGCTGCCGCGCTTGGCGTCCCAGTCGCTCATGATCTCCTGGTGCTCCATGTAGGGAACCAGCGCATCGGGACCGGTGGCCATGCCCACGTACATCGCTTCGGCGCGCGTGCGGATGTCGAGGAACAGCACCCGGGCTGCGCCGCCATTGGCTTCGATGAAGCCAGGCACCTCCTTGGCGGTGATATACAAGGCTGGGCGGGTACGCTTGGCTTCAGGCAGGCTCGCGGCGTCGACCGTCGCCCGGGCCGGGGCGGTCATGCCGAGCGCTGCGGCGGCGATGCCAAGCAAGGCCGTGCGGCGCAAGGGGTCCGTGGCCGACAGTTCGGATGCAAAACGGGAAAATACGGACATGTCGATTGTTCTCCGCTGTTGTGGACGGGGGTCAGTATATGTATCAGTGCATGCGAATATTTGTCTCAGCGCAAGCTTGCTCTGCTTGATCGCACGCGGTCTGCTCCGCCAATAACGGCATGTCTCCACGATTCAAGATCCCGCAGTCGGTGCTGGTCGTGATCCACACGCCGGCCCTGGACGTGCTGTTGATCAACCGGGCTGATGCCGCCAACTTCTGGCAGTCGGTGACCGGCGCAAAGGACCACGAACAGGAGTCCTTCGCGCAGACCGCCGTGCGCGAGGTGGCCGAGGAAACCGGCATCGATTGCGCGAACGGCAGGCTGACCGACTGGGGCCTGGAAAACGTCTACGACATTTACCCGCGCTGGCTGCACCGCTATGCACCAGGAATCACCCGCAACACCGAGCATGTGTTCGGCCTGTGCGTACCGGACGGCACGCGGGTGACGCTGAACCCGCGCGAACACACGGCGTACCGCTGGTTGCCGTGGCGCGAAGCGGCCGACGCCTGCTTCTCGCCTTCGAACGCGGAAGCCATCCTGTTGCTGCCACAATTTGCAGGATCATGAGCGCCCACGTTCTGCACTTCATGTCGCCGCTGGCCTTGCCGGCCTTCAGCCCCTCGGGGGTGTCAGCCTCCCTGAGGCGGCTCGGCGGAGGCTGAATGGCTGACACTTTCAGGATCGCGACCTACAACATCCACAAAGGGGTCCAGGGCCTGGGGCCGGCGCGACGGCTCGAGATTCATAACATCGGCCATGCGGTCGAGCAACTCGACGCCGACATCATTTGTCTTCAGGAAGTCAGAAAGCTGCATCGCCGCGAGGAGCAATACTTCACGCGCTGGCCCGAGTTGCCGCAGCACGAGTTCCTCGCGCCCGATGGCTACGAGGCGGTTTACCGGACCAATGCGTACACGCGCCACGGCGAGCACGGCAATGCCTTGCTTTCGCGCTGGCCGGTGGTGTCGCTCAACCACGTGGACATCTCCGACCACCGCTTCGAGCAACGCGGGCTGCTGCACGTGAAGGTCCAGGCGCACCGTCGCTTCGTGCACGTGATCGTCGTGCACCTCGGCCTGATCGCCGGCAGCCGGGGGCGCCAGATCCAGCAGCTCACCCACTACATCGCGCGTGAGGTGCCACGGCGCGAGCCGGTGGTGGTGGCGGGTGACTTCAACGACTGGGGCGCCAAGCTGCGCCCCGCCATGAACGCCGTGGGCCTGCGCGACCATGTGGGCGACCGGCTGTGGACCTATCCTTCACGCCTGCCGCTGACGCAGCTCGACTACGTCTATGCGCGCGGGCTCAACCCGGTGGGCGTGGCGATTCCGCGCGGGCGCATCTGGTGGCGCATGTCCGACCATTTGCCCCTATTGGCTGAGTTCGAGTTGTAGCGCATGCCCGCGCCGCTGCGCTCCGGTCATTCCCTGCAATTGCTGCAGGGCGCCATGGAGTTCTTCCCGGCGCTGGTGGCTGCCGTCGATGCCGCGCAGCACGAGGTGCGGCTGGAGACCTACATCTTCGATTTCCAGGGGCAAAGCGCGGAAGTGGCCTATGCACTCGAGCGCGCGGCACGGCGCGGCGTGCGTGTGCGCATCGTGGTCGATGGCTTCGGCACGCCGCCGCTGTCGTCGCCTTGGCTGGAGCGGTTCCTTGCCGCGGGGATCGATTGGCGTGTCTATTCGCCGCTGGGGCGCCTGGGCATTCTCTCGCTGGGTAGTTGGCGGCGGCTGCATCGCAAGCTATGCCTGGTCGACGGGCGCATCGCGTTTTGCGGCGGCATCAATGTGCTGGACGACCTGCACGACCAGCAAGGACCTTCGCTGCCCGCGCCGCGCCTGGATTTCTCCGTGCAGGTGACCGGTCCGCTGGTGCAGAAGATCGAGGCCACCATGAGCCGCCTGTGGCTGCGACTGCAGGCCAAGCGCGAATTCCGC
>Ga0207853_1000284_pt1 | contig 11757 bp, 9 predicted proteins | sample LuqExpMetagenom6_FD_187764 | JGI IMG/M metagenome (GOLD analysis project Ga0207853, IMG submission 187764) | Tropical forest soil microbial communities from Luquillo Experimental Forest, Puerto Rico - Sample 6 (SPAdes) | ecosystem: Environmental > Terrestrial > Soil > Tropical forest ...
CCGCCGGTGCGGCGGATTCGCTGGCCGCTCCGCTGACGCCACGCGATTGGCAGACCACCACGTCGCTCGCCAAGCGCCTCATGTTCCGCGCCCTGATCGACTGGTCCGCCAAGCACGGGCTGGTCGAGCCGGTGCTGCAGTTCGTGCGTGCACTGCCCGAGGAGCAGTGGCACCGCATGGGCGACTGACGTCAGACCGGCCCCGATTGCTCGGAGCTGCTTTCCAGCGCGGCCTGCGCGACCGCGTCGAGTGCGGCGTCCACGACGCTGTCGGCCTGTACCCGCCGGGCGCTGCCTGAGGCCAGCATCTGCGCCAGGGTTCCCGCAGTGAGTGATTCCGGGCGCCCGGCCGCGTCGACGAACATCAGCATCGAACCGTGCGGGCTGGACCACGCGAGTTTCCATCGCGCCCAGGCATCCCGCACCATCACTTCGATGTACTGGCCCTTGGCCACCCCGCTCCTGGCTGGCTGGAGGCTTCGATCTGCGGGCTCGGTCGAGGCGAAGTCGGTCGCCCGCAGCAGCCGGGAATCCTGGATCTCCTCGGGCGACAGCCAGGGCAGGGCGTCGGCGTGCCACTCGAGCTGTCCCGGCCCGGCCGACTCTTCCGTGGAAGCGGCCGTGGCTTCACCGCTGTCGCCGCGCAAGCCCCGGAGGTGGGCCGACGACAGGCTGGCCAGGAAGGGGTCGACCTCCGCTCCCCGGGCGCCGATCTTCGCCAGCGCCTCGCGCATCTTCGCGAGCAGCGGCGCGGCCATCCATTGCAGCCGGGCCGGGTTCTGTCCGGCCAGCCGCGGCTGCGAACTCCAGATGATGTCGCTGACCGATGCTTCGTAGGCGCCCGGGTCCGCGCCGCCGTCGGGCGACGCGATCCGGGCCGCGGCGATGACCTGGCTCCACGGGCCGAGCAGGAAGCGGCGGACTTCGGGCGGCGCTGAGGCGACATCGGGCCGGGCGCGCAGGGTCGCCGCGATGGCCGCGGCCGCATGGTTGCGCGCGTCGGCCGCCAGCAGGGCGCGCGCCACCGAGGCGCGCTGCTTGCGCGAACGCAGCTCGGTCTCGTCCCAGCTTTGCCGCAGCGTCTGCAGCACGAAATGGAAGGGTTCCGCGTCATGCGGCTGCAAACCCGATAGCGCCTGGGCGGCCTCGTGCAGCGGCCCCAGGAATTCGGCAAAGCCGGTGGTGTTCGGCCGCGTCCATGCCAGGCTTCTCTGGGTGATCTCCTCGAGCAGCTCGCGCGCGGGATGCCGGCGGTCGGTGAAAAAGCGCTGGTCGTGCAGCACCAGGTGCAGAAGCGCAGGTTCCATGTCGCGCACGAGGTGCTGGATCTCCGGCAGCAAGCGCGGGTCGCACGAAATGTTCTCCACCATCTGGTGCGCGACTTCGCGTGCCAGCGTCTGGTTCGGCGTGAACGCCACGTGCGTGCCGTCCGCCTGCGGGGCCAGCGGCTCCGGATGCCAGATGCCCGATCGCCACCGCTCTTGCATGCGGCGCACGACGTCGTCGGCGCGGTTCATGCCCTCCAGCGCCATCATGGCCGCAGGCAAGGTGACGCCGTTGATCGAGTGGCCGCCCGGGCGCGTCAGGCCCTGGGTGTCGCCTTCGCCACGTGACGCGCTCACCAGCATCCGCTTGAGATCGCGCAGCGTGACCTGCCCGCCGCCTGCCCGGCGCCGGCCTTCGTGCTGGGGCGCCGATACCTTGTAGCCGGCGGCGGCAACGCCTTGTTGCAGCATGTGCTCGGACAGGCGCCGATACAGCGTCGCCAATTCGAGGCCGAAGGGGGGACACAGGTGCTGCATCCACAAGCCCCGCACCGGGGTCGAGACGCCACCGCGCGCCAAGGCACGGCGCAAGGCAGCGACCCAGACCTGCGGGCGCAGCGGGTTGGTCGCCGCCTGGACGCGCGCGTGCCCCTGCACCGCACTGACCAGTGCATTCAGCCGGACCAGTTCCTGCTCGACCGCATCCATCACCGCCTGCTGTCCGCGCACGAGCTCCACGGCCTCGTCGAGCTGGTCCTCCCCCATCAGCTCGAGCGAGTCGAAACTCAGGACCTTGGCGGCTCGTCCGGGCTCTTCGCCAGGAACCTTCATCTCCTCCTGCAGGCTGGGAACGAAGGCTGCGGCAACGGCACTGTCGGCCCGCAGCAGCGCTGCAGCAGCGTCACCCAGGCGCGCCCGCTCGCCGCCGACCGATGCGCCCTGCGCCGCCCGCGTCAGCGACTGGGCTGCAGCCGCGCAGGCGCGTTGCAGCATGCTGGCGCTTTCGCGGCAGGCGTGGTCCAGGCAAGTTGCCAACAAGGTCTCACGGGTGCTGGGAGTGGGGAACGGCATAGGCGAAGGATATTCTGCGGGCCTGATGCGCAGCAATCCCCCGTCCGGCGCCGGTGACCGCACGCAGCGCGTGGCGCCTGGCGACATCCCCGCGCGGCTCGACCGGCTGCCCTGGTCGCGCTGGCACTGGCGCATCGTGGTGGCGCTGGGTATCGCCTGGGTGCTGGACGGCCTCGAAGTCACCATCGTCGGATCGGTCGGCAGCGTGCTCGAGCGCCCCGACACGCTGGGCCTCAGTGCGACGCAGATCGGCTGGGCCGGCTCGCTGTACGTCGCCGGCGCGGTGCTGGGCGCGCTGGTGTTCGGCCGGCTGGCCGACCGTCTCGGGCGCAAGCGCCTGTTCCTCCTGACGCTGGCGGTCTACATGGGCGCCACGGTGGCCACGGCGCTCACCACCGGCTTTGCCGGCTTCGCGGCCTGCCGCTTCGTCACGGGCGTGGGCATCGGCGGCGAGTACGCGGCGATCAATTCGGCGATCGACGAGTTGATCCCGGCTCGCGTGCGCGGCCGCGTGAACCTGGCGATCAACGGCAGCTTCTGGCTGGGCGCGGCGCTGGGGGCACTGCTGAGCCTGGTGCTGCTCGATCCGCGCGTGCTCGGGCCCGTGCTCGGCTGGCGTGCCGGGTTCGGACTGGGCGCGATGCTCGCGCTGGCCATCCTGTTCGTGCGCCGCCATGTGCCAGAGAGCCCGCGCTGGCTACTGGCGCACGGGCACGCTGCCGAAGCGCAACGCGTCGTCACGCAGATCGAACGGGCGGTCGGGGTGCCGGCCCCTGTGGCGGCGACGGGCACCGTGGCCTTCGCCGGCAGGACCATACCCACGCTCGCCGAGGTGGCGCAGGTGCTGCTGCGGCGCTACCCGGAGCGCAGCGCTGTCGTGCTGGCGCTGATGGTCTCGCAGGCGTTCTTCTACAACGCGATCTTCTTCACCTATTCGCTGGTGCTGACGCGCTTCTACGGCGTGGCTGCCGAGCGGGTCGGCCTGTTCATCCTGCCGTTCGCGGCCGGCAACCTGCTCGGGCCGCTGCTGCTGGGGCCGCTGTTCGACCGCGTGGGCCGCCGCCGAATGATCGCGGCGACCTATGCGCTGTCGGGCGTCGCGCTGGCCCTGACCGGCCTGGCGTTCCTGCGCGGCCTGTTCGATGCAGGCACGCAGACGCTGGCGTGGTCAGCCGTGTTCTTCCTCGCGTCCGCGGCGGCGAGTTCCGCCTATCTCACGGTGAGCGAAGTGTTCCCGCTGGAGATGCGCGCGATCTCGATTTCGATCTTCTACGCCATCGGCACCGGCATCGGCGGCTTCGTTGCGCCGGCGTTCTTCGGCGCGCTGATCGCCAGCGGCAGCCGGCCCCATGTTTTCACGGGCTATCTGGTGGGGGCGGCGCTCGTCATCGTCGCGGCGCTCGTGGCGTGGGTCTACGCCGTCGATGCGGAGGGCCAGCCGCTGGAAGTCGTAGCGCCGCCGCTGGGCGCAGCGCAGTCTCGTGCTGCGTCTACGCGAGACTGAGGTCAGGGCGCACCGGCCGCCCCGTTCACGGCGGGCAGCCGCACCACGAACTGGCTTCCGCGCCCGACGCCTTCGCTGTGCGCCGTCACCGACCCGCCGAGCATCTCCACCAGCCGCTTCACCAGCGCCAGGCCGATACCCAGCCCGCCGGCCGACCTGCGATGGTCACCGTCGGCCTGCGTGAACAGGTCGAAGATCCGGGGCAGGAAATCCGGCGGAATGCCCCAGCCCGTGTCGCTGACCGCAATGTCGACATCGGAACCTTCCCGGCTTGCCTTCACGTGGATCTGGCCTCCGCGATCCATGTATTTGCAGGCGTTCGTGACCAAGTTGATGAAGACCTGGGCCAGGCGCACCGAATCGGCATGCACCCGGATCGGCTCGGCGGGCAGGTCGAACGCCAGCGTGTGCCGCGATTGTTCCACCAGCGGACGGCAGGCCTCCTCGACCTGGCGCATGACGGATGCGACTTCCACGTCCTCCATGCGCAGCTCCAGCTTGTGGTTGGCGATGCGGCTCATCTCGAGCAGGTCGTCGACCAGCCGGGCGAGGTGGGCGACTTGCCGTTTCATCACCGCGTGCGCCTTCTCGACCTGGTCGGCGTCGCCACCCCTGCGCTTCAACACCTCGAGCGAGTTCGCCAGCGGGGCGAGTGGTCCGCGCAACTCGTGGGCCAGTGTGGCAATGAACTCGTCCTTGCGTCGTTCGGCCTCCCGCAGCGCCTGCTCGTAGCGCAGGCGGATCACAAGGTCGACGGCATACCGGGCATACAACTCGAGCTGCTGAAGGTCCTGCTCGGAGGCATGGTGAGGCTGGCGGAAGAGCGTGGTGAGAATCCCCAAGGCGCTGCCGTCGTGGCCCCGCATGGGCGTGGCCAGCAAAGCACGGTATCCGGCTTGCGCCGCCATGTCGCGATTCGGGGCGAAGTCCGTATCGAGTTCGACGTCTTCGATCATGCGCTGCGCGCCGATTTCCAGGAACCGGGCCATGGTGGAACCCTCATTCACGCGCATGATCCGGAAATGATCGAGATAGGGCTGGCGAAAGCCGCGGTGGGCCACCATCTCCAACGCCTGCGCCTGCGGGTTCAACAGCTGCACCGCACCGAAGTGAGCGCCGCACGCTTCGATGGCGCTCTCGAGCAGGTCATCCAGTGCGCCCGTCAGGTCGCTGGCGGCGAACAGGCGGGTGCTGAGGGCATGCAGCGTGCGCATGCGGTGCTCCGATTCGCGCAGTGCATCGCCAGCCTGCTTGCGCTGCGTGATGTCGACCATGGCACCGACCATCTTCGTGGGCCGCCCCGACGGGTCCTTGAGGATCTGCGAGGTCGCCTCGACCCAGATCCAGGCACCGTCCTTGTGCCGGATGCGATAGACCGAAGTGTTCGATCCACCTTTTTCCAAGTGCCATTGGAACCGCTTGAGCTGGGCGGGCAGGTCCTCCGGGTGAATGAGCGAATACCACCAGGCGATCGTGTGATGGTCTTCGCCGGCGTTGTAACCGGTCACCCGTTCCATGCCATAGACGATGACCTCGCCACCGGCCACCGGGTCCAGCTCGTAGACAAACGCGCCGGCGGCATCCAGGGCCAGCCGGAACCGGTCCTTGATCCGCCGCAGCGCCGTCTCGATCTGCTTGCGTCGTGTCAGGTCATAGAACTGGCAGGCGACCCCGTTGCGCCCGTTGGGCAGCGCCAGGCGCTCGATTCTCCAGTCGTAGTACTCGGTGTTGCCGGTGTCCACCCGCTTCGCGACGGTGCGCGGGGCTTTGTAGGGCTCGCCACTTTCCAGGGTGTGACGAAAGTGCGTGAGCACCTCGCTGACCAGCGGCTCGGGCCACAGGCAGCGCAGCACGTCACCAATGTCGCGCTCGAGCAGCGGATGCACATTGCGGAAATGGCGGTGGGCGCCCTGGCTGACCTGCACGAGCCTGAGATCCGCGTCGACGATGTACACGCCGAAGGGAGAGTTCTCGACCAGGTGCTCGAACGCGTCCTGAGAGTGGCTCAGCAAGGCCATGGGCCGCTGCCCGAAGGTCTGACCAACCGGGCAACGTGCGACGCATGATAGGCGAAATGCTGGGAAATGCGACTCGGCCGTTGCGTCGATCGGCTTTCTGCTCCCTACCGTCTGCCCAGCAGAGCCAGGTACTCCGAGCGCGTCTGCGGCAGCACCGCGGAAACCAGCTGGTCGTAGGACGTCTGATGGCGCGACAGCATGCGCGCGGAGGCGATCAGCTTCGATCGGCAGAACCAGTGGCAGGTGTGCTGCATCAGGAACAGTTCGGCCGAGATGGCAAAGGCACGCTCACGTGCCGATGTGGACGTGCTCGCTTCGATGGCACGGCGAATGCCGCGCGCATGGACCGCCAGTGCCTCGCGCATGTCGAAGTTGGGGAACCAGGTGACGGAGAAGGGCGCCCAGATCGGCAGCAGGCTGACCCGCGCCAGCGGTGGATCGACGCCAGCGAAGTCCGAAGCCAGGCGCGTGACCTCGGCGCACAGTTGCTGTTCGGCGCCACGCAGCACGCCCCAGACCTGCTCCTGGCGCGCGGGGTCCGCTTCGCCCAGTGCGCGCAAATAGCCCTGCGTCACCGTTTCCATGTTCGCTTCGATGCGATGGCGCGACAGGAAATGCGCCAGCAGCGCGATGCGCTGCTGCTGTTGCCTGGATTTGAAAACCCAGGCGGCGGCCAGCAGCAGGGCGATGAGAAAGAAGGAGTCCATGTGAAACGAGCGCGGGATTCGGCGCGGCGGCGGTGCCGTCTTCGCGACAGAGGCCGGCAGGATAGCGCAGTCACGCCGGCGTTCGCCGCATGGCGGCCGGCGACGCCCGCTCTCTACAATGGTTTGCATGAGTACCGCGGTGGCCCCTCTCGTGACATGCCAGGTGCGCGTGCCTGATGTGGCGCCGTTGCTTGCGCGGCGCCAGCGTCGGGTCGCGTGGCTGGTGCTGGCGGTGTTGACGGCGCTCAGTGGATGCTCCACAACGCCGAATCGCAGCCGTGACGGATCGGACGCGGCTGCACCGACGAAGTCGCCGGGCGCCGAACTGGGCCGCGGCAAGGCCTCGTGGTACGGGTCGCGCTTCCAGGGCAAGCGCACGGCGAGCGGCGAGCGCTTCGACATGAACGAGCTGACCGCGGCGCACCGCACATTGCCGTTTGGCTCCCTGGTGCGCGTGCGCAATACCCAGAACGGCCGGGAAGTGGTGGTACGAATCAACGACCGCGGCCCCCAGGCCAGCGATCGCATCATCGACTTGAGCAAGGCGGCAGCCACCGCGCTCGATCTGGTGCAGGCCGGTGAAGCGCCGGTTGTCCTGATGAAGCCTTGATGGCAGCGGGGCAACGCGCCGTGCCGGCCTCGGGCAGCGCCCTCGATCGACGACAGGTTTCACTCGGCTGAGTTGCCGATGGGTCCATCAAGCGTCCCTGTCTTGCATCCTTCAAAATGAGCCCGATACCCGGGGCCATTCCATGCCAGCCAAGACCTTTACCGGCGGTCGCATCCGCCAGGCGCACTACGACAGCGCCTCCGGCCAGCTCGACCTGCATTTCGACAACCAGTCCATCCTGGCCTACAAGCACGTGCCGCAAGAGGTGTACCGGCGCCTGTGCAGCGCGCCCAACCCGACGACGTACTGGGAAGACCGCATCGCCGAGGAGTATCCGAAGGGGACACCGATGACCGCGAGCGGGCACAAGGACGGCGGCAACCCTCTGAGTGACCTGTTCCCCGGCCTGAGCGACCAGTCCGGCGACTGACCTCGCGCGGCCTGCCGCGGCGCTACAGTCTGGAATGGACGCCGGCCACGCCCGACCCGTTGCGCAGCCGCAGCAGGGTCTACTGAAGCTGCTGCGAACCGCCTGGCAGGAGTACGAGCGCGACTACGCGCGCTATTACGCGGTGGCCATGGTCTTCTACGCCCTCATCGCCATGGTGCCGCTGCTGCTGCTCCTGCTGGGTGGATTGGGCCTTGTGCTGCGGTACTCCGACCTCGCCGCATCGGCGGCGCAGCAGTTGTTGAAAGCGGTCGAGGCCGGCTTCGGCGCGCAGGTGCGCGCCACCATCGAGCACCTGTCCGAACAGCTGCAGCAAGGCTCCATCGTCGCGACCGTCATCAGCCTGGCCGCCTTGCTGCTGACGGCGTCCAAGCTGTTCCATCACCTGCGCATGACGTTTCGCGCGATCTGGAAATACGAGTCGCCGCTGGTCTCGAAGCAGCTCACCCGCGTCGTCTGGCAGACCTTGCTGGAGCAGGCGAAGGCATTTCTGCTGCTGCTGGCCGGCGGCACGCTGCTGCTCCTGGCGTTCGTGCTCGACGGTGTGATGCACTGGGTGGCCTTGCGCACGAGCCGGCTGCCCTGGCTCGGCGAGCCGGCCGGCATGTTCTTCGCCGTTTCGGTGCTGCTGGTGCTGGCCCCGCTGACGTTCGCTCTCCTGTTTCGCTACCTGCCGCCGGTCCGGCTCAAGTGGCGTCATGTGTGGCTGGCCGCCGCGTTATGTGGCGGCACCTGGTTGATCGGCTTCGAGTTGTTTGCCTTGTTCGGTGTGGGCTTCGGCCGCCGATTCGGCGCCTATGGCGCCCTCGGAAGCGTGCTGATCGCCATGGTGTGGATGAACGTCATCGCCCAGATGTTGTTCATCGGCGGCGAGCTGTGCAAGGTGATCGCGCAGCGCGACCCGGGCGGCCCTCGCATGGGAAGCCGGCCTTAGAACGACCCGAACACCGAGCCGAGCGCGATCACGGCCACGAGGGCGAGGATGGGCCCGACGATGCCGGCCATCAGGATGTCGAAGTAGCTCTTGCGGTGGGTCGCCCCGCACACCGCGAGCAGCGTCACTACCGCGCCGTTGTGCGGCAAGGTGTCCAGGGTGCCGGCGCCGATCACGGCGACCCGGTGCATCAGGCCCGGATCGATCCCGAGTTGCGCGGCCAGCTGCATGTAGGTGTCGCCGAGCGCGCCCAGCGCGATCGTCATGCCACCCGACGCCGAGCCGGTCAGCGCGGCCAGGACGTTGATGGCCACCGCCAGCGACACCAGCGGCCCGCCGCCGATCGAGAGCACCCAGTCGCGCACCAGCGCAAACCCCGGCAGCGCCGCGACGACCGCGCCGAAGCCGACCAGGCTGGCCACGCTGAGCACCGGCAGCACCGACGCGTTGGCGCCGGCATCGACGGTCTCGCGCAGGCTCGGCAGCCGCTTGCGGTTGAGCGCGACGAGCAGCACGATGGCCGCAGCCAGTGCCACGATCACCGACCACACGCCGCTGACCGCCGCCAGCGCGACGCCGCCCCAGCGATCCTCGGCGAGGAAGGCGGTATTCAGGCTCGGCAGCACCACCAGCGACATCGCCAGATTGACCCCCACGACGGCGACCAGCGGCAGGATCGCCACCGCGATGCCAGGCGTCTCACTGCCGTGGCGGCCGTGATGGACTTCGGCCGGGTCGAAGGCCGCCGCGGTCGTCGCGCGCTCGCGCACCAGGGGGTCGTCGGCCGCCGCATCCGGCGCAACCACCGTGTCGCCGTACCCTTCACCGGCGCGACGCGCCGCGGCCTCGGCGCGCGCCAGCCACCACAGCCCGAAGCCGAGCATGATGGCCGCAGCGATCGCGCCCAGCCCGGGCGCGGCGAACGGCGTGGTGCCGAAGAAGGGCATCGGAATCGCGTTCTGGATCGACGGCGTGCCCGGCAGCGCGGACATCGTGAAGGTCGACGTGCCAAGCAGGATGGTGGCCGGCATCAGGCGACCCGGAATATCGGCCGCACGAAACAGGGCCTGCGCCATCGGCCCGATCACGAAGAAGGCGACGAACAGGCTGACGCCGCCGTAGGTGACCAGCGCGCCGGCGAGCACCACCGCAACGATTGCGCGGCGCGGTCCGAGCTTGTCGGTCATGAACTGCGCGATGGCCGAGACCGAGCCGGAGTCCTCCATCAACTTGCCGAACAGCGCGCCGAGCAGGAACAGCGGAAAGAACTGGGCGATGAAGGCCGCGGCCGCGCTCATGAAAGTCTGCGTCCAGTGCGCCAGCAGCGGCTCCCCGGCGAAAAGCGCGGCGACAAGCGCGGCGGCCGGTGCCAGCACGAGCACGCTCCAGCCGCGGAACGACAGCCAGACCAGCGCGCCCAGGGCAAGCAGGATGCCGGCGAGTCCCATGCTCAGATTCCGTCGAGGAACTCGTCGAGGTCCAGCGTCGAGCGCTGGCCGAGGTCCTTCGCGTGCGCGTCGAGGAAAGCCTGCGCCGCCTGGCGGCCCTCTTCGCGCAACATCCGGAAGAACGCCCATTCGCCCAGGAGTTTGGAGGAGTAGCCGAGATGGATCATCGCGTCGCTCGCGATGCGGTGCATGCGCATGCGGGCCCAGACGCGACCCTCGCCCGAGCCCGGGTCGGCCGCCTTGCGCAGCAGCGCTGCTGCGCGCAATTCCTTGATCAGCACGGCGTTGAACGCGACCTCGTTGAGCCGGTTCTGGATTTCGCGCGCGGTGCGCGGAATGCCGGGCCGCTCGATCGGGTTGATCTGCACCAGGATCGTGTCCGAGGACGTGCACTCGCGGATCAGCGGAGCCATGGTCGGATTGCCGGAATAGCCGCCGTCCCAGTACGGCTCGCCGTCGATCTCCACCGCCTGGAACAACGTCGGCAGGCAGGCCGAGGCCAGCAGCACGTCGGGCGTGATGTCGGTGTTGCGAAAGACGCGGCCGCGGCCGGTGCGCACGTTGGTCGCGGTGACGAAGATCTTGATCGGCGCGCGCACGAGCCGCTCGAAGTCGACACTGTCGGACAGGATCTGGCGCAGCGGATTCGCACCGAGCGGGTTGACGTCGTACGGCGACAGCACCCGCGCCGCCATGTCGAACGCGGTGAACAGCGGCGAATAGTCGAGCGTCCAGCGGCCGGTCATGATTTCGAGCGGGCCGCGGCGCAGCGGACTGAGCAGCGCGGCGTCGGACACCCGCTTCCAGAAGCGCTCCAGCGTGATACGCGCATGCAGCGGACCACCGGCGGCCAGGCCGTCGGCCATCACCACCGCGTTCATCGCGCCGGCGGAAGTTCCGGACACGCCGTCGAAGTGCAGCCAGGGCTCTTCGAGCAGGCGGTCAAGCACACCCCAGGTGAAGGCGCCGTGCGCGCCGCCACCTTGCAGTCCGAGGTCGACCGAAACCGGATCGCGATCCATCACCGCCTCTTGCGAAAGCTCAATCTAATCGGCAACGCTGGATCAGATCAACCGAATTCTTGCGACGGGCCTGGCACTGACGAGCCACCGCTGACGAGCCACGATCGAACTGAGCCGGTCGCGCTGGCGCTGGCTCTGCAAGAGCACTGACGCCCTGTCGGCGCCGTCTCTCCCTAGAATGGGACGCTTCCACGGCGAGGACCCGGCGATGACCCAGCTGAAGCGGCTGCTTGCCGCGACGGACCTTTCCGCCCCTTCCCGGCATGCGGTCGAACGGGCAGCCCTGGTGGCGCGTGCGGCCGGCGCCCAACTCGATCTGGTGCACGTGGCCACGTCGGCTCGCCTCGACGAACTGCGCCGTCTCGTGGCCAACCTGCCGCCGGAAATCACTCAGCGAATCCGCGAGCAGATCGACATGCTCGTCGGCGCGCTGGCGGCCACGGTGCGTGAACGCCACGGCGTCAGCGTCACCACCCATGTGGCCAGCGGCGCACTGTTGAAAGCCATCGAGGACACGGCCAGAGCTGTCGATGCCGATCTGCTGGTCCTCGGCGCGCGGGGCAGCAGCATGCTGCGGCACCTGGTGCTGGGCTCGACTGCGGCGCGCCTGGTGAGCGGCTTCAGCCGTCCCCTGCTGGTGGTCAAGCGCGCGGCCGCCGCCGAGTACCGCCGTGTGCTGGTCCCGGTGGACTTCTCCAATGCGTCCTTGCCGGCGGTGCGACTGGCCCGCG
>Ga0207853_1000285_pt1 | contig 11736 bp, 10 predicted proteins | sample LuqExpMetagenom6_FD_187764 | JGI IMG/M metagenome (GOLD analysis project Ga0207853, IMG submission 187764) | Tropical forest soil microbial communities from Luquillo Experimental Forest, Puerto Rico - Sample 6 (SPAdes) | ecosystem: Environmental > Terrestrial > Soil > Tropical forest ...
TCGCGAGCTCGCGCACGTACTCGTACATGCGTCGATACACACCTTGTCGGCGGAAGTCTTCACGCACATACACACTCTGAATCCACCAGAACAGGCCGTTTCGCCAATCGCTCCACTCCTGCGTCACCATCAGGCATCCAACCACCTGCTTGTCGGATTCGGCGACGCCATAGAAACCGAGCTGCGGCGACTCGATCAAACGGCGCACGCCCGCGCCAATGATCTCCGGGATAAGCCTTTTGCCCTCGGTGGCCAGTGCCATCGCGCTGTTGAACTGGGCAATCGTTTCCGCGTCGCGTTCCTCGCCCCTGCGAACGATCAGATCGTCTGACTTCGTCATGAGATCCTGCCCTCCTCGACCGCGTGGCAGGCCACCCGAGTGCCACCGATTTCAAGCAATGCCGGTCGCTCGGCCTTGCAGCGTGCGTTGGCGTGCGGGCAGCGCGGGTGGAAGGCGCAGCCTGCCGGCGGGTTCAGCGGGTTGGGTACCTCGCCTTGCACCGGTGTGCGCGCCCGTCCCGTGTCGTGCATCTTGGGAATCGCATCCAGCAGCATGCGCGTGTACGGATGCCGAGGCTGCGCGAACAGCTGCTGCTTGCCGGCCAGTTCCACCAGGCGCCCCAGGTACATCACGCCGACCTGGTCGGCCACATGACGCACGACCGCGAGGTTGTGCGAGATGAACAGGTAGGTCAGGCCCTGCTTGCGCTGCAGGTCCTTCATGATGTTGAGCACCTGCGCCTGCACGCTCACGTCGAGCGCCGAGGTCGGCTCGTCGCACACCAGGAAGTCCGGCTGCGTCGCCAGTGCGCGCGCGATGGAAATCCGCTGGCGCTGCCCACCGGAGAACTGGTGCGGGTACTTCTCCATGTCGTCGGGCGACAGACCGACCGAACGCAACAGCTCACCCACGCGCAGGCCCAGGTCGGGCTCGGCGGTGACGATGCCGTGTTCCTTCAAGGGCTCGCCCACGATGTCTTCGACCCGCCAGCGCGGGTTGAGGCTCGCATAGGGGTCCTGGAAGATCATCTGGATGCGGCGGCGCAGGCTGCGGCCTTGCGCGGTGCGATACGCCGCGTGCGCATCCTGGCCGTCGAAGTTCAGGCTGCCGCGCGAGGGTTCGTACAACCCGACCAGCAACTTGGCGACCGTGCTCTTGCCGCAACCGGACTCGCCCACCAGCGCCAGGGTCTGTCCGCGCTGGATGTCGAAGCTCACGCCATCGACCGCGTGCAGCCATTGCCGCGGCCTGCGCTCCAGCATGCGGTTGAGCAGCGGCGGGGAGACATCGAAACTGCGCGCGAGGTCGCGTGCCTGGACCAGTGCCTCGCTCATGCCGTCACTCCCGCCGCAGCGTCGTGCAGCCAGCAGGCCGCGCGCGTGGCGCCCGCGTCGAGCAACTCAGGCCGCTCGACACGGCAGCGATCGAAGGCGCGCGGGCAGCGCGGGTTGTAGGCACAGCCGGTCGGGATCGCGTTCAGGCGGGGCATCGCGCCGTCGATCTGGTGCAGGCGTTCACGATCGACGGCGATGTCCGGGATCGCCGCCATGAGTCCCATCGAATACGGATGGGCGGGCTGGTTGATGATCTGGTGCACCGGGCCGATCTCGGCGATGCGCCCGGCGTACATCACCGCCACCCGGTCGCAGGTCTCCGCGATCACGCCCATGTCGTGCGTGATCAGCATGACTGCGGCGCCGCGCTCGCGGCACACGCGCTTGAGCAGCGCGATGATCTGCGCCTGGATGGACACGTCCAGCGCGGTAGTGGGCTCGTCGGCGATCACCAGCTTGGGTTCGGCTGCGAGCGCCAGCGCGATCACCACACGCTGGCGCATGCCGCCGGAAAACTGGTGCGGGAAGTGATCGATGCGCTCGCGCGCCGCCGGGATGCCGGTGTCTTCCAGCAGGCCGATGGCACGCCGCCGCGCTTCTGCGGCATTGACCGGCAGGTGCGCCTGGATGGTTTCCACGAGCTGCCGGCCGACGGTGTAGAGCGGATTCAGGGAGGTCAGCGGGTCCTGGAAGATCGCGCCGATCTTGCGGCCGCGGATGTGGCGCATCTGCTCATGCGACAGGTTGTCGATGCGCTGGCCTTCCAGCACCACCTGGCCAGAAACAATGCGCCCGGGCGGCTCCAGCAGGCCGATGATGGCCGCGCCGGTGAGCGACTTGCCGGCGCCGGATTCGCCGACCACGCCCAGGATTTCGCCCGGCGCGATTTGGAAACTGATGTCATCGAGCGCGCGCAGCGTGCCGCGGCGATGCGGAAATTCGACGACCAGGTTCTCGACTTTGAGTAGCGTCATCTCGAGCGGGGTCTCATCTCAGGCGCGGGTTCAGCGCATCGCGCAGCCAGTCGCCCAGCAGGTTCACCGACAAGGCGATCAGCACCAGCATCGCGCCCGGGAACACGGTGATCCACCAGTTGCCGGAAAACAGGAACTTGTTGCCGACCTGGATCAGCGTGCCCAGCGACGGCGAATTCGGCGGCACGCCGACGCCGAGGAAGGACAGCGTCGCTTCGGTGATGATGGCGGTGGCGACCTGGATCGTGGCCAGCACCATCACCGGGCCCAGGATGTTGGGCAGCACGTGCCGGCGCATGATGCGAAACGGCGCCACGCCCGTGACCCGCGCGGCCTGGACGTATTCGCGGTTGCGCTCGACCAGGGTCGAGCCGCGCACCGTGCGTGCGTACTGCACCCAGCCGCCACCGCCCGCCAGCGAGATCGACAGGATCAGCACCACGAAGACGACGAGCTCGGCCGCATTCGGAAACAGCGCGCGCCCCACCCCCGCGATCAGCAAGGCCACCAGGATGGCCGGGAACGACAGGATCACGTCGCACACGCGCATGATGAAGGCGTCCACGCGCCCGCCCGCGAATCCGGCCAGCAGCCCCAGGCTCACCCCGATCAGCACGGACACGACCACGGAGGCCAGCCCTACCAGCAGCGAGATGCGCGCGCCGTACATCAACGCCGACAGGATGTCGCGCCCCTGGTCATCGGTGCCCAGCAGGTACTTGGGGCTGCCGCCCTCCACCCAGCGCGGCGGCAGGAAGGCATCGCCCAGTTCCAGCGTCGCCAGGTTGAAGGGCTCGTGCGGCGCCACCCAGTTGGCGAACACGGCGCAGAAGATGCAGACAAAGGCGATCAGCGCCGCACCCACCGCCACCGGTGACGTGCGGAAGCTGTAGCCGATGTCACTATCCCAGGCCCGGCTGAGGAAGCCGGGCGTCGATGCCTGCGTCACTGCGGGTTGACCGAGATGTATCTCCACATCATGCCGTTGTCGGGCCACTGAACCAGCTCGATGCCCTTCTTGGCGCCCCAGTTCAGCGACTGCTGGTGCAGCGGAATGTGGCCGACGTCGTCCTCGTGGATCTTGATGGCCTCATGGATCATGTCGTTGCGCTTCTTGGGATCGGTCTCGGAAGCGATCTTGTCGGTGAGCTCATCCAGCTTGGCGTTGCTGTAGGCGCCCAGGTTGAACTGGCCGCGTCCGCCCTCGCCCGGCGTGCTCATGATGGCGTACAGCACGTTGTGGGCATCGACCGTGCTGGAGGTCCAGCCCAGCATGTAGAAGCTGGTGTCGCGGCGCAGGATCTTGGGGAAGTAGGTGCCCTTGGTTTCGGCCTCGAGCTTGATCTTCACACCGACGCGTGCCAGGTTGGCCGACACCGCCTGGCAGATCGCCGCGTCGTTGACGTAGCGGTCGTTCGGGCAGTTCAAGGTCACTTCGAATCCCTGCGGATAGCCGGCCTCGGCCAGCAGCTTCTTCGAGGCCTCGGGGTCGTAGGGCAGGCGCTTGTTCAGGTCAGGGGCGAAACCGTTGACCTGCTGCGGGAACATCTCGGCAATCGGCGTGGAGGCGCCACGCATCACCGTGCGCTTGATGCCTTCGATGTCGATGGCCTGGTAGAAGGCCTGGCGAACTCGCTTGTCCTTGAACGGGTTCTTGCCCTTCACATTGGAGAACTGCAGCTCGTCGCGCTTCTGGTCCATCCCGAGGAAGATCACGCGCAGTTCGGGGCCCTGCAGCACCCGCAAGTTGGAGGCCGACTTGATGCGCTCGACGTCCTGCACGGGCACCGGCTCCATGACGTCGACTTCGCCGGAGACCAGCGCGGCGACGCGGGTGGCGTCGTTGCCGATCACGTTGAAGATCACCTCGTCGACGTTGCCCTCGACCTTGCCCCAATAGTTGCCGTTGCGCACGAAGGTCGTGCGCACGTTGGGCTGGCGTTCGCGCAGGCGGAAGGGCCCCGTGCCGTTGGCGCGGAACGAGGCGGCGTTCTCGATGCCCTTGCGGCGGTCCACCGGCTTGACCGCCTGGTTCGTCTCGCACCACTTCTTGCTCATGATGTCGAAGTGCGTGAACAGCTCCGGCAGGATCGGGAATGGCGTGTTGGTGACGATATCGATCGAGTGATCGTTGAGCTTCTTGATCTCCTTGATCGGCCCAACGTAGGTCTTCATGTCGGAGCCGTCGGCCTTGGCGCGTTCGTAGCTGAAGATGACGTCATCGGCGGTGAACGGCGTGCCGTCGTGGAATTGCACCCCCTTGCGCAACTCGAAGTGCCAGACCGTCGGCGAAGTCTGCTTCCAGGACGTGGCCAGAGCCGGCGCGAGCTTGTAGTTGCGGTCACGCGTCACCAGCGGTTCGTACACGTTCTCGTTGACGCTGATCTGCAGCGATTCGTTGAGCGAATGCGGGTCCATCGACAAGGCATCGCCCTGGTTGCCGATCTTCAGGGTCACGGCGCCGGCGCTGAAGCTGGCGGCGCCCAGCACCGCGGCCAGCGCAGCGGACAGGAGAGTGGGAGTTTGCTTCATGGATGCTCTTTCTGATGAAGGTAACGGGCTCAGGCTGAGTAAGGCATGGACTGCTCGATCAGGCTGGCATGCAGTGCCGAGCCCAGCGGCAAGATGTCGTCATTGAAGTCATAGCGGCTGTTGTGCAGGAAGGAGTTGCCTTCACCACCCTGCCCGATGCGCAGGTACGCCCCGGGCTTGCTCTGCAGCATGAAGGAAAAATCTTCGGCGCCCATGCTGGGCTCCAGATCGCGCACCACGTGCTCGGCCCCCACCAGGCTCTCGGCCACGTCGCCGGCGAAGTTCGCCTCGTCGGCGGTGTTGATGGTGGCCGGGTAGATGCGCTCGTACTTGACGGTGGCTGTCGCCCCCAGCCCAAGCGCCACGGCACTGCACAGCTCGCCGAGGCGCCTTTCCACCAGGGATTGCACCTCGGGGTTGAAGGTGCGCACCGTGCCCACCAGCGTGGCGTTGCCGGGAATCACGCTCATCGCGTGCAGGTCGCCGGCCTGGACCCCGCACAGGCTGATGACAGCTTCGTCGATGGGCCGGACGTTGCGCGCGACGATGCTTTGAACGGCGGTAATGATGTGGGCGGCCACGACCACCGGATCGACCGCCAGATGCGGATGCGCGCCGTGGCCGCCCTTGCCGGTGATCTCAATCGTCACGCGGTCGGCGGCCGCCATCATCGCGCCTGGATTGATGCCGATCGAGCCGGGCTTCAAAGCCGGCCAGTTGTGCATGGCGTAGATCGCCTCGACCGGGAACCGGTCGAACAGACCGTCCTCGATCATGTGCCGGGCGCCGGCAAAGCCCTCTTCGCCGGGCTGGAATACAAGCACCGCGGTGCCGTCGAATTGGCGCGTCTCGGCTAGGTAGCGCGCGGCGCCGACCAGCATCGCGGTGTGGCCGTCGTGGCCGCATCCGTGCATCAGGCCCGCCTTGGACGACTTCCAGGGAAATTCATTGTGTTCGGCCATGGCCAGCGCGTCCATGTCGGCGCGCAGGCCCACCATGCGACCGCTGGCGGTGCTGCGCCCCTTGATCAGCCCGACCACGCCGGTCTTGCCGATGCCGGTGTGGACCTCGTCTGCTCCGCACAGCTTCAGCGCCTGCGCAACGCGGCCGGCGGTATAGACCTCCTCGAAGCCGAGTTCCGGATGCGCGTGCAGGTCACGGCGCAGGGCCACCAGCTCCGGCAGGAATTGAGCAATCTGGGCGAAGGCGCGGCCGTTGGCCTTGAGTCGAGGTGCCAGCATCAGTGCCCCTTGGCATCGGCCACGCGCAGGCGAGGATCGACGGCGAAATACAGCATATCCACCACCAGGTTGATGACGACGAATATCAGCGCAATGAGACAGAGGTAGGCCGCCATCACCGGGATATCGGCGAAGGTCACGGCCTGAATGAACAGCAGCCCCATGCCCGGCCACTGGAACACGGTCTCGGTGATGATGGAGAACGCGATCAGGGTGCCGAGTTGCAGTCCGATGATGGTCATCACCGGCACCAGCGTGTTCTTCAGGGCGTGCCCGAAATGGATGGCGCGATCCGGCAAGCCGCGGGCGCGGGCGAACTTGATGTAGTCGGTTCGCAGCACCTCCAGCATCTCGGCGCGCACCAGACGCATGATCAAGGTGAGCTGGAAGATCGCCAATGTGATGGCTGGCAGGACGATGTGGGCCCAACCGTCTTTGGTGAGCAGCCCGGTACTCCACCAGCCGAACTTGGTGACTTCACCGCGCCCGAAACTCGGCGCCCAGCCCAGGATCACGGCGAACACCAGGATCAGGAGAATGCCGATGAGGAAAGTCGGCAGCGAGACACCCAGCAGCGACAGGGTGAGGAACACCTGGCTCATGAAGGTGCCGCGCCGCAGGGCCGTATACACACCCATGGGAATGCCCACGAGCACCGCCACTGCCGCCGCGACCAGTGCCAGTTCCAGCGTGGCGGGAAATCGCTCGCCAAACAGGCGGGAGACTTTGGCCCCCTGGCGCAAACTGAGTCCGAACTCACCCTGGACGGCGTTGAGCAGGAAATGCCAGAACTGCACGAAGAACGGCCGGTCCAGGCCGAGGTCCCGCCGCAACTGCGCGATCTGGTCTGGCTTGGCGTCCTGTCCGAGCAGAAAGACCACGGGGTCGCCCACATACTGGAACAGCATGAATGCGATGAACGCCACGGCGACCATGACAATCGCCGCCTGGAACAGCCGGCGCAGAATGAACGCGAACATCTTTTTCGCACGAATGAGCGTGAAGGAATGCTAGCAGAGCAAGTCAAGTGCCAGACACAGGACTTTCCTTCAGGTCGATCCCGCGCAACTGGCCGTTCGCCCCAATAAAAAAAGCCGCCCGAAGGCGGCTTTCAAGTTTCTTCTTTGTCTGAAGCTGGCTCAAGGCCAGCGTCAGGATTAGAAGCTGTGGCGGACGCCCAGATCCAGACCGTCGGACTTGCCGTTGGCGTTGGTCGTGGAGCCGTTCAGAGCCTGAGTAGCGCCGCCCTTGTTGTCGGTACGAGCGTAGGTGGCGTACACGGCCGTGCGCTTGGACAGGTTGTGGACGTAGCCCAGAGCGAACTTGTTGGTCTGGGGGTTCGTGCCAGCGTCGAACTTGTAGGTCGAGTAAGACGCACGGATTTCGCCAGCGCCGACCGGCACGGAGCCGCCGATCAGCCAGCCCTTGCTCTTGACCGGGTCGATCTTGTCCCAGTTGTACATACCCATCAGCTTGGCAACGCCGAAGTCCCACTGACCACCGATGTTGTTCTGCTGGATGTCGCCGAACGCGTAGTTGGTCTTGCTCAGCGCCAGGGCGACGTTGAACGGGCCAGCAGCGTAGCCGACGCGGATGGCGCCGCCGTTGCCGTCGCTCTTGGTGTTGCGGGTCACGCCGCCGACCGTCAGCGTAGCGTCGCTGGCGTTCTCGCCCATGTAGTACTGGGCTTGGCCGTAGAAGCCGCCCAGGTTGCCGGGCAGGAAGTAGCCAACGCTGTTGGAAGCGCGGACGAAGGTCGGGATCAGCGCAGAGACCGAGTTCATGGTCTGGGTCGTGCCGACGCCGTTCGTGCCGAACGGATCAAAAATGGTCACGTTCCAGAACTGGGGCGAGTAGTCACGGCCCAGACGCAGTTCACCCCAGCCGCCAGCGAGGCTGACCGTGGAACGGCGGTTGAACGTCAGGCCTTGCGTACCAGCACGTGCGGTCGCGTTCGCGCCCGTGGTGCTGTTGAACGGCAGAGAGGCGGCACCAGCCTGGTTGTTGGCGTTGGAAGCGGCGCCCGAGCCGTCGTCGTTGTTCAGGCCAGCTTCGAGCCAGAAGGAAGCGGAATTGCCGCTACCCAGGTCTTCCGTGCCACGGAAGCCCAGACGCGAGCTGTTGTAGCCCGAGTTGGTCAGTTGGCTCTTCTTGTTCACGTCGCCCTTGCCGTAGGCGTAGGTGGCGTCAACGATACCGAACAGGGTGACGGACGACTGAGCAGAAGCCACGCCAGCGGCAGCCAGCGCTGCCAGGGCGATCAGGGACTTTTTCATGCAAGTTTCTCCAAGGTTAAACATAGGGCTCCGGTTCGATGGGGTCACAGCAAACTGCGCACCCGCCGGGTCCCCGGGCCAACCTCCGTTTCGGGAAGTTGCTGGTATTCCAACAGACCAGCTTTCCTTTCGCAAAGTATTTGGGCGTGCCAAATCGTGTTTCGTTGCATGCCGGCAACAGACCAGCTCAACCGGTTGACCGTGCGCAACAGTCGAGCTGACGCTTCCAGATTGCGGAACGTCGAAGGAAAAAAATCATCGATGTGGCCGCCGCGACGCTCCACCCATCGACGCTTAAACTTGCCCTATGGACCTGCTATTCACCGCTGCAGACAGTGCCTTGCGCACCTTGTTTTCCAAGCCGCGCGCTGCGCGTCCCTGCCCGGTGGTGCCGGGCGATGAAACGCAGCTGACGGAACCTGAACGGCGCCATGCGGCCGCCCTGATGCGCGTCAACCATGTGGGCGAGATCTGTGCGCAGGCGCTCTACACCGCACAGGCGTTGTCCACGCGCAACCCGGCGCTGCGCCAGCATTTCGAGAAAGCGTCGGCCGAGGAAACCGATCACCTGGCCTGGACGTCCGAGCGGCTCAAGGAACTGGGTGACCGCACGTCACTGCTCAATCCGCTGTGGTACGCGGGCGCTTTCGGCATTGGCTTGATCGCCGGCCGCATCAGCGACAAGGTCAGCCTCGGCTTTGTCATCGAAACCGAGCGGCAGGTCGAGGCCCATCTGGAAAGCCACCTGGACCGCCTGCCCGAAGGCGATCAAGCTTCGCGCGCGATCGTGGTCCAGATGAAAGAAGACGAAGCGGTGCACGCCGCCAATGCCGAGAAGGCCGGCGGCATCGAACTGCCCGCGCCCGTGAAGGGGCTGATGCGTATCGCGGGCAGGGTGATGACCACGACCGCACACTACATCTAGCCTTGGCGCCATTACGCGCCAATTGGCGCTAAGCGGCGGCGACCACCTCAAAGCTGGTGGTAATTTCCGCTGTCTTCCCCAGCATGATGCTGGCGGAGCAGTATTTTTCGTGACTGAGCGCGACGGCGCGCTCCACCGCGCCGGCCGGAATGTCCTTGCCGCTCACGATGAAATGCATGTGGATCTTCGTGAACACTTTGGGATCGACGTTGGCGCGCTCGGAGCTGAGCTTGACCGAACATCCGCGCACATCGTGCCGGCCGCGCTTGAGAATCAGCACCACGTCATAGGCGGTGCAGCCGCCGGTGCCGGCAAGCACCGTCTCCATGGGCCGCGGCGCCAGGTTCTGGCCGCCGTTCTCCGGTTTGGCCGCATCAGGCGCACCATCCATCATCAGCACATGGCCGCTGCCGGTTTCGGCGATAAATCCCATGCCGGAGCGAGCGCCCGTCCCGCCCGTCCAACTCACCGTGCATTCCATCACATTCCCCAATAGCAAGATTCAAGACCGTGTGGCATAGCCTCCACACGGAAGACCCGACTGCTGCGATGCAGCAAATCTCGGGCTATACTGGCTTCGCAGCATAGCGAGTTCGCTATGCCTTGGTGATGGGCTGGCGCCCTCACCGCGACGATTGTCTCCTCCACCTCCCTTGGTGGATTTAGCCCCCGTGCCGCAAGGTGCGGGGGCTTTTTTCTGCCCCCGCTGCCGTGCCGGACCGAGACCCGCAGGTCACTATGATTGTTGGGTTATGAGAAAGCATCTCCAGCCCGCCGATTACCTGAAAAAAATCCTGACGGCGCGGGTGTACGACGTCGCTGTGGAGTCCGCACTGGAGCCGGCGCGCAACCTGAGCCGGCGCCTGCACAACAAAGTCCTTCTCAAGCGCGAGGACCAGCAGCCCGTGTTCAGCTTCAAGCTGCGTGGCGCCTACAACAAGATGGCGCAGCTCACGCCCGAGCAGCTCGAGCGCGGCGTGATCTGTGCGTCGGCTGGCAACCACGCGCAAGGTGTTGCCATGTCGGCCCATCGGCTGGGTGCGCGCGCAGTGATCGTGATGCCGGTGACCACGCCCCAGGTCAAGGTCGATGCGGTCAAGGCACTGGGCGGCGAGGCCGTCTTGCATGGCGACAGCTATTCCGACGCCTACGAGCACGCGATCGAACTCGAGCGCCAGCATGGCCTGACTTTCGTGCATCCGTTCGACGACCCGGACGTCATTGCCGGCCAGGGAACGATCGCGATGGAGATCTTGCGCCAGCACCAGGGCCCGCTTGACGCGGTGTTCGTCGCGATCGGCGGCGGCGGCCTGGTCTCCGGCGTGGCCAACTACATCAAGGCCGTGCGCCCGGAGATCAAGGTCATCGGCGTGCAGATGACCGATTCGGATGCAATGGTGCAGTCAGTGGCGGCGAACAAGCGCGTCACGCTGAGCGACGTGGGCCTTTTTTCCGACGGCACCGCGGTCAAGCTCGTCGGCGAGGAAACCTTCCGCATCGCGCGCGAACTGGTGGATGAATTCATCCTGGTGGACACGGACGCCGTCTGCGCCGCGATCAAGGACGTGTTCGTGGACACGCGCAGCATCGTCGAGCCCGCCGGCGCGCTGGCGGTGGCGGCGATCAAGCAATATGTCGCCGAACACAAGACGCGCGGCGAGACCTACGCGGCGATCCTCTGCGGCGCCAACATGAACTTCGACCGCCTGCGCTTCGTCGCGGAACGCGCCGAGGTGGGCGAGGAGCGGGAGGCCCTGTTTGCGGTCACCATCCCCGAGGAGCGCGGCAGCTTCCGGCGCTTTTGCGAGACCATCGGCGCCTTGCCCGGCGGGCCGCGCAACGTCACCGAGTTCAACTACCGCATCAGCGATGCGCAGGTGGCGCACGTGTTCGTGGGGCTGACCACGCATGGCAAGGGCGAGTCGGGCCGCATCGCCGCGAATTTCAGCCGCCACGGCTTCGCCACGCTGGACCTGACGCACGACGACCTGGCCAAGGAGCACATCCGCCACATGGTCGGCGGGCATTCGGCACTGGCCCAGGACGAGCGGCTGCTGCGCTTCGTGTTCCCCGAGCGTCCCGGCGCACTGATGAAGTTCCTGTCGCACATGCGGCCGACCTGGAACATCACCCTGTTTCACTACCGCAACCAGGGCGCCGATTACGGGCGCATCCTGGTGGGCCTGCAGGTACCGCAGGCGGACGGCCAGGCCTTCCAGGCGTTTCTGGATGAGCTGGGCTACCCCTACGTGGAAGAAACCGGCAACCCGGTGTACCGCCTGTTCCTGCGCGCCTGAGCGCCCGGAAAACAGCCACTCTTCCTATTTGCGGGGCGGCAATTCCAGCGTGAGCGCCGGCGGCCCCACGGCGCTGGCAGCCAGGGTTGCTCGACGCGCTTCGACCGATTGCAGGACCAGCCCTTCATCCACCTGGGCACCGATCCGGAACGGCTT
>Ga0207853_1000286_pt1 | contig 11726 bp, 11 predicted proteins | sample LuqExpMetagenom6_FD_187764 | JGI IMG/M metagenome (GOLD analysis project Ga0207853, IMG submission 187764) | Tropical forest soil microbial communities from Luquillo Experimental Forest, Puerto Rico - Sample 6 (SPAdes) | ecosystem: Environmental > Terrestrial > Soil > Tropical forest ...
CGCGCTGGAATTGACCAACACCGAGAAGTTCTGCACCGGCTGCCACGAGATGCGCGACAACGTGTTCGTCGATCTGCGCAGCACGATCCACTACACCAACCGCTCCGGCGTGCGTGCGATCTGTTCCGACTGCCATGTGCCGCACAACTGGACCAGCAAGATCGCGCGCAAGATGCAGGCCTCCAAAGAGGTCTGGGGCAAGATCTTCGGCACCATCGACACGCGCGAGAAATTCCTCGACAAGCGCCTCGAGCTGGCACAGCATGAGTGGGCGCGGCTGAAGGCCAACGATTCGCTGGAGTGCCGCAATTGCCATCAGTACGACTCGATGGACTTCACCCGCCAGAGCGTGCGCGCGCAGAACATGCACTCGGTCTACCTGGCCGACAAGTCCAAGACCTGCATCGATTGCCACCGGGGCATCGCGCACCGCCTGCCGCAGATCCCGCCGGGGCAGATCGTCAGCGACACGCCGGGCCAGGTCGTGCCCGCCGACGAAGCGCCGGCGGCCGCACCGGCCTCGGGTGCGGCCAGCAATGCGACCCGATGAGGTGACTGGCGGGGGTGCGGCATAGCAGGGTCTCTGGCCTGCTTGCGGGGCTTGTTCAATCCGGCTCGCGGTGAGAGGGGAGAACCGAAGCCGCGGAACGCCAACGGGCGTGTCCGCGTCGACGTGTTCCCCGCCATCACTTGCTGGCTTGGAGCATGGCGGCCATGTGCTGATGAATCAGGTTGATCGCCTTCAGTGGCCGAATCATCACCTTGAACTCAACGATGCGCCCCGCCTCATTCCACTTGATGATGTCCACACCGTTGACCAGCACGCCGTCGATCTCCGTCTCAAACTCAAGCATGGCATCGCGGGCTCCGACGATTTCGCGCACGTAGCGAAACGTCGGATTGGCAAAGATCTGGAGCGCCGCAGCAAGGTACATCGCCGCAAGCTTCTGCCCGAGTTGCGGTGTGTACACGACCGGGGAGACAAACACCGCGTCAGCATCGAGCAAAGTCTTGAGCCCGTCGACATTCCGTTCCCGGACCAGCTGATGCCAGATGGCGATAGGGTGATCATTCATGCGAGTCTCCGACGTGGGTGAGTCTGAACTGAAATTGACCGGCCGCCGCGGTCGGGTCGAATGACAGGTTGGATATGCTGCAACCTCGGCACACACGATGCCACGGATTTTCGGAAAACGTGCGCCGATGCCGACGTTGTGCTCAGCCGGTGCTCTTCAGCCTCGGAAAGGTCCAGTGACGTTCCGCACCAGGCCCGCCTGCTTCGTCACGGCTGCGCAGCCGCGCGCGCCGGAAGAAACCAGTTCAGCTCCTTGCGCAGGCGCACCACCTCGCCCACCACGATCAGGGCGGGCGCTGCGATCTCGTGCGCTGCCGACAGCGTTGGCAGCGTCAACAAGGTGCCGGCCGCGACGCGCTGGTCGGCGCTGGTCGCTTGCTGCACCACCGCGGCGGGCGTGTGCGGCGGCAGGCCGTGCGCGACCAGCTGGCGGCAGATGCGCGCGAGTGCGCCCAGGCCCATGTAGATCACCAGCGTCTGGCGCGGCCGCGCCAGTGCGGCCCAGTCCGGTTCGTCGCCGCCCTCGCGCGAGTGGCCGGTGACGAAGGTCACGCCCGAGGCGTGGTCGCGGTGCGTCAGTGGAATGCCGGCGTATGCGCTCATGCCCTGGGCCGAGGTGATCCCGGGCACGACTTCGAACGGCAAGCCCGCGGCCGCCAGGGCCATCGCCTCCTCGCCGCCGCGCCCGAACACGTAGGGGTCGCCGCCTTTCAAGCGCAGCACCTCTTCGCCGGCGCCGGCCAGGCGCACCAGCAGGGCGTTGATCTCGTCTTGTGGCATCGAGTGGCAGCGGTCGCGCTTGCCGACGCAGATGCATCGGCAGTTCTCGGGCAGCAGCTTCATCACGCCGTCGCCGATCAGCAGGTCATGCAGCACCAGCCGCGCGGACCCGAGCAGGCGCGCGGCCTTCACCGTGAGCAGATCGGGATCGCCCGGTCCGGCGCCGACCAGCCATACCTTGCCCGGCGCCGGGGCGCCACGCTGCCGTTCTCGCTGTCCGATTTGAACGCCTTCTTGCATGTCGGCATCGTGGCGCCGCTGATGCGAGGTGGCCTTGAACCAGTTTAAGGATGGTCCCTGCGACACGGTCGATCATGCGACGCAGTCGAAGGCTACCCACCAGGAGATGAAGGAGAAGACGATGTCACAACGTGTGATCCGACTCGCGATCATCGCGCTCATCAGTGCCGCCGCAGCCGGCGCGTCCACGGCCCAGGAGGGCCATCAGCCGTCGGTCAAGCCCGCTGAAATGAACTACCAGGCCGGCGCTTCGCCGATGGCGGACGAGAAGATGTACCAGAGCACGAATCCGAAGGCGCCGCCCATGACGCAGGCCGAATTCGACTTCGGCCGCAAGGTGTACTTCGAGCGCTGCGCCGGCTGCCACGGCGTGCTGCGCAAGGGCGCCACCGGCAAGCCGCTCACCCCCGACATCACGCTGGCCAAGGGCACCGACTACCTCAAGGTGTTCATCGCCTACGGCTCGCCGGCCGGCATGCCGAACTGGCAGACCTCGGGCGAGCTGGACGAGAAGACGGTCGACATCATGGCGCGCTACGTCCAGCAGGACCCGCCGCAGCCGCCCGAGTTCGGCATGGCCGAGATGCGCAACACCTGGAAGGTGATCGTGCCGCCCGAGCAGCGGCCGAAGAAGAAGATGAACTCGTACAACCTCGAGAACATCTTCTCCACCACGCTGCGCGATGCCGGCGAGGTGGCACTGGTCGACGGCGACAGCAAGAAGATCATCAACGTCATCAAGACCGGCTACGCGGTGCACATCTCGCGGCTGTCGGCCTCGGGCCGCTACCTGTTCGTGATCGGGCGCGACGCCAAGATCAACATGATCGACCTGTGGATGGCCAAGCCCGACAACGTCGCCGAGCTGCGCATCGGCCTGGAGGCGCGCTCGGTCGAGACCAGCAAGGCCAAGGGCTTCGAGGACAAGTACGCCATCGCCGGTGCCTACTGGCCGCCGCAGTACGTGATCATGAACGGCGACACGCTGGAGCCGCTGAAGATCGTCGGCACCCGCGGCATGACGGTCGGCAAGCAGGAATACCACCCCGAGCCGCGCGTGGCCTCGATCGTGGCCAACCACTTCAAGCCGGAGTTCGTGGTCAACGTCAAGGAGACCGGCAAGACCCTGCTGGTGGACTACTCCAACATCGACGCGCTCAAGACCACCGAGATCGGCAGCGCGCAGTTCCTGCATGACGGCGGCCTGGATTCGACGCACCGCTACTTCATGGTGGCCGCCAACCAGAGCAACAAGATCGCGACCATGGACCTGAAGGAAGGCAAGCTGGCCGCGATCATCGACGTGGGCAAGATCCCGCACCCCGGCCGCGGCGCCAACTTCGTGCACCCGCAGTTCGGACCGGTATGGGCCACCGGCCACCTGGGCGACGAGACCATCTCGCTGATCGGCACCGACCCCGCCAAGCACAAGGCGCAGGCCTTCAAGGTGGTGGCCACGCTCAAAGGCCAGGGCGGCGGCTCGCTGTTCCTCAAGAGCCATCCCAAGTCGCAGCACCTGTATGTGGACACGCCGCTGAATCCCGATCCGAAGATCTCGCAGACGCTGGCGGTGTACGACATCAAGAACCTGGACAAGGGCTTCCAAGTACTGCCGGTGGCCGAGTGGGCGGGCATCCAGGACGGCGGCGCCATGCGCGTGCTGCAGCCGGAATTCAACAAGGCCGGCGACGAGGTCTGGGTGGCGGTCTGGTCCGCCAAGGACAAGCAGTCGGCCCTGGTCGTGATCGACGACAAGACCCTCAAGCCCAAGGCCGTGATCAAGGACCCGCGCCTGGTCACGCCCACCGGCCACTTCAACGTCTACAACACGCAGCACGACGTGTACTGAGCCGTGTCGGGTGCCGCCGTGAAGTCCCTGTGCGTCGCTGTCGCCTTGATCATCCCGCTCGCGCCGGCGCAAGCGCAGGCGGCGCCGAACGGGGCGCGGCAACGCGAGCTGGTGCACATGGTGCGGCAGGACTGCGGCTCCTGCCATGGCATGCGCCTGACCGGCGGACTGGGACCGGCGCTGGACGCACAGCGGCTGGCTTCCTGGCCGCTCGATGCGCTGGTGGCCACGATCCAGCAGGGCCGGCCCGGCACCGCCATGCCCGGCTGGTCGCGCTTTCTCTCGGCCGAGGAGGCCCAGTGGATCGCGCGCCAACTGCAGCAGGGATTCCCACAGGAGGCGCCATGAAGCGGCGCACGTTGCTGGCAGCGGCCACCGGCGCGAGCCTGGGCGCCTTGCCTGGTTGCAGCGCGTTCGCGCCCGCATACGGCACCGGCGACCTGGGCGTAGTGGTCGAGCGCGCGCAAGGCCGGCTGGCGGTGGTGAATACCACTGATCGCCGCCTGCTGGGCGAGATCGACGGTCTGGGCGACCTGTCGCATGCCAGCGTGGTCTACGGCCGTGACGGCGCGCAGGCCTATGTGTTCGGCCGCGACGGCGCGCTCACGCAGGTCCACCTGCCGCAGCGTCGCGTGCTGGCGCGCGTGCAGCAGGCCGGCAACAGCATCGGCGGCGCCATCTCGCAGGACGGCCGCTTGGTGGCGGCGCAGAACTACACACCCGGCGGCGTGCGCGTGTTCGACGCCCGCACGCTGGCGCCGGTGGCCGACATTCCTGCCGTCTACACCGCGGCCGACGGCAGCCAGCAGCGCTCGCGCGTGGTGGGCCTGGCCGACCTGCCGGGGCAGCGCTTCATCTTCAGCCTGTTCGACGCCGACCAGATCTGGATCGCCGACCTGTCTCGGCCCCAGGAGCCGCAGATCACGCGGCTGACGCAGGTCGGACGGCAACCGTACGACGCGCTAGTCACGCCGGACGGCCGCTACTACGTGGCCGGACTGTTCGGCCAGGACGGACTGGCCCTGGTCGACCTGTGGGAGCCGCAGCCGCGCGTGCGCCGCATCCTCGATGGCTACGGCCGTGGCGAGCAACCGCTGCCGGTCTACAAGATGCCGCACCTGCGCGGCTGGGCGGTGGCCGGTCGCGAGCTGTGGCTGCCGGCCGTGGGGCGCCATGAACTGCTGGTGGTCGAAGGCCAGCGCTGGAAAGAAACGGCGCGCGTCCCCGTGGCCGGGCAACCCGTGTTCGCCATGGCGCGCCCGGATGGCCGCCAGGTCTGGGTCAACTTCGCGCTGCCCGACTACCACCAGGTGCAGGTGATCGACACCGTGAGCCGCCGCGTGCTGCGCACCTTGCAGCCCGGCAAGGCGATCCTGCACATGGAATTCACCCCGCGCGGCGAAGCCGTGTGGATCAGCGCCCGCGACAGTGGCGAGGTCAGCATCGTGGACACCGCCAGCTTCGAGACACTGGCCCGCCTGGCCGTGCCTGAGCCGAGCGGCATCTTCTTCACCGCCCGTGCCGGCCGCATGGGGCTATAGCGCCGCGCCATGCAGTACCCGCACGCGTCTGCTGTCGATCCCCTCGATCCCGCGGCACTGGCCCTGCTCAATGACTTCCAGCACGATTTCCCGCTGCTGGAGCGTCCGTTCCTCGCGGTCGCCGATCGGCTCGGCCTGAGCGAACAGGCGGTGCTGCGGTCCTTGCGCGCCCTGCGCCATGCCGGTCCGCTCAGCCGCATCGGCGCGGTGTGGGCGCGCGGTGCCGGCGGCGCGGCAGCACTGTGCGCCCTGGCCGTGCCGTCGGACCGGCTGGAAGAAGTCGCCGCGCAGATCAATCGCGAGACGCCGGTCAACCACAACTACGAACGCGATCACGACTGGAATCTCTGGTACGTGGTCACCGGCTCCGACGCCGACAGCGTGCGCGGCACCGCCGATCGGCTGGCGCAGGCCGCCGGCGTGCCCTCGCTGTTCCTGCCCATGGTGCGGGCCTACCGGGTCGATCTCGGCTTCGACCTGCGCGCGGCCCATGCACAAGCTCGCCCCACCGCGCCGGATGCCGAGCGTGTGCCCGCCGTGACGCCGGCGCAGCGTTCGCTGGCGGCGCTGGCCGAGCGCGGCTTGCCGCTGGTGCAGCGTCCGTACGACCTGTGGGCGGCGGATATCGGCTGGTCGCCCTCGGCGGTGCTCGAGACCTTGAAGCGCTGGAAAGCCGCCGGCACGCTGCGCCGCTTCGGCATCGTGGTGCGCCACCACGAGATGGGGTTCAGTGCCAACGCGATGACCGTGGTACAGGCGGCCGACGAGCAGGCGGACGCCCTGGGCCAGTCGCTGGCGGCACAGCCGGGCGTGACCCTGGCGTACCGGCGCACGACCGATCCGCGCTGGCCGTACAACCTCTACTTCATGGTCCATGGCCGGGAACGCGCTGCGGCCCAGGCACTGGTTTCACAGGCGCTTGCGGCCAGCGGTGCCGGCGCGCTGCCGCATGTCACGCTGTTCAGCCTGCGCCGCTTCAAGCAGACCGGCGGCTGTTACTTCGGGGCCGAGCGCAAGGAGGCTGTCGCATGAACACTGGGCAATGCCCTGGCTTCGATGCCGTGGATGCGGCGCTGATCGATCATCTGCACGAGGGCTTCCCACTGTGCGACCGGCCCTTTGTCGCCGTGGGCGAATCGCTGGGTCTGGCCGAGGATGAGGTGATCGAGCGGCTGCACCAGCTGCTGGCCAACGGCGTGCTGACGCGGTTCGGGCCGCTCTACCAGATCGAACGCGCCGGCGGCATCTACATCCTGGCCGCGCTCGAAGTGCCCACCGAGCGCTTCGACGCGGTGTGCGCGCTGGTCAACGCCCACCTGGAAGTGGCGCACAACTACCGGCGCGAGCATCGGCTCAACATGTGGTTCGTGGTGGCCGCCGCCTGCCACGAATCGGCGCTGCGATGCCTGCGTGCGATCGAGGCCGAGACCGGACTGCGCGTGCACGCCTTCCCGAAGGAGCGCGAGTACCGCGTCGAGCTGCGCCTGCCGGCGGCCGCGCCGCCATTGCCCGAGGACATGCGATGAGCGATGTGCCGCTGGACCCGCTGGACCGTCAGCTGATCGCCGCCACCCAGAGCGGCCTGCCGCTGGTGCCGCGTCCCTACGAGGCGCTGGGCGCGATGCTCGGGCTGTCGGCGCAGGAAGTGCAGTCGCGGCTGGCCGACATGCTGGCGCGCGGACTGATCCGGCGCATCGGCGCGGTGGCCAACCACTACCGCCTGGGCTACACGGCCAACGGCATGACCGTGTGGGATGTCGAGGATGCGCGCGTCGACGCGCTGGCCGAACAGGTCGCGCAGTTGCCCGGTGTCACGCACTGCTATCGGCGTGCACGCGCCTTGCCCGACTGGCCGTTCAACCTGTTCGTCATGCTTCACGGCCGCTCGCGCGACGAAGTGCAGCGGCAAGCCGGCGACGTGGCCGCGCTGCTGGGGACGGCCTGCCGCGCGCGCGACGTCCTCTACAGCACGCAGGTGCTCAAGAAAACCGGGCTGCGCGTGCGCATGCCCTGAATCGGAATCGCCATGCTGCGCATCTCCCAATACTTGCGTGAAGTCGCCCTGGCCGAGCGGACCGGCCGCTACCCGGTGCCGCCCGCGCGGCGCGGCGGCCCAGCGCCAGGGCCGGTCGTCATCTGGAACCTGACGCGCCGCTGCAACCTGACCTGCAAGCATTGCTACGCCTTCTCGGCCGATCATGCGTACCCGGGCGAGTTGACCGAAGCTGAGATGCTGGCGGTGCTGGACGACCTGAAGGCCTACCGCGTGCCGGCGCTGATCCTGTCCGGCGGCGAACCGCTGCTGTCGCCGCATCTTTGGACCGTGGCCCGGCGCGCCGCGGCGCTGGGCTTCCACACCGGCCTGTCGACCAATGGCACGCTGATCGACGCGGCGCTGGCCGATCGCATTGCCACCAGCGGCTTCGACTACGTGGGCATCAGCCTCGACGGCCTGCGCGCGACGCATGACCGCTTCCGCCGGCTGGAGGGGGCCTTCAATGCCTCGCTGGCCGCATTGCGGCTGCTGCGCGAGCGAGCGGTGCACGTCGGCATCCGCTATACCTTTACCGCGATGAACCAGGACGACTTCCCGGCGCTGCTGCGGCTGCGGCGCGAGCAAGACGTGCCCAAGTTCTACTTCTCGCACCTGAACTACGCCGGCCGCGGCAACGTGCACCGTGCGCGCGATGCGCACTTCGCCGCCACCCGCGCGGCGATGGACCTGTTGTTCGAGACCGCCTGGCAGGCCGCCTGGGACGACGAGAAATCCGTGGAATTCGTCAGCGGCAACAACGACGCCGACGGCGTATACCTGTACCGCTGGGTGCAGGCGCGCTGGCCGCGATGGGCCGATGCGTTGCGCCAGCGGCTGGTGGCCTGGGGCGGCAACGCCTCGGGCGTGGCCGTGGCCAACATCGACAACCTGGGCCACGTGCACCCCGACACCATGTGGTGGCACCACGACCTGGGCAGCGTGCGCACGCGGCCGTTTTCGCAGATCTGGGAGGACCGCAGCGACCCGTTGATGGCTGGCCTGAAGCGCCGCCCACGCCCGCTGCAAGGCCGCTGCGGCCTCTGCCCGCAGCGCGACATCTGCGGCGGCAACACGCGTGTGCGAGCCCAGCAGCTGAGCGGCAATCGCTGGGCCGAGGACCCGGGCTGCTATCTCGACGACAGTGAACTGGGGCTGGCCGCCGCCGGAAAAACGGAGGTCATCGATGCGCCTGCGTGAATGGCTGATGCTTGCCGTGCTGGTGCTGCCTGCGTTGGCCAACGCAGCACCGGACGCGCCCGCGCTGTACCGCACCCACTGCGCCGCCTGCCACGGCGAGCAGCGCCTGGGCGGCATGGGGCCGGCGCTGCTGCCGCAAAGCCTGGAGCGGATGCGCCAGCCGCAGGCGCTGCAAACCATCCGTGACGGCCGCCCCGCCAGCCAGATGCCGGCCTTCGGCACCAAGCTCGCCGAGGAAGAATTGGCGGCGCTGGCCGCCTGGATCTACACGCCGGTCGAGCCCGCGCCGCGCTGGGAGGAGACCGACATTCGCGCCTCGCGCGTGGCCAATCCGGACGCCGCGCAGTGGCCGGCGCGGCCGCGCTGGGATGCCGATCCGATGAACATGTTCGTGGTGGTCGAGGGCGGCGACCACCACGTGTCGCTGGTCGACGGCGACAAGCTGGAGGTGATCCATCGATTCCCCTCGCGCTTCGCACTGCACGGCGGCCCCAAGTTCTCGCCCGAGGGTCGCTACGTCTACTTCGGCTCGCGCGACGGCTGGATCACCAAGTACGACCTGTGGAACCTCGGCGTGGTGGCCGAGGTGCGCGCCGGCTTGAACATGCGCAACGTGGCCGTCAGCGCCGATGGCCGCTGGATCATGGCGGCCAACTACCTGCCGCATACCCTGGTGCTGTTCGATGCCGAGCTTAACCCGGTACGCAGCTACGCCGCCACCACCGCCGACGGGCGCCAGAGTTCACGCGTGTCGGCGGTGTACGACGCGGCGCCGCGCCGCAGCTTCGTGGTGGCACTGAAGGACGTGGCGGAGCTCTGGGAGATTTCGTACGACCCGAACGCGCCACCCATCCATGACGGCCTGGTGCACGACTACCAGCTGGGTGAAGCCTTGCCCAAGCCTGGCTTCCTGGGCGTGCGCCGCACGCCGCTGGATGAGCCGCTGGACGACTTCTTCTTCGACGACGCCTACCGGCACGCGATCGGCACCACGCGCGCCGCCGCCGACGGCAGTACCGCCGCCCAGGTGATCAACCTCGATGTCCGCCGGCGCGTCGCCACCGTGCCCCTGGCTGGCATGCCGCACCTGGGCTCGGGCATCACCTTCGCGTGGAACGGCAGCCGTGTGCTGGCGACACCGAACCTGAAGGACGGCGTGATCACGGTGATCGACATGGCGCGCTGGAAACCGGTGGCGCAGGTGGCGACGCCGGGTCCGGGCTTCTTCCTGCGCAGCCACGAGAACACACCCTATGCCTGGGCGGACGCGATGATGAGCCCGGCGCGCGACACGCTGACCGTGATCGACAAGCGCACGCTGCAGCCGGTGGCGACGCTGCGGCCGCAGCCGGGCCGCACCGTGGCGCACATCGAATTCACCCGCGACGGCCGCTACGCGCTAGCCAGCCTGTGGGAGGACGACGGCGCGCTCATCGTGTACGACGCGGCCACGCTGCGTGAGGTCAAGCGCATTCCCATGCGCAAGCCGGTGGGCAAGTACAACGTGGGCAACAAGCTGTCACGCTCGGAGGGCACCTCGCACTGAGTGCGGACCGAGCTACTGCAGCTGGTAGCGCGACAGCCGCTGCGCGTCGCGGATGCGGATCTCGCGGCGTTCGATCTCGATCAGCCCCTCGGCCTCGAGTTCGTGCAGCACGCGCGAGAAGTATTCCGGCGTGAGTGACAGGCGCGAGGCGATGGTGGCCTTGCTGACCGGCAGCGACACGACCACCGGGCCGCGGTGGTCTTCGTTGTCGACTACGTCGCGCAGCAGGTAGCCGATGATGCGCTGCGCGCCCGTGCGCAAGGCATAGTCCTCGACGTCGCGCACCAGCCCGTGCAGGCGTCGCGAGATGCCGGCCAGCATGCGCAGCGAAAAGCGCGGGTCGCGCTCGATCTCGGCCAGCACGGCCTGCTTGCCCACGCTGAGCACCAGCGCTTCGGTGACCGCCTGGGCATTGATGATGTACGGCCGGCCGGTGAACATCAGCGCCTCGGCGAAGGAACCGCCCGGGCCGATGAGCTCGATGACTTTTTCCTGGCCGCCGGGGGAGATTGCGTAGAGCTTCACCTGGCCGATCACGGTCACGTGGAATTCCTCGCACGGCTCACCGACGCGGAATACCGGCTGGCCGCGTGTCAGCCGGCGCACGGTGCAGCCTTCGGCGATGCGCGCCAGTTCCTGCGGCGCCACGTCGTGAAACAGTGGCAGCGCCGACAGGTAGCGCGGAAGGTCAAAATTCGGGCGGCCCTGGTTGTCCATCCTTGCATACCTCCCCAGGGCCGGATGGGGGTCGGCCCCGATATCCAGAGTCTGAGTCGGCCGGTGCTCCCGGCACTTGCGGCGCATCAAAGAGTTGTTCGCGCCGAGGGCACGAACGCGTCGGAAAAGCAGGCTTGCTCGTGCAGGCCGCGCGACAGGAAGGCCGGCACGGACGCCTCCACCATGCGCACCGAGCCGCACACATAGACCTCGTAGCCAGTGAGGTCGGGAAAGTCGGCCAGGATGGCTTCGTGCACCAGTCCGGTCCGACCGTCCCAGCGGTCCTCGCTGCGCGGCTCGGACACCACGGGAGTGAAATGGAAGTGCGAATGCTCGCGCTCCCAGCGCTCGGGCAAGTCCAGCAGGTACAGGTCCTCGGGCCGGCGCACGCCCCAGTACAGGTGCATGGGCCGGGTCAGGCCGCGCTGCAGTGCGTCTTCCACGATGCTCTTGACGGGGGCGAATCCGGTGGCCGCGGCCACCAGCAGGATGGGATGCTCGCTGTCGCTGAGGCGAAAGCTGCCGAGCGGCGCTTCGATGTGCAGCATGTCGCCCGGACACATCGCCTCGAACACATGGCCGGTGAAATGACCGCCGGGCATGCGGCGGACGTGCAGTTCGATGCGCGCGTCCTCGGCCTGCGGCGCGCTGGCGAAGGAGAAGGCGCGGCGCTCGCCGTCGTCGAGCAGCACGTTCAGGTATTGGCCCGCCGCAAAGCGCAAGCGCTCGCCCGGCGGCAACGCGAG
>Ga0207853_1000287_pt1 | contig 11648 bp, 10 predicted proteins | sample LuqExpMetagenom6_FD_187764 | JGI IMG/M metagenome (GOLD analysis project Ga0207853, IMG submission 187764) | Tropical forest soil microbial communities from Luquillo Experimental Forest, Puerto Rico - Sample 6 (SPAdes) | ecosystem: Environmental > Terrestrial > Soil > Tropical forest ...
CCTGCCGATCCAGTGGGAGATGCTGCAGCCGATGCTGTTCGACACACGGGCCAATGCCGCCGCGCTGGCGGCGGTGGGTCAGCCCGGCGAATTCAATGCGACCTATCTCGGTCACATCCAGTCGGTCCTCGATGCGCACGCCGCCGTCGGAATGCGCTGCCTGATCGACCTGCACAACTACTGCCGCTATCGCGACTTTCGTTACCAGTCCGACGGCTCGGTGATCGGCCTGGTCAACCCCGGTGGCGGCGTCATGGCATACACCAGCGACCCCAGCCAGGTCTACACCCGCATCTTTGCCACCGCCCCCGGCGCCACGCTGGTGCCGGCGCACTTCACCGATTTCTGGACGCGCGCGGCCAGGCTGTGGAAGGACCATCCCGGCTTCGGCGGCTATGGCCTGATGAACGAGCCCTTCAACCTGCCGGCGCCCGGCAGCATCACCGAGAGCGCCGGCAATGACCAGGACCTGCTGATCTGGCCGGCGTTCGCGCGCGCGGCAGTCGATGCCATTCGTGCGATCGACCCGAACGGCCCGATCTACCTCAACGGCAACGGCTGGAGCGCCGCATTCAGCATCGGCGCCGTCAACCCGGCCTGGCCGCTGGCCGGCACCAATCTGGTCTACGAAGGCCACATGTACCTGGACGCGGCCAGCAACGGACAGTCCTTCGATTTCGACACCGAGGTGGCCAAGGGCTTCAGCGCCGGTTTCGGTGCCGTGCCGATCAACCTCGACACCGGCGTCGAACGGCTGCGCATCGCGGTGGACTGGGCCAAGCCGCGCGGGCTCACGCTGGCGCTGGGCGAGACCGGCATGCCGGTGGATGATGCGCGCTGGCAGGACATGTTCCAGCGACTGGCCGACTTCGCGCGCGCCAACGGCGTGGAGGTGTTCTCCTGGAGTGGCGGCAACCACTGGAGCCTGCACAACACCGGCATGAACCACGTGCCGGGCTGGCACCAGAACAAGACGCTGGAGCCCGCCGTGTCCGGCGTACTCAAGGCCTCGGCGGCCGTCGCCTCGGGCGACCTGTTCGACGACGGCCCGGGCTTTGCCGCGGGCGGCACGCCGGTGACGTTCACGGTCTGGTCGCGCGGCAACCTGGTCAGCCCGGTGACGCTGGCCATCGCTTCGAGCAATGGTGGATCGCTGTCCGGCGGCGTCCTGGTCGTCCCCGCCGGCGCGAACAGCCAGGCCACGTTCAGCTTCACGCCGGCGGCCAATGCTGTCACCACGCTGAGCTACACCGTCGTCACCGGCAGCGCCACGGCGCCGGCGCCGCGCAAGGTGTATTCGCTGGCCGATCCGGTCGCCTACGCTGCGACCAGCCTGCCCGACGCGGCGATGGCGATCCTGGCGCAGTACGGCGCCTGCAAGTGGGAAATGGCCGACGGCTACACCGATTACCTGCTCGGGGCCCCCGCCGCCCCGGGCGACCCGGTGCGCGCCGTTGCCGACTCGGGCTACGGGTCCAGCGTCGGCAACGCGATGGAAATGATCAACTGGATGAACACCGAGCGCGACCCCGGCATGGCCGTGCCGGTGATGGCCGAGGTCAACGGGCGGCGCTGCACCGACCATTCCGCACCCAACACCTCGGGCCTGTGGTGCCGCAAGTCGGTCCCCGTGGCCGGCGTGCAGCCCAACCCGCGCAACCGCATGCCCTATGGCCTGCAGGACCCGCATTTCGCCATGGCCGTCATCCGCGTGCCCGATGCCGCGCGCACGGGCCTGGTGTTCCAGGCCTCGCGCGCCAGCCAGGCGTACACGGCGGAACTGGCCCTCACCGCGTCACGCGCGCAGGCCCGCTGGAGCGATGCGGTGGGTGGCGCGCTGACCTTGAGCGCCCCGGCGGCGCTGGCGCCGAACACGCCCGCCGTGCTGACGCTCACCAGCGCACCGGGCGCGCAGCGGCTGCGCGTGGACTCGCAGGAGGTGGCGGCGGGCAGCGCCAGCTGGGCGGCGACGGTGCTGGACCAGATGCTGATCGCCTGGGGCTTCCAGCCGTTCGTCTCGCGCGACGGCTTCGGCGGCCAGGTGTACGCCGTGGTCACCGGCCGCGGAACGCCGAGCGCGGCCGAGCTGGGCGTGCTCGAGCGCTACCTGCGTTCGCTGGCTGCCTAGAATGTCCGCAAAGAGGAGACTCGCCATGGATTACCGCCAGCTCGGCCGCTCCGGCCTGAACGTTTCGCCGTTGTGCCTGGGCGGCAATGTCTTCGGCTGGACGGCCGACGAACGCACATCCTTCGCCATCCTCGATGCCTGGGTGGAGGCCGGCTTCAACTTTATCGACACCGCCGACGTCTACTCGCGCTGGGCGCCCGGCCACCAGGGCGGCGAATCGGAAACCGTCATCGGCCGCTGGCTGAAGCAGGGCGGCCGCCGAGATAAGGTGGTGCTCGCCAGCAAGGTCGGCTTCGACATGGGCGAAGGGCGTGGCGGGCTGTCGCCGCGCTGGATCGTGCAGGCGGTCCATGACTCACTCAAGCGCCTGCAGACCGATCACATCGACCTGTACCAGGCGCACAAGGACGATTTCGACACGCCGCTGGAGGAAACGCTGGAGGCCTTCTCGAAATTGATCCAGGCCGGCAAGGTGCGCGCGATCGGGGCCTCGAACTACGGCGCCGATCGGCTCAAGCAGGCGCTTGCGGTCAGCCAGCGCCTGGGCCTGCCGCGCTACGAGAGCCTGCAGCCGCTCTACAACCTGTACGACCGCAGCGGTTTCGAAGCCGACCTGAGGGCGCTGTGCCTCGAAGAGGACGTCGGCGTGATCAGCTTCTATGCGCTGGCCGCCGGCTTTCTGAGCGGCAAGTACCGCAGCGCCGAAGATGCCAGCAAGAGCCCGCGCGGCGCCAACACGGTCAAGAAATACCTGAACGAGCGCGGCCTGAAGATCCTGGCGGCGCTTGACGAAGCCGCCCAGCGCACCGGCCAGCCGGCCTCGCGCGTCGCCATCGCCTGGGTGATGGCGCAGCCTGGCATCACGGCACCGATCGCCAGCGCGAGCACGACAGCGCAGTTGCACGAGCTGGTGCAGGCGTCCGCCCTGAAGCTCGATCGCGAGACGATGGCGCTGCTGGACGGCGCCAGCGCGGGCGCCTAAGCCCGACCGCGCCACACGATTTTTCTCGGCCCTCTACAATGTGGGCTGTGCCCGCGCAGTCGCGGGCAAGCAAGACGGTTCGCCCCCGCGGGGCGTCACGCCCAAACCGGCTTGTCCGCCCCGGGACCTGGAATTGCGTGGCCCGGCCCATTTCCCCACAGATCGGTCCGCGCGCCGCCCGCACGGACCTCGATGAGCGTAGTCCGCGGAACGCGAGACCTGCGTTCGTGTCAAAAGGATTGAGATGGCCAAGGAAGAACTGATCGAAATGCGCGGCCGCGTGGCCGAAGTGCTCCCTGATTCGCGTTACCGCGTTGTGCTCGACAATGGGCATGAGCTGGTTGCCTACAGCGGCGGCAAGATGCGCAAGAACCACATCCGCATCATTGCGGGTGACGACGTGACGCTGGAACTCTCGCCGTACGACCTGAACAAGGGTCGCATCATGTTCCGGCACCTGCCGGATCGCGGTCCGCGTCCCGCAGCCGCGCCGCATCGGCGCTGATCCCTCCGGGAGCCGCGTGCCGGCTCCTTCGGTCGCGCAGCGCGCGACCCCTCCTACACCTCGCATCAGGCCTCGGGCGCAACCGCTGCGCTGCATTCCGACAGCCGTGTGACACCGGCCGCCGTAAGGTGGCGTGGCTGTCATCACCGAAGGAGGCACCCCCATGGCAACCATGGATACCAACCTGATGCTGGTCATCCTCATGATCCTGGCGCTGCTGGCGGTGGCGGTGTTCCTGCACGTCCGCAGGCACGCATCGCACACGCTGGAAAAGCGCTTCGGCTCCGAGTACGGTCGCGCCGTCGACGAGTTCGGCAGCCGCTCGAAAGCGGAGGCCGAACTGAAGGCGCGACAGAAACGGGTGGAGCGCTTGCACATCAGCGCGCTGTCGCCCGGCGATGCCGCCCGTTTCGATGCGGCCTGGAAAACGCTGCAGGCGCGCTTCGTCGACAACCCAAAGGGTGCGCTGGTCGAGGCCGACCTGCTGGTGCGAGAGCTGATGCAAAGGCGCGGTTATCCCATGGGCGACTTCGAGCGTCGTGCCGCCGACGTCTCGGTGGACCATCCGGGCGTGGTGGACCACTACCGCGCCGCGCACGAAATCGCGCTGCGTGACCGCAACGGCGAAGTGGACACCGAGGGCATGCGCCAGGCGGTGATCCACTACCGCGCGCTGTTTGCCGACCTGCTCGAGGTGGGACGGCCTGCCGAAGAACGCCAGCTGAGGAGTCAATCATGAGCCGCGAACGCGAGGAACACGAATTGAGCACGGCGGACCTGGTTTCCGCCAGCGAGAAGCAGCCGATCCGCGATACAGGGGCGCACCCGGAGTCGTTGGCTGCGGTGGAAGGTCTGCCGGTCGAAGCTCGGCGTCGGCCCGACGAGCCGGACAGGCGCAGCGACGCCATCCCCATGCCCATGCACGAGGAACCCATGCACGAGGCGTCCGCACGCGCCACCCAAGGGCGACACCAGGGGGAGCCGCTTGCGGCCTTGTTCGACACCGAACTGGCGCGCGACTTCCGCGTGCACTGGAGCAATGTGCAAATCGGCTTCGTGGACGATCCCCGGCGCGCCGTGCAACAGGCCGATGAACTGGTGGCCCAGGTGATGAAGAGCCTGGCCGAGAGCTTTGCGCGCCAGCGTGCCGAGATCGAAGCGGGCATGGGAACCGGCGAGCCCGCCTCCACCGAGAACCTGCGCCTCGCCCTGCAACGCTACCGCTCGTTCTTCGAGCGGCTGTTGACGCTGTGAGCTTCGGCGGCCCGTGCTGAGCCGCGGGATCCGCGCGCGTCCGGTTTGCTCGACGATTTACACGTCCATCCCGGTGGCATGCCGCAGCCGCGGGTCTCCGGGCATCCTGAAGTCCGACAGCGGGACCAGCCCCTGGTCGCCATCTTCATACAGCAGGTGCGCGGCATCGCCGTCGATCACCCAGCAGGCCTTGAACAGCTGGCCTTGCACCGTCGCACTGGCTTCGTGCACCAGCACGCGCAAGCTGGGCGGCAGCAGGTTCAGTACCTTCTCACTCGTGCAGGGTTGATCGGAGATCCGCACTGAATCCTCGCCATTGCTGGCCACAACCTCGTCGGCCCAGGCCGGCGCCACAGCGAGTGCGGCGGCGCAAAGGAATGCGAAACGCATGAGTAACTCCCGAAGGAGCGGGCGACGAAACTCGCCACCCGTCTAGCTTCATCCTGCGTCGGGCCTGGGGAAAATACTGTAGGAAGACTGCCTATCTTCTCAGCGCTGCGCGCGGAAGTCGGCCGGGCTGGCGCCGGTCCATTGGCGGAAGGCGCGGATGAAGCTTTTCTCGTTGCGGAAACCCACTGCTTGCGCGATCTGCTTGAGCGGCTGCTCGGTGCGATACAGCAGATCGCCCGCGCGCTCGCGCCGCACCTCGTCCTTGAGCTGCTGCAGGCTTGCCCCTTCCTCCTTGAGCTGGCGGTGCAGTGTGCGCGCCGACAGGTGCAGCAGGTGCGCGAGCGACTCCGCGTTGCGTGCCTGCTCGGGCCGCGTCACCAGCACCTGCCGTACTTGTTCGACCAGCAGCCGGTCGCGCCGGTATTGCAGTACCGTCAGGGGCAACGCGCGCTGCAGCATGCGGCGCAGCGCCTTCTCGTCACGGCGCAGCGGCAGGGCCAGGTAGCGCGCGTCGAAGCGGATCGTCGCCTGCGCCGCGTCGAACTCGAGCGGCCCCGGGAACATGAACCGGTAGGCCTCGGCGTGCGCCGGTGCGGCGAAGGGAAAGCACGCGCCTTGCAGCGGGATGCGCGAGTCGATGTACCAGCAGGCCAGGCCATGGATGTTGCGCAGCACGTGCACCAGGCAGAACTCGCGTGCGCCCGCGCCGTGCCGCGCGATCCGCGCACGCTCCTCGATCACGATCGCGGCTGACTCGCCGTGCCGCCGCAGTTGCACGCCGATGTCGCCGGTGAGCAGCGCGTGATGGCGGCACCAGCGCTTGAGCGCCACGCCCAGGTCGGGCGAGGTGATCGAGGCGCGCGCCAGCATGCCGTAGCTGCCCCAGGGCAGGCGCCGCTCGAAGGCGCCCAGTCCTTCGTCGTCCAGCGCCTGCATCGCGGCCCCGGACAGCAGCTCCATCTGGCGCGCGGTCATGCGCGCCTCGGGCTGCTGCAAGCGTGCTGGCGTGATCTGTGCCAGCTTCAGCAATTCGGCGGGGTTCACGCCGCCGCGCCGGCACGCAGCGGCGATGACGCGTGCAAAAGCCATCGGCGTGGCGGCGGTGGGAGCGGATTGGGCCATGGGGCCGATCAGTGTACTGGCAGGATTTGCAACCATGGCGGCATGCCGGTCCCGCCTTCGGTTGCCCCGGCGCGGCCTGCCGGCGCTAGCATTCGCAGCATCGACCTGCCCCGCCGAACGGGCGCGCAACCAAGAGCTTCACCATGCACCTGGAGACCCAACTCAATCCGCGTTCCGCCGAATTCCAGTCCAACGCGGCCGCCATGCAGGCGCTCGTGGACGACCTCCATGCCCAGGTCGCCAAGGCGGCGGCCGGCGGCGGCGAGGCGGCGCGCGCCAAGCACACCGCGCGCGGCAAGCTGCTGCCGCGTGATCGCGTACAGATGTTGCTGGACCCCGGCACGCCCTTCCTGGAACTGGCGCCGCTGGCGGCGCACGCCATGTACCGCAACGAGGCACCCTGTGCCGGCCTGATTGCCGGCATCGGCCGTGTCAGCGGCATCGATTGCATGATCGTGTGCAACGACGCCACGGTGAAGGGCGGCACCTACTACCCGATGACGGTGAAGAAGCACCTGCGGGCGCAGGAGGTCGCGCGCGAGAACCGCTTGCCCTGCATCTACTTGGTCGATTCGGGCGGCGCCAACCTGCCGAACCAGGACGAGGTGTTCCCGGATCGCGAGCACTTCGGCCGCATCTTCTACAACCAGGCCAACATGAGCGCGCAGGGCATCGCGCAGATCGCCGTGGTGATGGGCTCCTGCACGGCAGGTGGCGCCTACGTGCCGGCGATGAGCGACGAGACCATCATCGTCAAGAACCAGGGCACCATCTTCCTGGGCGGCCCGCCGCTGGTGAAGGCGGCCATCGGCGAGATCGTCTCGGCCGAGGACCTGGGCGGTGGCGACGTGCACACCCGCCTGTCGGGCGTGGCCGACCACCTGGCGCAGAACGACATGCACGCACTGGCGCTGGCGCGCCAGGCCGTGGCCACGCTGAACCGGCCCAAGGACTGGCCGGTGCAGGCGCGCGAGCCGCGTCCGCCGAAGTACGAAACGAAGGAGATCTACGGCGTGGTGCCCACCGACGCACGCAAGCCCTTCGACGTGCGCGAGATCATCGCGCGCGTGGTCGACGGCTCGGAGTTCCACGAGTTCAAGGCGCGCTACGGCACCACGCTGGTGTGCGGCTTCGCGCACATCGAAGGCATGCCGGTGGGCATCATCGCCAACAACGGCATCCTGTTCTCCGAGTCGGCGCAGAAGGGCGCGCACTTCATCGAGCTGTGCTGCCAGCGCAAGACGCCGCTGGTGTTCCTGCAGAACATCACCGGCTTCATGGTCGGGCGCAAGTACGAGAGCGAAGGCATCGCGCGCCATGGCGCCAAGATGGTGACGGCGGTGGCGACCGCCAGCGTGCCCAAGTTCACCATCATCATTGGCGGCAGCTTCGGCGCCGGCAACTACGGCATGTGCGGCCGCGCCTACTCCCCGCGCTTCCTGTGGATGTGGCCGAACGCCCGCATCTCGGTGATGGGCGGCGAGCAGGCGGCCAGCGTGCTGGCCACCGTCAAGCGCGATGGCATCGAGGCCAAGGGCGGCACCTGGAGCGCCGAAGAAGAGGCGGCCTTCAAGCAGCCGCTGCTGGACCAGTTCGCACACCAGTCGCATCCCTACTACTCGAGTGCGCGGCTGTGGGACGACGGCGTGATCGACCCGGCCGACACGCGCCGCGTGCTGGCGCTGGGCCTGTCGGCGACGATGAATGCGCCGATCGGTGAGCCGAAGTTCGGCGTGTTCCGCATGTGATCGGAGACTGCGCATGGAATCGATCTACCTGACCGAAGAACACGAGCGGCTGCGCGAGCAGGTGGCGAAGTTCGTCGCCCGCGAAGTCGAACCGTATGCGGACCAGTGGGAGGAGCAGGGCCATGTGCCGCGCGAACTGCTGCGCCGCATGGGCCAGGCCGGCCTGTTCGGCCTGATGTACGAGAGCGGCTACGGTGGCGCCGAGGCCGATGCGCTGACCAACCTGGTGTTTGCCGAAGCGCTGTCGCAGTCGACCTACGCCGGCTTCATCATCACCGTGCTGGTGCATACCGACATGGCCAGCCCGCACCTGCATCACGCGGGCAGCGCAGCGCAAAAGGAAAAGTACCTGCGCCGGGTGATTGCCGGTGAGCTGATCACCGCCGTGGCGATCACCGAGCCGGGCGCGGGCTCGGACGTCGCCGGCATTCGAACGAACGCACGGCGCGAGGGCGATGAGTGGGTGCTCAATGGCACCAAGATGTTCATCACCAACGGCGTGCATGCCAATCTCTACTTCGTGGCGGCGAAAACCGGGCCGGGCAAGCGCGAGGTCTCGATGTTCATCGTCGAGAAGGGCACGCCGGGCTTTTCCGTCGGCCGCGCGCTGAAGAAGACCGGCTGGCTCTCGTCCGATACCGCCGAACTGGTGTTCGACAACGTGCGCATCCCCGCGGCCAATCTGCTGGGCGAAGAGGGCCAGGGCTTCTACTCGGTGATGAAGAACTTCCAGACCGAGCGCATCGCGCTGGCCGCGATGGCCGTGGGCCACTGCCAGCAAGCCTTGAAGCTCACGCTGGACTACGTGCGCCAGCGCCAGGCTTTCGGCGGGCCGCTATGGAACCAGCAGTCGATCCGCCAGCGCCTGTCCATGCTCGACGCGAAGACGCGGGCGGCGCGCCAGTTCATGTACCACTGCGCCTGGCGCGTCACGCAAGGCCACGACATCGTGCAGGACGTGTCCATGCTGAAGGCGCTGACCGGCGAACTGGTCAACGAAGTCGTGCAGACCTGCCAGCAGTTCCACGGCGGCATGGGCTTCATTCGCGAGACGGCCATCGAGCGGCTGTGGCGCGATGCCCGCGTGCTGGCCATCGGCGGCGGTGCGACCGAGGTGATGCTCGAAGAGGTTGCCAAGCGCTATTGATCGCGTTCCATAGAATTAAAACAATTTCTTTAACGGAGGGAATTGCGTGGAACGTCTTTTTCGATTGATGGCGCTTTGCGCCTGCGTGTTTGCCACGGGCTGTGCATCGGTGGCGGGTGGCAACGTGCAGAAGATCTATGTGCAGGCACAGAACAAGGATGGCAGCGAGGTCAGCGGCGCAGACTGCCAGCTGAGCAACGACAAGGGGACCTGGCGCCTGCGCGCGCCCGGCGACAGTTCAGTCGTGCGATCCAACAGGCCCATCGAGGTGAAGTGCGACAAGGCGCCTTTGCCTCAAGGCGTCGTGTCGGTCGAGTCGGGAACGCGTGCTGCCATGTTTGGCAACATCCTCATCGGCGGTGTCGTGGGCGCGGTGATCGACCACTCCTCAGGCGCCGCGTATGAATACCCCGAGCAGATCCGGGTGGTGATGGGCCAGCTCACGAGCCTGCCCTGGGTGGCTGGCGGGACCAAGGCACCGCCGCCTTCGGGCTATGCAGCCCTCACCGATGTGAGCGCAGTCCCGTACCTCGGTCCGCATGGGCGTGACGTTTACCGGGAATGGAACGGCCGTCCCAACCCGAAGGCCTTCGCGATATCTGCCGACGGCCACTACGCCTGGGCTTCGGGTACGTCGCCGGCGGACAAGAGCCTGCCGACGGACCCGTTCGAGCGCGCAGTCAGCGCATGTGATCGACATGCGCAGATCAAGTGCAAGCTGTATGCGGTGAATGACAATGTCGTGTGGGTGAAGTCAGAACCGGCGCCGAGCGCGTCGGCAGCAACACCGACAGCCGCTGCGCCTGTGACGGCAGTCATCGACGAGCCCAAGCTAATGCCCGTCGTCGCGACACCGTCGCCCAGTGGCCAGCCCGCACGAATCGCGAGCGGCTTCGCTGCCATTGACGACATCGATGCCATTCCCTACCTGAACGACAAGGGCCGTGAGGACTACCGGACGTGGCTGGCCCTGTCCACGCCCAAGGCCTTTGCGATTTCCAGCAACGGCGCTTACCGCTTTACCAATGGCCTTCGCCCGCGCGATACCGCCGAGTCCTCGGACCCGGTCGAGCGTGCGCTGCAGGGTTGCGAGCGCGTTGCGAAGCAGCCGTGCAAGCTTTACGCCGTCAACGGCTCTGTCGTCTGGCCAAAGCCATGAACACGCGGCGACGCGTCTGGACCTGCTAATCGAAGGAGACCCATGCTGCAGACCGCCATCGAGGGAGCCATCGCCACCATCACGCTGGACCGCCCTGAAGTTCGCAATGCCTTCAACGACGAGTTGATTGCGCAGCTCTCCGACGCTGTTGCCAAATTGGGGGCCCGCGAGGACGTGCGCTGCATCGTGCTGGCTGCCAACGGCCCGGCCTTCTGCGCCGGTGCCGACCTCAACTGGATGAAGCGCATGGCGGGTTACAGCTACGACGAGAACTTGGCCGATGCCACGGCGCTGGCCGACATGCTCGGCACGCTCTACCGCTGTCCCAAGCCGACCATTGCGCGCGTGCAGGGCGACGTCTATGCCGGCGGCACCGGGCTTGTGGCGGCCTGCGACATCGCGGTGTCGGTGGATACCGCGAACTACTGCCTGAGCGAGACCCGGCTCGGGCTGATCCCGGCGACCATCAGCCCCTACGTGATCCGGGCCATGGGTGCCCGGGCGGCGCATCGGTATTTCCTCACCGCCGAGCGGTTCAACGCGGCTGAGGCACATCGGATCGGGCTGGTGCACGAGGTGGTGAATGCAGCCGGTCTCGATGCCAAGGTCGCCGAGATTGCGCAAGCGCTGGTGTCGGCTGGGCCGGCCGCGGTGAAGGCGTCCAAGGCGCTGGTGCAGGACGTGGCCGGCCGCGACATCGATGAGGCGCTCATCGCCCGCACGGTCAAGGGCATTGCCGACATCCGCGTGAGCGACGAGGGCCGCGAGGGTATCCAGTCATTCCTGAACAAGCGCAAACCGGGATGGCTGCTCCAAAATTGACCGGTGGACGGCCTGGACCGCATCGTGGACACGCCGCAGCTGCTGGCGCTGGCGGCGGCGCTGGGCTGGCTGAGCGGCATCCGCCTGTATGCGGTGGTGCTGCTGACCGGGCTGGCGGGGTACTTCGGCGTGATCGACCTGCCGCATGGGCTGCAGGTGCTGCAGCACCCGGCCGTACTGGGCGCGGCCGGCTTCATGTGCGTGGTCGAGTTCTTCGCCGACAAGATTCCCTGGCTGGACACGATCTGGGACACGGTCCATACGGCCATCCGCATCCCGGCCGGTGCCGCGTTGGCCGCGGCAGCGGGACGCGAGTATGTCGACTGCGGCATGACCGGCGGCGCCAAGGCCGCCGATGCGGGAAGGCTCACGCTCATGGTCGGGGGGCGTG
>Ga0207853_1000289_pt1 | contig 11600 bp, 10 predicted proteins | sample LuqExpMetagenom6_FD_187764 | JGI IMG/M metagenome (GOLD analysis project Ga0207853, IMG submission 187764) | Tropical forest soil microbial communities from Luquillo Experimental Forest, Puerto Rico - Sample 6 (SPAdes) | ecosystem: Environmental > Terrestrial > Soil > Tropical forest ...
CAACACCATGGCCCGCGAGGTCGGTCTGCTGAATCAAACCCTGGAACAGAAGGTGGAGGAGCGCACGAGGGATCTGGAGGAGAAAAACGTGCAGTTGCTGGCGACCCAGAAGGAGTTGTGCCGGGCCGAACGACTGGCAGACGTGGGCATGCTGGCGGCCGGGGTGGCCCACGAAATCAACAACCCACTGGCGGTGATCCGCGGCAATGCAGAACTGCTGCAGAGCGCCATCCCGGTCGATGGCGAAAACCGCGAAGAGGCTGACGCCATTCTGGCCGAAGCCATCCGCATCGAGCGTATCGTCAACAACCTGCGGGTCTTTTCGCTCAGCGGCATCAAGCGCGTTTCAACCTTTCCCCTGGGAAAAATGCTCGACACCATCCTCGACCAGATCGGCCACCAGATTCCCCTCGACCACTGCCAGGTGATAAGGGATTACCGTGGGAGGGATATCGATATCGGCGGAGACAAGGACCAGTTGCGGCAGGTCTTTACCAACCTGATCGCCAATGGCCTGCAGGCCATGCCGGATGGGGGTGAGCTCGTGGTTAGCGCCGAACCGGACGAAGCGGATCAGCAGGTACGCGTGGCGATCCGGGACAACGGCTGCGGCATCCCGGAAGGAGACAAGGGGCGAATCTTCTCCCCCTTCTTCAGCACCAAGGCACAGGGTACGGGACTGGGGCTAGCGGTATCGTACGGTATTGTCAGGGATCATGGGGGAGATATCCAGGTTGAGAGCCGCAGCGGCGAGGGATCGACCTTTGTGGTGCTGCTGCCCCTCCGGCAGGAATTGGCCGACCGCCCTCCATGAGCACGTGCCGTTCACTGCCCCTGAGATGATCTGCAACAACGGTATACAGAGCCGCCTGTAATTTTTGCAGTTCCCCCCACATGGCGGCTGTTTTATGTGGTGAGGCCCCCCCGGGCTCTCACGGAAACCAGGGGATTACCCGTTTCCGTTTTTTTGAAACTCTTGCCAAAGCCACGTCCGTACTCCATCGCCCGCGACCCGCTCCGGGTGCCGCGCAAGGAGACACCCCTGTTCGATGGAAATCCGGCAGCAAAGTTGCATCATGGCAGACATCACCACAGGGAGGGAATGCCATGGAAGCCCTTGACAGGGATACGGCCAGGAAGTTGTTTGACCACTATCGCAAGCACCGCGACGGTATCAGGAACAAGCCGGAGATGGCGTCAATCTGCCTGATCTGTGGCTCCATTCATGTCGTCCCCGACCCACGGGATGCTCATATGCTGGTCTGCCGCAATTGCGGTTTTGCTTTTGACCGCTATGAATGCGCGGCGTGCGGTAAAATCATCGATGGGCGGGACCCGCAGAACCCCGGCTGTCGGGAATGCGGGATGAGAATCTGTACCTGCGGGCACTGCGGCTGTCCTCCGACGGACGACCGTTAGGCAACAAGAGACTTTCCCGTGGTTTTTCTGCTGGGGACGCAACCCGCGTTGCCTGGAAATGAAGCATCAAATCGGGCCGGGAACATCGGAATATCATGGCACCAGCCAAGCACGAGGTCTCTCGGGAGGTGTTTTGAAGTGTTAGTGACCCCCATCCAGGGGAACATCGGCGCCTCCTCACGGGGAAACAGCGCCCATGTTCCCCTGTTCATTCCTTCGTTACCTTTGCCCACATCTCCCGATAGGGAGGAACAGCCTTTACTGCCGACGGGCACGTTGTCGGGGCTATCCCCTACAGCCCGCACAACCCTTGAACCTTGCCGATCTTCCATTGAACCTTTCCGGCTACCTTCTCAAGTTTGCCTTTGGCTCTCAGCGTCGTATTCGAACAAACCTTGCCGGCCATTTCCCTGACCGCACCGCGTACTCTGTGAAAGATTCCTCGCGTCTGGTACCTTGTGCTGAGTTTCATGATACACCTCCACTTGCCTCCCATAATGCCATTTCCCCCTCCGAGGAAGCAGTGCTTCCTGCAACGGCATTATTCACGACCACCTCTCGCCGGGGATTTCCGGCCAGTGCTTCCCGCCAGGCCCGCAGTTTTCCCGCGCAGCTTCGCGGTGTCCCTGGTTATTGCCTGACAAGCCTTCCGGCTCTTGGTCTTTGCTCCTGTTTTCGGGATACCGGCGCATTTTGATATCCCACATTTCTCACACCTTTCATCTCATGGCGCACAAGCACTCTCCCTTCGTGCTGACTTGTATTATAGCAATATTCTTACGAAAGGTGTCATATAGTTTAGCGTCGCGCCGGCAGGATCATTCACCACCCTGACCATTAACGCCAATACATGACGATTGCCGCATATAATACTCCTCCTGCTTGCTCCAGATCAATTGTGTGGCACGATCCAACGTCCTGGTAAGGTCTTGGATGCCGGTGCGTGGGTGACGGTTGGCGATCCTGTTCAAGACTTTGCTGGTGATGACCGGATTATTGTACCACGGCATGTTCATCGCCTCCCTTTCGGTTGAGTGCATTTCAGTCGCCATGACTTCGTTGAACGTCGGGGCCGGCTCAAGTAATATTCTGTGAATGTTGGCAAAGCATAAGACGTACCATCGTTACAACCCGCTGTTATATAAACATATTATATGATGCTAGTGGTTTTGGCCTTCGACGGAAGCACTTTTTGTAGGAATTTTTTACACATGGAGTGGGCGCAGTACACCGGACACGGCAACTGAGCGGAGCGGAGCTGTTTTCAGGCCCGCTATGCAGTGCAACAGGGGGAAATTGCGCAGATGGTGCCGCGGGGGCTATGGCGGTAAACGCAAAAAAAAATCCCCGCAGCACGGAGGGGATGGCTACGGGGCGCCTTATGGGCAATTCGTTTATTTCCAGTATGTTCGTCGTAAACCTTGACCTTTGGCAGGGGGACCTTGTTCTTTTGGCAAATTGTTCAAACCGCACTTTAAGACGAATAATATCATCTTAATCCAAAATGTCAACCACAAGATACAAAGGTAAACATCCCGGGGCCCGGAGTCGTCATGGCAACAAGATAACGGATTTTCCGCCGGCCGTTTTCCTGTTTACTGTTGCCGCCGGCTGCTGAAAAAACCCGTGGGAATGGTTGCCTGTGGCACCGGAAGGCAACCACTCCCCACCGTCGAGCCATGATTGCCCCGTCTGCCCTTCCGGCAGCCGGACTTCCGCATGCCATTTTCAACGGTCTGATTTTGCGGGAATGAGCGTATAATGGCCACAGGGGGTAAAAGAGGGCCGCCTTGGAGAAGGAGGCGCAGATGACCGCTTTTTTGAGTTTCATCTATGCGACAGGGGTGATGCTCGGGTTATTCGTCCTGGCTTTTGTAGGGGTATACCTTTTGGCATTGCTTTTATCTCCGATTGAACGCAAGCTATCGAACTACATATGGGCCCATCCCATGCATACACCGCAGCTCGGCACCCATAAAGGATCGTTCGGAAAATTCAGTCAGAGGATTCACAATGGACCATAGGAAATACCGGGCGGGAGAAAACGTGCGCCACCAACGGCGGGTGAAGGTTACAGCCTTGGCGTTGGGGACGGTGGTCTGCATTGTCGCACTGAACACGGCGCTCTGCCGGGCCGGCGAGAGCAAGGATGGTTTTTCGCTGGGCTATGGCTCCCTGCGACCCGTAACGACCACCACGACCGACAAACAGCCCGGCGTGGTGACGGCAAAATATGGTTTCAGCCTGCTGAAGGACTTTACCCCTTACATCGGGACCGGTTTGGCATATGTCCTCCCCCAGGAGAGCATCATTAACGACGCCTCGACAAAACTCAAAACAGGCCTGGCTGGGCAGGCAGGCATAAGCTTCAATCTTGGCAGCAACTCCTCGTTGAGCATTGACTACAAATATCTGCACTTCATCAACGATCCTCCCAACAGCGACAAGGGAACGCCCCCCCAATCAGTGGGGGTTGGCGTTAACATCAAATTCTAACGCCCCCGAACGACAGTCTGTGTATACATTTTCAACACCATTTGACTAACATTATGGCCATCGGCTATAGTTTATCATTAGGATTTGGCATGTATTTCAGATCATCGAGGTGGGGGAATGCTGAGAAAAAAGTTGGCTTTCAAGGTATTGGCAATTCTGGGGATTTCGCTTGGTTGCGGTTTTGCAGCCATGATGGCGATTTCGATCTGGCAGCAAACCAATGCCACCATGAGGTTGCAGCTGAAAAACACCCGCAACCTGGCGTCCCTGTTCATCAGGGACATCGACGACTACATGATGAAAGGCGACTCCAAGGAGGTTGATACATACATTCGGGAGGCCAAAGAGAAAAAACTGTTTCTCGACCTCAAGATCTACGACCGGCACGGCAAAGATACGGCGGCCAAGGATGGGGTGGTACAGCCCGCCATTATAAAGGCGCTGGAAACCGGCAAGACGATCGAATCAAAAAGTGATGAGAACGGCGTCAAGGTATTGACCCTTGCCATCCCCTTCGAGAATGAACAGCGCTGCAAGCAGTGCCACGATGCGGCCCCCGGATTCCTGGGGGGAATGCTTCTGAAAACCTCCATTCAGGATGGATACGAGAGCGCCAAAGAGATGTCCGTGACGCTCCTGGTCACCAGCATTCTGTTTTTCTTCATCCTGCTCGGCACGATCTTTCTCTTCCTGCAAGCAGTCATCATCAAACACATTCTCGCGTTCTCCCGCACGGTAGATGAGTTGTCGAGCGGTGCCGGCGACCTGACCACGGTCATCCTGGTGTCGTCCGACGACGAGATCGGGCACCTTGCCGTGGGCATCAACAAGCTCATTGCCAAGATTCACCACATCATGTCCCAGATTGCCCAGAACGCGGCGGCGCTGTCGGCCTCCGCAGACCAGTTGCTCACCACATCCCGGGCAATGACCGCAGGGATCGAAGATGCCGTCACCCAGACGGACACGGTGGCCACCGCCAGCGAAGAGATGGCGGCAACTTCGGGCTCGATAGCCGCGAATTGCACCGCAGCTGCCGAAGAGTCCGACAAGGCAAACGATTTCGCTACCGCCGGTGCCCAGGTGGTGGAACGGACGATGGAGGTCATGGCCCGTATCGCCGACAAAGTGCGGGAATCGGCGGCGACCATCGAGTCGTTGGGCAGCAGATCGGACCAGATCGGCGAGATTGTCGGCACCATTGAGGACATCGCCGACCAGACCAACCTTTTGGCGCTGAATGCCGCCATCGAAGCGGCCCGGGCCGGAGAGCAGGGACGCGGCTTTGCCGTTGTGGCCGATGAGGTCCGCGCCCTGGCGGAGCGGACCACCAAGGCAACCCATGAGATCGGCAAAATGATCAAGGCCATCCAAAGCGAAACCAAGAATGCGGTCATCACCATGGAAGAGGGCGTTCAGGAGGTTGAGGCCGGGACCGGAGAGGCCGCCAGCTCCGGAGAGGCCATTTTCGATATCATTGAACAGATCCGTGCCGTAGTGACCCAGGTCAACCAGATCGCCACCGCAGCCGAGCAACAGACGGCGACCACCAGTGAGATCAGCGGCAACATCCAGCGCGTCACGACCGTCGTCCAGGGAGCGGCGCAGGGGGCGCGGCAATCGGCCAGCGCGGCCAATCAACTGGCAATGCTGGCCCACGACCTGAAACAGCTCGTGGGCCAGTTCAAACTTTCGTAACTCGAGCCATTCAGGTCCATGATTCCGCAAACACGAAACGGGGGACAACATCTCCCGTTTCGTGTTTGCGGGTGGCCCTCACGAACGGCCGGAAAGGATCACGAAGCGACCAGAATGCACTTTTCCCCTCACCTGTGGTAGACTATCTGCTGTGAACAAGCTCCTCGCCGTCAAACACCGGAGCGATTACCCGCCATAGAGGACCGATCGTGACATTAGCCCGCCATCACCGCACCATGACGTCCGTACTCGATACCTTGAGCCGCGATTACCTCCACGGCAAGGAAGAGGTACTGCGTCTTTCCATGATCGCACTCCTGACCGGCGGGCACATCCTGATCGAGGATCTGCCGGGGTTGGGCAAGACGACCATCGCCCTGGCCCTGGCCGGCATTAGCGGCCTTTCCTTTGGCAGGGTGCAGTGCACCAGCGACCTGCTTCCTTCCGACATCACCGGCCTGTCGGTGTACAACCGGGACGAAGGGCGTTTTACGTTTCTGCCGGGGCCGATCTTCAACAATATTGTCCTCCTTGACGAGATCAACCGGGCCATGCCGCGCACCCAGAGCGCCATGCTGGAAGCCATGGAAGAACGGCGGGTGACCGTTGAGGGGATAACCCATCATCTGCCCGATCCCTTCATGGTCTTCGCCACCCAGAACCCCTCCGAGCAGAGCGGCACGTTCCCCCTGCCGGAATCCCAGCTCGACCGTTTCCTGATCTGCACCGGCATCGGTTATCCGCCGGAACACCTGGAAAAGGGGATTATTGCCGGCGGCGGCATCCGCGAACGGATCACCGGCATGACTCCGGCGGCCTCCACCGCCGACATCCTGGCCGCGCGCACGTGCGTTGAAACCGGCATCTATCTCGCGGACAAGGTGGTGGGCTATATCTATGCCCTGGTTGCGGCCACCCGTAGCCACCCCATGATCCAGACCGGCCTCTCGACCCGGGCCGCCATCAGCCTCGCCCAGGCGGCGCGCGCGGCAGCCTTTCTGGAGGGCCGCGATTACGTGGCGCCGGATGACGTCAAGGGGATTGCGGTCGCGGTCTGCGCCCACCGCCTGGTCATGCGGCCCGACCAGGAGACCGTCGACAAAGGGGAATTATTACGGGCTCTCATCGCCGACATAACGCTTCCTTTGGCCTGAGGATCAGCAAGGCGGGGACGCTCTATATTGCCATCACCCTCCTGCTCGGTTTCTCAGCCGTCAATACCGGCAACAATCTGCTGTTTCTGGTGGTATCGGGCTTGCTGGCGTTCATGTCGGTCACCGGTTATGCCGGTATGCGCAATATCAAAGGGCTCACCCCCGAAGTAATTCCGCCGGTCGAACTGTTTGCCGGGACCGCCGCAACCTTTTGCCTGCGCATTCGCAACAACAAACGGCGTACCGCATCCTTCCTGGTCCGCCTGGAATGCTCCGACGGCCAGGGGATCACGTTTCCCCTGGTCGAAAGCGGGACATCGGCCGAAGGGAAGATTGCCCTCACCTTCCCCGACCGTGGCCATGCCGCCATCGACCGGATCACCATGAGCTCTCCGTTTCCGGTTAATTTCTTCACCCGCTACTGGTCATTCGCGGTAGAGAGCCGTTTTATCGTCTTTCCACGCCTGCTGGCCGGCACGACGGTCGGCGAAGGCGGCGAAACAGAGCGCCTTGGCAGCAGCATCCGACAGGATCGGGGTTTGGACGGCGAGTTGGAAAGGATTGCCGCCTACTCCGGTAATGAGCCGTTGCGCATGATCCACTGGAAGCTCTCCGCCCGGAGCATGGACCTGCAGGTCAAGGAATTCGGCCGACAGGCGACACCGCCGCTGGTCATCGACCTGGATGCGTTACCGGGACAGGACCTTGAACAACGCATCTCCCGCGCGGCTTGGCTGGTCAAACGCTGGGAAGGGCTGCGACCGGTCGGCCTCAGGTGCGGCGGAAAGATCACCCCGGTCGGGACCGGCCGGCGACACGGCATGAAACTGCTGACGGAGCTTGCCCTCTATGGCCGCGATTAGCAGATTGTTGAAAAGCGTCATGAGGAAGGCCGGATGCCGGGCGCCCGGAACGGAGCAGCCGAGGCATGACAAACCGTCAGCCGAGGTTGCGAGTACCGCGCAACGCCGCCGACGGCTCTCCGCAATAGGTTTTCAACAATCTGTCAGCTCCCTGACAGCCGTACTCTCGTACGCCATCGCCCTGTGCGGGATCGTACCGCTCTTCCCCTGGTTGACCACGGTGCCGCGAACCGCAATCGTGGCCGGCTTTTTGGCCGGCATCTGGCAGGATCGTCGGGGAGCCTGGCCCGTAAAGAACTGGCAGTTCAACCTGGCCGTCGTGCCGGTATTCCTCTACTATGCCCTCCAGTTCAGCCGCAGCAACCCGGCCCAACCGGTGGTGAGCATATTGGGCATCATGCTGGCGTTCAGGTTGTGCGGGGAAAAAAACTCGCGCCATTACCTGCAGATTGAAGCCTTATCCCTGTTCTGCCTGGCATCCTCATCCCTGTTCGACCTCAGCCCCATCTTCCTCTTCTACCTGACCCTGCTGCTGCTGTTGGTGGCGGTGTCACTGGTGCTTTTGACCTTCCATTCCATGGACAGCCGCCTGATCCTGCCCCGCGCCCATCTGCGCAAGGTACTGGCCATCGGGACGCTGATGCCGTTGGCCTCGCTGCCGCTTCTGGTCATCTTCTTTCCGATCCTGCCCCGCACCCAGATCCCCTTGTGGAATATCATGGCTGCTCCGGCCGCTCGCCCTTCCGGCTTCAGCGACAAGGTGGAGCCAGGCACCAGCACCACTGTCGGCGAATCGCGGACCATCGCCTTTCGGGCAGAAATGCCCCGCCAGCCGCAACAGCAACTCTACTGGCGCGGTACGGTCTTCAACCGCATGGACGGGCATCGCTGGGTGCGTGACGCCGCCGTCCCGCCGGAACAGCTGCTGTATCGAGGGGTGCGGATACCCCAGACCATCTACCCGGAGCCGGGGCCTTCCCGAGCCCTCTTCAGCCTGGACGCGCCAGCCGCCATCACCTTGCCCAGGGCCCGGGGTGCTGCCGATGACACCTTCGAGTATCCCGGCCCCATCACCCGGCGCCTGGGCTACCGGGCCGATTCCGTTGCATCGGGCACCCTGGCGACGGCCAAGGGGATCGACCGGGCCTTCTACCTGAGACTCCCCGCAGACATCCCGGAGCGGGTGCGGCTGCTGGGGGACGACATAAAGCGCCGGGGAACCAATGATGCCCGCAGGCTTGAGTTGCTGGAACGGCATTTTCGCAATGGCAACTACCGTTACAGCATGCGCGATCTGCCGACCGGCGAACACGCCCTGGAGCTATTCCTGTTTGAAAAGAGGCAGGGACACTGCGAGTTTTTCGCCTCCGCCTTCGCCCTGCTCCTGCGGGCCTCCGGCGTCCCCGCGCGGCTGGTGGGCGGATACCTGGGGGGTGATTACAATGAACTGGGTGGCTATTATCTGGTCAGCGACGATATGGCCCATGTATGGGTTGAAGCATACCTCGATGGTCGCGGCTGGCTGCGGATTGACCCCAGCAGTTTTGCCCGCAACGCCGGCGAGGTGTGGGGGGGGGCGAAACGACGAAGCCCGGTGATGAAACTGCGCCTGTTCCTGGACTCCCTCGATCACACCTGGAACCGCGCCATCGTCACCTATGACTTCGAGCAGCAGATAGAAATTGCCCGTAGCACCGGCAACCGCTTGCATAAACTCGAAGCGGGCAGAGCAGCCAAAGCCGCCCTGCCCTACCTCCCGCTGCCGGTGGCCCTGGTTGTGGGCCTGGTCATTATCGTCCGCGGTCCCTGGCGCCACACATCGCGTAAGGAGCGACTGCTGCGGCGCTTCTACCGGTTGATCGAGAGGGATTGCGGGATACGGGTACGGCAGGGCAGGCAGGGACTCTTTGAAATTGCTGAACAGGCGGGAAGCGCAAGTGCGCGGGAATTCGCGGCCATCTACGCCGGAGCCGTGTACCGGGATCGACACCTGGCGCCCCCTGAACTCGCGCGCCTGCGCCGTATCCTTAAAGACGGTTTTGTCACAAAAGGATGACAGTGTGTCGTAACACTTGCAATAATCGGCCTAATGCATACAATAATTCGTCTCGTTCCGCCGAGCGGGAATTGCCATCCCGCCGCAACAGGCGGGAGTTACCTGAAAAGGTCAGAGAATGCCGCAGGGTGCGGGAGACAATCGCCGGTACTTGAGACGAACCATTCCGGGTACCGCGCCCCGCCCCTCGGAAAAGCGCCGATCCGCCACAAATCCAAGAGGGAAGAGGCCTGCAATGAAAAAGACACGACTTGCCGCTATCGACATAGGTACGAATTCCATTCGCTGCATCGTGGTTGAAGCGGACCAACAGGGACGCTTTATGGTGTTGGACGACGAGAAGGCTACGGTACGGCTCGGCGAGCAACTCAGCAAGACCGGGGCCATATCTCCCGCAGCCTTCACGCGGGCGGTGGAGGCCATCAGCCGCATCCGCAAGCTGATCGACGGCCTGAAGGTCACCGAAGTAGAAGCCGTAGCCACCAGCGCCGTGAGAAGCGCCGCCAACGGCCCCGAACTGGTGGAGGTCCTGAGCCGGGAACTCAGCCGGGAGATTCGGGTCATTTCCGGCGAAGAGGAGGCTGAACTGGCGGCTATCTCCGCCCTTCACAACTTCGAGATGAACGGCAAGCGCTATGCAATGATCGACATTGGCGGCGGCAGCGTCGAGATCGTCACGGCTCTGGGAAACCATGTGGAAGAATACTATTCGCTTGACCTGGGCGCCGTGGTACTGACCGAACGTTTTTTCCCCACCGACCCGATCAGGCCGGGCGAGTTCCAGAAATTCCGGCGCCATGTGCGGGCAGAGCTCAAGAAGGCTTTTTCCGGGCAAAAGCTCTCCCTCCAGACCGTCATCGGTTCCGGCGGCACCATCACCTCCCTGGGGTACATGGTCATGAACATGCGGCGGCAGGAATACTCATCGGTCCACGGCTACGAGACCCTGCGCTCCGAGCTGGTACACCTGCTGGCAATGCTGACGCGGCGGGACATCAAGGGAAGACGGGCGATACCGGGCCTGAATCCCGATCGGGCCGACATCATCGTGGCCGGCCTGGGGGTCGTTGATGAACTGATGCGCTTTTTCGGAGCGAACACGCTGCTGGTTAACGAGCGCGGCATCCGTGAGGGGCTGATCATCAGATGCATGAAACGGCTCGGACTCATGCCGGAAGAGCAGGGGCAACGCAATTGGCGCCAATCGGTTCTGGAGTTTGCCCGCTCCTGCCACTTTGACGAACCCCACTCCCGGCATGTTGCCGGCATGGCGCTGGCCATCTTCGATTCGCTGACCAAGGAGTTCCGCCTGAAGAAGACGGAACGCAAGATGCTCGAAGCAGCAGCCTATCTCCACGACATCGGCTACTTCATCAGTTACAGCAGCCATCACAAACATTCCTACCACCTGATCCGCCATGCGGACCTGTTCGGGTTCACCCCCCAGGAACGGGAGATGATCGCCCAGATCGCCCGCTACCACCGCAAGTCACTCCCTAAGAAAAAGCATGTGGAGTTTCTGCGCATGCCGGAAAAGGACCAGCAGACCGTCTGCCGGTTGGGGGGCATCCTGCGTATTGCCGACGGCCTTGACCGACGCAGGAGTTGCCTGGTGGAGGTGGTGGAACTCGTTCACAGCGGGGATGACTACCGGATGAAGCTCCTGGGGACCGAGGACATCTCGGTTGAGGTTTTCGGCGGCAACGCCAAGAAAGACCTGTTTGAAAAGGCCTTCGGGGGAAACATCACCTTTGTGACCAGTTGACCGGGAAAAAGCGTTTGCCACAGAGACACCGACAAAACGATTCTCTCACTCGCTCACCGTCGTTCGCTAAAGCTCACGGAGACACAGAGACTACAACGGCTGCGGCAGGCACGTAAAATCAACGTTTGCTTGCGGTGGTCCTATCCGAT
>Ga0207853_1000290_pt1 | contig 11575 bp, 25 predicted proteins | sample LuqExpMetagenom6_FD_187764 | JGI IMG/M metagenome (GOLD analysis project Ga0207853, IMG submission 187764) | Tropical forest soil microbial communities from Luquillo Experimental Forest, Puerto Rico - Sample 6 (SPAdes) | ecosystem: Environmental > Terrestrial > Soil > Tropical forest ...
CCGCCGCAAGGCGACGCCGCCGATGGAGTGCCCATGGCACTACACAAGGCAGTGCAGATGATCTGGGACACCGCGCTGAGTCAGGCGCACGAGGACGCCGCGACGCGGGTGCAGCGCGAGCGCCAGGCGTTGGCCGAAGACTTGGCTCGGGTGCGCGAGCAGCAGACCGCGCTGGAGGCCGCACGCAGCGGCCTCGAAGAAGCAGCGAGGATGGCCAGTCAGCGCGCTGAAGACCTGCACGCCCAGTTGCAAGACACCGTCGGCCGCCTCAAGGTGGTCGAGAGTCAGGCCGCAGGTCGCATCCAGGACCTGCAATTGCAGCTGCGCGAAACCCAGGCAGCGCTGGAATCTGCACGCCAGCAGATCGACGCGACCGCCGCCCGACACGCCCGCCAGCGCGCCACCGACACCGAGCGCGCGTCCGCCAACGAGCGGCGCCACCTCCAGGAGATCGACCGAGCGCGCATCGAAACGGTGGCAGCCCAAAAGCAACTGCATGAGGTGATCGTGACGAGCAGGTCTCTCACTGAAAAACTCGAAACGGCCCGCACTCGCCATGAACAACTCGTTGCCGCGCTTGCCGACAAGGACCGGGAGCTGGCACAAGGAGCGTGGGAACTGCAGCACGCGCAAGCGAGCGGCGCCGCCAATCAGCGCCTCGCAGACGCCAACGGCGAGCGGGCCGCCGAATTGGCGATCTCGTTGGCAGAGAGCCGGCGCAGCGAGGTAGGCCTGCGGGAGCAAATTGCAAAGCTGACCTCATCGAGTTCCCCGCGGGCACGCCAAAGGGCGGCCGCGAAAGCGAAGGCAGTGAAAAAGCTGGCGTCGTAGGTAGTGCCAAGCGTTTGGCACGCAAAGACATTACTTCATACGATGTATAAATTGTCGGTTTGCTGAGCGTGAGCTAAGTTCGCGTCACCAAAGGGAAAACCGCCAATTCCGGCCACGGCCAAAATGGCCGCCAAGCGCTTCAGCCAGCCCTTCCATTCCTCAGCTTCTTCGGGTTTGCCGTCACGCTCGGCGCGCTCCTGCTCGAAGATCGTCAGCACTGCCGCAGGCTGCTCTCCGAGGATTTCAGCCACCCGGAAGGCAACCACCGGGCCAGGAATGCTTTCGCCGGTCTCGTACTTCCGTGCCATCTGTTTGGACACCTTCAGGACCTTCCCCAGCTTGTAGGTGCTGGTGACGTTCAGTTTTTCCTTGACGGCGTTTAGGTAGTCGATGGCTTTCATGGCTGGCTCCTTAGGGGGGGCCTTAGGGGGGCCCTTAGGTGGTCAACTGTAGTTGCCTAGGCTACCGCAGGCAACGGACAAGCGCTGTTGCCTTGGCAACCTCAGTTGACTAGGCAACCGCTGTTGCCCTACATTTCGGCTCGTCTGCCCGGCTCATCTGTTGAACCCGTGGCGGGCTGGCACTTTCCCCGGACTCATCCAGCCGGGCAGACCCCGAAAGGGCCAGACCGCTGGAGAGTGCCAATGTCTGCTTTCGTTCAGCGCATCTACGGGATGCCACCCTCGTACTACGACGAAGACTTCGCCCGGTCTCGTATCGGGAAATGGCTCGTCACCCTGCCTGTTGCCCATTCGGTGCTTGAGTGGTTCGGCATCGAGACCCGTACGGTCTTTCGGGCCGTGGTCGACGACTTCGGAAACCTGGTGCGGGTTCCGTCATGAACACCACGTCAACCCCTTCGAGCCTTCCGGTAGAAGGCGAAACCGGAGCGGACGCTACGAAGAGTCGAGGCGAGCTGCTCGCGCTCCGCTTCTTGCAGCTTGAAGTTGGCCAGCTCTCCCGCGAGGAGATCAAGGGCGCGCTCAAAGTCTTCGATGCTTTTCGGCTGCTGGTCGACTACATGAGCGAGCACGAAGCCAATCGCGGTGCTCTCGGCATCGGCGGCGAGGATCAGATTCCCGATGGTCGCAAGTTTCGAATTCCCTGTTTTCGTTCGCATGGTGTGGCTCCTTTGAGCGCGACTGTAGCGGGGAGATCGGCATGAAGAGCACCATCATCCGCCCGGACGGCTCGTCCATCGTGGTCCAGCAGAGCCGCGCCCGTCGCGACCACATCCTGGTGTCCGCCACCGAACAGTGGATCGCCATTCCTGTGGCCTTGGCCGGCGTTTTCTGCCAGGCCATCGAGGCCGCCGCGACCATCATCGAAGAGGGCGCGCACCCCGACGAGCTGCCGGCCTGTGCGATCAACAGCCGCTGCACAAACAACTGCAACCAGGGTCGGGCCTGCCCGACGACGACGCGATGAGCGCCGCCGCCCCGAGATACCGGGTTGTCGCGCTGGCCTATGCCGTGGCCTTCATGAACGCCCGAGGCGACGAGCTGGTCGCCGTGTCGGAGCACCCCACGGCCGAGACCGCCAAGGCCGAGGCCGCCCGCCTGAATGCCAGGTGGGAAGCCGACAAGGCCAAGGTTCTGGCTACCGCCACCGCGCCAGCTTGGCCGATGCGCCGGCCGGTGCGCCGGTTCGAGTGTGAGGAGACCGGGGCATGACGGGTTCCCTATCAGTGTTCTACCTGTGGGACGTCGATTACGTCCATCCGTCATATGGGCGCGGCTTGACCACGCTGAGCGTGATCACCAGGCGGCGCCGCCTGGGAGATGCCATTGAGCAGGCCGCCCAGGTCGTTCAGAGCGTGCCTGACGAACAAGGCAAGACTTACCCGTTTCCCCGCCATGAGGTCATCGCCGTGCGCTTTGCCGGCACGTTGCGCTACTTCGACGAGGCAGTCTGACTATGTCTCGGTATACACGCGAAATCCATACACGCAGCGGCGCGAAAACCGGGGTCGGTACACTTTCCTCGGAGGCGACGAATGAAGCCAACGGACGGAGAAATGCGCGTGATGCGCTACATCGAGTGGGGGCTTGGCGTCTATCACCTTGCGGTGACGGCGCGGGAGCGGGGAACGCGCGGCCGCATCATCCGGAGGCTGTTCGTGCGCGGCTGGCTGGAGTCCACCAACCCGGCAAGGCTGACCGATGAAGGCCGGGCAGTCTTCATCCGTCACGGAGGCACGCCGGGCTAGCGTCCAGCGCAGGCACAGGCTGCTGCGCACGGCGCAGTCGATCCTCTACTCAGAGCAGCCTCGCACGATCGGCCGCATCACGATCGGCGGCGCACCGAACAAGCAGCACCGCACCGTCTGGTGCCACCGGCACGCACGCACCGAGGGTGCGATGCCGGTATTTCGCCAGTTGGACGGCAGCCGGGCACGCCTGGGCGCGGTCAAGACCTGCGGCAGCGTGTGGGCATGCCCAGTGTGCGCGGCCAAGGTCGCCGAACAGCGCCGCCGCGAGCTCTCGCACGCGATGCTGAAGCACATCGAGGCGGGCGGCCATGCCTACCTGCTCACGTTCACGTTTCCGCACTACATCGGCCAGGGCCTGGGCCAGCTGATGGAGCCGTTCACCAAGGCCCGACAGTCATTCCAGAACTGCCGCGCGTGGAAGGCGGTGATGGAGCGCGCGAACAAGGTCGGCGTCGTCAACAGCTTGGAGGTTACCTATGGCGGTGGAAACGGATGGCACCCGCACTTGCACATGCTCGTCTTCTGTGATCCTGCAGCATTTGCTGAGGGTGAGCCTGACGATGGCGGCCGTCTACACGGCCAGGCGATTGACCACCTCAGAGGAGAGTGGGTCCGACTCCTTGAAAAGCGCGGCCTGGTTGACGGCAGCAATCGAGGCTGGGCAGCTCGTTACGCGCTGGATGTCCGCGGCGGCGCGCAAGCGGCCGAGTACATCGCCAAGTGGGGCCATGACGAAGCCTGGGGCATGTCGTCCGAGCTGACCAGCTCCCACGCGAAGACCGGCAAGCGCGACACCTGGGGCACTTCCGACCACTACACGCCGTTCCAGCTGCTGTCGATGGCCGCGGCCGGCGATGGGCACGCGATCTGCGCCTTCCGCGAGTTCGTCGGAGAGTTCGACGGCAAGCGGATGTTGACCTGGTCGCGCGGCCTGAAGGATCACTTCGGCATCGCCGAGATGGACGACGACGAAGCCGCGGCCGAGCCAGAGCTCACGCTGAACGATGAGCACCAGGTCGGCGAGCTGGTGCAGGAGCAGCTGCAGGTCCTCACGCGCTACGGGCGCCTGGGCGACTTCCTGGCGTTCGTCGCCGAGCACGGCCACGAAGCGCAGTCGCAGCAACGCATTGACGAATGGATCCACGCGATCGAGCGGGAAGGGGGCCGCGCCGCGTCGGGCTCGATCCTTGTCGATCGCCTCATCGTCAACGACCGCTACTACTTCCACAAGCCCGAGCTGATGGAAGGCTGACCCAATCCGCGCCGGGCGGCTCCCGGCAACACCTTGGAGAACCAAGAACCATGATCCACGCATCCACTCCCGTCTATTCCGGCGTCATCGTCCGCAACGCCGACCACCCGCGCGACGGCCAGGCCGGCGACTACCTCGGCGCGCACCCGGACGCGCCGGACACGCGCGCCAACGTCCGATTCGATGGCGGCGCGATCGAGAACGTGGCCTTCGCCGATCTGGTGCGCCTGTAAGCCATGGCGCACGTCGGCTCAACCAAGTGCCCTTGCTGCGGCGATGCAGCGGCGGTGTCGGTGTCCACCACCGGCAACCGCAGCGTGCGTTGCCCGTTCTGCGGGTTTTCCGGCCACGCTGGGCCCGGCTCGAAGGCCGCCCGGCTGATCGACGCAGCCACCAAGCGCGACGAGGCCGACGAGCCGGCGAGCGGCCATTCGCCGGCAGCATCGCCAACGCCAACGGCCGCGCCCAAGGCGGCCAGCGGCTTGATTCTGTGAGGTGACCATGGGCGACAAGACCACAATGACCATCCCGCCCACGGCCACCGCCGTCGGCGTTGTGTCTACCGATGGCGCCGTCGTGAGCACCGGGCCGGCCGCGAACGTCAAGCCGGCCGTTGATGCCGGCCTGGCATCGCTGGCCGACCAGGCAGCGGCGCTGCAGGGCGGCGCGCAGCCGGCAGGGCAGGGCGCACCAGGTGCGGCGCCGATGGCCGCCGCACCGGCGCCGGCCGTGCCAAACTCCAAGGTGTTCGCGCAGCTGCTCGGCGCGGTGCGCGATACCGTCTGCATGGTCGCCGGCCTGGAGGCGCCCAAGCGCACGCTGACCGACGACAAGGTCGACAAGCTCGGCGACCTCTGGGGCGGCGTGTTCGACCACTACGGCATCCAGCTCGCAGACACCATGGGCAAGTTCGGCCCGGTGATGGCCGCTGCGATGGCGTCGATTCCGCTGCTGTCCGATGTGGTGATCGAGACCCGCAAGGAAATCGACGCCAAGGACCGGCAGCGTTCCCGCGAGCCGCAGCGCATCGAGGCAGCGACGGCAGCGGCCAAGGGCGTGCAGACCATGAAGCCGGACGCGGCACCAAAGGGCTACGAAGAGGGCGTCATCAAGTCGACGTTTTCGCAATGAAGCTGGGCGACTACGACGTCGAATCCGTAGCTCGGACCGACCTGGCCGGCGTGCCTGGCGCCGGGCCGCTAGTGGCCGTCACGCTGCGCGCTGGGCTGTTCAAGGCGACTGCAACGGCATCACCCTACGAGGTTCGCGCCGTCGCGATGCAGATGCTGCAGGAGGCCGACAAGGCAGTGGGCGGGGCGCTGTGAAGTCGCGCCGGGTCTACCTGGGAAAAGGGCTCTCGACGCTGGCGGCATGGCGCAAAGCTCGCGCGTTGCCTGGGCCTGACTTCCGCGGCTTCCGCTACAGCGCAAAGACAGGGTGGGCCACGCTCGTATGACCGACAAGGCCCTCGCCATCGTCGCCTTTGGCGCACGCGGTACCGGCAAAACCGCCTGGGTCAAGCAGCAGCTGCGACAGATGGCACCGTCCCGCCTGATCGTGTGGGACTACAAGCACGACCCATCGCTGAAAGACCTGGGCAAGCCGTACACCGATCTAGCGCAGTTCATCGCGGCCATGTCCGCGCCGACGTTCCAGCTGCGCTACCTGGTCAACCACGATCTGCCGGTGCATGACTTCAAGCACCCGGTCACCAAGCGGAAGACGCCGGGCCAGTTCTCGCTGTTCTGCATGGCGGCTTTCGAGGCGGGAAACCTGACGATGTTCCCCGACGAGCTGGGGGAGGTGACGCGATCAAACGGCGGGCCGCCAGCATGGAAGAAATGCGTCAACGTCGGCCGTGACTACGAGATCAAAGGCATACGCAAGGCGCTGACGATCATCGGTGCAAACCAGCGTCCGGCCGAGGTAGATAAGACCTTCATTTCCAACTGCGACATCATCCACTCAGGCCGACTGGGCGACGTGGCCGAGGCGCGCAAGTACGCCGCGAGCTGGGGCTGTGATCCCGTTGAACTGGCGAACATGGCGGACCTCACGTGGATCGAGGTCCACCGGGGCACGCCCGGCGTGATTCACGGAACGTTGACTTTCGGCAACACCAAGGCGCCGCCGCGCGCCAAGGAAGTGAAAAAATCTGCGCCTGCCAAGCGCGCCTCTAAGGGGCCTGCCCGTAGGGGGCCGATTTAGCGATTCAGGCGGCAGCCGTTGAACTGGGCACTCCTGTTCAACCAACGGCTGCAGCCATGAATCTCAACACCTCCCAACTGACCAAACTCGGCGTTGCGCTGGGCCTGTGCTACGGCCTGTATCGCTTCGTCGACAAGCCCGCCGTTCGCACGGCCGCCATCGCAGTCGGCGCCGTGATCATCGCGCGCCAGGCTCCCTTCGTCGGCGACGCGCTGTCCGCCTGATCGAAGGAGACACGCGATGCAAAAGCAAGTCATCCTCGACCCGTTCGCCAACGTTGCCGCCACTGGCCTGGCCGTGTGCGATATGAACAAGTTCCTCGGCCAGACGCTGGAAAAGATCGTGCTGGACATGGGCGGAACGACCTTCAACCGCTCGCACATCACCCTGATCCAGCTGAAGGCCAACGGAAAGGTGATCTATGAAACGGACGGCTCGAAGCAGGGTTCGACGAACCTTTACAACGGCCAGACCGACGACGCCACCAAGCTGAAGATCGACTTCATGGACCGCAAGGCCGTGACGGTCAACGCGCGCCAGGCCGGCGCGATCGACCTCAGCCAAGCCTCCGGCGTGGCGAACCTGCGGCTCGAAGTGACCATCTCCGGCGCCACCGCGCCGACGCTGGTGGGCGTGGCCGATGTGTCGCCGGTCAACAGCGACCCGGCCGAAGCCGGCATCCGGCCGCTGACGCTGCGCCGCCACCGTGCCACCTACGTGGTGGGCGGAGCGGGCCAGTTCGCGCTGCCGGTGCCGCACCTCGATCCGGCTGGCGGTGGCTCCAACTACCGCCGCATCAACCTGTTCTCTGCCAACTGCACCGCCATCAAGGCTGTGCGCGACGGCGTGACCGAGTTCGAGCTGACCAAGGCGCAGAACCAGTTCAACCAGGTCGACAACTTCAAGAGCCCGCAAGCCTCGCTGGTGGTGTTCGACCCGGTGCAAGACGGCCAGCTGGCCGGCCGCACCTGGGACACGCGCCGCGGCGTGGTGCAGTCGGCGCAGTTCTACGCGACCTTCTCGGCCGGTGAAACCATCACCATCGAAACCGAAGAACTGCTGCCGCTGTCGGCCTACTGATCGGGGGCGTGGACCATGCTCCAAGACCCGAACAGCGCGAGCGTGCCTGACGGCCTGGTGACGCTGCGTCAGTTCGTGGGCGGACTCAACTCCGCCCTGAACGACCAGAGCTACGCGGGCTACGACGGCTACGCCTACAACCCATCGGGGCAGTTCCGCACGCTCGGCCCCAACGGCGCCGCCGTCGAGGGACAGCCGGTGACCATGACTCAGTCGGGAAGCGTCACGCTGTCGCCTGGCGCCATCCTGCTGGTGGGTGGCGCCTTGCTCTTGGTGGTCTTCCTCAGTCATCAGTGACGTCGATCGCATGAGCCTGCTCGAAGACTATTGGGCCGCCCTCGGCATCCCATCGCCTTTCGGTCCAGGTGTCGGCGCTGATGGTCTGACCAAGCAGACCATGTGGGCGGGCTCTGGGATTGGTGGGGGTGAGTCCTCCCAAGGTCAGCCGATCTACAGCGACGGCTTCATCAAGTACGACCCGGCCAAAACGCAGTATGGCCAGGACACCTTCGACCGCTTCGACACCAGCGGGCGCTACGTCGGCACATTCCAGTTCAGCGACCCGGCCGATATCAACGACATGGCCGATTCGCTGGCACCCGTTGCCGCCATGGTCGCCATGGCCTACGGCGGCGGGATGCTGGCAGATACCTTCGGCGCCGGCGCCGGCGCCGGTGCTGGTGCCGGTGGCTTCATGGGCGATGCCACTGCGGCCGGATATGGCGGCCTGGACGCTGCTTCAGCCGCCTACATGGGCGGGGGCGCAACGCTTAACTCCGCGCTGGTTGCGGACTCTGTCTTGCCCGCTGCCGGCGCTGGTGCCGGTGGCTTCATGGGCGACGCCACGGCGGCCGGCTATGGCGGCCTCGATGCGGCTTCGGCGTCCACGTTGGGCGGTGGGTACTCGCTGGAGCCTGGCGTCCTCAGCACGGCCGCCAGCGGCCTCGGCTCGTCGGGCGCCAAAGCGGTGCTCGATGGAGCCACTTCGCTGGGCTCGATGGCTTCCGGCGCTGGCAAGCTGGGCGGACTGCTCGCCGGCGTGAGTCAGCTGCTCGACCAGGGCGCTGCGGCCGCAATGCCTCAAACCGGCGTCGCCGCCGCTGCTGGCCGTGCCGGCGTGGGCGGGAACGCGCTTCCTATCCTCGCTGCGGTGGCCGGCGTGCTGCTGCTGGCCTTCCTGGCCGTGAACAACAAAAAGGGCTGAACATGCTACCCGCCAAGATTTACACCGTTGTCGTGCCCGCTGGCGGCATGACTGAGCTGGCCGTGGTCGGCGAAATGTTCAAGGTGCTGTCCGCATCGGGCAGCTTCATCGTTTCCGCCGACACCTGGGGCACGCTGGGGAACATCCTCGCCGGACAGGGACTGCGCGATGCGAGCTTCACAAAGCTGCAGTTCACCGACAACAGCGGCGCGCAGAACACCTTGCGCGTACTGGTGGCCGGGCAGTCGTTCATCGATGACCGCATCACCGGAGAAGTCAGCGTGATCGACGGCGGCATGTCGCGCACGCTGTCGAATCAAGCCTATGTGGCATCGAGCAATCCCTCATCGGACGCGACCACCGGGCCTGCGATCTATCTGCAAAACCCAGCAGGATCTGGAAAAAACATCATCGTTAAGTCCATACGTTCGAGCCTGACAACGGCACAGTCCTACGGGGTTTGCTGGGCGGCAGGAGTGACGGGGGCCGACGACAGCGCGAACGGAATCATCAGCAAGTCCCAAACGGGGGCGTTTGTCGGCAAGCTGTGGAAGCACACGACGGGTGTCATGGCTGCGTCCATCGGAAGCAGTTTTGCCACCGCCAATCTGGCAGCCAATGCCGTTGACGCCGTCACCTTCGCCGAGCCGCTCGTGATCGTTCCTGGCGGGCAAATCAGGATCTTCGGGTCTGCTGTGAGCTCCGGTGTTACCGCGACGATGGAATGCGTGGAGCAACCCCAGTGAAGGACTCGGAGTGAAATGGCTGATTGCCGCCGCCCTGACCGTCGCTGCAGCAGTGGCCATCGCGCGCCGCAGGGACAGCGGGCAGGGCGGGGCGTTCCTCATTCCCTCGGCCCTGTTCGACGCATCCACCGAAGCGCCGGCCGACCCGGCGCCGACAACCGATTCCACCTCTTGGATTGACTCCGCCATGAACTCTGTGAGCTCCGCTGTTTCGCAAGTGCTCGACACCGGCAAAGGCTGGGCCAAGCTGCTGTTGGCAGATGGCACCGTGGTCCAGCGCGACGGCACCCGCGCCTGGCGCAACAACAACCCGGGCAACATCGAATATGGCCCGTTCACGATTGCCAACGGCGCGATCGGCAGCGATGGCCGCTTCGCGATCTTCGCGACATTCGAAGCCGGCCAGGCTGCGCAGGAAAAGCTGATCTTCGAGACCTCGACCTATCGCAACCTCACGCTGTCGGCCGCCATCGCCAAGTACGCGCCGGCCGTCGAGAACAACACCGGCCGCTATCAGGCTGCGGTGCTGGCATCCGTGGGCGGCGTGGACACGCCCATGCGCGACTACTCGAGTAGCGAGCGTCAGGCGATCCTGGCCGCGATGCACCGCCAGGAAGGCTTTGCCGCCGGCGACACCACCGTTTTGCAGGCGTAACGAGAGCACACCATGAGCGCTTCCGCACCGAACCCCATGAACATCCTGGCGCTGGCCGCGCTGGGCATCGGCACCTATTGGTTGATGACCCGCCATGCCGCCGCGCAAGTCGTGCCCACGCAGGGCCAGCTTCCCAACAAGGCGACCAACAGCAACGCAGCGTTGGCCGGAATGCTCGGCAGCTTCCTCGGCTCGCTGCGCCCGAGCAGCGCAAACCTGCTGGGCACTTACGACGGCCGCAGCGCGCAGCCCTGGGACGTCACGCCATACGGCGAATCGGGACCGACCTTCAACAACCCGAGCGCCTACGTGTCCAGCGCCATCGACGGGTTGGCCTACAACCCGACGACATCGTCGGCGTTCGATGCGATGGCGAACAGCACCGTTCAATCCGACTCGGTCGGCTTCTGGTGATCGCGCCATGAAGATCGCCCCGCCATCGGCTGACCTCCTGATCAAGCTCGCGCTCGGCGCGCTGCTGGTGGGCGGCGCCGTGTGGGCCATCAAGCGCGCCACCACCGCGGCCAGCGATGCAGCAGGGCAGGTGCTCGATGCCGCATCAACCGCGGTGGACACCATCGCCACCGGCGTCAACCCGACCAGTACCGAGAACTGGGCCTATCGCGGCGTCAATGCCGTAGGCGGCGCCGTCGCCGGCCAGCCATCCGGATCTTGGAGCCTGGGCACCTGGATCTACGACATCACCCACCCCGGCCAGTAGGCCAACAAGGAGAGCAACCATGAATCGCATCACCGAACCTTCCACCTGGGCCGGCCTGGCCGCGCTGCTGCAGCTGGCGAAGATCTTCACGCCGCCTCAGTACCACATCGTGATCGACGCACTCACGGCCGGTGCCGGCTCGGCCGCTGTCACCATGCGCGAAGGCGCTGCCAAGTAACCGTGTCGGCGACGATGGAACGTAACTGGACGCCTATCCTGCTGTTCGTCGTCAGCCAGGTCATCACCGCCGCTGGTGTGTACGCCGCGATCCGCTCAGACCTGCGCGAAGCGATGGTCCGGGTGACGATCGCCGAAAAGCGCCTGGACCGGCTGGAAGACAGAAAACCATGAGCAGGCCCAACTGGATGCCTTCGGGCAATGAGGTCGCGCGCCAGGTGATCATTGCGCTGGCCGTGGGCGCTGCGCTGTGGTTTGCGGCCCGGCAGCTGCGGCCGGTCGACCGCGCCCCCTGAACCGTTTGGATCCAAGGAATTGCCCCCCGGACGTGACAGCGCCGGGGGGCTTTTTTTATGCCGACGCGATCGGCACCACCAGGCCGGGCGCGTGGTAGTCGGGTTCGTTGACGGCTTCCCAGTCCGACGGCGCCTGCCAGTACAGCCGCGCCTCCAGCGTGCGCACCTTGGACAGCAGGAACTGGTGCGACCA